>JGI20225J20221_1001633_pt3 | contig 30194 bp, 26 predicted proteins | sample BioMet4_FD_20221 | JGI IMG/M metagenome (IMG submission 20221)
GAAAAAGGTATTGTCTGAACTTAGGGATTTATGGAAGCCATGACTGCACATATGGGAGGCTATTGTATAAGCACAATAAAAAATGTTCCGGGATGCAGACAATGAAAAGATCATCGTGTAAGTACGAATTTCACTACTTGAGATTCGATTTAAGCACCTTCAGAAATTATTGAATTCATCTTTTTATACTTGGCAATAAGCAGCAAGATCTGACAAATTCGCAATTCCAAAGTATTTAAAATAAAATGTGAATTATATAACATGCTTCAAAAATTATGTAACTGTTTATCAGGAAAATATTTATAACTAGACCTAAGACCTGACAGGTTTTGGAAACCTGTCAGGTCTGGTCTGCTGACTAATCAATACCCAGGCATAGGTATCCGCTACCAAAGAAATGTACTTATTATACATATTGAAGAAAGTACCTGTAATTTTGGCTTTCTGGAAACAGATCACAACCGATAATTCCCCTGTTATAACTGTGGTAGGAGTTACTATAGAGCAACGGTTCAATTATTCGCATTAAGAGTTATCTTTGTTATTATACTAAGTTAAGTAATTTTATATATTATTGAATGATAAATCATTAAGAAAATCTAGAATAATCTATGAAAGAACTGAATCAGAAAGGAGAAAAGTTTTATAATCGCTGGGAAGAATGCAGAAAAAAGAAATGGCAATACATTATTTTACATGGTTCCATTTATTGGGGGCTCCCTATGGCTGTTGTTACTTTTTTAACATTCAATAAGTTTGACATTGGGAAAATGGAGTTGCTAAAATTCTTTATCCATACCATTGTCTTTGGAATTGGAGGAGTGTTTTTTGGATTATGGCTATATAAAAATAATGAAAATACTTACCAAAGATTGAATGACGATGATGAGATTGCAAAAGGTATTCAGGTTCTGAAAGCTAATGGCATTTGGAATTATGAAAATCTCAGGATCCATCAGGAGAACGACGATTTACTTGTTATTCAGAATGAGTTATTCTGGTTAGATGACAAGAACTTGTCGCCTGATAAAATTGAGGAAAGTTATAATCTGATAAGGAAAGATTTTAAACGGCTTCAAAAGAACAAGGATTTTGAGCTTTTTACGCGAAACAGAAAAGTGAAGATTCAGATACTTGACAATTCAGGGAATGACACCCCGTTGTCAGAGAAGAGAATTGACAACTTCTGAAAAATTATCAATTGGGGGGCTTGCCCTCATTCATTTTTTATTCTTAATATTTCACAATTAGCATTTCTGTATATTAATATAATTTTAGTATTTTTATATCCTTAAATTTTATTAATAACCAATAAAAAGTCCATGAAAAAATTAGTATTCGTATCGTTGTTTTGTATTGTCGCATGCTTAAGCAGCTATTCCCAGACCAAACAGGAATCCATTAAAGAATTATTCCACTTAATGCAACAGGACTCGCTGATGGATAAGTCATTTAGGGCAATGATCCCGGCCATGTTTAAGCAGATGCAAAGTCAGTTGAAGGATTCAGCTGCGCTTGCAAGAGCGAAAGAATTGATGACTTATACCATTGAATCCACAAAAGGAATTGCAAAAAATATGCTGAACGAAGACATGGTGTTATTGTATGACAAATATTTTAATGAAAATGAGATCAATGATTTCATTGCTTTTTACAAATCACCATCAGGGCAAAAACTCATTCAGGTACAGCCTGATATTCAAAAAGAAATGATGACACTCATGTTTCAAAAATACATACCTGAGATTCAGAAAACAATGAAAGCAAGAGTGGAAGAGCTGAAGGCTGCTGAGAAGAATAAAAGCCAAAGTCAACAATAACGGTTGAGTGTCAATTTCTGCAGGTAATCAAGCATATATAAGAACGCAGGAATTTATATCACCGATTATACCTCTCTGAATAATGAGGAATAACTGATTAATCGAATAGATTTTTGTAATAAATAATTTATTTATTAAGTTTGTGTAATATCGCCAATACCAACAAATTACTATTAACCTAATCCATTAATCATGAAAAATTTAGCTTTGGCATTTGCAATTTCCGCAATTTTGTTGAGTTGCAACAAGGATAATCAAGGCAATCGCGGCAATGGTGGTATTACCATTAAGGGAACGATTTCCGGATCCAATACCCCTAAAAGCGCCACACTCAAATCTGGCAATGTTTTACAGCTGGCCGATGCAAGGAAAGTTTTGGTGTTTAATCCTTTCAGGTATACGCTCGCAGATATTGTTAACGGTTCCTTCACCGCTACAGCAGATATAGGCTCGGTAACAGCATTGATATTCCTGGATGCAAACAATAAGTACATCGGCAATCTTTTTTCCGGCGGTTTGAATATGCTGCCCCTCGGAGATCTAAAAGACGGTGAAAGTACAACCATCGACTTACAAAGTCTTACGCTTGACAACACCAGCGTTGTACCAACACATAATCCAATTGGGAATGAGATAAACATAACTGCTGAAGAAATCACTCGACTTAAAGAGCTGGGCGGATTTTTTGAATCACTGGCGAAGAATCTTGATGCAGACAATGATGGTGTTCCTGATGTTTTAAGTAATAAACAACTCACAATCAGCTCCCACTTTTCAATCTTTGGAGGTCATTGGGGAACGGATAACACACCACCGCCATCTTTCAACGCCTCTCAGTTATACATCAATTACCAGGTCCGGATCTCCGGAAATATTTCGATGGCACCTGCAAATGGAAATTCCGTGGCACTTTCAGGACCTGATGGGAGTGCATATACCGACATTAAGACAAGAAGTTATTTAGCAGATCAAGATTGCTTTATCACCTTTTTTAACCGGGAAACTCAGGCTTCGCAAGGAGCGCCTTGGGGAACTTCTTATTTGCCTTTCAAAAAAGGAACTTACTCTTTCACACTAAACGGCAGTCAGATTTATTCTTTAACTTATTGTAATGTCAACGCAATGTATTATCTGGCCATTGCAACACCGACTCTTCATACCAATAGCAACGGGATGATAACATCTGTGTCAATAGACTATAAATTGCCCGACAATACGATAATTGATCCTGTAAATCTCGTTACTATTTTACAATTGCAATTTTGCAACAAGAATGGCAATCGCGTTGAACTGGGCAGTCTTTATGCAGGTGTTCCAACGGCAGGTACACTGAAAGATTTCTCAAACGTTGTTTTACCTAACCCTGTGGCCTTATCTACATTAGACCACTTGAATGTAAATTACAACGATCTTCTGGGGAATGAATATGATGTGACATGGCGATGAATTTAAATCAGGGTACAAAGTATCACCAAGTTGTTCGAAAAGGAACACAAAGTAATGACTGATTAGCTGAAAGTTTATATTGTAAAACTTTGTACTCTGACTTTGTGTAACTGAAGAGATTGAAAATGGTAGCGCATAGCAGAATCGAACTGCTATTTTCTGAATGAGAATCAGACTTCCTAACCGTTAGAAGAATGCGCCATAAGTTACACTCGCAAAAAACAACGAGTGCAAAGGTAAATGTTTTCTTTAAAAAATACGACGGAAATGTAATTTTTGGTTAAATAGTTTCAATCGCCATATTGATTCTTTCAAGGGTCTCCTCTTTGCCAAGTATTTCACTGATATCTGCAACACCGGGGCCATTGGAATTTCCAATAAGCACAAGCCTCAGCGCGTTCATTACCTTTCCCGTTCCGTAACCCTTCTCATTGATAAATGCCATTATCTTTCCCTCTATTTCGTGAGCCTCGAAGGGGTGGATTGAATCTAAAACAGCAATGAGTTCTTTCATTATTCCAGAGGTATCCTCCTTCCAAAACTTTTGAACGGATGCCGCATCATAGGAAGCAGGTTTTTCGAAAAAGAAGGACGACTTATCCCAAATCTCTTGAACAAAGTTTACACGCTCCTTCATCAGGCCTACGATTCTCTCAACCTTTGCGACATCTGCCTTAATGTTCTTTTCATTAAGGAGATGCATGTAAAGCGTTGAAAGCTCCTCATTGCTTTTATTCACGAGGTAGTGATGATTGAACCATTTTGCCTTTACAGGATCGAAACGGGCGCCGGATTTATTTACCGCCTCAAACGAAAACTGCTGAATCAGCTCATCCATACTGAAAAGTTCCTGTTCGGTTCCGGGATTCCATCCCAGCAATGCAAGCAGGTTTACAAAAGCCTCAGGGAAATATCCGTCTTCACGGAATCCTCTGAAAGTCTCACCCTGCGGAGATTTCCAGAAAAGCGGGAAGACAGGGAATCCCATCTTATCGCCATCCCGTTTGCTCAGTTTCCCATTGCCAACAGGCTTTAAGATCAAGGGAAGATGTGCAAATTGCGGCATACTTTCTGTCCAGCCCAATGCTTTATAAAGTAAAACGTGCAGGGGAAGTGACGGTAACCACTCTTCTCCACGGATCACATGGGATATCTCCATGAGATAATCATCGGTAACGTTTGCCAAATGATAAGTTGGAAGCATGTCAGCGCTTTTGAACAAAACCTTATCATCCAGTGTGGAGGTGTTTACAACCACATCCCCGCGGATAAGGTCCTGCATCCTGACCTCCTCATTTTCGGGCATTTTGAAGCGGATAACCCACTTTTCGCCCTTTGCAATGAGTGAATCAACCTCCTCCTGTGGTAAGGATAAGGAAGTTTTCATCTGATTGCGGTTCCGGAAATTGTACGTAAATGCGGTCCCTTTTGACTCAGCATCCTTTCTAAGCTCCTCAAGAGACTCAGAAGTATCAAAGGCATAATAGGCATTCCCTGATGCTACCAGCTGATCGGCATATTGCTTATAGATTGCGCGGCGTTCGCTTTGCCGGTATGGAGCATACTTTCCTCCTTCAACGACTCCTTCATCAACTTTTATACCACACCAGCGCAATGATTCATTGATGTATTCCTCGGCGCCGGGAACGAAGCGCTGCGAATCGGTATCCTCTATCCTCAGCAGGAAATCACCGCCATTCTTTTTGGCAAAAAAGTAATTAAATAAGGCGGTGCGAACACCCCCAATATGCAATGGTCCCGTCGGGCTGGGAGCAAAACGAACACGTACTCTGCGATTACTCATCATTAAATATTTTACCGGGGACAAAGATACCTGATAGATTCTATTATTGAGAGAAAATACGTGATTATAGCAGGAATTTGCGCCTGAATGATTAATTTCAAACTCGATTATTAATCCCAATTAACCGTATGCAGGATCGTATTATTGAACAGTATAACAGCAACATTTCTGTTTTAGAGTCAGAGATCAGCAAGATCCGGAAGATCTTTTCCTGGTTGTATCTGATCCGCCTTTTTACATTTATTGCCTTTGTAACTTTCCTCGTGTTATTTTTTCAATTCAATTATAATTACCTTTTATTGCTGCTTTCACTGTCAATGTTGATTTCATTCCTTTTCACAGTGAAAATAGATCTGACCTATGACTACAAAGCAAAATTCTTAACAAATAAGCTGAAGGTAAATCAAAACGAACTTATGTTTCTGAAGCATCATTACGATGAGCATGAAACAGGCGATGAGTACAATTATTTAAATCCTCATCTGTCGGCAGACTTTGATCTCTTCGGCAAAGGTTCTCTTTTCCAGTATTTGAACAGATGTTCCACAAATATTGGCAAAACCAGGCTGGCTGAAGGTTTATGCGTGTTAGAGAAAGACGAAAAACACATCAGGGAAAAGCAGCAGGCGATAAAGGAATTATCCGGAAAGATTGAATTCATTCAGGATTTCCAGTCCTATGGCATGTTTATACAGGAGAATGGCAGTGAAATAATAAACCTGCAATCCTGGTTAGATCAAATCCCCGAAAAGATCAAGCCGTTGCAGCGTCTGAGCCTGATTATGCCTGTTATCATGATTGGCTGGATTTCTTTAATTGTAGCCGGCACTTTTTCAATTAGCTCTATTCTAATCCCTTTGATTGCCAATTTTATAATCATTCAATCAAACAACAAGAAAATGAACCTGGCGCATTCGGAATTGAGCAAAACAGCCGAAACATTTAAAAACTATACCCCTCTGATTAAACTGGCCGAAGAAGAGAACTATACGTCAGTTTACTTAGCTGATTTAAAGAAAGATTTGTTTTATCAGAAAATAAAAGCCAGTGATTCTCTCAAATCCTTATTCAGGCTGTTGAATTCTTTTGATATAAGGCTCAATATATTAGCCTCATTTATTTTAAATTCGCTGCTTCTTTTTGATATTCAGGTGTATTGCCGCTTATCCAAATGGAAAGAAAAGAATAAAAATGCAGTTTCGCACTGGTTTACTGCACTGGCTGAATTGGATGCACTTACCGGATTTTCCATTTTTGCACACAACAACCAGGATGTTGTAACTTATCCGGATATTTCAGAAAAGGAATTTACCTTCCGGGCAGAAAAATTGGGACATCCTCTTTTGCCTCCGGATGTAAGGATCTGCAATGATGTATATTTTTCCGGGACTCCTTCTGTGTTGATCATCACAGGGGCCAATATGGCCGGCAAGAGTACATTCTTAAGAACATTAGCAGTGAACCTGGTATTGGCCATGAATGGAGTCCCGGTTTGTGCAAAACATCTGTTATTTACACCTTGTGACATCATGTCAAGTATTAAAATACAAGACTCTTTGTCAAATAATGAATCCTATTTTTATGCCGAATTGCTAAGGTTAAAAGATATCATCAATCACATAAACGAAAATCCGCGGACCCTTGTAGTACTCGACGAGATACTGAGGGGCACCAATACAAAAGATAAACAACTTGGATCTCTGGGCCTTTTGGAAAAACTGATCAGTCTAAACTCTGTTGTACTGATCGCAACTCATGATCTGACCATTGGAGAATTGGAGAAAAAATATCCCGGAATTGTCGTTAACAATTGCTTTGAAGTGGAATTAACCAATGACCAGTTGATCTTTGATTATAAACTCAAAAAAGGAATAAGTCAGAAACTGAATGCTTCTTATTTGATGCAGAAAATGGAAATCATTAATTGATTAAAGCATCGTTTGATTTAGTAAAAAGGGGAAAAGCAATCCCCGGCCAAAGCAAATCAGGGATTATAAAAACAAATCTTAATGAAAATCAAAGAGGAACACCTGCAAGATGTTCCTCTTTGATCAAAATGTCATTAGTTAATGTGCGGAGAGAGAGGGATTCGAACCCCCGGACCCGCGTTAAGCAGATCACCTGATTTCGAGTCAGGCCCATTCGACCACTCTGGCATCTCTCCTTTGCAAAATCTTTGCGGCACAAATATAAAGAATTGTTCCCAGTCATCCTTGCCGGATACCGGAAAGAAAAATTGAATATTATTAAGGTGTCTTAATAAAGCTATTATTATAACTCTTCTCTTTTTGTTTTTAGAGTAGGAATGATTAATTTCCTCCATTAAATTAATCTGATTTGATTGCCATGAAATATTACAGCACTCTTCTGTTACTTATTATTTTAATTGGCTGCCGGAACAGCTCGTTTGTTGGACAAACCGGGCAGACCATCAATGTAACAGGTTATTCCGAATTGAAAGTTCAGCCGGATGTTTCCCTGATTACCCTGAATGCCGTTGTTAGAGCAAGTAGTAAATCAGCGGTTGTATCCGAAATAACCGGAACCGTTGACTCCGTTTTGAATCAGTTAAAAATCAAGCAGATCAAAACAGAAAAACCCATTATCAATAATCTGAATATTTACTGGAATTATATTGAGGAGAAGGATAAACCCAGGACCACTGAATACACTGCCACGCAAACCATAGAAATAAAGATGGATTTCAACATGGATGAAATTGAGAAAATGGTTCAGATCGTAAGCGATGTTCCCAAACTAAACTTCTTTATCAATTTTGATATTTCCAAATCCAGAAGGGATAGTCTTGAAAATGTTGTTTCCGCGATGGCCATTAAAGATGCCGCTAAAAAAGCTGAAAATATAGCAACAGCCTCTAATCTTGAGATTGTTAAAATCCTTGATATCACCTATCAGTCAGATCATCCCGGAGCCTTTATGAAATCAAACATGATGCAGAGAGAGTTTGCCGCCGACGAAGGCGCCGGAAGGGTAAATCTGGCCCCGCGTGAGATTGAGTTAAATGACAATGTAAAACTGACCTACATGGTGCGCAATAAGAAATAACTGATCTGCCGGATATCTGCTGAATATTAAAACGATTTCCTTTGTGAACTGATTAACTGACCTGACCAAATGCCTATAATTATTATAATCCTTGGAATAGTCATCCTTTTTGTACTGATCAGTGTTTTTAAGATCCATGCATTTATTTCACTCATCATCACTTCATTTGTGGTGGGTATAATAAATGGGATGGAACCATCAGCCGCTCTTGTTTCGATCACCTCAGGTCTTGGAAGCACCATGGGGAGTCTGGCATTGATCATCATCTTTGGGGCCATGTTAGGTAAACTGCTTGAGGAGAGTGGTGCAGCTTATCAGATAACAAATAAACTGGTAAACCTTTTTGGATTAAAACACATCCAGATTGCTATCATGATTACCAGCTTTCTGGTAGGCCTTCCATTGGTTTACAATGCAGGCTTTCTGGTATTGATTCCGCTGATCTATGCTCTGGCTGCTTCAACCAGGTTGCCACTGCTCTATCTCGGTCTTCCTTTCTGTGCAGCTCTCTCTGTGACGCATGGATTTCTTCCGCCACATCCCGCACCAACATCAGTGGCCTTTATCTTTCATGCCGACGTCAATAAAACCCTGCTTTACGGACTTTGTGTGTCAATTCCGGCCATTATAATTGCAGGACCGCTGTTATCCAGACTTTATAAAAAATGGAATTTGAATCCCCCTCCGGCACTATTCACAGCCCGGGAGTTTACAAAAGAAGAGTTACCGTCTTTAATGTCAAGTCTTATTACTGCACTATGCCCTATCATTCTGATGCTTTCAGGGGCTATTCTGCAATTGGCTGTCAGGGCCGAAAGTACTAATGGTAAGCTGATAAAATTTATCAGCGATCCCACAATTGCATTGTTCATTGCAGTTTTTCTTGGAATCTTTTTGTTGGGGATAAGGAAGGGAAAAACCATGAGCGATCTAATGCAATTATTGACAGGTTCTGTCTCAGGAGTTGCAATGATTCTTCTAATTATAGCGGCAGGAGGATCGTTTAAACAGGTTCTCATCGATAGCGGAACAGCTGAATACATAAAGCAGATGGCGAAAGGATTTCAAATGTCACCCCTTATTCTGACATGGATTGTTGCTGCATTGATCCGTTTCTCATTAGGCTCTGCCACGGTAGCCTGTATCACTGCTGCAGGACTTACCTTACCCTTAATTGAGGGTACCAATGTTGCGCCCGAACTGATGGTAATCGCCACAGGAGCCGGAAGCCTGGTATGCTCTCATTTTAATGACACCGGATTTTGGATGTTCAAGGAGTATTTTAATACCTCCATTAAACAAACATTTGCCATTTGGACAGTGATGGAAACTCTGATTGGCATAATCGGATTAATCGGGGTTTTAATTATTAATCAAATAATCTAAGTCCAAAATAAAAACCCTTTTCTGTTTAAGAGAAAAGGGTTGATAAAATATTCTGATTTAGAATTAAACCGACTTGATTAATCGAGAGTTTTTGCTACCTCAACTTCTTCAAAGGCTTCAACAACATCACCTACCTGCAAATCATTATATCCCTTGATATTAAGACCGCATTCATAACCTTTTGCGACTTCCTTGACATCGTCCTTAAAGCGTTTAAGTGATTCCAGCTCACCTGTATAAACTACGATTCCGTCACGGATAAGGCGAATCTTTGCATTACGACCTATCTTACCATCCCTGACTACGCAACCTGCAATGGTACCTACTTTGCTAATCTTGAATGCCTCAAGAATTTCAGCTGTACCCTTGATTTCTTCCTTGATTTCAGGAGCAAGCATTCCTTCCATTGCCGATTTCACTTCGTTGATGGCATCATAAATAATCGAATAAAGACGGATATCTATACCTTCCTTTTCAGCAAGTTTTCTTGCTCCCAATGAAGGTCTTACCTGGAATCCCACGATGATGGCATTCGAAGCAGAAGCAAGCATAACATCCGATTCTGTAATCTGACCAACTGCCTTATGGATCACATTAACCTGGATTTCACCAACTGACAATTTAATCAAGGAATCAGACAATGCTTCGATTGATCCGTCCACATCACCTTTTACGATAATATTAAGTTCCTGGAAATTCCCGATAGCAATTCTTCGTCCAATTTCATCAAGGGTAATATGTTTTTGTGTTCTCAAACCCTGCTCACGTTGCAGCTGTTCTCTCTTATTGGCGAGCAGACGCGCTTCACGTTCACTTTCAATAACATTGAATTTATCACCTGCCTGAGGAGCGCCATTCAAACCAAGAATTAACACCGGCTCAGCTGGACCTGACTTTTCAACACGTTGATTTCTTTCATTAAACATGGCTTTGATATGTCCAAAGTGTGGACCTGCCAAAACCACATCGCCTATTTTTAAGGTTCCATTCTGTACCAGAACCGTAGCTACATAACCCCTACCCTTGTCAAGTGAAGATTCAATAACTGAACCAACTGCCCGTTTATTAGGGTTTGCTTTCAAATCAAGCAAATCAGCTTCAAGCAACACTTTTTCGAGTAATTCAGCCACTCCCATTCCGGTTTTTGCTGAAATATCCTGTGATTGATATTTACCTCCCCACTCCTCAATCAACATATTCATGTTAGCGAGCTCCTCCTTGATTTTATCAGGATTTGCATTGGGTTTATCAACTTTATTGATGGCAAATACAATAGGAACCGAAGCAGCCTGGGCATGATTGATTGCTTCCTTAGTCTGAGGCATGACATCATCGTCAGCTGCAACAATGATGATGGCAATATCCGTTACCTGAGCACCACGGGCACGCATAGCAGTAAAAGCTTCATGTCCAGGAGTATCAAGAAAAGTAATTTTTCTTCCTCCCTCAAGTTTCACATTATAGGCTCCGATGTGTTGGGTAATACCTCCCGCCTCACCAGCTATCACATTGGATTTTCGGATATAATCAAGCAGTGAAGTTTTACCGTGGTCGACATGTCCCATAACTGTAACAATCGGAGGACGCGCTATCAAATCATCCTCATGATCTGTATCCTCTTNTGCAACAGAGATAAATTCAACCTTATAACCAAACTCATCTGCTACCACTGCCATCGTTTCAGCATCAAGCCGCTGATTTATAGATACAAATAAACCCAATGACATACAGAGAGCAATTACCTCGGTAGGAGGTACATTCATCATGGAAGCTAATTCGTTTACTGAAACAAACTCAGTTACTTTCAGTACATTCTTATCCAGTTCCTCCTGAGCGCTCTGCTCAGCCATTTTTTCAGTGAAGGCTTGCCTCTTATCACGGCGATATTTCGATCCTTTTGTTTTCTGACCCTTTGTAGTTAACCGTGCAAGAGTTTCCTTTATTTGTTTTTGAACATCCTCTTCATTAACCTCCTGTTTTACAGGACCCTTCTTTTTAAGTAAAAGAGAGGCTTTCTTTTTCGATTTTTCAGGTTTTTCCTTGACCTTCTCCAGTTTCTTTCCCGTAAGATCAACATGCTCTTTAGATTCTTTTGAAACACGCTTTCTTTTTTTCTTCTTTGCCTGATGCTCTTCGGCCCAGCTTGATTTCTTCTTCTCCTCAACAGGAAGCTCAATCTTTCCTACCACAGTAGGACCTGAAAGCTTCCTTCTTTCCAATTTAAAAATCTCTTCCGGAACCTCTTGAGCCTCACTAACCTTTTCATGTCCAGGTTCTACAGGTCTCACAGGCTTCTTTTCAGAAACAACTTTCGTAGCTTCTTCCTTTTTGTGCGTTAAAATTTTCCTTTTGTGGACCTGAACCTCCTTTTTAGGCTTTTCAGCAGGTTTTTCAAGATCAATTTTTCCGACTACTTTAATGCCGGATTCCTTTACGGGAATATTTGAAATTATTTCGGGCTCAGACTTTTCTTGTTNGGCGAAAGCTTCAGGAGCTTCTTCTTTAACTTCAGGAATTTTTTCAGACGTTACTTCTGAAATTTCAGCATTTTTTAGCTCTACTTTTTCTTCTTTTTCCTTTTCTTCTTTTAAAATAACCTTCTCAGGTTCCGGTTTCTCAACAGGCTTTTCAACCGGAATTGCTTCAGCAACAGGTTTCTCTTCAGCAGGAGAAGCAGGTTTAACGATTTCCTCTCCTTCTACATTTTCCGGAATTTCCTGTTTAGTCTCTTTTACTTTGGGTTTATGTTTCAGATTTTCAAGATCTACCTGTCCAACTACCTTCACTTTCGGTTTTTCAACTTCTGTTACCGGTGCCGGTTTTTTAACAACAGGCTCTGGCTTTTCAACTTCAGGCTCAGGACGAACAGGTGAAGATGCTACTTCATTTCGTTTTTCTTCTTTGTATTGATGGATACTGTGATCCTTGATCATGACTGAATCATCAGCTTCCTCAACTTCTTCTGCTTCTTTGCTTTCTACATTAATATCCTCTATAGATATAGACTCATTCTTTACCCGGTGATGGCGAAGATTCACTTTATCAGCTTCTATCCTGGCTTCATGATCTTTTTTGAATTGTTTTTCAAGAAGCTCTTGAACATCGGCTTCAATTTTTTGATTAGGATCGGAAGATATCTTAATACCCTGCTTATGTAAAAAATCCACTAATGTGGAAATTCCTACATTTAACTCACGAGCAATTTTACTCAATCTCGATCCTTTTTCTCCTGTAATCATATCTTGCCAAACAGTTAATAATCCTAAAATATTCACCGGGTACTCAAAATTAATGAATTAGAGAATTAAGGAATTAAATAAAGGATTAAAAAATGTAAAGAATGTCAAAAACACTCTTCCATTTTCAAACACATTTATTCTTTCATTCTTCATTATGCTTCATTATTTAAGATTCAAACTCGGCTTTAAAGATCCGAAGCACCTCATCAATAGTTTCTTCCTCCAGATCGGTGCGCTTAATAAGATCTTCGCGGGAAATACCCAATACATTTTTGGCTGTATCACACCCAATAGCCTTTAATTCGTCAATGACCCAGCCTTCGATTTCATCAGCAAATTCATCAAGATTTACATCTTCCTCGTCCACCACCTCCTGGTCACGGTAAACGTCAATATTATAACCTGTCAGTTGGCTGGCAAGCTTAATATTAAGTCCCCCTTTACCAATAGCTAACGAAACCTCATCCGGTTTAAGAAAGACATCGGCCCTGTTATCAGGATAGAGCTTTATGGAAGAAATCTTAGCTGGATTCAAAGCCCTCTGAATATATAACTGGGTATTATTTGTATAATTAATTATATCAATGTTCTCATTCCTCAATTCCCTGACTATCCCATGGATACGTGATCCTTTCATACCCACACAGGCGCCAACGGGATCCACACGCTCATCATAAGATTCTACGGCAACCTTAGCCCTTTCGCCCGGTACACGGACAATATTCTTGATCGTGATTAATCCATCAAAAATTTCCGGTACTTCCAGTTCGAATAATCTTTCCAAAAACACTGGAGAAGTACGGGATAAAATAATATAAGGGCTGTTATTTCTCATTTCAACCTTAACAATGACGGCCCGAACGCTATCACCTTTCCGGAAAAAATCTGTGGGAATCTGTTCCGTCTTGGGTAAAAGGAGTTCGTTCCCTTCATCGTCCAGGAGCAACAATTCCCTTTTCCAAATCTGGTAAACTTCACCCGTAACGACTTCACCGATTTTATTTTTGTATTGGGTATAAACGTTATCTTTCTCCAGTTCCAGAATGCGTGTAGCAAGGTTCTGGCGAAGATTCAGAATAGCCCTTCTCCCAAAGTCGGCAAATTTTACCTCGTCGGTGACTTCCTCACCAACTTCATAGTCTTCGTCAATTTTTTTGGCCTGGGTAAGTGTGATCTGAAGATTGGGATCTGTAAATTCACCATCTTCAACGACCATCCGATTACGCCATATCTCAAAGTCACCTTTATCCGGATTGATGATCACATCAAAATTTTCGTCGGTGCCGAATTGTTTCTGAAGCACACTACGAAACGAATCTTCGAGGACACTCATCATGGTGGCCCGGTCGATACTTTTCAGGTCTTTAAATTCCGAAAACGTGTCAATCAAATTCAGGTTGTCCATATCTTCAGGATATCATTTAAAGGAAATTACTAATTTAACACTCTTAATTTGTTCGAAAGAATAAACCTTTGATTTTGTCACCGGAATCTTAGCTCCATTAATTTTCTCTTTTGATGCAACTTCCAATTCGAGGCCCATGGCATTAACAGATTTTAATATTCCTTCCTCTTTTTCTCCACTCCGGGCAACCAGCTCTACCTTTTTACCAATATTTTTCTGATACTGGCGTAAATGTTTAAAGGGCTGGGTAAGGCCGGGAGAAGAAACTTCAAGCGAAAAATCTTCCACATCCCTATCCAGATTCTGTTCAATATGCCGGTTGATCTTTACACAATCCTCAATGCTTATTCCCTTATCACTGTCAACCAATACCTCAATTGAGTTGCCGGTTCCAACAGTAATATCGACAATAAACATTTCCTCAGAGAGCGCCTGATCCACCAAAAATTGAATTTTCTCCTTACTTATCATTATTACTATCAATAAAATAGGGACTATTATCAACAAAATAGGGGACTTCAGATCCCCTAATCATTCGATTATTCTCCGAGACAAAAATATATAATCCAACACAATAAAACAAATTTTATTTAAATCTGATCGATTTTAGAGTTTTTTAAATGAGGAAGTTGTAGGCTGCTAAAAGGAAAAATAGCTCTGTTAAAAAACAATATAGTAAGGAATAAAATCCTTCCATGGAGTTTCATTATGAAAAAATTAAGCACTAACCCGGAATACCATGAATATAGCCCTGAAGAGGAACATTATCATGGCAAATTCCTAAAAACATGAATTCAGAATCTAATTGACCGGGAGGTACCTCCTCCGGTCTTGCTGTGCACTTGCTGTGCACTTGCTGTGCATTATCTGTGCTAAAATTGCACAGAAATTGCACAAATAAGGCACAGTAACAGCACAGCTAGTATGAGCCAATCCCGGTTGAGGTCAGACTGATGAGATAAGATGATATCATACTGACATCAACCTGGATCTCCGGTGTTCGACAGGCAAACCCTCCTGCTCTGAAATTTTTCATTAATAATGAGAATATGCTGACTTCAAGCCAACCCGCTCTTTTTTAATTGATTTTATTTCGAACTCAGGTTAAAAGAGTTTCAAGCTAATTAATATTAATTATTTTTGCAGCCTNTTTCAAAAATGCATGCAATGGAGTTTTCGGCTTCTGATATTGCGAAACTACTTGGTGGAGAAGTTGAAGGTGACGGTACAATCACTGTAAACAACGTTTCCAAAATTGATCAGGGAGTGGAAGGGACTCTTTCATTTCTGTCAAATCCTGCTTATTCCAAGTACATATATAACACCAAGGCATCAGTTGTTATTGTCAACAGGGATTTTCAACCTGAAAAGGAGATTAGCTGTACCTTGATCCGCGTGGATAATGCCTACACATCTCTGGCCAAACTCCTTGATTTTTATAATCAGACAAAGGCTGAGAAAAAAGGAATAGAACAGCCGAGTTTTATCAGTCCTTCTGCAAAGATTGGAGAAGATGTTTACATAGGAGCTTTTGCCTACATTGGGAACAATGCGAAAATAGGGAAAGGTTCAAAGATCTATCCCCAGGTTTATGTAGGAGATAACGTAAAAATCGGCGATAACAGCATACTTTACCCGGGCGTTAAAATCTACGCAGATTGTTCGGTTGGTTCTACATGTATTCTTCACTCCGGAGTGGTGATCGGAGCTGACGGATTCGGTTTTGCACCCAATTCAGATGGAACCTACACAAAAATCACCCAGGTGGGCAATGTTGTTTTAGAAGACAACGTTGAAATCGGAGCCAATACTACCATTGATTCCGCCACCCTTGGATCCACTGTCATCGGCAAAGGCGTCAAACTGGATAATCTGGTTCAGATAGGCCATAACTGTGAAATCGGCCAAAATACCGTGATGGCTGCACAGGTAGGGATAGCAGGTTCGACCAAAGTGGAAAAGAATTGCGTTTTTGGCGGACAGGCCGGGATTTCAGGACACACTACCATTGGGGAAGGATCAAAGATAGGGCCGCAATCGGGGATCATGTCTTCCGTGGCACCCGGCTCTACCTTGCTGGGGACACCGTCTTCTGAATTACGGACGACATTGAAATCTTATTCCATTATAAGAAATCTGCCTCAGCTTCGTAATGATCTGATACAAATGGAAAGACGTCTTAAAGAGATTGAAGAAAAGATCAAATAATTATTGATTAATATATAATTTTGCGGGATTAAACCTAAAATACAAATCATCGGTCTTCTATCGCAGAAGAAGACTGGCATAAGAAGAAAACTTCATCATATAAAATGAGTGTACAACAAAAAACCATCGAAAGAGAAATATCAATTGCAGGGAAAGGCCTTCATACTGGAATTGAAGTACAATTAACTTTCAAACCCGCCCCTGAAAATTTTGGATTCAAATTCAAACGAATCGATCTTGAAGATCAACCTGTCATCGATGCCAATGTCTCAAAAGTCAAAGGTACATCCCGGGGAACCGTATTAAAGGAGGGAGATGTCAGCATCGGAACAATCGAGCATGTAATGGCAGCTTTAATGGGATGCGACCTCGATAACGTTTTAATCGAACTCAACGGGCCGGAAGCACCAATTATGGACGGCAGTTCTGCCCTCTATGTAGCAGCCCTGAAACAAGCCGGCATTGTAGAACAGAATGCTGAAAGAGAATACTTTGAAATAAAGAAAAAAATCTACTATAAAAATCCTGAAACAGGCACCGAACTTGTCATCTATCCGGACGATCATTTTTGTCTTGATGTTTTGATATCTTACAACTCAGTGGTTCTTGGAAATCAATTTGCTTCTTTCAACAGCGCCTCAGATTTTGCAAGAGACATTGCCCCCTCAAGGACATTTGTCTTTGTCCGTGAGCTTGAAATGCTGCTGAAAAACAACCTCGTAAAAGGAGGGGATCTGGACAATGCGATCGTCATCATGGATCAGGTAATGCCGCAGGCTGAACTTGACCGGATAGCCGATCTTTTCAATCAGAAACACATTGTCGTAAATGAAATAGGGATTCTTAATAATCTCAAGCTTCATTTTGACAATGAATGTGCAAGGCATAAATTACTTGATATCATGGGAGATATCTCCCTTGTCGGAAAGAGGATCAAAGGAAGGATAATCGCCAAAAGGCCCGGACACGGTCCGAACATTGAATTCACAAAAATGCTTCAGAAAGAATATCAGAAGAGCATTTCTGAAAATACTGCTCCAATTTATAATCCCAATCAGGCGCCTCTTTTCGATATCAACCAGATTAAAAAGATGCTCCCTCACCGTAATCCTTTCCTGCTTCTTGATAAAATCATAGAAAAAGGAAGCGATTATATTGTTGGAATAAAGAACGTGACCATGAACGAGCCCTTCTTTGTAGGGCACTTCCCGGCTGAACCGGTCATGCCCGGCGTGCTGATCATCGAAGCCATGGCTCAATGCGGGGGAGTTTTTGTGATCAGTTCACAGCCTGCGGATGGAGACTACTCGACTTATTTCATGACGATGGATAATATCAAATTCCGTAAAAAAGTAGTCCCCGGTGATACCCTGATCTTCAAATTGAAGCTTTTAGGCGCTATCCGGAGAGGTATTGCCAATATGAGAGCAATTGCATTCGTAGGCGATCAGGTCGTTTGTGAAGGTGAATTTATGGCTCAGATAGTGAAAAACAACAAATAATTCCGATGGCTTACAATGCCCTTTAAAATTAGAAAGAATGAATCAACCGTTTGCAAATATCCATCCTGAGGCTAAAATAGCTGAAGGTGTTATTGTAGAACCCTTCGCAACCATTGGACCTGATGTTATAATTGGGGAAGGATCTCATATCGGTCCCAACGTCTGTATTTTGCCTGGAACAAGAATAGGCAAAAACTGCCGGATATTTCCGGGAGCCGTAATTGGCGGAGATCCCCAGGATTTAAAATTCAAAGGAGAATATACTACCGTAGAAATCGGAGATAACACCACTATCCGGGAATATGTCACCGTTCATAAAGGCACAGCTGCTAAAAATAAGACCGTGATCGGGAAAAACTGCCTGATCATGGCTTACGTCCATGTAGCACACGATTGTCTCATCGGCGACAACGTAATCATTGCAAGTTTTACCGGACTGGCCGGCGAAGTAATTATTGATGATTATGCCATACTGGGTGGTCAGTCAGGTGTCCATCAATTCTGTCACATCGGGAAACATGTAATGTTAGCAGGTGGTGCTTTGGTTAGGAAAGATGTTCCCCCCTATATCAAGGCCGGAAGAGAACCTCTGTCCTATTCAGGAGTAAACTCCATTGGCCTTCGCCGCAGAGATTTCTCCAATGAAACAATCTGTCAGATACAGGACATTTACCGGATCATTTATCAAAAAGGATACAACAACTCACAGGCACTCGAGGTAATTGAAGCTGAGATGCCTGCATCTACTGAACGCGATGAGATTCTTCTTTTCCTGAAAGATTCAAAGAGAGGAATTATAAAGGGGTATTTCCCGGATTAAGGTCTGAAGTCGTCCGGTTACTGTTCAAGATAAACAACAATGCCTTTACAGTAACCGGATGATACAATTCCTTTTAAATAAAGGCTTACATATAGAAATGGGCAAATACTATAAGGACGAGAAATAAGAAGAAAATAGTTTCTTTCCAGAATGTTTTCGTACCCGAAAGGAAGAAAATAGAAATCAGAAACGAAGCCGGAATAGTAACCAGAGCAACCACCTCAATCCCAATAGTGGAAAAAGAAAGCGCCGAAATCCCGATGATGGCGAGCATCCAATAAAAAACTACGAAGAATTTTCTTGAACTTACTTTGAAATATTGATAGAAAGTAAGAAACGAGATCGTTCCCAAAAGCATAAGGAATCCCATAAATGCTGACATAGTCAAAAAGAGAGGATCCATTAAATATCCACCGTTAGCTGCCCATATAATGACGTTCAAAGTGGAGATTAATTTCCCCAGAGTATCGCTCATGAAGGCAAAGGAAAAAAGGAAAAGCCACGGAACGATGAATCCAAAGACGGGGACAAATAGCAATCTCCAGTTATCACTTTTCTGAAGTATAAAAACACTGATCCATATCAGGGGCAAAAGGATGGCCGCAGGCAGGTAAAACATGGAGGCCAGGGCCAGCAGAAAGGAAGCATTGAAAGTGAATGAAATTTCCAGCTCTTTCTGATAGGTATCAAAAATATAGAAAAGAGTGATGAGAATGCATAAAGTGGCAAAATGAACAGGATGAAGTGTCTGAAGGACTTTCCAGGAAGAGACAACCAACAGATAAATAATTCCCGGCAGAGGTGAACCCTTTTTAAATAATATAAAAGAAGAGCAGATACGGGTAATCAAAAAAGAATTGGCAAGAACAAGGATGAAACCAGATATCACCTGCCAGAAAGCCATGTCTTTCATGGAGCTCATTATTAAGGCATATAAAGGCATGACTCCGATATTGGCAAAACCCTCAATTGAAGGAGGAGATTGAAAGCTTCTATACCATAATAAAATCCCAGCCAGAGGGATTAAAAATAAACCAAGCAGATCATATTTTTTGATAAATTTCAGGAACATTTGTTATCGCAAATTAGCCTAACTCCTCTAAAATTCAGTTACAAATCAAATCCCAAATCATGGCGGTAATTCATTCCCTCGAAACTGATCTTTTCTGCATTACTATAAGATTTCTTCAAAGCTTCATTAAAATTGCTGCCAAGAGAACTTATGGACAACACACGGCCGCCATTAGTCAATACCTTATCCCCGGCCAATGTTGTACCTGCATGAAAAACAACACTGCCTGTCACCTGATCAAGATTGACAATCTCTTTGCCTTTCTCATAATTTCCGGGATACCCTTTTGAAACTAACATCAATGTTGCAGCGGATTGTGATTCAATCTCAAGAGTCTTTTCCGATAAATCTTCATTAGCAACTCCTTCCATCAATTCAACGAAATCAGATTTGATCCGGAGAATAACAGCCTCTGTTTCAGGGTCACCCATACGAACATTGTATTCAATCAGATACGGTTCTCCTTCGACATTAATCAAGCCCAGAAATATAAATCCTTTATATTTAATTCCTTCCTTTTTCAATCCAAAGATGGTGGGTTTAATAATTCTTTCCTCCACCTTTCCCATAAAATCCTTCGTAACAAAAGGAACCGGAGAAATTGCACCCATTCCTCCGGTATTAGGTCCGGTATTCCCTTCACCGATTCTTTTATAATCTTTAGCTTCCGGAAGAATTTTGTAAGTCTTTCCATCGGTCAGAACAAAAACAGAACATTCAACTCCCTCCAGAAATTCTTCAATGACAACTTTTTTGCTTGCCGACCCGAACATTCCACCAAGCATTTCGTTAAGCATGCGCTCGGCTTCACTTAAACTATCTATAATCAGCACACCTTTCCCGGCTGCCAGTCCATCAGCTTTCAGGACATAAGGAGGCTTTAATGATCTTAAAAAAGAAATCCCCGCCTTTGCATTTTCATAATTCACTGAAAAATACCTGGCGGTAGGAATTTTATATTTTGACATAAACTCTTTGGCAAAATCCTTGCTGCCTTCCAACTGAGCACCTTTTTTTACCGGACCAATCACCGGTATTGATTTCAGGGTTTCGTCAGCCAGGAAATAATCATGCAATCCCTCTACCAATGGCACTTCGGGTCCGACAATGACCATTCCGATCTCATTTTCAAGAACCGCATTACCAATAGCCTTGAAATCAGAAACATTTAGATTGAGATTAATTCCACATTTAGCAGTTCCTGCATTTCCGGGGGCAATAAAAAGCTTATTTACTTTTGGACTCTGGCTAATTTTCCATGCAAAAGCGTGTTCCCTGCCTCCTGAACCAATGATAAGTATATTCACTATTGGATAAATATTTATTATTTAATAAATAATTTTTGTCAATGCAAAATAACTAAGAAACCGGCAAAGAAATGAGAATTTAAGATTAATTATTAAAGGTAGTGTTAAATTATTGGAAATTGGAATTATTGGAATATTATTTAATTTCACGCCATCAACCAAATCGAAGATAACATTCTGGTTTCGTAAAGCTGATGACAGAAAAAATCATTGAACTCGAAGATGTTGGTCCAGTAACCATTTACCGAAACAAACGATCCACCCGGGTAAAAATAACCATAAAAGCAGGGGGAGCAGTTAAAGTAGCGATTCCCTGGGAAGCATCATTTGAAGCAGGAATACGATTTCTGGAAGAGAAGAAGAAATGGGTTGTACAAACACTGGCAAAAATCGCAAAAAACACAGGAGCTTCCAACCTTATTCTTCCGGGTCCTCTTTTTTCCACCAGAAATTATCATTACGAAGTCTCTCCTGCCCCCATCGAAAAAATCAGGATCAGATTTTCGAAAGCAGAAAATAGTGTCAGGCTGGAATATCCAATAGGAGCAGATATAAAATCTCCTTCGGTACAGGAAAAATTAAAAACAGTGATAGAGGGTGTTTTAAGATTTGAAGCCAAAAGATATCTTCCGCAAAGAACAGAACAGATTGCTGCCAGTTTGGGCTATACAATTAACAGGGTTACGGTGAAAAATAATAAGACCAACTGGGGCAGTTGCTCCAGTATCCGGAATATAAATCTGAATCTTCACCTGATGCGTCTGCCCGACAGAGTGATTGACTACATTATTGTTCATGAGTTGCTGCATACAGTTATCCCGAATCATGGAGCCAGGTTCAAAGCTACCATGACAAGATATTTCCCCGACATCCGGGAAATGGAAAAAGAATTAAAAAAAGTAAAGCTCGAAAGATTTTAAAAGACAATTAATTTAATTCAATTTTATGATGGTGAAATGGGAAAAATATATTTCTGATTCCAGGCTCGGCCTTGAAGAACGTCCTGTTCAGGAAAGAGATGATATCCGGTCAACCTTTCAGCGTGATTACGACAGGATCATTTTCTCCTCTCCCTTCCGGCGATTACAGGATAAAACCCAGGTTTTCCCGTTGCCGGGAAGTATTTTCGTTCACAACAGGCTGACTCACTCCATTGAGGTGGCAAGCGTCGGAAGGTCCCTGGCTCACCTTGTAACTGCAGGGCTCAGGGGAAAATATAACGGATCCTACCATACTGTCATCAATGAAATAGGCTCTATTGTCTCGGCAGCCTGTCTGGCCCACGATCTTGGCAATCCACCTTTCGGACATTCCGGGGAAAATGCAGTGGCCGATTTTTTCAGGAAAGGGAAAGGTCTGAAGTACAAAGATGACATGACATCCGAGGAATGGAACGATTTTATCTGTTTCGAGGGGAATGCCAACGCAATGCGGGTTCTTACTCATCAATTCCACGGGAAGAGGCCCGGAGGGTTTACCCTCACCTATTCAACCATAGCAAGTTTTGTTAAATATCCTTACGAATCATCCCTTTCAGGCGGAAAACAGAAATTCGGCTTTTTTCAAAGCGAAAAAGAAACCTTCCGGAAAATTGCCACCGAACTCGGATTGATTCAGATTTCTGCCACTCCTTTGAAATACGTGCGCCATCCTTTGGTTTACCTGGTCGAAGCGGCTGACGACATCTGCTACCAGATCATGGATGTGGAAGACGCTCACAAACTGAAAATTCTCACTTACGAAGAAACAGAACAGTTATTTCTATCTTTTTTTGATAAGGATTCTGACAGGAGGATTCTTGATAACATCCAATCAAATCTGAAGGTAGTCACCGATCACAATGAAAGGGTTGCCTATCTTCGGGCCATGTTGATCGGAAAACTCACAAAAGAATGCGGAAATATTTTTATCCGCGATTATGAACCAATTGCTTCCGGAGAAGAAATTGAACCGCTGTTCCAAAGGTTGGAGGGTGCTTCCGGTAAAGCCATGGAAGCCATCAAGCAGGTATCCTGGGAGAGAATTTACAACGACCGTTCCGTGGTTGAGATTGAGATCGCGGGTTACAAAATATTGGGGACTCTTCTGGAAACCTTTATCACGGCCATTATGGAACCAGGGAACCACATGTCTGAAAAATTGCTCACGCTGATCCCGTTACAGTATAAACACAATGGTTCAACTACCTATGCCAGGATTCAATCAATCGTGGATTTTGTATCCGGGATGACCGATCTTTATGCACTGGATCTTTACCGCAAGATCACAGGGATGAACATTCCGGGCATTCAGTAAAACGATCAGGTTGCTTGTGAAAATTTCAGACTGATTGAGCAGATCATATTTTTCTGAGACTTCGGACCAAAGTGTTCAGCTTCAATTTTTAATTGTATTGCATGGATCTTATTATTCAAAAAAATTGCTCAGGGATCGACTGGACGCTGATTCCTGAAATACTGAAGATGGTGGGAATGGGTTATCATGAACCTGCGCTTCATCAGAAAGCTTTCGAAAACAGTGCGGTTGTGGTGTTCATATTTCAGGAGGAGAAATTGCTTGGATTCGGACGAGCCATATCGGACGGAGCCTATCAGGGAGCAATCTATGATGTAGCTGTTTTGCCTGAATTCCAACAGAAAGGGATAGGACACCTGATTATCAACACCATTGTAGATTCTCTTCCGGAATGTAATTTTATTTTGTATGCCTCGCCGGGCAAAGAAGATTTTTACCGGAAATTGAATTTCAGGAAAATGAAAACCGGCATGGCTCTCTTTATGAATGCTGAGGCCATGATCAAAAAAGGAATGATTGAATGATTAGAATAGCGGTTTTCTTAAAATTAATTTCCTAATTTTATACTGATAATCAGAAAGAAGAAAGAATGATCGATACAATAAAAAAGTTTGTTGAAGAACGGGACATTGCCCTCATCGGGGTGTCAAAAGATCCTAATAAATTCGGCAATTTTCTGCTGAAAGAATTAAACAAAAAGGGATATATCATTCACCCGGTTCATCCTTCCCTCAAAGAAGTGGAAGGAACAAAATGTTATCCATCTCTGGATGATTTGCCCGAAAATGTCAGGAATCTTCTTATTGTGGTTCAGCCCAAAATAACCGAAGAGGTAGTCAAAGAAATAAATCCCGGCAAGATCAAACGGGTATGGATGCATAAAGGCGCCGGGAATGGTTCGGCTTCAGACCAGGCCATCCGGGAATGTAAGGATAAAGGGATAGAGGTGGTTTATGGATTCTGTCCCATGATGTTCTTGTCTCATTCAGGAATTCACCGGTTTCATTTATGGATGCGTAAAACTTTCGGTAAAACTCCTCCCGAATTCAGAATGCCCAATTAGGCTTCAGGGAATGAATATCATCGGTAAAAAATGGAAAATAAGATTAGGCCTGGCATTAATCACTATTTCTGTTATCATATTTTTAACCCTGTTGGCAATTCCGTTCCTGGGGTTTGACCTGAAAATCAAATTAACGCTTCTCACCGCACTCGCCATAACAGGTGAAGCCTTTTATTGGGTTGGAATCCTCCTGATAGGAAAAGAAGCCTGGAAAAAATACAAAGCTTATCTGAAATCAGGCACCTGGATTGAAAAGAAAAAGGATTAAATCCAATTCGAAAAGTTTTTACCCGCACAAAATACCCTTTGCCGATATAGGCTAAAATCGATAGAAAAATCCACTAAAAGGGGTATGGAAATTCTTCTCTGAAATGATGAAATTATTTGAGAATAAAAATTTATCAGATATGATGAAGTCATTTCAGTTTTTTAACCTCGCCTCTCTTTTTAAAAAGAACGAAACCATTACTGAGACAGGAAATCAGCGTAAAACAAACAATCAGGATTTCAACAATAAAAATTCCAGGGGGATTCATCCTGAAACGGCAGAAGCTATGGCTTACTACAAAAAAGGGGTTCTGAAAACAAAGGCCGGCAATTATCAATCTGCGATTGCTTATCTTAATAAGGCTATTGAAATAAATCCGGATATGGCTCAGGCCTATTTCAACAAAGGTCTCTCCTATCAATGCCTTGGCGATCATAAAAATGCGATAATTAATTTCGTCAAAACAAACATCCTTGATTCCAACAATGCCCAGGCCTATTATCATTGCGGAGTATCCAGGCTATATATCGGCGAATCCCAGGAAGCAGTCACGGATTTCAGCAATGCCATCGAATTAAAGGCCCGCTTTAAAGTCGCTTATTACAAACGCGGGATTGCCAGGTTCCATATTAAAGATTACAAAGGTTCTATCCGGGATTTTGAGAAAGCCATTGAAATTGAGCCAAGATATTCAATGGCGCTCTATAATCTGGGCGTTGTAAAAAAAACAGTGGGGGACCATTCGGACGCCATTGAAAACTTTGACAAGGCCATCGAATTAAACAAAAATGCACACTGGGCCTATCATCAGCGAGGCATAGCAAAATCCATCCTTGGGGATATCACCGGAGCCTGCCTCGACTGGGCCAAAGCCGCTGAAATGGGCTCCGACATCTCTTTCCAACTCATTAAGAGATACTGCAACTGGATCTGAAAAGAAGAACCATCATTTAATCGACCACAAAAAATTAATAAAAAACCATTTAAAAATCCGCCTAAAGCGGGTTTTTTATTTTGATTAAAACAGTTGAATTGTAGTAACGTGAGTTCGATGTATAATTTGTGAAAAATAGTTGAATTAAGGATAATAAGACCTTGTTTTACCCTTTCAGTTTATCACATTCCTTTTCCCACTTGATTTTATCCCCCGGCAAGGCCGGGTTTGCCGGACGCTCAGCCGGTAAATATCGTGTAGTGACATCTTATCGGGACCATATTATCTCCCGTGTTTGTTCGCTGATTATTCGTAGATTATTCGTAGATTATTCGATCATATACGAATAATCTACGAATAAACTACGAATAAACATTGGGCAAAATACTGTGTTGACAAGGGGCAAAAACAGATACGAAGTGGAATATTGTTTGTAATCTTCGCTTAGATCGAACTCACGTTAGTACTATATTAAAATTTATCATTATTTAGAGACTGTTTAAATTTAGTTCTTTGGGGATTTTAAGTAGTTCAGCCCCTTCGGGGTTGAGGTCTTATATGTCACATTTTCCGTGGGTTACCCCCACGGTTATTCATATTAAACCCTTTCAGGGTATAAAGCAAATTTAAGTCCGAAGGACTTGAATATGAATAACCTCCGGTGTAACCGGAGGCACTGAAATACATACAATAAAGAACCCCGAAGTGGGTTCAACTTTGTTAAAAAGAAATTTAAACAGTTTCTTAGGATTAATTAGATAAATTATAACCAATTTAAAAGAATTATGAAAAATTTATTTATTTAAGTTTATTGAATCGTAAAATATTTTATGTAATTTCACCAAAATAAAACTACAAAGCCAATGAAAAGTAAACTATTGATTATCATGGTACTCTCATTAATTTATTGTGGCAACACTTACAGCCAGAATCAACAAATTAAAAGATCCTTTGTTGATAAAGATTGGAACATAAACAAAGTCTATTATAAAGCCACAGGAGCAAAAGTTTCCGAGAGCGATTTTTATAAAATAAATCAGGAACATCCAAGACTGCATTTGGAAAGAGAAATTGATGAGGAAGGACATGTCATGCGATACCTGTATGATCCAAATAACCAAACTGTAAGTGACAAGCCCAATCTGCTGACCAATATACCGGAAAAGGGTACTGTCCCAAATTTTAAGCTTACAGCGATTGATGGAAAGAAAATAGAACTGGCCAACCTTCAGGGAAAACTCGTAATTCTTAGATTTGAACAGGGTGCAAGTGATTTTCGGTTTAAAAAGAATGAAATTGCAGACCTCGATAAAAAAATCAACTCCCTGAAAAACAAGGATAATGTTGAAGCGATAATTATTTTTCAATGTCCTGAAGATGAAATTCGAAAAGGATTTGACCTTAAAGATTCAAATTTCAAATTAATACCCAACGGGCAAAATTTCGCCATCAAATATGACGTTCACTTTTATCCTTCAACGCTGTTAATAGATCAATCCGGAAAATTGATTAAAGTTTACTTTAACTCAGAGGATATTAATTTAGATCAATATATTAAATAAGAGGCATTTAAAATATTGGATTGTATAACAATTGTTCAGATTGTGGAAATGAAAGAACGAAAGTAAAATTTGAAGAGTTGCCGGATGCATTCAAAAAAGGTTTCAAAGAGTTACTTGAGAATGCTCCGTTCAAAAATGGAGCAACGTTTCTCTACTGTAAACATTGCGCACAATACTCTATTTTGAGTAGTCCTTATTTATGATCTTCAAACAAGAAAATAACAGAATCATTAAACTAATCCGTTCATTGTGGATTTTCCTATTTGCATAAAATATAAGTGAAATAATTATGATTGGAAATACCTATATTAGCTTTGTTCTGTTTATAATATGTATGTTATTTTACTTCTTTTTGAAATATAAGCAAATCAATGGGAATCTATCAACTTAAGGATATCTGAAAAGGTTTGATTTAATCAGGCACGAATAAGGGTTATTTGGCATAAAGCGAGAATGGGAATTAGCAAATTTGTTTATGAAAAATTATTATCAAATACTTGGACTTGAAAGCAATGCTTCAAAAATGGAAATAAAAAAAGCATACAAAATTTACGCTACTAAATTTCATCCAGACAAACAAAATGGAGATAAGTTTTTTGAAGAAAGATTTAAGGAAATACTTGAAGCTTACGAGATTTTGAGTGATGATTCAAAAAGAGCAAATTACGATTCTGAAAGAATATTTGATTACTCAAAAGGAGCTTCAACCAATAATAATCCTTCATATTCAGAGTCTAATAGCGACTTAAAAAAAGAAAGAAGAATAAGAACCGAGAGGATTAAACAAGAGAACGAAAAAAGGGAAAAAGAAGAAAAATTTAAAAAAAGAAGAAATAAAATATATTACACGAGTAAAGATCTTTCAGTCAATGGAATGTACATCTACAAAGATGGTAAAAGTTATTTGTTAGATGATTACGATTCGATAATGTTGCGAAAAGATGATAGTTCGAACTTTAAATTTTTAGGCATTATTCTTATTACTGTTGGAATTTTTACAATCGCCTTTTTCATTGGTATATTTTTGATCGCTTGGGGTATTTATGGTTTATTCTACAAAGAATATATAGTGGTATTAGTTAATGAATATGGAGATATCCCTTTGATCAAGGGGAGAAAACAAAAGATGAAAAAAATAGTAAAAAAGATATATCAGGCAAAAAATACAAAATAAATAAACCAAAACAAAGATCATCTATCAATAACCGTGTATGGTCATGAGTTTAGCATTTTTTTATGCGTAAACAGGACAATACAATTCCAGCAAATTTTACTACTGTAAATTGTTAAAAACGTTTGGTACTAAAATTATGAAGATACAGCAATTATTAAAAATTAGCTGCCCTAATATTGTGACTATTATTGGCACAAAAAAAAAGTTTTGGTCGCAAGTTGAATTAAAGTATTTGCAAAGATTAGTTTTCATTAAAAGATTAATTCAAGATGAAAACTATAAATTAGTCAGAACATCATTCATTGATAATTTGATCTTTTTTAAAGCTGAGAAGGACAAATTAACATCATTTTTACATGATATTGATATTAGTGTAAAAACGCTTTATGATAATTTTTATGAAAGTAAATCGAAGGTTGATAAGCTTAGATCGATTTTAATGCAACTTATTTTACCCATCATCGAAGATTCGAAAGCTTACGATCGAATTGCCGAAATTTATGCTATTAATTATTTACTATGTCAAAAAAGAATAAAAATTATTGAACTCGAGTATGGTTTAAGCAATGGAAAACATATAGATTGCTTGATACAAAATATCGAAAATGGAGAAAATATTCTACTTGACTTTTTAAGTATAAATGTTGAAAGTAATAAAGTTGAAAATCAAGAGAAATTTGGAGAATTTTTAATTTACAGGATTAAAAAGAAATATACTGAAAAAATGTTTGGCCTTCAAGCACTTGATTACCGTTTCAAAGTATTTCCAATTCTATGGATAGAAGACAAAATACTAAAAGAGAATTTTGATTTTTTGTTTGACTCAGAAACAATTCTTAATACCAATTTTTACATGCTTAGAGGAATTGAAAATATAACTGAAAATAAGTTTCACACTGTATTTGGCCCAATAGATGAATTTAAATATTTATATTAAAGATTATTAAATATTTATGCATTGTTGATAATGCGATGTATTGAATGCATGCATGATATGACGAATTTATCTCAACTTGACAGGTTAGTAACTCATAATGAAAAGACAATGTTGCATTCTCAAAAAATCATTTTACCGCTAAAAAATAAACTGAGAGGACTGAGGCTTCTCCTCCTGAATAAGAGGATTATTTGAAAAAGCATTATCTGAATAGTGTCCCCAAAAATATCCCCAATAAAAACAAAACCCTTTATAATGTATTGATTATAAAGGGTTTATAATTAAAATATTGTTGTCCTGCCAGGGCTCGAACCTGGACTTTTCTGATCCAGAATCAGACGTGTTGCCAATTACACCACAGGACAATATAACATCTCATTTTGGTGTTGACCTATCAAGGCTCGAACTTGAACTCTTCTGAACCAAAATCAGACGTGTTGCCAATTACACCATAGGTCAATCAAAAACGCCTTACATTTTAAAGCGAGTGCAAAGGTAAAAAGAATTTTCTCCTCTCATACCATTCCATTGAAAAAAGATATGAAAATTTCCACTTCCCATTTCCAGGATCGTGGAAGATCTCCCCAACAATCGGTCCTGTGAGAACAAATTATTAATTTAAAGATTTATACAGAAACTGTTTAAATTTCTTTTTAACAAAGTTGAACCCACTTCGGGGTTCTTTATTGTATGTATTTCAGTGCCTCCGGTTACACCGGAGGTTATTCATATTCAAGTCCTTCGGACTTAAATTTGCTTTATACCCTGAAAGGGTTTAATATGAATAACCGTGGGGGTAACCCACGGAAAATGTGACATATAAGACCTCAACCCCGAAGGGGCTGAACTACTTAAAATCCCCAAAGAACTAAATTTAAACAGTCTC
>JGI20225J20221_1001185_pt2 | contig 30187 bp, 27 predicted proteins | sample BioMet4_FD_20221 | JGI IMG/M metagenome (IMG submission 20221)
AAGCGAGCCCCGCGCTCCTTCTAATAATCCATCCACGCCGCTCAAGACTACAAGCCAAATACGATTTTAGTACAAATCTTCATGGGGGTCAAAATAGCTGTCGACTCAATTCTTGCTTCCCTTCAAAAAATTAAATATCAAAAACCGATTCGTTTCTCCTTTTTGTTAACTAGGTTAACTCGTTGCGATAATTTATTATTTGCCTAAATAACGATAAAAACTGGAAATGTTTATCTTTGCTGACTAGTATATGATAGTAAAAAGGTAACCTATGATAATCACTCGAACTCCGTTCCGTATGTCCTTCTTTGGTGGGGGGACCGACATGCCCGATTATTTTAAAGATCACCCAGGCGCAGTTCTTTCAACGACGTTCGATAAGTATTGTTATGTGACCGTCCGCCACCTTCCTCCGTTTTTTGAGTATCATTCTGAATTATCTTATTCAAAATTAGAGCGAGTAATTTCGGTCGAGGAAATTGAACACCCCGCCATCCGTAACGCGATGAAAATGCTCAATATGCATGACATTCGCCTTACCTATGAGGCAGATTTGCCGGCTCGTTCCGGCTTAGGGACCTCTTCTTCTTTCGCCGTTGGCATGCTCAACGCTTTTCACGCATTAAAAGGGCATTACCGCAGCAAGCAAGAATTGGCCGAGGAGGCGATTAACCTCGAACGCAATCTCTGCCATGAAGCCGGCGGATGGCAGGACCAAATCGCCGCATCATACGGTGGTTTGAACCGTATTAATTTCAAAGGTGATTCCTTTGAGGTTTGTCCAATTATTATTAGCCAAAAGCGAAAGCAGCAATTAAACGATAACCTCTTGATGTTTTTCACCGGTTTCACTCGCTTTTCTAGCGATATCCAACATGAAAATAGTGCCAAAAGTAAGAGAGACCGCGCGATTCAAAACGAAATATTAACAAAAATGTATTCGTTGGTTGGGGAGGCGGAAACTATTTTAGAGGATAGCGATCGCAATCTCGATGATTTTGGCGAATTGCTTAATTACACTTGGAAATTAAAAAAAGAATCGGGTAAGGCGGTAACGACCTCAAACATTGATGAAATTTATGAGCAAGGTATAAAAGCCGGGGCCTCAGGAGGCAAGTTATTGGGAGCCGGAGGCGGAGGGTTTTTGCTTTTTTACGTTAAGCCCGAAAAGCAAAACGATGTTCACGAAGCCTTAAAAAATTACCTTTATATTCCTTTTCGTTTCGAGGATAGCGGAACTAAAACAATTTATTACGAACCAGAAACTTACGAAGTAAAAAATGGGAACGCAAAACAATGAAGGAAAAATCGAAATATTACATTGATAATCTTATAGAGTGTTACCCCGGCCTTGCTTCTGCAAAAAAAAGCATTCTTCAAGCAACTCAGGTTTTAATTGACGCCTACCAAAACGGGGACAAATTGTTAATTTGCGGCAATGGCGGCTCAGCTGCCGACAGCGAGCACATTGTCGGTGAATTAATGAAGGGGTTCGTTCTGCCCCGCCCCATCGAACCGTCTTTATCCGATAAACTCGTCACCGATTGTCCCGAAGACGGCAAATATATCGTGGCTCATTTGCAGCAAGGGCTCCCCGCTATCTCTCTCGTGTCTGAGGTGGGGCTGTCTACCGCTTTCTCAAATGATCAGGCTCCAGACTTAGTTTTTGCGCAACAGGTGCTCGGCTATGGTCGTAAAGGAGATGTCCTTTTGGGTATTTCAACCTCCGGGAATAGTAAAAACGTTGTATACGCCATTGAAGTTGCGAAAGAACTTGGCATCCATGTAATTGGATTAACTGGCCAAAAAGATAGCCTCGTTTCTGCTTTGGCAGAAATTACAATCCGAGCCGACAAAACCGAAACATATAAAATCCAAGAACGTCATCTTCCGATTTACCATGCAATTTGTCTTGCAATCGAAGAGGAATTTTTTGGAAAATAAGTTAGTTCAAGAAAAGATCGATTTTTCGGAATCAACCCATCCCGGCACTTAGATAGATCCTTCCCCCCTTTTTTCTTTTGCGTTTTCTAGGCCTTTGCTTATCAGCGATATTCGATTCATTCCATCAAAATTCGCTAAATACGCTAACAAATGAGGTGCCCATCCTAGCCCTCTCAAGGAATTTTTCTCAAAAGGAGGTTGATCCTTTACCGATTAGTTCCCGAAAAAATAAGGCTAGGAATCACGACACAAATTAAAAAAGTAACGCAATTATTCAAAATGGTTTTCAATCGAATTATTAGCCTTAACAATTAAAATTAACAAAATTTCTAATCGTAATTATAACGGTCATTGTCAAATAGTTTCCAAAAGCATCCTACTGTCAACTAATCCCTAAAGAATTTTACCTAAAAAAGAAGTAACTCATCTATATGAGTTTAACAGCATTTTCCTCTTCTTTAGGAAATTTTGCAAAATCAGCAAAAAATCAACGCAAATTCATTGTGGCTCTTTATCACTAATTGTTCGATAATACTTCTATGAATTATGATTATTTAATAGTTGGTTCTGGTCTTTCCGGCGCGAGCATCGCTCGTTTATTGACCGACCAGGGCAAAAAAGTCCTCGTCCTTGAAGCGCGCGACCACGTCGGCGGGAACATCGCGACCCACGTCGAGGACGACATCGTNCTCCATGACTATGGCCCCCATATTTTCCATACCTCATACGAGGACGTCTGGGCCTTCGTCCAGCGTTATTGCACGATGCTGCCTTTCATCAACTCCCCCTTGGCCAACTACCATGGCGAGTTCTACCACCTGCCCTTCAACATGAACACCTTCCACGAGCTTTGGGGCGTCACCACGCCCGAAGAAGCGAAGGCGAAAATCGCCGAGGAAGTCGCCAAAGAGCACATCGGCGAGCCAAAGAACCTCGAGGAGCAGGCCCTTTCCCTCGTCGGGCGGACGATCTACACCAAGCTGATCAAGGAATACACGGAAAAACAGTGGGGCCGTGATTGCAAGGAACTGCCCGCCTCGATCATCAAGCGGCTGCCGCTCCGCTTCACCTACGACAACAACTACTTCAACGACCTCTATCAGGGAATCCCCGATGGCGGCTACAGCGTTTTGATCGAGAATCTTCTTCAGGGGATCGAGGTCAAGCTCTCCTGCGATTACTTCAAGGACCGCTCCCACTGGGATTCCTTGGCCAAGGCCATCATCTTCACCGGCCGGATCGACGAGTTCTTCGCCTTCAAGCTTGGGCGGCTCGAGTACCGCTCGCTCCGCTTCGAGACCAAGAAGCTCCCGATCGAGGACTTCCAGCATAACCCGGTCGTCAATTACACCTCGCACGAGGTTTCCTACACCCGGGTCAACGAGCACAAGCACTTCGTCAAGGATTGCCCCAACAAAGCGACCACGATCATCACCTTCGAATACCCGGCCGCTTATAAAGAGGGACTGATTCCTTATTACCCGATCGGCGACGAGAAGAACCTTGCCTTGGCCGAAGCCTATAAGAATCTGGCCAAAACCCATGAGAACGTTTATTTCCTAGGCCGGCTCGCGAACTACAAATATTTCGATATGGACGACACAATCGAAGAAGCATTTAAACTTTTTAATGTGATTCAAAAGGATAAATAGCTAGTAGTATTCAAAATGAATTTTGGTTAGTCTAATGCCTCCAAGAATTCGGAATAAAACTTGAAATACAAGATAGTTCAAGAAAAAACAAAAATGAATAAACTAAAAAAATTACTTCGCAATAACCCGATTACCCATCGACTTTATCAAAAACTTAAAAACAAGAAAGAAGCGAAACTAGTAGCCGCAAGATATAAAGGGAAGTACTCCTTTGAGAATAGAAGCAAAGGCTATTCAAAGGCCTGCATCGTTTTAATTGGATACAAACCTTTTCTCTATGATGCCTTTTTTTCCAGATTTTGTCGTTTTTTGGAACCGAACATTGATGTACTTCTGGTTAGTTCAGGATTGTATTCAGAACAAGTTTCTGAAATCGCTAAAAAGAAAGGGTTTTCTTATCTATCAACGAAACGAAATAACGTTTGTCTTGCTTTAAATATTGGGATTCATCTTTTTGAACAAGCTTTGTTTTTTTATAAAATTGATGAAGATATCTTCCTAACAAAAGGGTTCTTTTCTCAATTGTCTTTTACATACGATCAGCTCTCAAAGGAGGGTATTATCTCGCCTGGTTTCGTTGCCTCTCTTATACCGATCAACGGGTATTGTTATGCAAAAGTATTAGAAAAAACCAACACAACCGACGATTATCAAAAGCAATTCGGAAAAATAATTTTTGGAGCAGGACACGATAAGCCAATAGAAAGTGACCCAAAGGTAGCAAAGTTTTTTTGGGGAGAGGGGGACCATTTTCCGAAAATCGATAAAATTAATGAAAAACTATCCAAGGATCCATTCGCTTATTCAATGTCACCGGTTCGTTTTAGCATTGGAGCAATTTATTTCTCAAAAGATTTTATTAAACGAATTAAATATCTCTCTATCTCAAAATCATCCAACGACTTCGGAATGGATGAACAGCAACTATGCGAGGCGTGCGTAAATTTGTCTTGCCCAATGGTAATCAGTGAAAATTCCTTAGTTGGTCATTTAGGCTTTGGACCGCAAAATTCGATTATGAAACAATACTTCCTTGATCATCCAGAAAGATTTTAAAGCCTAAAGAAATATTTGGTCTCTTGAAAACAGGCATTCCCATCTTAATATGAAAAGGCATCTTATCAATTTTTGGAAGTTTTATTTCTCTTAAATTTTTGTAACCTTTTTTTGAGCAATTCCAGTAAAACAAAAAGAAAGTCGTCACGAAGAAGCAACATAAGGCCGAAATATATAATAATGCCTTCAAAAATAAGAATTAAGGTGTTGTACCAAACCGATTTTAAGAAAAATTGCGTAGCATAGACCGCCGCAAACATCATCGCACCACAAATCAATTTTTTAGGAGCTTGCTTAAGGGTCCCTCCGAAAGAAATTTCTTTTCTAACAACAAAAAACATCGATCCAGTTACAAGACACTCCGCAATAATTGATGCAACAACCGCGCCAAGCGACCAGTATCTCGGAATGAAAATGCAATTTAAAATCAAATTCGTAACAGCGCCAATCAAAATGCAAATTGTAAACTTTCCGTCCCTGCCGGAAGGAATCAAATATTGCAGTCCAAGAAGATTACTAAAGCCAATAATCAGAATCAAAGGAGAAAATATTTGCATTAAAAGGGCGGCTTTGTTAAAATCTGAACCCAAAAACCAAGGGATAAAATTGGGGGCTACTGCAGCAATTCCCAAACACATTGGAACCCCAAGAAACCAAACAAAGTTGCTAGCAAAAGAGATATTTTTTTGAATGTTGTCGAGGCGATGATTTGAAAATTCTTTGGAATTTCGAGGAATCATCACGGTTCCCAGCGAAGTAACGACTGTCATAGCCATTTTAACAATCTGCTCTGCTTCAGAATAATAGCCATTTTCCAAATCTGAATATCTTTTTGTCACAGAAACGGTTTGAGTAACCCCGTCGATTATCTGAGTTTCTTGTTCAACATATGTTCCAGGTACAAGAAGACCAATCAAGGTTTTATCTAAAATGGTATAAACTGAAACGGCTAACGTGGGAATGAAAAGGCGTAACGCGGGGACTATGTGATGCTTTGGGTGAAGGCCTCGAACGGGGACAAAAGAAATAATCTTCGGAAGTTTTAGCCACAGAGATAAACCACCTAAGAGGCTCCCGCTAGCGGAGCACAAAATGTAAATCCAAAGATCTTTGTTGCTTTTTACAAAGACAAAAATGCAAATAATAAATAGTGTTTTGATCAAAACGTTCCGTAAAACTATCGTTTGAAAATCTTCGTTGCCTTGAAAAAGAAAGGAAATATCAAATTCGACGGCAATTATCGATATCACCCACCACCACATTAAGGGCGTATATTCTCCGTAAATATGCAAAAAACCTAAAAGAAGGAAAATGGTAAGAGAAATACCAACCGAGATAAAACGTACAATCAAGATTTCCCAAAAAACAGCAGACTGTTTTGCCTTGTCGTCTTGATACCGCGCAATCTCTCTCTGGGCATAATATCCAAAACCAAGAGCAGCAAAAATAATGAAATAAGTATTGATAGAATTAGTAAAGTTGAACTGGCCAATTGCGTTAGCGCCCAAAACTCTGGAAAGATACGGCGCGGTGATAATAGGGGTCACCAACAAAAAAATTTGATAAATCAAATTTAAAATATAATTTTTAGAAATACTTTTCTTGTTTTTCATGAAATATCGTTAGTATACACCGAGCGACGGGCAATGCTAGTTGCAAAGTCATTCAGCAACTTTTGCTAAAACCGAAAACTGATCATCAAGAAAGCTCATTACATCGAACATCTTTCTTGGGCAACAAAAGCCGTTTTCGTATTAAGAGATACTGGCCAGAGACCCACGCCGCCATTTTATCGAATTTCCAAGAAAGCCTAGAGGTATGGGGTTCCGTACTGTTAAAATATCAAACTAATATTGCAAAATTTGATGCTCATTACGAATCGTCAAAAACTTGATTCTCCGGGTTTTTCTCCTCCCTCATAAGTTTGTTTATTTTCGAAAAATTTGCGTTTATCTTTTGAAGACAAATTTCTTGTTGGAAACATACGATAATGATTTTTTGTAGAATACTCTTCAATGGAGCAAATAACTTTCGCTGGAACTCCAGCAATAACGACATTTGATGGAACGTTATTCGTAACAATCGAACCAGCTCCAACAATTACGTTATCGCCGATTGTAACCCCCATCATGATTTTTACATCGTTCCCCAAAAAAACGTTGTTTCCGATTCTGATCGGGGCAATCTTGTCATCAGCCGTTCCTTTCAAATGATTAACTACTTCCATGCCACCATCATGGGTCAAAAACAGGACTCCAGAAGTAATGGTGCAGTCGTTTCCTATTGTAATTAAATAAGGCTCCGTTCCAAATGCGGACAACGTACAAATCAGCCAACAATCAACGCCAATATGAACGCCCATTTTTCGAGCTTTTTTAATTTTAAGTTTTTGGCGAATTTTATAAGGAATGAATTTTGAAAAAAGCATATTTTCTCCTTTAGTTTTCCGTTTTCACTCTCTTTTTCATCCCTATCTACAGGAGTGCCAACATAAATATAATATAATTTACAAATATTTTTTACACCTTTTGATTGAATGGATAGAGTTCTGTGTTTAGTAAGAAATCGATCAGAAAAAGGAAGTCTCATCATTATTCTGTTCACAAACAAAGAAAGGCTTTCCGTGGCCATTCTGTCACCGATTAGGGAGGTTTTTGACTTTCCGTCGCGGATATAAATGCATCTCCCCCGAGAGAATCGATTACTGCGAGGCAACCTACATTCCCGACAGATGGCGTTCAAATACCTGTCCGACGCTCTCGGTGGGCCGGCAAAGCCGAAGGACGTCACGGCCCTGCTCGATGGGCTAATTGCGAGCGGCGATCTCGCCGGCCTCCAGAAAGACACGATGAAAGTCGTCAGGATGTACCAAGCAAGGACCTTCGATCCCTGGGACGGCAAAACGTACCTCGGGGCACAGCCAGGAGAGTCAAAACTCGTACGTCTATGGCCCGAGGTTCGGAAAATATGCGTCCAGGTTCAGGCCGGACGCCCTCGAGAAACTTGCAAAGGGGGGCGAGGGCGAAAGGATGGAAACCGTCCTTGCTCTCGAAGAGAAAGAAAACCATCGACAAAACCTCAGTCGCCTCCCTTAGGGGGATACAAGGAACGAATCGGATACGACATCGACACGACGGAGATGTCCCTCGCGTCGAGAAAACTCTTTGGCTCAATCGAATACGAAAGGATAAGATGAGCAGGGGCAAAAGATTGTCAAATTCCTGTCAACCTAAAAATTAAAACTCTATCGATAGAGTGACATCAAGTATTTACTTTGCAAATTTGCTTCTTTCAAATGAATCTTCAAATAGAGCTATTAATTTGAATCCCTTGACAATAAAAGACGACTATTGTTTTATAAACAAGAATTACGTATGATGACCAACGCGCTGAGAAGTAATAATTATACGAAAACCAATAATTCCAACAGCATAAAGGTAATTTTCGACAATATAATTGCCAATGCTTTGTGGGAACATTATCATAAAAGAAAAGTTTTAAGCAAGGCCTATATGCAAAACGCAAGGATTTTATGAAAAAACTGAAAACTGAAAACGCGAACGAAACAGAGGGCTGTTTGCTAACAATAATTGTCCCGTCTTATAAGACAGCTCCTTATATCGACATGTGTTTGCCCACCTTCATAAATAACGAGTTAAAAAAGAAGATCAAAGTCCTTTTGATCGATGATGGAACGCCCGACAAAGAAACCAAAGAAAAACTAATCTTTTTTGCGAAGACTTATCCCGATTTTTTTGAATTTATTCACAAGGGGAATGGTGGCCATGGATCGGTGATAAATCTTGGCGCCGCTTTGTCTCAATCCAAATATTTTAAAGTGATTGATGGAGATGACTGGGTAAATACCAAAGAATTGGTTAATCTTGTCCGCTTCTTACAGTCTTGCATCGATGATATAGTGTTTTCCGATTTTTCTTATATTTATACTGATCACAAGGTTTTTGTTAGTGGAGCAAATGACCACTCGACAAATTTTTATGTAGGAAAAAATATTGACTCTATTGAGAATTTTACTATCGTTTTCCACAACGAAACGATCAAAACCTCTCTTTGGAAAAACAACGGCATCGCTGTTCGCGAAAACGTGTTTTACGATGATCAAGAATATTGTCTTTACCCTTTGGAATATGCAAAAACGGTAGCTTATTGTCCAGGAGATGTCTACCAATATAGGATTGGCGAAGAAGGCCAAAGCGTTTCTCCTGCATCTCGTGGCAAACATTTTGAAGACTTGGTTAAAATTAATGATGATTTATATGATTTATATTTAAGAAACTTGGCGACTAAGCCTTTTCTCTCAAAAAACGTTGCTAAGGCCATTACGAATAACTTTTTTGGATTCCTGATTTCGGCAATGTATACGAAGGGGGATTCAAGGATGGAAAAAATCAAAAAAAAGGACGAAGTCGGAAAGTGGTATCGCTTGATTGTTCAGGACCCAATACTATATGCGGAATTAGACCGAAAAAGAAGTTTGTTTAAGACCGCGAAGGCTTTGCATTTTAAACACTTTCGGTTGATGCGTTCCTTATTTGAAATTCGTCAAAAGTACATCGAGGTAAAGAAATAAGCTTTGGACTATTTCTATAAAAATTAAAGTGATGCTACCCAAACAATAGAAAGCGTACCCTTTGAGAATTATATCGCGCGATAGGCAGCCGGAAGCCACGCCACTAACTTAGTTCGTTTTGGGTGCCTTGATAGAAGGCATTTGTTATGCCGCTGTAGATATCCTTTTTTTAAATAAACAAAAGATTAATAACAAAAAGATAGCACTAACGAAAAAGACGATACAAAACGGAAGCGTTTGAGGAAGAGACAACAAGGGAACACAATAGGAGCCAACCAATTGATATTTGCCAATAATTGCTAAAATTATTATCGAACAGACCAAGGAAAACGTTAACAAAAAGACATTTACTTTGGTCAAAACCCGCCAATCAAAGGTTGCAACGTTATTTTCAAAAAACCGATTTAAAAACCGCCAATAAAATACACCAAAAAATAATCCTGATGCTATCAAAAAACACCCAAATACCAAAAAGTAAATCCAAGAATTTCCCAAACGGCCAGTGATAAGATAACAATTTTGCATAAACGCATTTAGACTTGAAACATCTTTTGTCGCATCCGGATAAATGTATGTCTCATCCTTGCTTTCGAAGAAGCCAAGACGATACGAAATTTTTGCATTATAAGTGTCACGATCATAGCAGATTTCAGAGTAAAGCTTATTTAGATAGCGCGTTCGAATATACTCCGGCTCACTGATCCCAAACACAAGGGAAGAGGGGGCTTGAAATTCGGCCTTCCAGTCAACAAAAAAATAGTTGCCAAATAAGTTAGGTATAAACGTTCCTAGCAAAGAAGATGGATCAATTATTCCCCCAATCATAAAAGGATAATCTACAAAAGTTCCAAAACGGGTTTGCGAGATGATGTGCATCTCTTTCCCCAAAATGGATTCGTATGAACCCGAGGCTATTTTATTGTTTTCGATAAATGCGTCTGCCCAACTCTGATTGACATAAATAGTTCGATTGCTTGGATATCTCTGGCTTTTTTGAGCCGCAAGCATTTTCACACCAGGATAAAAAAGTCCAGCTCCCCAGAAGCTATCATCCCAGCCAAGTTTTGATGCATAAACGACGGCGTTTTTCCCGTTGAGATAAGCCGAATCAAATGAAGAAACAAGGCCCGAACCGAATTCCCCATCATACATTTTTAGAGAAACAACATTTTCAAATCGATTCTCCATAACTTCGACTTCATCAGTCGGAAAATCATTGTAGTCGTAATCGTATGCCTGGTTCGAATAAGAATAGACTCTTCCTATTGGAAGAAGCGAATCATCCGAAGAATTCTTAATAGCTAAAGATAATTGCGAATTAATAGCAGGGACAACGTTAGCCGATGATCCTGAATAGGAAAACGGAACCATAACGAAAACGCAAGTAAGAAAGAGCAAGCAAGCAAGCAATAGCCCTTTAGATTTTTTAAAAACATAAAAAAATTTTTTAACGTTCCTAACGTATCCTTTCAGGGCAAAAATCGCTTGTTTTTGATCAGTTACGTTTTTCATTTTTTTGAAATAAGGAGAGATAGTTGTCCGCAACAAAGTCGATGGAAAACTTCTTCGAATATTGCCCATTGTAGTCCGAAATCGATTGAAACTCATCGGGGTGATTTTCAATCTCCGTCAACTTCTTAGCGAGCGTGGAGGGGTCCTCAAAAGGCGAATATAAAAAACCATTCTTTCCGTTTTCAACTGCATCAGAAACCCCGTCAACGTCCGTGGAAACAACAATGCACCCACAAGCCATGGCTTCAATTAGAACCATGGGAAAGGCTTCGTATGACGACCCCAAGAACACCACACGGCTTTCCCTCATCACATTTTCTGGGCATTGAGTAATGCCTTTAATGGCAACTGAATTAGTCAGCCCTTTTAAATAAACAAGTTTTTTGATTTCTTCCTCCAGCTCCCCCATTCCATAAATTTCAAAAGAAATGGAAGGATCAAGTTTATGTGTTTCTTCAAAAACATCCAAAACAAATGGATAGTTTTTTTGTTTGGTAAATCTTGCAAAAATCACGCATTTTTTAATTCGTTTCGACAAACTGACGCCTGGGAAAAAGCGGCTTAAATCAACACCGTTATTAATTGAAGGAACGTAAGAAAAATGATAAAACTCTTTGACATTCTTAGCCATTCTCTCAGATAGCGCAATTGGAGTGACGTATTTTCTTTTCAAAATACGTCTTTCTAAAATGCGTCCAAATTTGTCGCGTCTCTCTTCCGCGGCCGGTAAGTGAAACGTATGAAACAGGGTCGGTTTTTTGTGCATGAAGATGATTCCAAAAAAAGCAGAAAATAAAGCGTTGTTCTCGGTATGAATCACATCAATCTTGCGTTCTTCAATAATCTTCCTCAATCTTTTTGAGACGCCAAAGTCAACAGAATGGCGTTTGTCCAAGACGATTGGGGAAATTTGGGCCTCGTTTAATTCGTCCAAAAGTTCTTTGTTGTTATTCTTATATAAAATCACAACCGAAAGCTTACATTTCTCATTTAGGGCTTTAGACAGCGCAACAGAAAAGGTTTCAGCCCCGCCGCGCGTCCCTAAGCTGTTAATGATTTCGAGAACATTCATATTTGGCACCTCATAACGCGAAGAGAAAGACCCTCTTTGTCAACAACCCCGGAATCGATTTCTGTGTTCCGCATTTGATTTGACAAAAAGAACAGAACAAAATAGAAAAAGATTTCAGAAGATCCGGTTAATGCAAGTCCCGTTCCAAAAAGGAAAAAAGTCGCTATGGGCAAGAGACAAAGAACATTTCTATAACCTTCACTTCTATAAAGACGATAACCCGACGTAACAACGAGAAAAGCGAAAAACAAAAGAGTGCCAATGACCCCAAACTCCCAAATAGTGTTAAGGAAAAAATTGTGAGAAACAGTCGTCCCTATGGTCGCCATAGAGGAATACATTGACTTAATTCCTTGGCCAAAAATCAACTGAACAGGTCTTGCTAAAAGATAATTTGAATAGGTAATCCAAAGAGACCATCTGCTTGTCGTAAGATAATCCAGGAAATATCCCGAAGCGGTACTCACATTAATGAAACGAGAAAATATTTTTTCGGTAAATAAGGAACCGGATAGGAGCGAAAAAAAGCCAAGAACGCAAAAGGCAATGCCAAGAATTATTATCAACGAATCCTTCTTCTTTTTTGCAAATTTTAAAACATAAAAAAGTGCGAAGAAAAGCAAGCAAATTAGATAAGACTTTGACTTGCCCAAAAAACCGAGCGAAAGATTCAGCATTGTAATAGACCAGCACAAAGCCCGATGTTTTTTGAATTTTTCATTAAACGCCAAGAAAAAACAAGCAGGGATTAAAGAACACATCGAAAACTCGTTTTGATCAGAATTTAAACCTTGAAAACGATAATCCCCAAACAGCAAACTGGAGAATGAATAAGTCTTGTCATAATCTGATAAATAAATTCTTTCGCGTAAATTCGGAGTCAAAAGACAAACAAGGCCAATTACGGTATCGACAAGAAGACCAATTTCCAACGCCATAACACTTTTTTGAAAACGTTCATCTTCGTGGCAGGCTTCCAAAATAACGGCGATCAAAAAACACATATAAGCATAAAAGGAAAACGCCGACGCCAAGCTGACAACGCTACGATTCAAAAAAGAAGTAGAAAAAGTTAAAAGAACAAAACAGCAAAAAAGAAGAACGGCTTTCCAAACTTTCGAACCGATGGGATGGGGATGAAGAAAACAATCAACCAACACGACAACTAAATAAACGATAACAAGATACGTCAATGCGCCCCCTACGGATAACGGGAATCCCAGCAAATTGAAAATGCTTTGGCAATACATTATGAGATACAGATTTTTCTTATGGTCGGAAAAAATTAAGAAAAAAATCGCTAAAAATGTCGCTAAATAAGAAAACAAATCCTTGCCAACAGCCAACGAAAGAGTTCCAAAAAAGGTCGCCAAACCGCAAACAAGCCAAAAACAATACTTACTATTGATTAAATTTTTAAATTTGAGAGTAATTTGTTTCACAATTGGCTTCAAGATTATGATTAACCTTAAGGTAGAAAAATAATAAAACAAAGTGACCTAAAATACTAGTCATCTAGAACCCAAGAAGAACAAAGACGAAAATAAGTGTCTAACTACGTTAAAAATCTTCTTTTAAAAATTCATTAAAATCAGGCAAATTTTTATCTTTTTCTGCCAAAATAAGGGGGGTTCCGTTGAGTTTATCTAAAGGCCACTTGACTCCGATCATCGGATCATTCCACATAATACCGCCATCATATTCGCTAAAGAATTTTTCAGAGCATTTATACGAAACAATTGAATGCTCCTCTAACACCAAATAGCCATGAGCGAAGCCAGCGGGCACAAGCAACTCGTTTTGATTCTGTTCCGTTAAATCAAATCCAAGCCACTTTTTAAATGTTGGGGATTCTTTCCGCAAATCAACAATAACATCATAAACGTGGCCGGAAATGCAACGAACCAATTTTGGTTGTTGCTTGACCCTTTGAAAATGTAAGGCTCTAATAACGCCTTTATGGGATATCGTGTAAAACTCTTCCTTCAGTTCATAGTGAATTCCGTTGTTCTCAAAAACTTCCATTGAATAGTCTTTGACAAAACCACCGCGAATATCCGATGCAAAAAACGGGCGAATAAGATAAGCACCATCAAACTCAAGCTTTTGGAAAGCAAACGTTTGCATCATTCCAGTCCTTTCAACCATTCATAGGTTTTTCTCACCCCTTCTCGAAAAGAAATTGTTGGTGAAAATCCACAATCATTTTGTATATCTTCGATAGAATAATCCTCTAGAGGAGTCATCACGCCGGTATAGGGGACGGCCCCGAAAATAACCTCGCGATTTGGGCACAGCTCTTTAACAATCTCTAAAATAAAATCTTTTAACGACTTGGCATCTCCACTGCCAATAAGATAGCCTCGATTGGCCTTCCCCTTTTCGCCTAAAAGTCGAAACGCTTTGGCGACATCGGTTACATAAACAAAATCGTAGTTTTGAACGGCCGAAGTAAATTCAAGTGGCTCATTGCAAATGATTTTCCTTAGGGTCGTGTTTAAAAATCTTGGAGAAGATTCGCCAACACCATAGGCATTTGTAATGTAAGCCCACACTAAATCAATTCCCAAAGAATTTGCTATTGGCTTCATAATTTCATGAGCAACCGTTTTCCCAGCTCCGTAAATATATGGAGTTCCAGGCCGACTTCCTTGGGCATAAACCACTTGGCTAGTTTCGTACTCCATGATTGTCCCAGCCATAACAAATCGCCTAATTCCAAGTTCGGCGGCTTTTCTTAAACAAGCTGCCGAACTAAGAGCATTTTTTAGTTGGATTATTTCGTCGGATCTCTCCTCACCTGCAGAACCTCTCCATGCAAAATGGAAAAACACATCAACAGCTTTATTACTTGCAAATTGATCCAAAAAAGAAAGATCTTCAATCGAATGGGAGAAATATTGAAGATGACAATTTGGCTCAAGTCTATGAGGTTTTTCGCTGATATCAATTGCCAAAACGTCATATCCAGATGAGAGCAGCTCTTTCACAACATAAGAACCAACAAATCCATCGGCGCCAGTCACTATTGCTTTCATTTTTTAAACTCCTTGGCAAAAGAAAAGATTTGGTTATCCACAATATTCAAAACGCCGGCTTGATCCCCAGAAATCCAAGCCTTCGTCCATTCGACAATTCGGGATAAGGCCTCATCAATGTGGTATACCGGACTCCATCCAAACGTTTCTTTTAATTTTGAGTTATCCAAAGCCAAATATCCAGCTTCGTGAAAAGAAACCGCATTGGTCCGGTCCACCCAAGTTAAGCCATCCCCCCAAAGTGCACAAAAACGGCAAATCAAATCTCCGGTGGTAATAGCATCTTCACTGTCAGGTCCAACATTATAGCATCCCTGGAAACGAGGATCCTCATACTGGGATTCGATGATCATCAAATACACAAACAATGGCTCTAAAACAAATTGATATGGGCGAGTCGATAGTCTGTTTCGAACCTCAATTTTTCGGTTCGAAACAATCGCCCGAACTGCATCCGGAATAATACGGTTTTTTGCGAAATCGCCGCCACCAATAACGTTACCGGCTCGAGCCGTCGACACCCTTGTGTTCGAATCCTTAAAAAAAGATCTTTCATAAGAGTGAGTCACCAATTCGCTACAAGATTTTGAATTGCTATAGGGATCGAAACCATCAAGTTTTTCTTCCTCAGAAAATCGATGATTTGGAACATCGTTGTTCTCATAAACCTTATCAGTGGTTACATTTAAAAACGATTTAACGCATCCGGCAACGCGAATTGCTTCAAGGACATTTACTGTTCCCATAACGTTTGTTTCAAAGGTATACCTTGGCTTCTTATAAGAAGCAAGTACAATTGGTTGAGCGGCCAAATGAATAACGATTTCAGGCTTATATAATAAAATTGTGGATCTAACTTTTGGAAAATCTCTGACATCCCCCTTAACGCAGACGATGTCATTAGAAAGACCAATAAGAGAGAACAAATTTGGCTTCGTTGGTGGCTCTAGCCCATACCCGATGACGCGAGCACCGCTTAGCAAAAGGATTTCGCAAAGCCAAGACCCCTTAAAACCAGTGTAACCTGTAACAAGAACAGTTTTATTTTTAAAAAAATCCAGGGTAAACATTACTAGTCCTTCCAAAGTTTCCAGGGGGCCTTCCCACCATCCCAAATTTTCTCGAGATCGTTTTTCTCTTTCACTGTATCCATGCATTGCCAGTAGCCTTTGTGAAGATAGGAATCAAGTTGTTTATCTTTTAAAAGGCCTAGCAACGGCTCTTTTTCTAAAACCGTATCGTCACCAGGGATGTAATTAAAAATTTGAGGTTCGAACACCATGAAACCGATGTTGATCAAATCACCATCTGTTTTAGCTTTTTCTCGAAAAGATGCAACTGATCCGTCAGAGTTTAACCCCACCACGCCTTTCGATTGACCAAAATTGAAACTTGTAATAGTCCCGACTCGATGTTTTTGATTGTGGAACTCAAGCAGTTTTTGGATGTCCACATCACCAACTCCGTCGCCGTAAGTAAGCATAAATGGCTCGTTTCCAACGTATTCTTTGATGCGCTTAACCCTGCCGCCGGTTTGAGTTGCCAATCCAGTGTCAATAACGCTGACCTTCCACCTTTCGGTAAACTTATGATGAATGATGACGTTTTTTTCATTGCCGGAAAAATCAAACGTAATGTCAGAATTTCTCAAATAATAATTGGCGAAATAATCTTTAATGATTTCTTGTTTGTAACCCGCGCAAATAATAAAATCATTGAATCCATAAAAAGAATAAATTTTCATGATGTGCCACAAAATCGGTTTGCCACCGATTTCGATTAGCGGCTTAGGAGTAAGATGGGATTCTTCTGAAATTCTCGTTCCCAACCCCCCCGCCAAAATAACAACCTTCATCACAATTGCCTCCTTTACTTTTAATGATATACGAAACCGAGCATCTTTTCATTCTTTTACCGGACTACCCAAAATGATGTATTGCAAAATGTTTAAAAGCCAAAGCCAGTGCCCTAAAACAAGTTAATGTTTTATTCTATTCATAAACTTGTCCCAATATAGTGAGGGCAAAACTGACCAAAAAGCAACCTTAAATCCTTTATTTTCCAAGAGAAAAATAAATTTGTTTTTTAATTTATGTCGACGCGGTCTGACAACGTAGGTATATGTAAAGGGCGACGAAAGGAAGCGAAAAGTTAATTTTGGACTTGATCGAGCAAATAAATCATGGCCATGAGAAGTATTAATTAAAACGCGGCTGACGCCATAGCGTTTATCCTTTTCGGACAAAAAACCGCTTGCACCCCAAAAATCTCCCAAAGTAATATCAGAACAATGCCTATTTCTAAAACAGCAAGAATAGCAAGCCTCATTTAAACAAACGTCGCCGGAAAAAACAATCATATAAGGTTCTCGCCTGTTCTCTCTTAAGCAAGATTGACCATTAACTTCAACAGAAAATCCATAGTTTTCCCATCCTTTTACACTTTTCTTCGATCTCATATTGATATTGGAGATTCGGCACTGATCAAAACGTTTTAAATACTTAGCTAAAAGTTGTGTGCTCGGTACTCCGTGGCACAAAAAATCTATTGTAAATAAATTCGGATTTTCTGAACCTACTAATAATTTTAAACCTGCAATTTGGCAAGGAGTCCCCGAGAAAAGAACCGGTCGTCCTTCAGATAAATCTTTTTTAACCATGGTCATACAATCGCCTAAAAAACTTTGCGAATATTTGGAGCCAAACACCCTTGGAAGATCAGCAGAACCTTCTATGCGAATGTGTTCAACAACGAAATCATGGTTAAACGCCGCCCCATACACCGTTCCTCCGCATTTCAAAACGGCTAGGGCAAGAGCGGAAAAAACACCCCCAGAAGACTCTTCTAAGCGCAATTCATCATCATTATTGAAGGCCATCAGATGCTCTTGCAAATAACCGCTTAACGGAGTTTCACGCTCGGCTGGGCAAACCGAGGAACATAATCCACAATTAATACATTTTAAAGAATCAATCTCAGGCTTGTAAAAACCTGTATATACCAGCAAATGAGGGATGAGAAACCCCGCCGTGCTATAATCTTGCCGCCAAACAAGTTGGACTTGGGAGGCGGCGAGGCAAGACTTGTTTGGCGATAAGCTCTTTCCACCTCGGCGCCTCCCTGGCCCGGAAGGAGCTTTTTATGTTGAGCGAAGAGGAAGCAGGGTCATTGAGCGATGCCGAACTCCGTTCCGCGATCGGGATGCTCGAGGCGGAGTCCGAAAAGCGGGCGAAGCAGCAATCAAGGCATGAGAAGGCAAGGATGGCGAAGGCTTCCAAGCGGGATCCGAGGTGCCCGAAATGCCGCGTCGTTCTGTCGAGGGACGGCAGAAGGCACGACGGGGTTCAGTCCTACGTCTGCCCGAAATGCGGGAGGCGCTGCTCCGACTCGTCGTCCACGTCGTTGGCCTCATCGAAACTGACGCTGGACGAGATAAAGGAAATAATCACCCTGATCATGCTTGATTGCCCTGATTGGGTCATTGCCTGGATTTGCGGGGTGAACGTCAAGACGGCTCAGTACTGGAGGGACAGGTGCCTCGACGCGGCCCAGGCGTGGTCGAGCGGATCCAAGCTTTCGGGCCATGTGTGGATGGACGAGATGAGGTTCGCCCCCAACAGGGCCACGGGGCTGGTCGAAGGGGTGTGGACGACTTACGTCGGGAAGAAAGCCAAGGACGTCTACATGGAGGTTGCCTTCGATTCCAAGGGGCAAGGGTTTTGCAAGGCCTATCCAAAGCTCGGGACTCCGACCAGAGAGATGGTCCTGGACTGTTCCAAAAGCCATATAGAGCCGACGACGTTCAAGGAAGATGGCGTAACCATAATCAAAGGCACGACCATCACCCATGACGGGGCCTCATGCCACAACCTCACCGTCAGGGCATTGGGGCTGATCGACGACTGGCACAAGTTCGTAAGGGGTGACAAGGACTACGAGAAAGCGATGCTGCTCATGAACAGCTGCTGCAGTTACCTGAGACACGAGTTCGAGAGCCACATGGGCATCAAATATTCGAAGATTGAAGCCTATGGGAACTTCTTCATGTACAAATGGGCCCACGTCAGGAAATACGGATTGAAAGCATCAATCGATTACATGTTCAATCGGGTGTGCGGGACGTCCAAGAGCCACAGATTCGCAGACATGTTCTCGAAAACGGCCATTTGGTCGCGTTAGGCATCCCTCATTTGCTGGTATATACAGGTAAAAACCATCTATAGCGACCATTTTTATCGCTTCTTTAGGGCATTTGCTATAACAAGCAAAACAACCAAAACAGTTATTGGCAGTGACTGTCTTCATTTATTTTCCTCTAGTTCATTAAGTAAAAATGTTTTTGATTGTTGCCTTCGCTCAGCTAATAATTGATTCGATATCGCGAAATCAATCGGCCTATTGAAAACATCGGACACTTGTCTGAAATCAGTAACAAATCTATCAGACAGGCCGAATTCATTTAACAAATCCATAAGTCGTGAATTTATGCTTTGCTCATCATTAAGACGTCCTTTAGAAAAGCTGATAAAAGGCACATTAGAGTTCAGAGAAAAAGCAGTTCCGTGAAATGAGTCGGTGGCAACAAATGAAGCGTTTTGAACGAGCCAAACCCAATTGGGAACGGAAGCATCGTACAGTTTAATGTCACTATATTTTTCATCAGTTTTGCTTACGCCAGATTGAAGGTGAGGAATGCTGACAATGGGCAAGCCCGTTTTCTTTGACAAAATCGAAAGTTCTTTTTTAAAGGCCGCGTTATCATCAAGAAAATAAGCAAAGATGTATTGTTCGGGGGCTGAATCTGGTTTGTTCGCAAACTTTGACCACTCTTCTTTGGTTTTAAGGAAAGTCGGATCCAGGGTTTCTACGACAGAGCGATCCAAAAATTCATCTAAAATTTTCTTTGCGCTACTTTCTCTTACGGAGATACTTTTAAAATCTTTTAAGGCTTTCCCTAGGCTTTCCTGCTCCTTTGGAGTTAGAAAGCTACGACCAATGCTGGCCGCATAGGAAATTTTTTTACCCCGAAACCCATCGACATCAAGTAAATAGGCTCGATTCCATAAACCCGGATTCCAAACTTGGTCGCTACCAACGACCAAATAATCATAATTCGATAACTGGCCGTCAAGGCCATCATCTAGAACTTCTTTCGAATGGGGAATTGATGCTTGAAAATTATTAAATAATTCCTGTCGATGCGAAATTTTATTTTTAATTTTTTTGTGGAAGAAGAAAAACAATTGCGTCATTGTTTTTTTCTTTAAGATCACGGCGCTCCTTTTTAGGCCGAGATTATTGAAACGGTTCTTTAAATATTGGTGATTATCTGCAATATAATCAACAACTTCGGAATCAAAACCTTGTTCAGCCAAAAACGACTGAAGAGCATAGGCTTGGAGCAAACCGCCATAATTTCTATTATTATGGTAAAGTGTAATAATTCCTATTTTTTTCATTGAGGACATTTTTCCTAATTTATTATTTATTTTAAATTTTAAATCATTTCGACGAACATAGAGGAAAAAGAAGAAAACGAATATCGCTTAGCGGCCCTTTGAGATTCTGTTCTTTTCCCCCACAAATCGTTTTGGTGAGAGTGAATATACATCAGCAAAGCATCAATATCGTCAGGCTTTGTACTATCGAAAAAATAAGAATCCCTCGTAGACATCATGTCTTCCGAACCATCAAAACGAGAAGTCGCAGTTGGAACCCCGGCAATCATACAATCAACCACGGAGCCTGGAACGCATTCAGCGCCAAAAGTCGATGGGAAAACATTCAAATCGTATTTGCTTAACCTCAAATAAGAGGCCTTGGAATCGGCAACAAACGAGTCTCCATAAAAAATAATTTCACGAGGATACTGGGCGGCAATTTCTTTACACCTACGGGATGTTTCTTTGTCAGTTTCCGGCCCGGCTATAGTCAAAGAAAACAATTTTTGTCCAGCCTTCTTATTCAGTCTAAGAACGGCCTCAATCGCTTTAAAAACGCCTTTATTTTCAACTATCCGTGCCCAAAAAATTAAATCCAAACTATCTTTATTTGCCTTGGGACCCAAGGGGATATTTATAACATCTTTAATGCAGGGGAATTCGACGACGTTTTGACAACCTAAGCCTCTAAATAGCGGGAAAAATTTTTTGTTTTCGCAAAAAATCATTCTAGAATAAGAAAGAATTTTATAACTTCCATCAATAATGATCCCGTTCTTCGTGTGGGGCTGACCGTTAACATAGATGATGATTTTCGATGGGGGAACACAAAAAAACTTCAATATCATTAAAAATTTCCGACACCCAACAACCGATTTGCTGATGAAAACAATATCAGGATGCCAATTCAAAAGTTCTAATGCCACAATGCAGATTTTGAGAAGCCTACTAAATCTGCTGATAACGTTTACCGATTTAACTCGATAACTACGTTTTAAGCACTCGAGCAAAGAAAGAGATTTATTTGTTTCTCCATTACTTTTTTTTCTGTTTTTGGTAAGCGATGCAATGAATAAGATTTTTTTATTTGCCATGAAATTTCCCCGCCGAGTTTACACAGTTTTAAACGAAATGTCGTCAATCAAAACTGAAATGCTTGGTAAAATTGTTTGATAGTTAAAATACTTCTCAAAAATTGCCAAGCAATTGTCGTGCATGACAGTAAAATTATTATCAATATAATGATATGCCCAAGAAACGCTTTTGGCATCCAATTTTTCAATAAGAAACCCATTATAACCATCGATGACAAATTCAGGAAAACTCCCTGCTTTTGAAGAGATTACAGGAACTCCAAACATCATTGCTTTCGGTAAAACGCCAGACTGAGTGCTCCTCCGATAATAAAGCCAAATGCATTTTGAACTACAATAATGCGTATTAATTTCATCTGAGGTCATAGAACGCCCACAAAATAAACTTAGTTTCCGGTTATCAATAAGAGGCTGAATTTTTGTCATGCACTCATCCGAAAGATGGTCTTTTGTCGCGATTAAAAAAAGGATATCTTTGTCAGAACTAATCCGGCTTATTGTGTCAATATATTCTTTAAACCCATGAGCCGGGGTAGTTGAGCCAATATAGGAAAAATATTTTTTCTCTATAGAGTTCTCGTTAGGCACCTTTTCCTTAACGAAAGGGAGGGGAATCACATACGCTTTTTCAGCATAGGTAGGATATCTATTCTTAAAGGTTGCTTCGGCTATTCTTGAAAACAATAACACTTTCGAACAATGCTTAATGTCCCATTTTGCCCATTGAGCCGCACCAGCTAAACGAATCGTTGATTTAGCAGATTCGTTTTTATTACAATAATCTTGAAAAAGCTCTCGGAAACCGCCAAACACTTCATGCAAACAAAAAAGCATTTTCAGATTATTATTTGTTCTTTTCAGGCATTTAAAAATTAGTTTGTCCTCAACGGAAGTGTGAACAAGCATCAAATAGTCCACTGTAAGTCCCATAAATTTATCTGAGTGGCCACCGTAGAATCTGATATTCATTGACTTTTTTTGATTATCCGAAAAAAAACAATCATATTCCTTCGGCAATATCTCTATTGTTTCGAATCCCAGGTCATTAAATGCCTGATTAAAAGCCCAAATAAGAGAGATGTGTCCTGGGTTGAACTTTCCAGAAAAAATGGCAATAGATCTTTTCATTTAAAAAAATTCCAATTTGAATCCTACTGTTCGTTCGAATGGTTAACTGGGAAATTTTTCATACCCTTGAAGATGAATATCCCAATAATACTCTTTTCTAGCAATCTCAAGTGCTTTCCTAGAAAACTCCATTCTTTTTTCTTGCGTTGTCATTAGCTCCACGCAACGGTTGGCAAATAGCCGAGGATCATCTTCGATGTAACAATTCACTCCAGAAACCAGTTGCGGAATTCCTGAGGCCGGAAGGCTAGTCAAAACGTTAGGAACCCCCGATGCCATAGCCTGAATTACTTTGTTTTGGATACCCGATGCCACTCTAATCGGTGCAACGTTGATGGCGGCGTTATTAATAAAGTCCTGAATTGAATCAACCCGACCGGTGATTTTAATATGGCTGGAGGCAAGATCCTCAATTTTTTTGGTAGGATCGGCGCCGACAAGATAAAGAACCGCCTGCGGTATAGACTCCAATATTAGCGGGAAAATATCGTTCACAAAATAAACAATCGAATCAATGTTTTGCAAAGTGTTTAGGTGTCCAGACAAAACGATCTTGTTTGAATCGTAGTTATCTGATGCTCGGATGCTTCTGATTCCGTTATTATGAAAAACAACGTTCTTTTTCCCCGAAAAACGATTACAGTCTCTTTCGGAAACTAAAACCACTTTGTTGAAGTCGTTAATTATCTTGTTTTCTAATTTATACATCGGCTTTTTTTCATATTTATAAATAATTTTTTTAAGCCCGGCCCCTTGAGAACTAGCGGACATCGAATAGGTGTCTGACAAGATATCCGTCATTTGTACGATTACATTGTCCACGATTTTGCACTTCAAAAAAACCGGGACCATTCTGGCAAGGTGACAAACAAATAAATCCGGATGGATTCGCTCGTTGATTAATTGCAGTGTTTTTTTCAAAGTCTGAGAATAATAATAACCACACTGAATGGGTTTGCGTTGCAAAAAAGATAAGGCGCAATTCCAAATGATGATGGGCTTACGTAGCCTAACGCCATAAATTTCATCAACGTTCTCATACTTTTGCAAAACTAAATCTGATTGGGAACTTGTGTAGCAAGCAAGGAGAATTACTCGCCATCCAATATTCTTAAAATACTGCATAATGTCGTTAAGCAAAGCGACATCGCCACCATTTTCTGGATAAGGAAATCGTGGAGCCACAAAACAAACAGTTTTCATTCTTTGCTCCTAAACAAAAAAGACTGAACCTTTCTAGGTTATTATAAACTCTAAACCATCTTCTTGAAATGAGAAATCCGCTTCTCTTTTTCTCTTGCAGTTTCTACCTTCCAAGCGACGTCTACAAAATTCAATTAAACAAAACTTAGTCCTCCAAAAGACTTCTTTAAAAGTTTTACGGAAAAACGCCAACTATAATGTTAGCGGCAGAACCAAATGATTTTAGTGTGAAAACAACCTTATCAGACACGTTTGGAAAAGAATAATCAGGAATGATTTCATCTCTCTCTTTGACACTCAAACTAGCTCGGATTCTCTTAATCGAAACATGAATCCCTTGATAATCGACTCCAGATACCATGATCGACCCATGGATAACTCCTTCCTGCCTTTCTGTACTATTTCGAATAAGGACCGCCGGAAAATTCAGAATCGAGGATTCCTCGGTGAGGGTGCCGCTGTCACTCAAAACACAAAAGGCATTCTCTTGAAGTTTAAGGTATTCAAAGAATCCAAAGGGCTTTTCTTCACGAATGAAAGGAGAGAGCTTAAAACCATTCTGCTCTAACTTTTTTCGAGTCCTAGGATGAACGCTAAAGATGACGGGCATCTTATAGTCATCTGCAATCTGATTAAGGGCTGGAAATAGACTATTGAACTTTTCCGGAATATCAATGTTTTCTTCTCGGTGGGCAGACATCACCATGTACTTGCCCTTTTCAAGATGAAGCTTTTCAAGGATGTCAGAATCCTCAATTTGCTGTCTATGAGCGTTTATAACCTCTAACATCGGGGATCCGGTAATAAATGTCCTATCCTTACGTAATCCTTCGTGCATGAGGTTGTTATACGCAAAATGGCTATAAGGCATGTTGATGTCACTAATATGATCAATCATGACTCTGTTTGTCATTTCAGGTACATTCCAGTCCCAGCAACGATTACCCGCTTCCATGTGAAAAATAGGGCATTTAAGACGTTTGGCGGAGATTGCGCAAAGAGCGCTGTTGGTGTCGCCAAGGATTAAAAGGGCGTCAGGTTTAACTTCTTGAATCAAATCATAGGACTTCGAAATGACGTTGCCCATGGTCTCNCCAAGNTTTTTGCCNACACAATTTAAATANTAATCNGGTTTTCTTANTCCCAATTCATCNAAAAANATTTGGTTGAGCTCGTAATCGTAGTTCTGCCCAGTGTGGACTAAAATATGATCAAACTCTTTGTCACATCGTTTGATGACTTCAGATAGACGGATAATTTCGGGCCTCGTCCCCAAAACCGTCATCACTTTTAACTTAGTCATCATTTATCCTCGACAGCCACTTCAGCAGGATAAGTGTCGGCGTTTTTGGAATCATAAACTTCGCTCGCCCACATCAAAACGATGGCATCCGCATCACCAACGTTCTTAATGCTATGGGCATATCCTGGAACAATATCCACCGCTTCAAACTTATCGCCAGATACAGCATAAGTAACCACTTTGTTTTCGCCAATTTGCCGCTCCTTGATTTCGCAAGAACCCGATAAAACAAGATATTTCTCATTCTTGCTCATGTGGTAATGGTTCCCTTTGGTCATGCCAGGTTTAATCACATTAACCGAAATTTGCCCATGGTGTCCCGTTCTTAAAAACTCCGTGAAAGAACCACGATCATCGCAATGGCTGACAAGGGGGTAAGAAAAGCCATCATCAGGTAGGTACGAAAGATAAGTTGCATAGAGTTTCTTTTCAAAACCGTCTTGCAAAGGAAACAGTAAAGAATCGCGCGACGCTCTGAACGATTGAAGCATTGCCGCAATTTCTTTTGGTTTTGCTGAATAGGTTGGTTCGACATAAAGAGGGTGTCCTTTTAAAACTGGTCTATTTTCAATAACTTTCAAAATTTCGGCACAAACATCGTCGATATAAACAAAATCAAATGCCGGAGCCTTTTGATTTATCTCGATCGGCAAATCCCGGGCGATGTTATAGCAAAAAGTGGCAACCACGCTGTTGTAATTGGGCTTGCACCACTTGCCAAAGACATTGGCAAAACGGAACACATAGGTTAAGTGACCGCCAAAACCATAGTTATTAATCACAGATTCTGCAAGAGCTTTAGACTCGCCATATGGATTATCTAATGTTGCTTGAATAGACGAACCCAATAGGATGGGTGATTGTGAACCTAGTTCCTCCATCAGTTCGACGATGTGCTGAGTTAGAGCAAAGTTGATCGTTTTAAAATCGGCGACATCTTTGGGGCGGTTGACGCCAGCAAGATGAATAATAAAGTCGCTGTTTTTAATCCCCTGTTTTAAATCCTCTTCCGAAGATCCAAGGTCATATTCGATGACGTCATAACCACGATTTTTTAAATAGAGGCAAAGGTTTTTACCAATAAAGCCTTTTGATCCTGTAACGAGAACCTTCATTTTTTAGTACCCCGATATGACTCAAAGAGATCCAACGTCAGTAAAAGATCCTGCATCTCTTTAACATTAAGTTGCTTCGTATGACGCGAATCAAACGGCTCCGTTTCATTATATTCAACATTGCCTTTTTCAACATATTTTTCGTAATTCAAATCACGATTATCGGCAGGGATACGGTAAAATCCTCCTTCGTCGATAGCGTGATGCATTTCTTCTGAAGTGACCAGAGTTTCATAAAGCTTTTCGCCATGGCGGGTTCCAATATATTCTTTCCCAGCTTTCGAATGAGTTAAATCTAAGATGGCATCAGCCAAGGTTTCAATGGTAGCGGCTGGGGATTTTTGAACGAACAAATCGCCTTGCTCCCCATGTTGAAAAGCGTAAAGAACCAAGTCGACTGCTTGGTTTAAATTCATCATAAATCTAGCCATATCCGGATTGGTAATTGTGATCGGTTTCCCCGCATTAATTTGATCCAAAAAGAGCGGAATGACTGATCCTCTGCTGGCCATGACATTTCCATATCGCGTCAAGCAAAGTGTGGTATCGCCAGGTAATAATTGTCTACTTCTGGCGATAACATTCTTTTCCATCAATGCCTTAGTGATGCCCATAGCATTAATTGGATAGGCCGCTTTATCAGTTGAAAGAAAGATTGCATTCTTAACATGGTGGTTAACGCAAGCGGTAATGACATTATCCGATCCGATGACATTCGTTTTCATCGCTTCCATCGGATAAAACTCGCAAGAGGGCACTTGTTTTAACGCGGCAGCAGAGAAAACGTAATCAACGCCCCTAAAAGCGCCATCAATGCTTGCGTAATCTCTAACATCGCCGATATAAAATTTCAATTTATCGTTGGCGTATTGTTTCCGCATATCGTCTTGTTTCTTTTCGTCACGAGAGACAATGCGAATTTCTTTAATTCCCGTTTTTAAGAAGCGATCCACCACAGCATGGCCAAAAGAACCGGTTCCGCCAGTAATAAGAAGCACTTTCCCGTCAAAAATATCGCTCATTACGCTTTCCTCTTGAAGTTATTATCTCACTAGATAATAAGATTAATGAGTTTTTTCTTCTCCTACCATAAATAATCTCAAAAATTGACATTCATTGACCAAAAAGACAAAATAACGATGTATTTTGACTTTTCACGTGATATGCTTGCAAAACGTAAGCCGTTTTCTTCCTTTTGACCCTCTTATGTTAAAACCAAATCAAAAAATCTACCTGGTCTTCAAAAGAATCATCGATATTTTTGGTTCGCTGCTTGGCATAATCGTCCTTTCGCCTATCATTTTACTTACGTTAATAATTACATCCTGCACCTCTAAAGGTGGGCCGTTTTTTATCCAAGAACGGCTTGGACGCCACAAGAAACTCTTTCACATGATCAAATTCCGTTCAATGAAAAAAGGTGCCAAGCAAGTCGCACCGGCTGACATGAGCATTGAGGAGCAGCAATCAATGGTGACTGGATGGGGCAAGTTCATGAGAAAAACTTCCTTGGATGAAATTCCACAGCTTTTTAACATCCTCTCAGGAAGCATGTCGTTTATAGGGCCGCGGCCATCTCAAAACATAGATCATGAAAAGGAACTCGTTCTTGCCCGCGAAAGCTTCGTGCCAAACGCCTACGAAGTGAAACCTGGATTAAGCGGCTACGCACAAATCCACATGAAAAGAGAGCATGACGTTATGGAAAAGGCTAAAGAAGACTCATATTACGTTCAACATTTTAACTTTTGGTTTGATGCTCAAATTTTCGTTTATAGTTTTTTCTTAGCATTTGGGTTTGTGAAAGGTCGTTAAACTTTTGTTCTTCGGCAACAATGGTCATATATTTGTGACCATTTTCTTTTGGAATGGATTATTATTTCTACATTCTTATGACACAGTCACCTAAAATCAGCATTCTTATCCCTTCGTTCAACCGGGCTGAACTTTTAGATAAAGCCCTTAATAGTGTTTTGCGTCAACCCTATGAGAATCTCGAGCTAATCGTCATCGACAGCAATTCCCAAGACAATTCGCGCACTATCATGGGCAAATACAAAAGCGATCCCCGGTTCATCGAGATCGATCGTGATGATAACTTAGGCCCTAATATTTCTCGTCAACAGGCTTTTGAAATGTGCCACGGAGATTACGTCCTGAATATGGATTCCGATGACGAACTCTCCGAGCATTACCTCGAAAAAATGGCAGCGTTCGCCCAAGAAAATGATTTAGATATCGTTTCGTCTTCCGTGAAAATCATGGACGAAGATGACCAAATTCACGATGACAAAGGGAGTTTTGTGTTCAAACAAAACACAGTCCTTACCAATCGTTCAGATTACCGAAATGTGTTAAAGATGCGCTATGGCAGTTGGATGCATATGTGCAAACGGAGCTACCTACAAAAACATCACTACGACTATAGCAAAGGCAAAGAAATGGATATCTTTGCCTTTCAGTTCTTTGATGATTGCAAGGCAGGCTATGTTGCAGATGCTTTCTATTATTATCGACTTCACTCTGGCAATAGTTCATCCATCATCGGCAACGCCAAATTCAACCAAAAGAATGATAATTGCTTTGACTATCGTTTGCCTTTAACCCAAGAAATCAAAGATCCTAAAAGACGGATGTGGTTAGAGATGTACCACGTTAAAACTTGGGTACCCAGTTATCTTTTTAAATATATCGGAAGCGGCACTTTTGACTATAAAGCCGCAATCAAAGACTGCAAAAAGTATTACCACTACTCCTTTTTACGAATGCTCTCTTGTACCTTCAAATTCCGAAAACGGACTTGGAAAGTTTGCTTTATGATCTTATTTCATCTCGAAACTTTTGCAGCAAAGCATTATAGAAAGTATTATCTTAAAGCGACGAGTCAATAATTCCGTCACTTTATATGCTCCCCAAAGTATTGGTGGTCTCCAATGACCCAATCTCGAAAGAAAGTGCCAATGGCCGCACCATGGGCGAACTTTTGTTACATTACCCTGCGGATCGATTGGCAGAACTCTATACCAACGATAGGCCTTTAGACATGATTGATTGTTCTTATTTTCTTTTAAGTGATGCCATGCTCCTTGATCACGCTAAACATCTAAAGAAACCTGGCGAAGAACGTCATTATGTCGGAGAAGCCACCACCGGTTTCGATAGTCGATCATCTGTCCGAAAGAACCCATTCACTTGTTTACTCCGTGATTGGCTATGGCGTTCGGGGCACTGGAAATCCGAGAAACTTTGGAATTGGCTTGATGCCTTTCATCCCGATATTGTTTTGCTTCAGCCCGTAGACATGCCTTATCTTTTTGATTTGGCCCGAAAGATTGCAAAACGTGAACACGCTAAGCTCGTTCTTTATAACTGCGAAGAGTTTTATTTTAAGCAAAAGAACTACCTTAAAGGTAATGGCTGGGCATGGCTTTATCCCTCTTGGCACCATCGCATCAAAAAATCCCTGCAAAAAGCCATCGAATTTTCCACTCTTGATATCCATTTCGCCGAAACCCTTAAGGAACGATACGATCAAGCCTTTCCTAAGAAGTGGAGCGATGTCATTTATAGTTCAAGCGATTGGACCCCGGTCGAGTATCGTCCCAATAACGATAAAGTCCATATCGTTTTCTTTGGCGGCTTCAGCGGTGGCCGTTATCAAAGCCTGAAAGAGCTTGCTCGCACCCTTAAAGACCTCGGACAAGACTACGTTTTTGATGTCTACGGTCCTAATGAGCCTGATGAAGGATTCCAAGCATTCATTCATAATCCCAACCTCGTTTTTCATGGTCAGGTCCCTTATGACGAAGTTAAATCAGCCGCCTATAAAGCGGACTTGCTGATCCATGTCACAGGATTTGATTCCGCTTTAGTCAAAGAAAGTCCCTCTCAGTTCTCCACCAAGATTGCGGATTGCATCTCCAGCGGCATTCCTTTTTTGGTTTACGCTCCGAAAGGCTATGGCTTCGTTCAATACCTCCAGCAAAACAACGCTGCTTTTGTTGCAACATCCCCAGACGAACTAAAAGCAATCCTTCA
>JGI20225J20221_1002196_pt1 | contig 30121 bp, 24 predicted proteins | sample BioMet4_FD_20221 | JGI IMG/M metagenome (IMG submission 20221)
GCTTCTGATTTGGTTTCTTTACTTGGTATTATTATGATCATCTTACAAAACTTTCACAAAAGGGGAGTTTCCGACAAATTTCGAGGAACTAGCGGCTTCCTATTAACGAGGGCCAACAAATTTCAAAGCGAATAAAGATGGATGAAGGCCACTATATCATATACAGTATTTCCTTGCCTAAACAAACATCAACTGGAGGCGTTTTCGATGAATTTGAAAGGGGACATACGATTATTGGCATCTGGTATATTGCGACGTCAGGGTAGTTTTGAATTATGCAATTAAAATTTCCAAAGTGAAGGTGGTCAATATCTCGAAATGATATATGATTATCAAGAATACATTGTGTTTTTATTTTAGAAACGAGACGTGCTACTCTGGGGAAAATTCCAGTCTTTTCAAACTAGATATAATTTCAAGACTCAAAATTTCATTAGGTGGGGGCCCCTGAGAAATATTATTATTAGCACCTTATTCACAGTGCAGAGAATGGAAAAAACATTACGAGCCCATTGTTTGTCAGATTAAAGGAACCGCATTGTGATGGGAACAGTCTTATAATTTGATTCATTGCAGAAGGCTGATTATCCGGATTATTTTTAAATGTGGAATTTTACTTGTGTGATTTTGACGGTTTCGATAACTATTTGAACCGAACTTCGCCAAAAAAATAGTAATTAAAAATTTCAGGGCTGCCGGTTTCTTATCAAAATTGGACAACTTTCCTATCTGGACGGCAAAAGATCTCGTTTTTAGTAGTATGACCATATTAAACTTTTTGCTTTATGCTTCCTAGTTTGGGGCTTTCCTCCAGCTTCAAATAATGAATATTGGGCAGTGTGTCCCCCTTTGAAACACGTTTAACCTTTGACCTAGATAACCAGGCCAACCGATTGGGATTGTATGCACACTATCTCCTAGAAATGAAGCCTGTTTAATTATTGTGTTGTCTTGCCTTGTCTCGTTCCATTTTTGATTCTCTTGAGGCTGCAGGCCGATGAATAATAAATTGGAAACTGTAACAATTGGCAAAGGCAGTGGCAGATTTTTCACAGACGTAAAGTTTCCTCCGTTTTTACGGAAATGGTGAAAAAATACCGGCGACGCTGACCATTCAATCAAGAAAATGAAAAGTTACTGATATTTCCACTGACTAAGAAAAGAATATTCCGGGCAGTTTAGTAATGAGATTGCATAATCTTTCATTCCCGGAAAGAAAACCAAGGAAGCAAGAAAATTCATTTTCAAAAGCGCACGGTATACTTATGACGCTCCAAGATGGTGGGGGTGTTTGCAACGTGCGAGAATCAACACGAATTATGGCTACCTTGTTTCGTCACTGGCAATCTTGTGTTTACAGATGCAGTTAATTCCGGCCTTTGGCAAAAGTTTTACGGCTTCCAAATTGAGAAGGCGGTTTTTTTGATTGGTGGCAAAAGGATGTTTCTTGAAGGTAAAGGCAATCTGCACAAAATGTCACGCTAGTTGCGCAAAAGACGGTAAAAAGCAGCAAGGCGTATGTTTCTATAAATTGGGATGGAAATACAGATACTGATATTGGAATTGAAGTTTTTTGAGAACCAAGAAAATATCTGTTGTAGTATAAATAGGTGTTACGCAAGTAGAAATCAATATTCTGCATACGTGCGTCCGCCGTTTTTATTGACTTTGCATGTTCTTTACTTTACAATTTCGATGCATTTCAGTGAAAATAAAATTTATACAAAAAAGAGGAATGTTTTTGATTTGCATTCCTTTCGGAATAATTTTTTTTGTATGCGTTTTTTCTTTTCATTACATTACAATGAAATTGTTAAGATATATCGATAAAAGAATATGCAAAAAAAATACAAGGAGTAATCAATATGGAATTAACATTTACAGACTCTTCAAATCTGATAGACAAATGCAAAATAGCAATGTTTATGGCTGAAAAACGTGGTGATATAAGACGGCAGCGACAGTTGATTGTTATTCTTTGCAGCATAATTATTGTTTTGTTCTTTATGAATGCATTTTTATACTGGGGAAGGAATTTATTTATCATTGTCTTTTCCTCATTAGTTTTTATTTTTGGTTTATTGCTGCTTATCTGGAATAAAAAATTCATCAATTGGTATTTCAATAAATATTATGAAAAATACTATAAGCGATTATATAAGGCTTATAATATTCCAGAAGAAATGGAGAGTCAGTCTAACGTCAATGATGAAGGCATTACTGTTTTTCAAGATGGTGCTTCAATCACCTATTTTCATTCTGACTTTATAAAGAACTATGATTATGATGCGTTTCATGTTTTGGAATATAAGAATCTAAAATTCATGTTTATTAAGAAAAGCTCTGTCAGTGATGAAGAGTATTCTGCGATAATTGAATTAATTAACAAAGCTCAGATGAAAAAAGAATAATACTTTTTCCTTATATTGGAATTGTATATTTTATGATATACTTCCGCGCATGATAATGGCGCTTCCTGACTTTATTTTTTTCCTTATAACTGCGGTGGTGAATGTTTATCTGCCGCTATTTTTGCAGATGATGGGATACACGGCCACACAGATTGGTTTGTTGCTTGGTTTTTTTAATGCAGTCGGAATTGTTGTTCCGTTGTTGGTGACGCCACTTGTTTCAAAGAGCAAACATCTTGCGTTGTTACTTGCATTGCTTGGCATAGCAATGGCGGTCTCTGCATTCCCTTTGTTTCATGTGCATGTATTTGTTCTTACAGCAATTTTTCTGTCACTGTTTTCTGTGTTCTATAAAATTGCAATGCCTGTTTGCGACTCAATGATAAATGAAGCGCTCGGTACGCGGCGTGATTTATATGGAAGGGTGCGAGTTTTTGGAAGCACATCATTTGTCATCATGAGTTTGGTGATGCAATATAGCATTGGTTTGCGTCAGTGTTCAACAATAGAAATGTCTTTGTGGACTGCAATTCCTCCGTTACTATTTGCAATAGCGGTGATGCTTGTTGCACTGTTTGCAGGATTGGGTGTCCCTTCTGCAAACGAAGCCAGTTGTACTGTTCAAGAAAAACCAGAACCTTTTTTACAAACAATAAAGTCTTTTGGTGCAGAATATTATCTTATTTTATTTGTAATTTTCATGCAGTATCTAGGTATGGTTCCTTCAAATAGTTTTTTTTCACTGTATGTACAGAATGAACTTCACAGTAGCATGTCCGGATTCTTGTGGGCGTTTAGCGCATTGTGTGAAATTCCATTTATGTTCTTAAGCAACAAATTTCTGCGTAAATATAAACCACGTTCACTTATTTTATTTTGTACGACAATGGTGACGGTGCGTATGATGATGTACGCTTTTATTCCAAATTTTACAGGTGCATTGCTTGGTCAGATGATGCATAGCGTAACATTTGGATTGTTTTATCCTGCAGCAGTATTGTATTGTGCTCAGGCAGCAAAGACAAAGCGTGCTCTTGTTACAAGTATGTCGCTGCTTACAGCTGTGAACGGCATTGCAAACGTTGTGGGGTCTGCTGTCGGCGGTGTCATCATTGATTCTGTTGGATTTAAAATCTTATTTTGTCTGTTTGCCGGAATACCATTTATTGGGATTACAGTATATGCTGTTGTTGCTTTATTAAGAAGAAAATAAATTAATTTTCCTTTTTGACAAACGTAATGTCATACAGTTCAACCGCAGCATCTTGGAAGTTGGAAAAACAAAGGTGCTGTGCGTCTGAAGAAATGGCAAGCCCCGTTGGCTGATTTCCGCCGTCTATTGTTTGTATGACTGTTCCATCGGTTGTATCTATGACGGTAATTTTTCCGGTTGAAGGGCTGCGTTTCGTGTAGTCGGCTGTGTTGTTAGGACCGCGTGAAGATACCACAAGAAATTTGTCTTGCAAGAGCGCAATTGTATTAGGATTATTGTATACATGATATGTCTTTGTAATAGAAAAAGATTGTAAGTCAACAACATATATGGCAGCGTGATACATGTCGCTTATATATGCAAATGTTTCTTCCTTGTTTACAACAATATGACGCATTGCGGATTTTTCAACAGGAATTGAAGCAATAAGTAATCCGTCTTGAGTGTTAAATTCCTGAATAACGCCTCCGTCAAAACAGAGCACAATGATGCTGTCACCTTTTTTTATATATGCAAGTCCGCGTGGTGCCGCCGCAGTTTTTATTTTTTGCACGACATTTCCTGTTTCATAATCAATAAGACTCACGTCATTAGACACCCAGTTAGAAACAGCGAGTTGTTGTTTTTCCGCGCTCCAGGCAATGAATTTTGACCATGTACCTTGCGTTGAAACGGTTCGCTTGAATATAAAACCAGGATATGTGTATTCGTAAATGTTTGCCGTTGTCATCTGAGAAACGAAGAAAGAATTCTTTTCCGGAATAAAAAGACCTTCCGCGAAACCGAGTTTATTTTTGTTAGGAGGTTCAACAAGAAGCGGAATATGGTCGCCTGCCAGTTGAATTATTTGAAAACCTTTTCCGTCAAGAAGAGGAAGCACAATGCAGCTGTTGTCAGGTGAAAAAAGCACTTGCTTTGGTTCGCTTCCGCAGGAAAACAAAGCATTCTTTTTAAAGACAGGAATTTGGTTTGCTGGTTGAACTGTTATTTCCACAGGCTGTGTTTTGGCAGGCTGTTCTTTTTGTTTTAAAGCGGATTTATCTTTGCAGGAAATAAAAAATACAATAAAAGAAATAGCTGTCAGTAAGGAAAAGACTTTTACGCAAAAAGATTTCATGCATGAAGTATACCGTGGAAGCCTCAATGAATGAAGTCCGTCCTGCTTAAAAAAGGTGTTTAATTACAGAAATAGTGCCGATAAATGAGTATAAGACCGTAACAAGGTCTAAAAGGACGAAAAGATGGGAAAGAAGATATCGATTGCGGCACTGTTACTTTTAGTTGTGTCAGGAATGATTTTTGCTGAGGATGTAAATTCTGCAAAGGTAGATACTGACGTATTGGACAAAGCATATGTTGAGTCATACATTGACGACAAATCACCTGTTCTCTGGAGAAATTTCAGCACCGGAAAACAAATCCGTGACATGGGAAGAAGACTTGGCGCAGAAATTAAATATCAAGCTGAAGTGAACAAGACTGAATTTCCGTATTCAAGTGGTTCACCTGATTTTAAGTATCGTGCAGCAAGAGTTTTCCCTGGTGACAAAGAAGGTGCAGACATTCTGTTCATAAATAAGAATGCGCGTGTAAACACCATTAAGAATCTTCGCCGTGTTGTTTCTGGCTATATTGAAAGAGCATATGATATACCAATGGAGCAAGCAGATGAAATTGCTGTAAAGGTATGCTACTGGAATACAAACCATTACGATGATAAAGCGTATTTTACAGAAAATTTCCAGCATCGTGTTGTAGAAGTTTTTTCAAACAAGACAAAAATAATCGGTCTTGCGCGCTCATATAAGAACTGGCCGGGAAAAGCAAGAATTGTCATTCCATTTAAACTTATTCAAGAAACTGTACCAAATGCAGTAGAGCCACAAACTCCTGTAAAAGAAGTTGAAGCTCCTGCCCCTGAGCCGACAGAGACAGCACCTGCATCTGAAGCACCGGCAAAAGCAAGTTCTTCTAGTTTCTCACCTATTGCAATTGCACTTCTTGTCCTGCTCGGCCTTGCACTGATTGTTCTTATTGTATGCCTCATTGTAATGGCAAACAAAAAGAAGAGAAATCAGTAGACCATGATTTGTCTATAATTTGAACTCAGACATAATTCCGCTGAGAACTTGAATATCATTCTGGTTCTTGGCGGAACTTTTATTTACATCGGACATTGCGCTGTTTATTTGCTCCACGTTCTGTGTCATTGCATTCATGCGTTCGTTTATATTCCGTGTCACATCGTTTAGAATCTTCATTTCTTTTACTGCCTGTTCGCCACCAGAAAGCATTTCTACTGAACCGCTTTTTACATTTTCTGTAGAATCGTTAATTTCTTTCATCGCATCAAGGACTTGCTGATTGCCAGAAGTCTGTTCCGCCATTGCATTCATGATGACTGTTTCCTGATTTTTAACAGCCTGTGCAAGTGAATAAATTGATTCAAATTTTTGCTGAACTTGTTTTGTACTTTCAGCAACAAGACTGATTGCACCAGAAAGTTGCTGCAAGTTTTCATTGATGGTCTTACCTTGCTGATTTGATTGCTCTGCGAGTTTGCGGATTTCATCTGCAACTACAGAGAAACCTTTTCCAGACTCGCCGGCGTGAGCTGCTTCTATTGCCGCGTTCATAGCAAGAAGATTTGTCTGGTCAGCAATATTCTGAATTACCTGTGATGCTTCGAGCAGGCTTTCTGAGCGGCCCATGATATTTTCTGCAGTAGAGACAGCGCTTTCTACCGTCTTTCTTCCTTCGTCAGAAGCTTGTCCAAGAGAATTGACTGCCGTTGTGTTTTTTTCAAGAATAGAAGTGACGCTTGCGTATGTTTGCAACCATTTCGTCTACAGCCGCAGAAGATTCGTTTACCGCTGCTGCTTGAGATTCAATATGCGAATTGAGTTCACGTATGCGGCCGATGATTTGCTGCACAGAAGACGTGTGCTTCTTCAACACCGGCTGACTGATTTGTCATTTTCGTTGTGAACTGTGGTGATGCCTTCGTTTATTGAAGTAATGCTTTTTGCTGGCGTTGTCCATGCTGTTTGCAAGTGTTTGCGCATTCCTAACTGAACTCTGAATACTGTTTATGGAAGCCATTCTAACATTCCTTTGTAGTGTCAAAGAAAGAATTAATATTAAGCACAAAGATTTTCCAATTTCACAACGGCAATTTTACTGGCAGCGATTCTATTTTATAATTTCTTTTCGGAAAAGGGGCGGGTAGTGAAATTTTTCAATGCTGCTTATGTTTTTGTTTAATATCAAGAATGTTTCATGTATACCATCGATGACAACCATAAATTCGCGCAGACAAATGAAATTGGAGCAACCACGCGACATCATCAAATTTTGCAATAGAATTTTTGTCCAAATTCAACCGGAACGGAAAAAAGATTTATTCTATAAGAAGCACAACGCCCTACGATGCCTACAAATGTAATGACCACGGATGCCGCTGCATCAACGTGAGTGGTGTGGGTCATTCTTTTTATATGGTAGCCATGACAAAGCATGTTTCAAGTTGCTGAATGAAGAAGATGTCCATGAGCACAGAATAAGTGCAGGTAAGGCCGACAAGCGAAGAAATCCATGTGTATAAAGATGACGTTGTATCAAAGGCGACATAATCTCCACCACGCGCATGGCAACAGGCTAAGATGATGAACGGTTCAATGAAGTACATGATTATTGGTGTGACAATAGTAAATAGTTCTGTGAACTTTATATTCTTACTTATTTTTGTTATAGATTCTTCTGTCCCATCATAAGAGAGCACTGCTTTTTTTAAAATGAAATATGATGCAAATGCCATCGCAAAAAGTAACAGGCAGTACAATTCAAGATAAGGTTCTTTAATGGTGACAAGAAATTCATTCATATTAACAGCCCGAACAAACAGTGCAAACGGACCGACCAGAAGGCTTGGCATGGTGTATGCTAGCAAGAGCAGCAAAAGAAGTCCTTTTGGAAATTTAAAATCTCTTGGAATAAAATTATTCATAATTTTCTCCTTGCGTTAGAGGTGCATAAAAATTTAAATTCAAGATAGGTAAATTCAGAATCCGTATTTGTTTTGTAATAGTTTCAAAAAACAGTATAAGACTTATCCGCTTATTTGTCCACAAAATAAAAATAATAATTGCTATTATTATAAATAGTGCTTTTTCCTTTGTAACTATATATACTGAATAAAAAAAAGAACAAACATTGGTTTCGTAAGGAGTTGAACACATATGACAAAAAAAGAATATGATAAAGCAGCTTCGTTTTGGGAAGCAAAGGAAAGTAGCGCAAAAAAAGTGCCAGAAGCAATGCTTAAGGAAAAAGTTGCGAAGTTTTTAGAGCAACACAACACTTGCGCGCTCGCAACAGGCGGAGGCAAAACTATTCGCTGCACTCCGCTTGAGTATACTTATTTCAATAAGTGCATATATATTCTTTCTGAAGGTGGATTAAAATTCCGCGGACTTAAAGAAAGTGACGCAGTTTGTGTGGCGGTGTACGAAACATATTCCGGGGGATTTGGAAAATTGAACGGAATGCAAATTTCTGGCAAAGCAGTAATTGTCGAGGGCGGAAGCGATGAATATAGTTCATTGCTTAACTTTAAAAAAATACCACTGGCGGCGATTCAACAGCTGACGCATCCAATGTACTGTATTAAAATTATTCCTTCACGAATTGACTATTTATGCACGGCGTTTAAAGAAGATGGGTTTGATGCACGACAGACGTTGTGTTTGTAGAATAGTATTCTGTAAAAAGTAGAAAATTGAATTGTTTGTGAACAAAAAATAATTTTTTTTGTCAATAAGCCCGCCTACTTTACGAGACGGGTTTTTTCCCGTAAAATATGCGCCTATGGAATTTACACAGGAACAGATCGACGCATTGACTGTCAATGAAGTCGATATTATGAAAAAGATTGCTGAAGAACTGAACATCCGCGTACCGCAGGTGAGTGCAGTTATCAGCTTGGTGGGCGAAGGATGCACTATTCCTTTTATTGCCCGTTACCGCAAGGAAAAACATGGTTCGCTCGACGAAGTGCAGGTGCGCGACTGCGACCATCTTTTCACCACGTATAAAAATCTTGAGGAACGCCGCCTTGAAATTGTAAAGGGAATTTTTGCACAGGGCAAGCTGACTGACTCTTTGTATAAAGCAGCAATGACTGCAGCAACACTGACTGAGCTTGAAGACTTGTGGGCTCCATTCAAAAAGAAGAAGAAGACACGCGGCATGGTCGCAATAGAAAAGGGGCTCGACCCGCTTGCAGACGCCATGCTTGAACTTGATGACAAGGCATTCGAGGCAAAGGCAAAAGAATTTGTAAAGACTGATGCAGAACATCCTGAGCTTGATGTTGCAACAGTTGAAGATGCAATTGCCGGCGCAAAGGATATCATTGCTGAGCGTGTGTCCCAGGACACGGCAAATCGCAGCGCAGTGCATGATTTATACATGAGCACTGGCTCTATTGTAACGAAAGGCGTTGTTCCAGAAGGCGCAGACAAGGAAGCTACAGAAAAGACTTCTGTGTATCAGATGTACTGGGATTACAGCGAACCGCTTAATCAGGTAAAGCCTCACCGTATTCTTGCAATCAATCGCGGTGAACGTGAAGGTGCGCTCGAAGTTACCATTGATGTTGATGTGGACAGCGCTGTTGCAGAGCTTAAGAAGAAGACTGCCATGCACAACAAATATCATGGTGAAGCGATAGAGGACGGTGTTGTTCGCCTTCTTTCACCGGCAGTCGTTCGCGAAATCAGAAGCGATGAAGCGGATGAAGCAGATGAGCACGGCATCAGCATTTTTAGCGAGAACTTGAAGAACTTGCTCATGACGCAGCCAATCAAAGGAAGCCGCGTTCTTGGCATTGACCCAGGTATTCGCACAGGAACAAAATGCGCCGCGCTTGATGAGACAGGAAAATATCTTGGCTACTTCCTTATCAAACAAGTTGCAGACCCGGATGAGGCATACAATCTTCTAAAGGCAGCAATCAAAAAGTATGAGATACAGGTTGTTGCTGTTGGCAAATGGAACAGGCCAGCCAGGAAAGTGCAGACAATCGTTTCAAAAGTAATCAGCGACAACTACCCTGACGTTCGTTACACCGTTTGTTGATGAAAGCGGTGCGTCTGTGTACAGCGCAAGTGGACATTGCCCGCGAAGAATTCCCTGAGCTTGACCTCACCATTCTGTGGGTGCAATCAGCATGGGCCGCCGTCTTGCAGGATCCGCTTGCAGAACTGGTGAAGATTGATCCAAAGGGCCAATCGGCGTTTGGCTTGTACCAGCACGACGTTAATCAGAAAAAAACTTTCTGACATGCTTGATGAAGTGGTTGGCTCGGTGGTGAACCAGGTTTGGCGTAAACCTCAACACTGCATCTGCCAGCTTGCTCAAATATGTTTCCGGAATCAATTCAAGTCTTGCAAAAAAAATAATTGCATACCGCGATGCAAATGGAAAGATTACGAGTCGCGAAGACTTGAAGAAAGTGAGCGGCCTTGGACCAAAGGCATTTGAACAGTGTGCAGGATTTTTGAAAATTCCAGAAAGTGAAAATCCGCTCGACAACACATGGGTGCATCCGGAGAACTACGAAGTTGCAAAAGAAGTGCTTCCGCTCATTCAGAAGAATGAAAAGGTGAGTGCTGATTTGAAGAAGCAGCTCGAAGCAAAATACAGCATTGGCGATACGACAATCAGCGACATTGTTGATGAGCTTGCAAAACCGAACCGCGACCCGCGCGACGGTTACCCGGCACCAATCATGCAGAAGGGCGTGGTGAAATTTGAAGACCTTACCGTTGGAATGAAAGTCACCGGTAAGATTAAGAATGTTGTTGATTTTGGTGCATTCGTAGACATTGGCTTGCACGAGACGGGCCTCATTCACGTAAGCGAACTGAGCGACAACTTTGTTACCGACCCAATGGATGTCATTAAAGTTGGCGATATAAAAGAGTTCACCATCATCGGACTTGATGCAGATCGCAAACGAATCAGTCTCTCTTTGAAGAGTGATGCCGCGGACCGTATCCAGCACGAAGGCATGGGCTCTAGCTCAGCGGGTGCTGGTGAGCACAAACCGGGTGCAAGACGTGTTGTGGTGGTAAAGAAAGGCGCAGGTGGAAGTGCAGCTTCAGCAGGTGGCGCTTCTGGCGCAAGCGGACATAACGGTGCGTATGGTGACCGTGGAGCACGAGGCGGTTACAGTTCACGCAATGGTGGCAATGACCGCAGTCGCGACAATCACAACTACGGCAGCGATGACGGCATGAAGTACAACCCGTTTGCAATTCTGCTTAAGGATAAAAAATAATTTATTTTGAATAAATGACAGGATGCCGCTTTTATTAACAAAGGGGGCTTTGTTGCAAAGGCGGCATTTTTTTATTCCAATCGGTAAATCTATGGTATAATGACAGAATACCATGCGGAAAATCTTATATATTCTGACAAGTATTCTTCTCTTTTTATTTATTAGCGCAATATGTTTCTTTGCTGCCAAATCAACGGTGTGGAAACAGGATATTGCAGAAGAAAATAATCTGTCGTGGAGTAGAATAAAAGAAGGCTGGACCGTACGAGAAGATAAAGGAAGCAACATAAACGGTTGCCTGACTATAAGCAGGATATTTTTTGCAGATGACGTTGCCACGGTGCTTAACAATACTCATGGCAAAGAAAGAACGATGATTACAAAAGATGGCGAAGAGTATGGTGAGCAGCCTGTTTTGTTTTTTATGACACATAATCAAAAAGTCCGCGCGTATGAAGATTATGGTAATGGAGACAGGCTTATTTATTCCTTTGGCAACGACGGCACTCAGATTGTTGGTCCTGAAAGCGGCAATGCAGTCCATTGTTTTGCACTTCCAGAAGCGGGAAACAGAGATGTAATTGTTACGCTACAGTTTTCGCCTTCGTTTGATACTGATCAGCTTAGGATTAATCAATTTGTTACGCACGGCATAAAGGTTGCAGTGCCCGCCATTTATTTTGGCTGGCGAGACTTGTGCATCGAGAGCTTTCTTCGCAAAAGTATTTTCCAGGCGCTTCCTATTCTGCTTATGTATATAATGGGCTTCTTTGCGCTCTTTATTTACATAGCATCGCTTTTTATTAAAAAGATAAAGATTCGCCAGTATTTGTATTGGGGAATCTTTGCGCTCGAATGCGCGACCGGATTTTTCTGTGAAAGTTATTTTGGCTATTTTGTCGCAAGAAACAGTTTTCTGCTTTATTTTATTTCGACAATATTGCTGGCAATACACCCAAGCATATTCCTTGTGTACATTCAAGAAAAAATGGTTCTTTCTTGCAACAAGACAATAGCTAAGATATTCAATGTGCTTGTTCTTTTTAATATATTGCTCATTTGCGTGGCGTCATTTTGTCCGTATGTGCCATTCGGCTGGCTTCGCGTGTATATTTGCATTGTGCTTGAGCTGTTCATCATCTTCATGGTGTATTCAGTCATCCACGAAACAATAGTGATGAGCAGCAAGATGAGTACGCTGAACAAAGCTATTATCTTTGCCGGTTGCTGCATTATGATAGATCTTGTTTCCGCATTTTTTAAGAATCCGCTTATAGATATTTTTGTGTTCAGCAGATTGGGAATGCTTTTGTTTTTTGTCATCTGTGCAGTGCTTATCACAAATGAAGTTCTTGATGACCAGATGTTCAAAGTTCGTTCCCTTATGCTTGAAAAATCCGCATATACAGACATTCTTACCGGTTGCAGCAATATTTCGGCACTTTGGCGTGACAACAAGAAATTGGGGCGTGAAAAGAACGGCTTTAGCATGGGCATAATCAACATTGTGAATATTACCAAAATCAATGAAGTTGACGGCAGTGCAGTTGGAGACAACGTGCTGTGGACAGTCGGCCAGATGCTTCGTGCGGAATTTCAAAAGGAAAGTGTGTATCGCATGGGTGGTACGAAGTTTTGTATCTTGTTGTCCAGCAATGAAATAAACATAATCGAGCAGAAGTTGAATTCATTTTCTGAAGCGCTTGCGGCCTATAACAACAAGAACACTGCTACAAAAATAATCATTGCCCGGAGCACCGGCACTTTTGTTCCTGAAGAAGACATTGATTTTGACGGCATATATATACGTCTGCTTGATGAACTCCGGCTTAAGAACAAAGAGATTCGTTCCGCGGAAAAAGCCTGACGGCGGAATTTCTGTTTTATTTCCATAAATGTGTTATAATTTGTATGGTGAAGCGTCTGCTTCAAAGAATTTCTCTTTGTGACAAGGAGTAACCATGCAACGGAAACTATTTTTTTCTTTCGCCGCAGTACTCGTGTTTTCAATAGTATTGTTTGGCTGCAATTTCTTTGATGACATGCAGCTGCCGGAAAGTGTTTCTTTAAAAACAAACACAGAATTGAATGTGCCGCTTGGAACGGCAAGCTATGACGTTTCCTCAATCATTGGAAAAGATACTCTGAAGAAAAGTATGCAGAATTCTTTTGGAGGCGCCGCGCAAGTTTACGATTTTATTCCGGACAGTTCCGATGACACTTTGTCGTACCTTGTGCATTATCCGGTATACAGCGTGCCTATTGATATTGGTACGTATTTGGGCAATCTTAATCTTGCTGACGCGCTTGGAAATGACAGCTCCGGATTTGCCTTTGACCAGAAAATTACTCTGCCAACGATTGATATTAACAAGACGCAGTCAATTATTGTGCCGGACGTTAGCTCACAGATATTTGACTCAATGAATTCAACATTGGCAAGCGGCGACACTACATTCCCTAGCATTCCTGAGCCGGGAAGTTCTTCAGTGTCCGCCGCAACGTATCTTCTCGATAGCGACGGCAATGCACACAACTCCATCAATATTCATGGAAAGTTTGCAAAGACAATCAAATATACTGATGCTTCTGCAGTTATCATTACGCTTGTACGCAACGATGCAACTGCATTGTCCAGCGGATATACATTTGTGCTTACTGCAACACTTACTGATTCTTCTGACAATCCATTTTCTCCGTCAATTACGTCTTCGGCAACAGTCACCAATGGCGGGACGCTTAAACTTGTGTTTGGCGGAAGAGATTTGCCAAAAGAATTAAGAGTGAAACTTGATGGAACGCTCAGTGGCGGTACGTCAAGTGCCCCCCCTCCTAAGTAAAGGGCGGGCCCTTGGTTATCTGGGCTTGGCCTTTCTACGGCAGACAGCCGTCGCTCTTTTACAAAAACCGTGACGTTGAATATAAAAAGTAATAAGGTTTAGATAACAACACGACACCTTTTCAAAAAAAACAGTGACTTGTTTTTGGTTGGTAAAAATAAAAATTAAAAGGGACGCCGTGAACTTGGGCAAATGTTTAACTTACGGAAACGTAACCCGTTTCCATTCGGCATTTTTTTAGAAGGGCCAAATATGAAAAATACCAGCCGGACAAGGGACTTGAACATCCTCCGGTTCGCGAAATTTTTGGTCGGTTCAGTTCGAAAAAAACAGGTGTTTTAAGCTTCATCCGGCATCTGTAGACCTTATTGGTCATGACCTGTCTTTGGACGCCGGTGAGTTAGACATACAAGGGGTGGTGTTCATTTGCGCGGCAGGGTCGGTTGGTCCGACACGGGCGGACTTCACTATGGACTTGGTCACGGCTACCTATTCGTAAAAAAGTGGGTTTTATCGGGCTGGGTATAGACGTTTACGAGTGGCTAACCAAAATACTGGCCTTACCATTAAGGGGTTTTAGTCTTCGTCATCGCGCAGATATGGCCTTTAAAAATAGTTGAAATTCACAGGTCTTCTTTTCCGAGTACAATATCATATATCCTTACACAATNCGTTCGAACCACAGAAACTTATCAACAACTTCTTGCAACTCACGTTGCATTCTAATTTGAGCAAAGGACGTCCCTTACTCAAATGATGTAACGTACGATGGACGGTTTTGGCAGCGGCTGACAACGGCATCGTCGCGCCAGGAACAGCACCGAACATTACTGGACAAAAGCGACGTCTTCAGATATCTGAAATGTATGACATAGTAAAGGCCCGGCCTTGTATCCTGTCGGCTTCGGCCTTCTCGCAGACAGCCGTCGTACGACTTCTTACCAAAAACCGGTGACGTGACTATCACACAGTAATGAAGCCTTCTTTTCGGCATAACAAACGACGACCTTTCAAAACGAGTGGACCTTGTGATTGTTGGTCCAAATAAATATAAAGGACGCGTGCACTTGGCCAAACATTGTCTTGCGACCTCTACGCACCCGTCACCGTTCCCGCCATTACGCATGTTTTAGAAGGCCGGCCATGAACATATACAGGGCGCTGACAGACTTGGAGACCAATGCCGTCGCGGAAATGGTCGGTTCACGTCCGGCGTGTTTTAAAAGCTCTCATCCCGCATTGAAGCTTGCTGGAAAGGGAAGCACAGATGCGACTGCTGAATTGTGGAACTACTATTTCGTACTTGATTTAAGTTCATATGATTCTAGCACGCCTCATTACATTGATTTTACGTTTGCTTTTACTGACACAACAAAAGTGCTTACAAACCTCTCCCTTGGTGCAACGTATGAATTTGGCATAAGCGACATAAAGATGGTGTACGACTGGGATTCTCTTGTGCTCAACACGACAAGCAACGAAGTGGACGGCACAAAAGACCTTTCTTCACTCAACTTGAATCAAATGATGACTTCGATGCCACTTTCAAAAGCTGACATTCGAAAGATTCAAATAGAATCGCTGCCGGTTTATTTTTATGCGCAAAAGCCTGCAAGCGGAACAGCTATTGCTAATAAGATTGGTACGTTGTCGCTTAAAGGTTCTGTTGACTTGTCTTATTCATATTACGACACTTCCACAAGTAGTTATTTGCCAAAGACAGACAATGTCCTTGCTGCTGGTTCAACTGTTCCTTTTGTAGATGCAGTGCCGTGGCCGACTGACACAGATGCCGCTGTTACCAGTAAAAGCACGGTGTATCCGTATCTTTCTGAAGCAAAGGCCAGCTTTACTGACAAGAATTCCGAAGAATCAATTGCAACAATTATGAACAAATATCCGGGAATGAAGAATGATGATGCTGACGCTGATATTCCTGGGCTTAGCTTAAACTACAAACTTCATCTTGATGGCGGCGGAAGTGATGTGACAATTTATTCTGCAATGGTTGACGAAGTAAAATCAGGCACTGCGGCAGATAAAGTTGTGAACATTGACATTGATATGGCTGCAATTTTGAAATTCAGCTTTAAACTCACCGACCAAATTAAAATTGGTTTGATGAAGTATGTTGACGACACTTGGGAAACTGACACGACAAAAGATTTGCTTAACCGCGACGGCGCTTCCGCTTATGATGACTACCTTAAATATGCAGACGCCATTGATTATATTGCGCTCAAATACAATGTTACAAACAAACTGTTCTCCAATTTTGACATGTCGGTAAGCCTGACAGATACATCATCTGCACTGAACAAAAATCTTACATTCAGCAGCGGTAACAATTTGCTTAAATTTTCTAAGGATGAAGTTGAAAAGGTGATGACGACGTATCCATTCCATCCGAATATTGATATTGCGCTTGGAAAAGCGGGACAGACATCGGCGTTGAAATTCAATCGGTCTGCATTGTCTTCTACAGAAAAAGCGGTTGGAGCGACAGTGTATGCAACTGTTAAGATGAACGGAGACACACCGATCACCGTGTGGGGAGGCAAAGAATGATTAGACGTATTGCAGCGGCTGCGGCGTTGTTCCTCTCTGCGGGGCTTTGCTTTGCGGAATTATATCCTGAATCACGATATGGCGAAGTAAGTGTGGATGTTACCGGTGTAGCAAACGAGAACGTACTTACCGCACAGGAAGTTTTTGTAAAGGATTTAGTAATTGACTTAACGAAACTTGCAGACAGCATGGATGATTCCGGCATGATTGTAAATGCAGGTGCTGATGCAGGTTTTTCTTTGAAGGCAAATTTTGGAAAGAAGTTTGGTGCCGGACTTTTTTTTGATGTAGACGCATCTGCGCGCATGGGCATTTCAAAAGATTTCTTTGATTTGCTTGGCAACGGAAATGAAATTGGCGAAGACATTGTAACTGCGGTAAATGTCGGAATGGAAATGTACATGGAAGTAGGCACGCCAATAAAATTTAAAATCGGCAAACTGGGAATTAAAGTAGTGCCGTCATATTTTATTCCGCTTGTATACATGCCTAATCCAGACGCGACAATCACTGTAAGCACAGATAGTTCCGGAAACATGAAGGCTGTTGGCACGGCAGATTTTGCCATTTATTCCGCAGTCGATATGGGAATGCTTTTTGATACAAACTTTAACTTTCTTGGCACAGAAGCACTGCTTGCAAACTTGAGCGACAATTCAAATATACTTGATATTTTTAGATTAGGCGGCACTGATTTGAATGCGGAAGTTGAGTACCCGGTATTCCGCTCGCTCGATGTAGGTGTCTATACTCGTGTCCCGGTGGTTCCAGGCAGGTTGTCACACGTTACTACAGGAACTGCAACTTATTCCGCAACAATGTCGCCTGTGCTCAATTATTTAGCTGACAGCAGTTCAGGACTTTATTCAACAGACGGACCTAATTTTGCGGGAGTTTCTTTTGGTGATGACACGTACTTGGTCAACCGGCCGTTTAAACTTGGCGTAGAAGGAGCATGGCGCCCATTTGGCAAATGGTGTACCTTTAGACCGCTCATTGGTTTTGGCGCGCGCAATCCGTTTGGTGAAGATTTCAGCTGGAAGACAAGTGTTTATCCAGAATACAATCTTGGTGTGGACATGCGCTTTTTCTACGTGCTGGGACTTAACTTTGCAACATCATATTACAATGAAGTCTTTGCACAGAAAGCAGGTCTCGTGCTGAATATGCGCGTACTTGAGCTTGATGTGGCGGTTGCTTCAACAAGCTCAAGTTTTATAAAGAGCTGGCAGTTGAGCGGCTTACAAGCTGTTGTTAGCGTAAAACTTGGATTTTAGGAAATAAATTTCTTTTTTTGAGCCTGGGTAAAAGTCTTTTGACAACTTTTATTCAGGCTTTTTTCTTTATATATACTAAACTTTATGCAGTATAAATTAAAATTATTCCTGTTTCATATTCCCTAAAAACATAGATTAGTGTACAATAAATCACTATTTTTCCGCATACTTGGGGTTACAAACGGATTTTAACGTTTAAGGACGTGTATATGTACAAAATTCTTGAAAAGAAACAGCTCTCTCAGGACGTGTATTACATGAGAGTTGAGGCTGCTGACATTGCGAAAAACCGCAAAGCCGGCCAGTTCGTGCTTGTTCAGCTCGACATCAACTTTGGCGAGCGCATTCCGCTTACTATTGCAGATGCAGATGCTAAAGAAGGATGGATTGCATTGGTATTCCAGGCAGTTGGCGCTACAACGTATAAGCTTTCTCAGAAAATCCCTGGTGATGAGCTTGGCGCTATTCTTGGCCCGCTTGGAAATCCTTCTGAAATTAAGAAATACGATGCTCCTGTTGTTGTAGTGGGCGGCGGTATTGGTGTGGCTCCTTGCTACCCAATCGTACAGGCGCTCAAAGAAGTGGGAAATAAAGTCACCATGATTATTGGTGCACGTAATAAAGATTTGCTCATCTTCGTTGACGAGATGAAGAAAGTTGCTGATGAAGTAATCATCATGACAGACGACGGTTCTGCGGGAACAAAAGGTCTTGTTACCGTTCCGCTTGAAGAAAAGTGCAAGTCTCAGACACCACCTGCCGAAGTAATTGCAATTGGCCCTCCAATCATGATGAAGTTTGCCTGCAAGACAACAGAGCCTTACAAAGTGCATACTGTTGTTTCGCTCAACACTATTATGATCGACGGTACCGGAATGTGCGGTGGCTGCCGTGTAAACATTGGCGGCAAGACAAAGTTTGTGTGCGTAGACGGCCCTGACTTCGACGGACACCTTGTTGACTGGGACAACATGATGATGCGCATGAAGGCATTTAAACCGCAGGAAACAGAAGCATTCCATCAGTGCAAACTTCAGGCTGAAGGAAACAAACTCGCCGCTGCGCAAAAATAAGCGGACTGTTCTGGTAACAATTTGACGCGTCCATCATGGCGCTTTTAGGAGAAACAATTTTATGGAAGAACATATTAGTGCAGAAAAACTTGCCGAGCAGGGCAAGGATGAATATAAGAAAGTGCAGGACATGCTCAAGAAGGGAAACCTTACCGCAGCAGACCGCATGGCTATTCCGCAGCAGATGATGCCTACCGGTGAGCCAAAAGTACGTGCCCGCCAAATGAGTGAAGTGGCGCTTGGCTACACAAAAGAGCAGGCTGTTGTTGAAGCAAACCGCTGCTTGAACTGCAAGAACATGCCGTGCGTGAAAGGATGCCCGGTGAACGTTCAGATTCCGCAGTTCATTGCGCAGGTTGCAAAAGGCGAATTCAAAGCTGCTGTGGATATCATCAAACAGACAAACCTTCTGCCGGCAATTTGCGGCCGTGTGTGCCCGCAGGAAAAGCAGTGCCAGGGTGAATGCACTGTTGGAAAGGCGAACAAATCTGCTGAAAAAGCAGTGAGCATTGGTCGTCTTGAGCGCTTTGTTGCAGACTGGGAACGTACGAATAATGAGGAGACGGTTGCAAAAGTTGCCGCTCCTACGGGAAAGAAAGTGGCAGTCATTGGTTCAGGACCGAGCGGTCTTACGGTTGCTGCAGATTGTCGCCGTGCAGGTCACGATGTTACTGTATTTGAAGCATTCCACAAGGCTGGCGGTGTTATGGTGTACGGTATTCCAGAATTCCGTCTGCCAAAAGCAATTGTTGGTCACGAAGTAGAAAATCTTGAGAAGATGGGCGTTAAGTTCCAGACAAACTTCCTTGTCGGCCGCACCGCTACACTTGATCAGATTCTTACCGAAAAAGGATTTGATGCAGCGTTCATTGGCACAGGAGCCGGTCTTCCAAAGTTCATGGGCATTCCGGGAGAAAACCTCATCGGCGTGTTCAGTGCAAACGAATATCTTACCCGCGCTAACCTTATGAAAGCGTACGAAAAGGGCAAGGCAGATACTCCGCTTTATGAAGCAAAAACTGTCATCGTAACTGGTGGTGGAAACGTAGCAATGGATGCCGCACGTATGGCACTCCGCCTGGGCGCAGAAAAAGTGTACATTGTCTACCGCAGAACACGCAACGAAATGCCTGCTCGTAAGGAAGAAGTTACACATGCTGAGGAAGAGGGCGTTGAGTTCCGCTTCCTTGAAAATCCAACTGAAGCATTTGGCGATGAAACTGGTCACATCAAAGGCGTAAAAGTGTTGAGCTATGAGCTTGGTGCGCCTGATGCATCTGGCCGCAGAAGCCCGGTGGCGATTGCTGGCAGCGAACACGAGATTGCTTGCGATGCGCTCATTGTAGCGCTTGGCAACGAAAGCAACCCGCTCATTTCAAAGACAACGCCTGGTTTGAACACTGACCCTAAAGGCCATGTACTTGTCGATGATAAAGAAGAAACATCGGTGACCAAAGTTTGGGCCGGCGGCGACATCGTTCTTGGCGCGGCGACCGTCATTCTTGCCATGGGCGAGGGACGCAAGGCTGCAGCAAGCATAAACGAATATCTTGCAAAGAAATAAGGTGTATTGTAAATAACTTGTTGGCAACGCGTTTGTATGTTTGCCACTGAAGCGCCCTTGATTTGGAAGTGAAATGTATTACTTTCCAAATCAAGGGTGTTTTTTTGCTTAGAAATGACCGGTAAAACAAAGCATTTTGCTTACAATCAACACCAATTATTAATATAGTAAATAGCGTATATATTTATAGCCTATCATTTGCCATAAATAAAAAAAAACGGTATAGTATTTTCATAATGCTAGAAATTAGTGTAAACACCCGGTCTCCGGCTGCTATTACTGCGGCATTTAAAAAGATTCGGGAAATGGTAAAATCTGGTGCTGTTTCAAACACAACGCCTGTTCATCTCACTCTTGAACCCGGTTCTTATACTGAAATAATCAGTTACAATTTGTCTAACCCGCTCATCATGGAGAGTGTTTCTGGCACGAAAGCAGAAGATTGTATCGTACAGGCAGAAAATTGTGAGGCATTCCACAAAGGTCCAGATGCACGCGCTGTATTTTCAATCGGTAGCAATGCAACAAACATAACATTGCGCAATTTTTCAATAATCAATACACATCTTAAGACAATAACAGAAGGCAGCACCGCAGAAGATTGTGCAGAAGCATTCTGTTGGAACAATACAAATGGAACTCTTTTTGCGGATGGAATGCGTTTTGAAAGCAGACAGAATACGCTCTGTGTAAAAGGGTTTAGTTGGTTCTTGCATTGCTACGTGAAGGGCGATACAGATGTCATCTGGGGCAACTGCAATACAGCTCTTTTTGAAGACTGTGATATTTTCCTTCGTGAAGACAACCGCGGAGATTACAATGCTTTTGCAGTAAAAAGTCTTGCGGTTGCTCAGAAGAGTGGCTTTGTTTTTAGCGGCTGTAGATTTACTGGTGAAAAGCGGAAAAAAGCCGCGTTGTTTGTAATGCGTACGCTTGGTAAAGGAAGTGCGCTTACACCAGACTGTTGGGACAGTGTTGCGCTCATTCATTGCATGGTCAGTGCGTTGTACGACCCAGAGCTTGCTTGGGATGATGACCATAATCTTACGGTCTACCCACGTGCAAATGCAAAGACAGGCTGGCGGGAATTTGATACGCGTATTGTTTCTAAAGGTGGAAAGGTTGAAGAAGCCGATACATCACGTCGCAATGTAAAGTCATATGTTATGACAGAAGATGATTATTTTGCCGGCTACGCAAGCCGTTATCTTATTCTTCATGACACCCCTTTTGCAAAAATAGATAACTAATTCCTCTTGCCTAAATAAGTGTGATATACTGTCTTAAAGAGGAATGGTATGAAAGTTGTAACGTTTGGTGAAATTATGCTGCGTCTTGAGCCGGAAGGATATTACCGCTTCGTGCAGGTAGATAAAATGACTTCGACCTTTGGCGGCGCTGAAGCAAACGTTGCCGTTTCTCTTGCAAACTTTGGCATTGAATCTTACTACGTAACAAAACTTCCTTCACATGAAATTGGACAGGCGGCGGTGAATGCACTTCGCAGATACGGCGTGCATACAGAATATGTCGCACGTGGTGGAGAACGTATTGGAATTTATTACAATGAGCGTGGAGCAAGTCAGCGCGGATCAAAATGTATTTACGACAGGTTGCATTCTTCTATTGCAGAAGCAGTTCCCTGTGACTTTGACTGGAAGAAGATTTTTGCGGAATGCAAATGGTTCCACATAACCGGCATTACTCCAGCTCTTGGCGGTAAGATGACAGACATTTGCATCGAAGCGTGTAAAGCGGCAAAAGATGCAGGTGCCGTGGTTAGTTGCGATTTGAACTACCGTAGTAAATTGTGGTCTGCAGAACAGGCTCGCGATGCATTGACAAAAATTTGCAAGTACGTTGACGTTTGTATTGCAAATGAAGAGGATGCGAAGAACGTCTTTGGCATAGAAGCAGAAGGCACTGATGTTGCAAAAGGTCAGATGAACAAAGACGCCTATAAATCTGTTGCAAAACAACTTGCAGAACGATTTGGTTTTGAAAAAGTTGCGTTTACTTTGCGCACTTCTATAAATGCAAATGAAAATAAATGGGCGGCGCTTCTTTACGATGGCAAAGAATATTACTTTAGCAAAGAATATGAAAATGTTTGTTGTAGACAGGGGTTGGTGGCGGTGACAGTTTCCTCTGCCGGAGCTTATTTATTCACTGCTCAAACGGTAAACATCTCCCGCACAGACAGTTGAATTTGCGGCGGCGGGCGTCATGCCTTAAGCATTCAATAGAAGGTGACTGGAATATGGTTTCTGTGGAACGAGTTGAAAAACTTGCCCGGCGGAAATGCAAGCGGAAGAATACAGCGCTGATTAAAAACAACTAAGAATTCCTCCTAAACCAAACAAAGGCAAAATCGCCTTTAGCCGGGTCGTCAGCGCAGACTTCTTTCATGAGTGGCGGTAAGTTCGTATTGCCTTTGAAATAGTTGCCGCCGGTAATTTTTTTTGGCGATGCTGTTTCTTCAAAAGACCAAATTTAACACTCTGCTGCATGACATGCGTGGTCGAGAGGCATAAGCAATTCAGATTTGTCATACCAAGGCCAAAGCCCTAAGTCCACCGGAGAATTTGTTCGCACCATCCAGCGTAAAAAAAGCTGGAGTCCGCTTGGCAGGAAGATTGGCGTGTCCTTTGGAATAAGATTGCCACAGTCGGCGCCCAATAAAAGTATTCTGAATAATTTTGAAGAGCGGCACCCGTTTACATTTCAATGTGCTGTTAGGCAAGAAAGGATTTAGTTCGCATCTGTCGCACTGAGTGCCGTTCGCTTTATGGAAATCGTTTTTCTGCGTCATATACGGGCACAGCGCAGTTGCTTTTTCATACTGTTGCAAAAAATACGCACCAAGCGTTTTGTTTTTAAGCAGAATAGTCTGAAGCACACGGCACAGTTCGCGCATGTTTCTATTTGTAAACACACGGTAAAAAGAACTGTTGTTGTCAGGAAAAAAATTCTTATATAAACCACAAGATATCCATTGCGCAGGAGATTTTCCTGCCGTAGATAGAATTTCATTTACATGACTGATGATTTGCTCTCTCCTGCCAAAAGCAAGCGTTGCTGCAAGAAACGCAGCAATTTCTTTATCTGCAACAGTTTTGTAGTTTGTCATAAATTGAGAAGGGTCGTCTTGCAAAAAAGATTTGTTTTCATATGTTGCTGCAAGAACCTGCAACTTTGACTTGAGCGGCGCTTTCATCTAACTTCTCTATTATAATCAGCGGGATACAAATAATTCTTTTGTAACCATACAAGAGCTTTTGCAATACGTGATGAAATTTCACTGAAGTGGCCGCCATTGTTGTATTCAAAAAAGATTGTGTCTGTTGATTGTGGAAATTGTTTTTTAAGGCGAGCGATTGTTGTCTGCGTGCAGTCATCAACTTGTGACATAAGAGGGTGTCTGCTGTTCTTTTCTGTGTTGCCGAGTGATAGATATATGCGGAATTTATTTGATGAAGCAGAGGATTGTTTGCTGCAGAAGTCTGTCCATTGGTAAAACCATAAACTGCCAGACATGCTTGCAAAGTTATGTGCAAAGTTTGTAGTGTAAAGTGCAAACAAGGTGGTTAATCCCGCAAGCGAATATCCTGCAAGTGCAGTGTTTTCTGGTTGGGGCAAAGTGCGGAAGTGTGAATCTATGTACGGTTTAATTTCCTGTTTAAGATGCAACAAAAACTGTGGTGCGCCTCCGGTAAACGGTTTACTTTTTTTAACAAGCGGTTCTGCATTCCACGGAGAAAAATCCTTTTCCCAGTCAGCAGCTTCTATGCCGAGCAATATGAATGGAGGACAAAATTGTTTTTCCACAATCTGCATGATAGGTAGAATGTTGCTTTCTCCAAGCAGGTAGACGACAGGAAAATACGAAATGTTCGAACTGTTATATTGTTTTGGAAGGTATAAGGAGCACTGATAATCTGCTATTGTAAGCGTAGAAATACTGCCTCTAATATCTTGACTGGAAACAGTTTCATTTGTCATTGATTATTCCCCTTTTTCTAGTTTTGCAGTAAAAAGAATGCTTCGTTCTGTTGTAATATTGTCAAATTTTATAACATAACATGATGCATTGTTGTTCACCATTTTTATAGTGCCGTTTCCAAATGCAGGATGATGCACTCGGTCTCCCACGCTGAACAAGGAACGCATTTTTTTAAGACGTTCCTCATCATAGGTGATTATCTTTTTTGTTTGCTCAACAAGGCCGTCATCAAGAGGCGCCACAAGTTCCAAGTTTTCAAGTCCTGCATCAAAAATAAAACGGCTAGGATATTTGTATATGCCATCATTTGCCTTTCCTTCCGCATCACTGATGAACAGACGTTTCTTTGCACGAGTGACAGCCACGTATGCAATGCGGCGCTCTTCTTCCATATCGTCAGGAGTAACAACCTTTCTGCTTGGAAAGACACCTTCATTCATTCCGCATAAGAACACGTAGGGGAATTCCATTCCTTTTGCTGCATGAATGGTAAACAGTTTAACATTTTCCTTTTTATCTTCGCGGTCAAGATCGGTAAAGAGGGCAACGTGATTTAAAAAGTCTTCAAGCGTTGCATCATCATCTTGTCCGGCTTCTTCAACGGCCCTTTTGAATTCTGCTGCGTTGTCAAGTCGGTCTTGATCTGCTTCTAACCGCAAAAATGATTCATAGCCGGTGCGATCCATAAGTGATTGAAGAATATCACCGAGCGTTGCTTGCTTATGCAAGATGATTGTCTTGTTGTCAGGTTGATTGTTGTCTGGCAACATTTGACGCACGCTTCTATAGCTTCAATATAATTTCCTTAGCAATCTGTTTTTTTAAAAAAAGTTCCAGTCTCACTGTTTTCTTTGAGCGCTTGTAACAGGAAATTGTGTTTTTTCTTCCGCATATTCACGTATGAATTGAATTTTATTCTCTTACCTATTTTACGGGAAGGAACATTTATAGTACGCAGAAAAGAAGTCGTCCGTCTGGCAGCGGTAAGCATACGAAGGTAACAAACGATATCTTTTTATTCGCGTCTACCATAGAATTTCGGTTCCAGCTACAATGCGATACGGCAAATCATTTTTTATAAAGCATTCCTCAAAGCGGCCGGGTAAGGTAATGCGCGCGGTACAAGATTGCAACATCTCCGTAAGAAATAGTATTTTCTTTTACCAACTTTTTAATTTCGCTGCAAATCCAAGCAGCTTCTTTGCTGTCATCAGATGCATGAAAATACAACGGTTTAGGTCCACTTTTGTTGAGTGCGACAAGTTCTTTAGGAAAGCGTACGCTGTTTTTTTCAATAAGTGTATTTCCTGCTTTAAGAATTTCAGGAGTGCTTCGATAATTTTGTTTGAGCACAATTGTTTTTGATTCAGGATATTTCTTGTCAAAATCAAGAAGCAGTTTAACATGACTGCCGCGCCAGGAGTAAATAGTTTGGTCACTATCGCCTACGATGAATAAATTTTTATGTTTCGCCGAAAGAATTTGGGCGATGCGATATTGTTTTTCGCTTACATCCTGAAATTCATCTACCATGACATATTGCATGCGGTCCTGCCATTTGGTGCGTACATCAGGAAAATGCTCAAGTATGTATGTTGCAAAGTTTATGAGGTCGTTGAAGTCTACTCCAAAACATTTTTTCTGTTCATATAAAAAACGTAAAAATATTTCTGTGTTTTGTTCAATGCCAGGAACCATGAATTTCGCTTTGAGTTCTTCGTTGTTGAGCCGGTAAATATCATCAATATACGTATCAGCTGCCATTTTTTTTGCTTCAAGGACTTCGTCAATTTTACGCTGAATTGTAGTTTCCCGCAGAGTAAGATGCATGTCTCCAAAAATACGCAACAATATGGAACGCCAGTCTTCCTTATCAAGTATGACGAAATTTTTTGGAAAGTTGAGCACGTTTATATCTTCATGCAAGAGCAACGTGCAGAACGCGTGAAAGGTGCAGATGTATCCTAAGTCCATGTCACCAAGTTGTTCACGTACGCGACGTTTCATTTCATTTGCAGCGCGGTTAGTGAATGTAACACAAAGAATATTCTGCGGGGAGATGCCAAGTTCGTGCACAAGATAACAATATCTGCTTGTCAGCGCGCGAGTTTTTCCTGTTCCTGCGCCGGCCATAACACGCACTGCGCCTTCTGTTGTTTTTACCGCTTCGAGTTGTTCTGCATTCAGTTTAGAAAGAAAATCATCCATCGTGTCATCTCTTGTGATTTTAAAGAAATCAGTTATTCAGCAACAGGAATTTTTGATTTGCAAACATCAATCCATTCAATGCTCTTGCTATATTTTTCAAGTTCTTCAAGAGAAAGCTCAATGCAGCTATTGCTTGAGCCTGCCGCGGGGAACACTGTTGCAAAACGTTTCAGGCTTACATCAAGATACGTTTTTACCGTTTCTGGCACTGCAAATGGGCACACACCTCCAGGAGCATGTCCAACCATTGTGTCAAGTTCTTCAGCGGTAAGCATACGGGCCTTTTCATGAAAAAATGATTTGAATTTTGAGTTGTCAATTTTCATATCACCGGCAGTCACCACAAGCACGGCAGTTGTAGCAACCATAAAGCTCATTGTTTTTGCAATACGGCAAGGTTCTGTGTGTAGCGCGGACGCTGCAAGTTCCACAGTAGCACTCGACTCATCAAGTTCAACAACGCGCGATGCGATTCCATATTTTTCAAAAAAAAATTTTACTTTTTCTACGGACATATCCCCTCGTGTATGCCCGTAAGTATATCATATTATTTTTTCAGTATGAATAGCATCATCAATGGCAGACAAGGGAAAAACACTTTGCAGAACAAAAACCAGGCATTGTAAAAATACGATGCTCCATTGTTTGCCTGCATAATAAAAGTTGCCACTAAAGAAAGGAGAAGTGCAATTGTTGTGGGAATGATAAGAGATGCAATTGTGCGCAAGAAAATATAAAACGACATGTGATTGTCGCTAACCTTTGAAGAATCATTTTTTCTAAAAGATTGTGCTGTCATAAAGTACCTCGCTTTGTTTTTACAGGTACAATATAACAGCACATGTGGGACATCGAATGTCCCTGATAAAAAATATTTTTAAACTTTTACCGGCGGTTGCGTCTGTTGTTTGAAAGGACAATGAGGCGAACCATGTTGCCAAGAGCAGTGAGCGCTGAAGCAACATATGTCATTGCTGCAGCCCAGAGCACTTTGCGTACGCCGCTTATTTCATCTGACTCAAGCGTACCCGTGTTTGACAAAATTTCAAGTGCACGATGGGAAGCATTGAATTCAACAGGTAGCGTGATGATGTAGAAAAGAACTGCACCAGCAAACAGAATAAGGCCAATCTTTGTAACAAGATCCCAAATTCCCAAAGAAGAATTGCTTCCTGCGCCAAAGATAATGCCGAGCACTGCAAGCGTGGGGCCAAAACGTGAGCCTATGTTTGCAACAGGCACCATTGTGCTGCGCAGTACAAGCGGTTTGTAGCCGACTTTGTGCTGAATGGCATGTCCTGTTTCGTGGGCAGCGACTCCGATTGCAGCGATTGAAGTGCTGTCGTATGTGCTGTCACTTAAGTTGAGAATTTTTGTTGAAGGATTGTAGTTGTCTGTGAGTGAACCACTGACGTGTTCAATTTTTACATCAGTAATATCATTTGCACGAAGAAGAATTTGCGCTGCCTGTGCGCCGGTGATATTCCGCCTGCTTGCCACTTTGTCAAAATGCGCAAATCGTGATTTTACCATAAACTGGGCTATAAGACTCAGAATTATTGCTGGTAAAACATAGATAATATACGTATAATCTATTCCACCAAAGTACATGTGTTTTTCCTTGCTTTTCTAAAAGCTCGATTGTTAAACTATAGTTCAGTATAATAAGAAAAGGCGGAAATGAATAGGTTTTGGTTTTAGATATGAGAGGAATACTATCAGATTGAAGTTGTTGATTTTGATTAGTTGTATTTAAAAAATAAAACGGACCACTTTAAGGAGGATGAACAGTGGTCCGTCTTTAAGCTCTCTTGTCTGCTGCTGGCGATACTATATACTGTTGAACAAAACGTGTCAATGCTTTTTTGAAGAAAAACGCTACAAATTCATACAAAATGGCACAAAATGTTGAAAACAATGGAAAATTATGCAATACTTTAACAAGGAGTAACGTATTATGAAAAATGAACGAACTAAAAAAGTGGGAATTATTGGCGCGATGGACATAGAAGTTGATATTTTGAAAAGCGCCCTTACACCTCCTGAAAATGAAACGGCTGTAAAACAGACCTCCGTAGCGGGACTGACCTTTGTAGAAGGATGCATTGACAGCACTTCTGTTGTAGTAGTCAAATCCGGTGTAGGAAAAGTAAACGCGGCACTCTGCGCCCAACGACTTATTATGCAGTTTGGCGTAACACATATAATTAATACAGGCATTGCAGGCGCTCTTGCTCACGGACTCAAAGTCCTTGATATTGTTGCCTCTAAAGATGCTCTCTACCACGACATGGACGCCACCGGCTTTGGTTATAAAGCAACCGTAATTCCGCAGATGGACTGTAGCGACTTTAAGGCTGACCGCAGTATGCTTGACGCTGCTACAATGGCGTTTTCAACACTTAAAGAAGCCGAAGGACATGAACTTGTTGCCGGCAGAATTGCAAGCGGTGACCAGTTTATCAGTTCACGCGAAGTAAAAGACAAAATCAAACGCGATTGTAACCCTGCCTGTGTAGAAATGGAAGGTGCCGCTGTAGCACACACTTGCTGGCTAAACGACACACCATTTATCATCATTCGTTGCATGAGCGACATGGCAGACGATGGTGAGGAAGCAACGTATAAATTCAACGATAAAGTTGCAGCCACACTAAGCGCCGCCCTTGTGCGTAAGATGCTGCCACTTTTCTAAAATAATCAGACTTAGTTATCTGAACAGCCTGTGGTGTGATATAGAATGATCATGCTGCAGGTTGTTCTGTTTATATTTCAAAATACGGCTCGTCAAATCCTTCTTCCCAGCCAGAGTGGATATCCTTTTCAGACACATCCTTTATTTTTGCCAGCGCGATTCTTCCCGGGCTGATTGCACATTCCCACACACGACGCACACCGCCCATCCGTCCGCAAGCAGCTGCTCATTTCTTTGCGGTCGCGGTTCCTTGCTTGCGTTCATACTTCCGCCCTGCCAGAACGCAAGTGTTTGTTTTGGCAAGCGAGCATATTTGGCCAAGCACGTTTTATGGTTGGTGCGTGCAGGTCCCAGTCCTGCCGTCCAACAAAGCCCGTGTACATAGCAGAAGCAGCCGTTCACCAAAAAATAACCCGTGGTAAAAGTGCGGGCAGGACAATGGTCAGGCGGTGCCGGGATAGCGGCCCGGTCGTCGTTTTGGCCGGAAAGCGGAACACTAATGCCGGTGCAGTACCGCTGCGGGACGCCAGTTCGCATCAGGAATGACTGTTTGTACTGCGGGAATGGTGAGACATTGCGTTGTGTCGCTGCGACGGGGTTTTTATGAGCCGTGGTCCCATGAAATGTTTTTAATAGGTACCACGATCGTTGCACTTTTATTATACGGCTGCAGTTTATTCAGGACTTATTGATAGTAACGTTTCCATAAACAATAGACAAATAACCTATTTTTATGTAGTATATTATAGACCGTTATGCCCAAAGAAAACCGTTCTCCCAGCTCATGCCTACCTAGAAAAGATTTCTCGCAAACCTCGGAGAAGCGCGGGATTAAACTTGCCCGCCTCAGACGCAAGGCCTCCCCCGTAGACCTCCAATCGCCGAACGTGGCAGGCAATTAGGCCGCTCACCGTGGTGGGGCCGTAG
>JGI20225J20221_1001141_pt2 | contig 30104 bp, 15 predicted proteins | sample BioMet4_FD_20221 | JGI IMG/M metagenome (IMG submission 20221)
TATTTGATAAATTCACTGTCTGAGATACCTCTATTCATATAATCATATATTTATTATTTATTCATGTTATTATCCTTCTTTTTTTAAAGAAGGATTTTTTTTATCCTTAATTTTGTTTTATGCAACTTTTTTTTAAATTGAAAATACTTCTTATATTGACAAAAAGCCACATTTAACTGCATATTAATTTTATAATATCCATATAATAATAATAATTCTGTTTTTATAACTTTCAAAAAGTAAGATATATAGTCCTGTTTTACAAATATTAGCTCATGTACAGTGTTTTAATAGGTTTTAATTAACAGAGATAGTGTTAAAATGTAAATAATTAAACTTTTTTTATAGTTACGGTTTGTTTGTTTATATATTATTAATATATTTGTAATCTTTTAAAGTGAAAATATATTAATATTGAATCAAACATTAAGAAGAATTTTATGAAGAAAAAATTAATGTTGTTGTTGACTTATATTTTTATAAGTATAGGTCTGGTAACTGCCCAGAATCAAAGAGTGACGGGTATTGTTGTTTCCGAAGAAGATGGGCAACCGATTATTGGAGCATCTGTTTCAGTAAAAGGTACATCTGTTGGTGCTATATCTGATATAGATGGAAAATTTTCTATATCGAATGTCCCCAGCTCTGCTAAAACCTTAGTCATTTCTTATATAGGAATGGTTACTCAAGAAGTTGCAATTAAACAAAATGTGAAGATTGTACTAAAATCAAATGCTCAAGTAACAGATGAAGTTGTTGTTGTTGCATATGGAACTGCAAAGAAGTCTTCTTTTACAGGTTCAGCTCAGGTTATTAAGAATGATCAAATTGAAAAGCGAGTGGTGGCCAACGTCTCTAAAGCCTTAGATGGAGCTGTTGCTGGTGTACAAAGTACAGCAGGATCTGGACAACCTGGATCTGGTGCTTCTGTTGTTATTCGTGGATTTGGATCTATTAATGCTTCGAATAATCCTCTTTATGTTGTCGATGGTATTCCTTTTGATGGTTATATCAGCTCAATAAATCCTAATGATATTGAATCTATGACTGTATTGAAAGATGCTTCTGCAGGAGCTCTTTATGGTGCTCGTGGTGCTAATGGTGTAGTGATGATCACCACAAAAAGAGGAAAAAATGAAGGAGATAAAATCGATGTGAATTTGAAAGCCAATTGGGGCGTTACTTCTCGTTCGTTGAAAAGATATAATACAGTAAACGAGAAGGAATATTTAGAGTTGGCATTTGAAGCATATAAAAATGAACTGATTAATACCAATGGTGTTGCTCCTTCTGTTGCAGGAACGCAAGCTTTAGCTAAAATGGCAGGTGGTGAAGGTATTCTAGGTGTTAATGAGGAATATAATCCTTATAATTCACCTATCGCACAATTAATAGATCCTAGTACAGGTAAATTAAGCTCTAGTGCAAAATTGAAATATCATGAAAACTGGATGGATGAACTACAAGCTGATAGTCCTTTAAGACAAGAATATCAATTGTCATTTACAGGCGGTAGCAAGAAAACAAAATATCTTGCTTCAATAGGCTATTTGAATGAAGGAGGACTGTTAAAAACAACAAGCTTTGAACGTTATTCAGGAAGATTAAATGTAGACTCGGAAGCAAAAGATTGGTTAAAATCTGGGCTAAGCTCTTCATTTGCTCAGTATAAATCAAATTATGCAGCTGGTGCGGGCACAACACAAAATAGTAATGTTTGGTATTCTGCTCAGTTCATGGCTCCAATTTATCCTGTATATATACATAACGCTGATGGTGGTTTAGTTTTGGATTCAGATGGAAATAAACAATTTGATTATGGTTTAAATCGTGTTAATCAGAGCAATTGGAACCCAATTGCAACATTGTATGATGATAAGGCAGAAACCTTGGTTGATAATATGAGTGCGAGAACTTATATAACATTACATGCAGATGATGATAAATATGGTTTCTTGAAAGGATTTAATTTTACAACTAATTTTGGAGTTGATTATTATTCAGCTAGAGGGGCAGAGTATGCAAATCCATATAATGGTAATGCTGTGGGAGTTAGTGGTCGATTAACAAAAGAATCTTCCAGAATGTTAAGCTATACTTTTAATCAATTACTTACTTATAACCGTACATTTAATGATCATTCCTTAGATATATTAATTGGTCATGAATATTATGCACTTAAAACAAATTATTTATCAGCTGAAAAAACAGGTTTCCCATTTGGTGGTCTCTATGAATTGGCAGCTGCGAGTACATTGACAGATGGTACTTCTTATGAAGATAATTATTCAATAGATTCTTATTTGAGTCGTTTAAACTATAATTATAAAGAAAAATATTATTTAAGTGGCAGTTTTCGTACTGACGGTTCTTCTCGCTTTTATAAAGATCAGCGTTGGGGTACTTTCTGGTCTGTTGGTGCCTCATGGAGAATCAGCCGAGAGAGTTTTCTTTCTGATGTAAACTGGGTTAATAATTTAACTTTGAAAGCTAGTTATGGTATTCAAGGTAATGATGCTCTATCAAGTTATTATCCATATCAGAGCTTGTATAGTCTTAGCTATGCAAATGCTAGTGCAAGTGGTGCTCTAATTTCTTCTCTTGAAAACAAAAAACTGAAATGGGAAAAGAATGCCAATTTAAATGTTGGAGTCGAAGCTACACTTTTTGATCGTTTATATTTGACTTTTGAATATTTTAATAAAAATACCAAAGATTTATTAATGAAGATGCCTAAAGCTACTTCAACAGGATTTGATAGTTACTGGAATAATATTGGTAAAGTGAGAAATACTGGTGTTGAACTTTCTGTTAAAGTTGATATCTTAAAAAATACTCCGCTTAAATGGAGTTTTACAGCAATGGGTAGCCATGTGAAAAATAAGATCATTAAACTTGCTGATAAACCAGAAATAATTAGTGGAAATATTATATTGAAAGAAGGTGAAGCTATAAATTCTTTCTATCTACCTATTTCCGCTGGTGTTGACCCTCTTACTGGTAATCAGCTGTATTTAATTAAGGAAAAAGATGCTGATGGCAATGTTACTAAAGAATATAAGTCTTCAAACTACTCATTGGCGCTAAGTAACCGTGAGATAGCGGGTAATCGTATACCAGATCTTTATGGTAGCTTTAATAATGAATTTAAATATAAAGGTTTTGATCTCTCTCTTCTTACCACTTATTCAATCGGAGGTAAAATCTATGATTCAAATTACAATGTCCTTATGGGAAAAGGTGTTCTATATAAAGGAACAACTTTCCATAAAAATTTGTTACGTAGATGGCAAAACCCTGGTGATATTACTGACGTCCCTAAATTAGCGTGGGATAATAATATTAATGTTACAAATAAAGATATGCTTGATGCTTCGTATTTTTCAATAAAGAATATCACTATTGGATATACTTTGCCAAAATCTTTGTTGAAAAAAGTCGGTTTTGAAAGTGTACGAATATTTGGTACAGCTGATAATTTGGCAGTATTTTCTCATCTTGATGGTATGGATCCTCAATACTCTTTATCTGGTACAACTAATTATGTGTATACGCCATCTAAAGCGATATCTATTGGTATTGATGTTAAATTTTAAATTTTGATTATTATGAAAAAAAGAATAATAATAAATACATTTGCGTTTCTTGGACTCCTTACTGGTTTTGCATCATGCACTAGTGATGATTTGGAAACATCTCCTACGGATGCTGTTTCTGGAAATGTGATTTTTAGTAGTGTTCAGGGTGGTGAAGTAGCAATGAATGGGGTTTATCGGGCTACTTATATGTCTGGATGGAGTGATGGCAACACGCATCAAAACTTTGGAAATATGTCAACTGCATTATTTGCAGACTTGATGGGTGATGATATGGTTCAAAATGAAATGGGTAGCGGTTGGTTTTATTATGATTACAATCATAGCGCACGTACTCGCTATACCAGTAAGAATTGGAGATCATATGCAACTTGGAATTATTACTATACATTAATAAGTAATGTAAATTACATTCTTGCTAAAGAATCTACATTGCCTGGTCTTGCAGAACAAAAAGCAAATTTGTTTGCACAAGCTTATGCAATGCGTGCATTTTGTTATTTCAATTTGATCCAATTATTTCAGCAGACTTATGTAGGACATGAACAATCTCCGGGAGTTCCTTTATATACAGAACCAACAGAAGCAAGTACTGACGGAAAACCTCGAGGAACTGTTGAAGATGTCTATACTCAGATTAATTTAGATATAAATAAAGCAATTGAATTGTTTAAAGAGGCAGAAAAAGAAGGCGTTTCGCAGAAGGCTATTTCTAATATTGATTTGTATGTATCATACGGCATAAAAGCTAAAGTTGCTTTGGTTCAAAATAAATGGGCCGATGCTGCCGAAGCAGCTAAACTTGCGTTGACGAAACCAAATCTTACTTTAGCATCTGCAGGTGACTTGAGTAAAGGTATGAATAGTACCGAAATTTCTTCTGTACTATGGGGCGCTAAGATAATTGCAGATCAATCTACGGCTTATGCTTCATTCTTTTCACACATGGACCCCACAACAGGTAGTATGTATGGAGCGAAATCTCGTAAATGTATTAGTGCCTGGTTATATAAACAAATACCAGTTACAGACTTCCGTCATGACAGTTGGTGGAATGGTAAACTGACAACTAATGAAGCAACAGGACCTAATTTTAGCTATTGTCAGAAAAAGTTTTTGTTCTCTGATCTTAAAACATATACAGGTGATTACATCTATATGCGTGCCGAAGAAATGTTGCTAATTGAAGCTGAGGCCGAAGCTAGAAATGGGCATCCTGATGTAGCTAGAAATTTAATGAAAACCTTTGGTGAAATTCGTGATACGAAATATGCAACCCGATTGGCAGCTGTAAGCGATGCAGCTACATTAACTCTTGATGAAAATGGAACAGGTACAGCTCCTGTAATTACTACATTACTTGATGAAATAATACTTCAACGTCGTATTGAATTATGGGGAGAATATGGTCGTATCTTTGATATATTACGTTTAAAAACAGGCTTTAATAGAGGCTATACGGGTACAAATCATACGGTTAAGCTCGTTGGTACCGATACTGCTAAACCAGATTGGAAAGCGTTTATTTTGACTATCCCTCAAACAGAATTTGATGGTAATGTAAATTTGGATGCAACTAAAGATCAAAACCCAATTTAAGAATTAAATAGCGATAAAAAGATGAAAAAATATTTATATATATTAGGAGTGGTGTCTCTTTCATTACCGCTTTTGCTTACATCTTGTAATCAAGATAATGAAGGCTTAACTTATGAATCAGAAACTGGTAACTATACCTCTTTTAGACAGAACGCATTAAATTATTCGTTAAATGGAAACGAAAATGAGGTGCTTATACCAATTTACAGAGAAAATACAAAAGGAACTGAAACAGTTGATTTAAAACCAGTAAAATCTTCGGTATTATCTATAGAATCAATGTCAGTAAGTTTTGCTGATGGAGAAAATATGGCTTATGCAAAGATTAAAGCAAATCTTGATTTAATGGAATATGGACCAACTTATAAAGTGGGCTTGAAGCTTGCTGATGCAAGCAAAGTATCTACTTTTGGGATTGATTCAATTACTGTATCAATAGGACGTACTCTTACTTGGACTCCGATGACTCAAAAAGGTCTTTTTGCATCAGAAGCGATGGAGGACTCCTGGAGTGTGGATGTGGTTAAAGCTGATCAAACAACATTTTATATTGTTAAGGACTGTTATGAAAAGAACTTTGATATACGATTTGATGTTGATAAGACCGGAAAAGTTACGGTTGCAGCTCAAAAGGCATGGACTCATTCTAGTTATGGACAAGTATATGTAAGTGGTACTGGTACTTATGCTAATAATGTTATCACTGTTGCTTTGAAGCATTACGTATCAGCGGGTTCTTTTGGCACATTTACTGAAAAACTTACTATTCCTGCTAATTAAAATCTAAGTAAAGAATATCTTTTTTGATAAAGAGTCCTTCGTTTTATTTAACAATGAAGGACTCTTTTACTTTAATATACCCTCTAATTTTTTTGAGATGAAACGATTTGTAAACCTTCTGATCTTTTATTTGTTCTTTTTTTGCTTTACTGTCTTTTCAAAAGAGGTAAAACAAGATGAGGCTTTCAAAGTAGCTTCTAACTTTGTAAGCCAACATTGTACTGTTTTTACAAGATCTTTGCCATCTTTATCATTAGTATATATATGCTCAGATGTGCAAACTAAATCAGCCTCTGGAAGTAATGTGTATTATTATGTTTATAATATTACTTCATCAAATGGATTTGTTGTTATTTCCGGAGATGATCGCGCTTTTCCCGTTTTAGGTTACTCGGATAAAGGGAGCTTTGATTCGGATAGTATTCCGGATAATTTTCGCTATTGGCTGAATGAATATAGAAAACAGATAGCTTGGGTAATTGAAAATGGAAAAATTCAGTCGCAGACTGTAGGAGAACAGTGGACTGCTTTGCAAAGTGGGAAGGTATTAACTGCTGAAAATAGTAGCGTGTTGTTACAAACAGCACTTTGGAATCAAATGAAACCCTATAATAATAAATGTCCTTACAATAGCAGTGGTTTGAAAAGATGCCCAACAGGATGTGTTGCAACAGCAATGGGCATACTTATGAAGTATCATCGCTGGCCTCTAAAAGGAATAGGAAATCATAGCTATGTATCTAAAACTCTAAACAAAGCATTATATGCTGATTTTGAGTTGGATTATATATGGGATGATATGCTTGATGAATATAAGGTGGATGGAGTAACTAACTTGTGGAATGATAATCAGGATTGGATGGTATCAACCTTGATGTATCACTGTGGTGTAGCTTCTGAAATGGATTATTCCTCAAACAGCAGTGGAGCATACACTTATAATGCGGTAAAAGGAATGATAGAATATTTTGGCTACGATAAGTGTATGCGTTTATTGCCTAGAGAATATTATAAAGATGATGAATGGAGCCAAATGATACGTAATGAATTAGATAACTCACGCCTTGTAATGTACGGTGGTTCTAATGAAGGTGGAGATGGACATCAATTTATTTTTGATGGATATAACTCTAACGGATATTATCATGTGAACTGGGGTTGGGGAGGTCTTTCTAATGGATATTTTTTATTAAGTTCACTAGATCCTGAAACGCAGGGAACTGGTGGTAATAGTGGAACTGGATTTTCTATTGATCAGGAAATGGTTGTTGGAATAAAGAAAGCAGAACAAAATTCAGATTATGTGACTAATCTATATCTCACTTCTTACAATGATGTAAATGGTCTGTTTATGAATGAAAGTAATGTTGAAGTTAATAAAGATTTTAATGTATCTATTGTTGCATATAACTATTGTTTAAAGGCGTTTTCAGGAATGATTGGTATAGGATTGGTCAATGAATCTAATGAATTGAAAGAAATCGTAGGCGGAGGCAAAATGGATAGTTCTCTCTCTTTTTTAAGACTAGTTAGTGCTGTATTACCATGCAAAATAACGACAAACCTTTTGGCTACAGATAAACTCCAACCATTTTATAGTGATGACGGAGTAATTTGGAAAAGAATTCGAGGTAGTAATAATACTATCAATGAATTGTCTGTAAATAATCCAACTGCAATTAATTATAAAACTTCTGATACTCAGATAAAAGTTTTTCTTAGTGAAGATGAATCTACTTTATCTGTGAGTGTACCTTTTGAATTTGAAGCAAAACAAGTTTCTATTTTTAATATTGACGGACGAATGATAAATCAAATAAATGTTAGTGATAATGAGATGTTATACATACCAGTAAATAAACTACCAAAAGGTTTGTATGTTGCATCGATAAAAACAAAGAATGGAATGGATAGTTTTAAATTTATCAAGAAATAAGAACTTGTTTTTATTTTGTGAACTTACAAAAAAATCCGAGCGACCAATTTGATGGGTGGCTCGGATAATTTTTTATGTATTTTAAAGTTTTATGGATAATAGCTTTAGAACAGTGCGTCTTTATCATTAAAAAGTTTGTTCTCACTTAGTCTTATAACTTTACCAAACTTTTTCAAATCATCTGTTTTAATGTTTTTCGGATTTCCCATAATGGCAATACCTATAGAATGCCCTTTGATATTCTTTAGATAGAAGTTATAAATATCATCAAAGGTAAGAGCATCTATTTTGGATAAGTTCTCTTTTGCCGGATCCTCTGTGTAACCAAGCTTTTTGTAACTCTCATATACTCTTGCTTTGTATCTGAAATCAGGATGAGTTGTTAATGCTTCTTGACGTAAGTAGCTTTTTATATTTTCTAAGCGCTCAGGATTTTTAGGCATATCATTCAACAAACCCATGAAAACAGAAAGTGCATCTATTGCTTTATCATTCTGGGTCCCTATACTTCCAGAAAAATAAGTTGGCTTATCTTTCAATCCTGTACTTCCTATATATGCACCTGCTGTATATGCCATTGAACGTTTTTCTCTGATTTCATTTAAGACAAGTCCATTGAACCCTCCAGAGAAATACTGATTAAATGCATCTCGTAATACATCATCTTTTTTATCATAATTTTCTCCAGGCATAAAAAACATTATCTGACTTTGCTCAGCATCAGTATTTGGCAGGAAGTAAACCGTGTTTTCAGCATATGTTGCAAAGTCTTTCACTATAGGTGATTTGCTCTCCTTCTCATTAGTCACTAAAGGTAGATTTTTGCTTAAAATATCATATACCTGATCGAAGTCCATATTGCCAACGTAATAGATTTCTGCTTCATAATTTGATGCGCGGTTTATATCTCCAGTAAGTTCTGCAATTTGAAGTTCATATATTTCTTTGTCTGTTAAATCTTGAATATAATCTGATTTATTTTGATATTTTAGGTACTCATTTAAAGCCGCAGTAAGAATCTGATTATTTTGTTTCTGAATAGATCGGCCTCCAAGTGCACTTCCTTTTAGTTGACTTAATTGCTTATTATCCAGTTTTGGCATTAATATTTGTCGGGATAGTAACTGACATGCTTGAACTAAAGTGTTATCGTACCCTCTCAATGTTATATTTAAATAGCTATCATTCGCTTGTACATCGCATGTGGCATTTAATTTGCTAAATTCTTTTTTAAGTTCTTGTGCATCATATAAGCCCATAATTCCTGCATTATTCATTAAAGAGGCGGCGTAACCTAATTTTGGAAAAACTTCTGTTCCTGCTCCATAACGAATTTGAAGACTAAATACATTATTTTCTGTGTTTTTTGTATAATATAGCTTTGAACGTTCATTTATTTTCTTTATTTTAACATCATCAAAATTCATGAATTTTTCTTCAACTTGTCCTATTTGTAAATGTTTGAATTGCGATGCGTATAGAGATGATTGGCCTACTGGTGCTTCTACTGGTTTATATTTAGGCTTTTCTATTTTGTCTTCTTTAATCGGTTTGCCTTTTTCTATATAAAGTGCAAGGTAATTGTCGGATAAGTACTTTTTAGCAACTTTCTTTATATCGTCAATGGTAACAGCCATTATTTTTTCTTTGTATCCCAATGCATCTCCTAAATCTTGTTCATTAATAAATGCATTCAGCAAAATATTGGCTTTGGTTGAGTTATTCTCCATTCTTAAATCAAAGTCGCGGCACATATTTGCTTTAACTGCATTAATAACCCAGTCTTCAATATCTCCGTTTGCAACTTTTTGTATAGCTTTAATTATCTTTTTCTCGGTTCCTTTGTTTGACTCAAAAAGTTTCTGATTTTCATCATATAATGGAATAGCAGTAATAATGCACCGTCCTTGTTCACGCAATGATGCTAGCGATGCTGAGCAGCCTCCAATATCTCCGTCAATTGTTAATTTATCAAGTGTTCCGGTTAAACCTGAATTTTGAAGTAACGCCATTGCTATTTCTAATGGAATTTCATCAGGATCTCCACTTTTTACGCCTGGATATACTAAGTGCACGCTAGGGTTGTGTCCTACTTTTGCTATATATTGCTTACGACCACTAATGTTAAGGTTTGGATAAGCTTTACGTTCTGGCATAGTCTTTTTCTCTAATTGGCCAAATGTGGCTGCAATGCGGGTACTGATTTGTTTTGCATTAACATTTCCAACTATAATAAGTACCATATTTTCTGGAGTGTACCAGTTATTGTAAAAATCAATAAGTTTGCTTATTCTTGGATTTTTTAAATGCTCTCCTAGGCCTATTACAGGTCGTGAATATGGATGTCCTTCAAAAGATTTTTCCAGAATGAATTTGTTTATAGCAGTTATAGGGTTGTCTTTTGAGCGATTATATTCTTCGTAAACAGTTTCTAACTCTGTTTGAAAAGTACGAAACACAGGGTGAATAAAACGTTGAGAAGAGATTTCTAACCATTTATTTAATTGAAATGCTGGGAATGAGTTATAGAACATTGTTAAATCGTAAGTAGTTCCGGCATTCAATTCTTTTCCACCTATGCTTTCTATTAGGTTTGAGAACTCACTGGATACACTGATTTTTCCGGCTTGAACCGTAAGATCATTGATCTCTTTATTGATTGCATCCTTTTTTGCAGGATCATTTGTCTCAGCCATCTCATCGTATTTTTGCACAATCTTTTTGTAGAGAGGTTCTTCTTCCACCCAATTTAAAGCACCTATCTTATCAGTTCCCTTAAATAATAAATGCTCCAGGTAATGAGCTAGACCTGTGTATTGTTCTGGGTCGTTAATGGAACCAGCTCTTACTCCTACTAGGCCATATACGTCGGACTTTGTACTATCTTCCCATATGTATACGGAGAGACCGTTTTTTAACTTAAAGGCACTTAATCCCTGTGAATATGAAGGCATAGAGATTATGAATGCACAAAGAAAAATTGTAAACTTTAGATGTTTCATATTAAAATAATTGAATGTTATTGCAAATTTAAAATATATAATCAAAATATGTACTTAATTTACTATTTTTTTATTTAAAATATTTGAGATAATAGTATATATATGTTTAGTATTGAATTATGTTATATTGTCTTATAATGTATATAGTATTACTTATTAATTATGTTTTATTTTAAATATATATTGAATTAATTTTGCTATTATATTGATTAAATGTATACTGTAAGTGTCTAGTTTTTACTATGTGTTATCCACGAATAGACTTTGTAAGCTGAATTATATACTGGCACTTACTATGCAATATGTTCATTTATAATAGTTGAGTTGTTACTGTTACCTGTTTTGTTAAGCTAATATAAATCATCCATCACTCCCTCACTAGTATTGTTCACTCCATTGTAAATCAGTGTAATATATGGTGATGGTAGCATTTTGAACCATCACAAAGCTATCACAAAATTGGGCTACCCTCACTTTTTCGATGCCTATCAGCTATTTTTGAATGATTTTTTTTAGAGAAGCATTCTATGTTCATGATTTGTTAGTTGTCTGGGAAACAAAAAATAGCAAAAAATGATTCGAAATGGTGAGAGATGAGCTAAAAGTGAGGGTAAAGTTAGGGTGAAGTGAGGGATTAAACTAAAGATGATGCTCTTTATGTGTCAGTTAATCAATTGGTTGTATGTGAAAGGTGAGGGGTGATGGATGATTTCTAAAAAAGAAATTTCAGTTAGACTTAAAGTATGCTCCGGCATGAGTTTTATAAAAGTACGGCGTGAATTTTATAACCATTGATGAATAAATTTCAGTTATTCGTCAATGGATTTTATTTATAAAGGAATGATTTATTTAATGATGTAAATGGTTAATAGAAAACAGATGTTCTTTATAATCAGCACTTGTTGATTAAAAATGGAAGTTGTTTAAACTGATACAAAGTATCGCAGAGATGAAAGATGTATTAATTTAATCTGGCCAATGGAGGGTTTGAATTGCTTTTATAGTCACTATCCACAAGTACTAAATTCATTAGCATTCATTTAATAATGGGAAAAATGTTAATCTATATCTAGTCTTTTCTTTTAAAATGTTATTTATAAATGCTGTTTTATTAAAATTTATAACACATTAAGACCTTTATGTTATTGTTTGTATTTTTGATTAATCATTCTTGATTATTATTTAGTTAAGTTGTCAAAAAGATGGATTTTTATGGAATATTTTATCGATAAATATAAAAACTAGTCAATTGAATCACATTTTGTTTATCCATATTGCTATGATGATATATGTATTTTAGGAAAATTAAGAGTGTTTTAGATGTTGATTAGCATTAATTGGTGCTTTTAAATAACAATTTGTAATAATTGCAAGGTTTTTTAAATAAAATGGTTGCTATTTTTAGATTTATTGATATCTTTGCAAATTGTTAGATTAAAGAAACAAAATAATGTAAAGTTAAACTTTAAGAGAGAATTTATGAAAAGAAAATTAATGCTGTTATTGACATGCCTTTTTGTTGGCATAGGTCTGGTAACTGCCCAAACTCAGAAAGTAACAGGTGTTGTTCTTTCTGAAGAAGATGGGTTGCCTGTAATAGGCGCATCAGTATTGGTTAAAGGTACAACTATAGGTACCTCTACTGATATGGATGGTAAGTTTACTTTGTCGAACATTCCAAGTTCTGCAAAGGTGTTAGTCGTATCTTATATAGGTATGAAGAAAAGTGAAGTAGCTATAAAGCCAAATCTTAGAATTGCTCTTGTATCTGATGCAAAGGTTATGGAAGAGGTTGTTGTTACTGCAATGGGTATTACCCGTGAGAAAAAAGCGTTGGGATATGCTGCTCAGGATGTAAAGGCTGATCAGTTAACTCAGGCTGCAAGTACTAGTGTTACTTCTGCATTGCAAGGTAAAGTTTCAGGTGTTGAAATTGCTCCTTCTTCAGGTATGCCAGGTGCTTCTGCTAAAATGACTATCCGTGGATCTCGTTCATTCACTGGAGATAATACTCCATTGTACGTTGTAGATGGAATGCCTATCGCTTCTACTTCTGATATTGATACTGGTAACTCTGTAACTGGTGCTGACTTTGCAAACCGTTCGGTGGATATTGATCCTAATGATATTGAAAGTGTTAATATCCTTAAAGGTCAGGCTGCTTCTGCCTTGTATGGTATGCGTGCTTCTAATGGTGTTGTTATTATTACAACAAAGAGTGGTAAAGGCGCAAGAAAAGGTAAACCTGAAATTACATTCAATACTAACCTTTCTTTTGATGTTCTTTCTGTAACTCCCGATTTGCAAAAAGAATTTGCTCAGGGTACAGGTGGAAAATATAATCCTAGCTCATCAACATCTTGGGGATGTAAGATTTCTGAATTGGCAAATGATCCTGTTTATGGTGGTAATACTACAAATGATTATACAAATGCTGATGGAAAGCATGAAGGTCAATATTATGTAGTTCAACGTGCAAGAGCTGGTTTGAACCCTTGGGTGAGTCCTAAGGTTTATGATAATGTAGGAGACTTTTTTGAAACAGGATCTACATGGAGTAATAATATTAACATAAAACAAGGATTTGATAAAGGAAACTATTCATTCTCTTTAGGTAATACAACAACCAGTGGTATTGTCCCTTCAACAGGTTTGGATCGTTATAATGCAAAAATGTCTGCAGAGGCTAAGCTTCATGAAAACTGGATGACTGGTTTTAATGGTAATTTTGTAACATCTAAAATTACTAAACAATCAGGTGCTAATAACGGTATTGTAGCAACAATTTTCCCAGCTCCTCCAAGTTATGATTTAGCAGGTATTCCTTCTTATTATGAAGGCGATCCTTATAAGCAAAATAATTATCGTGGAACTAGTGGTTTCGATAATGCTTATTGGGCTCTAGATAATAATAAGTTTACTGAACGTTCACAGCGCTTCTTTGGTAATGTATATGCAAAATACACTACAAAATTTGGAACAGATGATAAGAAATTAGATGTTAAATATCAGTTAGGTACTGATGCTTATACAACTAATTATACTGACTTGTGGGGTTACGGACATGCTAATGGTCAAGGATCAATTGATCATTATGGATATACAGTTAATGAAACAAACTCTTTGTTAACTGCAAACTTTGATTGGAATATTACTCAAGATCTTAACTTGAATGCATTGGTAGGTAATGAGTTTGTTCACGCTACCAAGAAATTCTATGAATCTTACGGAGCTAACTTTAATTATGGTGGTTGGAATCACATTAAAAATGCTTCAATATTCCAAGCTACAGAAACATACAGAAAATCACGCACAGTAGGTACCTTTGCTAATTTATCTCTTACATATAAGAATATGTTGTATTTTAGTGCTACTGGTCGTAACGATATTGTTTCTACAATGCCTCGTAACAATCGTTCATTCTTCTATCCATCAGTATCACTTGGATTTATATTCACAGAACTTGAGTCTTTGAAGAATAATGTTGTAACATGGGGTAAATTGCGTGCTTCTTATGCTGAAGTTGGTCAAGCTGGAACTTATTATGATTCTTATTATACTACTCCAACTTATGGTGGTGGTTTCTCTTCAGGAACTCCAATCACTTATCCAATCGGTGGTATTATAGCGTATACTCCAAATTCTACTGTTTATGATCCAGCTTTGAAGCCACAGAATACTAAATCATATGAACTTGGTGCTGATTTGACATTCTTTAATGGAATATTCTCTTTGAGCTATACATATTCTCGTCAGAATGTTAAGGATCAGATTTTTGATGTGCCTTTGGCTACTTCAACTGGTTATAGTGCATTTGTTACAAATGGTGGTTCAATCCACACTAACTCACATGAAGTAACTCTTGATGTTAAAGCTATTGATACAAGAGACTTGAAATGGAATGTTGGTGTTAACTTCTCTAAAATCGACAACTATGTTGACGAATTGGCTGAAGGTGTAAACAGTATTTTCCTTGGAGGTTTTGTTGAACCACAAGTACGTGCCGGTATTGGTTCTAAATTCCCTGTTTTATATGGTGTAGGTTACTTACGTAATGCAGAAGGTAAAATTGTAGTTGATGAAGATGGTATGCCTCAGGCTGGTGAAGAAAAAGTAATTGGTACTGTTTCTCCAGACTTCCGTGTTGGATTCAATACTTCAATAGAATTCCACAAGTTCCGTTTGTCAGCAGTATTTGATTGGAAACAAGGTGGACAGATGTATGGTGGTACAGCCGGAATGCTTGATTATTATGGTGTAAGTAAAAAATCAGCAGACTTCCGTAAATCTGAATCATTCTTGTTTGATGGTGGTGATGCAGTGAAAGTTACAGGAACTGACGCTTTGGGAAATACAACTTATGCTAAAAATGATATCCAGATTAGTGGTTCAAAAGCACAAACATATTTCTCTAATTTGAATGGTATTTCAGAATCTATGATTTTTGATAGCTCTTTCCTTAAGTTACGTGAAATCTCATTGAGCTATCCTGTTTGGAATAAACCAAACTTAAGCGTTAATATGAATGTATTTGCACGAAATCTTTTGTTATGGTCTGAACTAAAAGGACTTGATCCAGAAGCTTCTCAAGGTAACAATAATATGGCTGGTGCGTTTGAACGTTTCTCTTTACCGGGATCTTCTAGCTATGGTTTAGGTTTTACTGTTAAATTCTAAAGAAAGGAATAATATGAAATCAATATTTAAACTTAATATATCCAAAGGCCTCTTATCTGCGGCAATGCTTTCTACAGTGTTGGTGTCTTGCTCAGAAGATGTAATGGATAACATTAATAAAGATACAAATCACACAACAAGTGTCCCATCAAAATATATTTTAGCTGACGTGATTACATCTACAGCTTTTAATAATGTTGGTGGTGATTTAAATACTTATTTCTCTACATATGTGGAGAATGAAGTCGGAACTCATAATCAATTATATAATGCAGAAATCCGACAGAATGAACCTTCTGCGTCTTCTACATTTAATAATGTATGGGGAAATATTTATTCTTCATTGAAAAATGCCAGAATAATTATTAGCAAATGTTCTGATGGTGGCGCTCAAGAAGGTAATTATACTACAAAAGGTATGGCTGAAGTTATGGCAGCTATAAATTCTGCAATACTTACTGATACTTATGGCGATGTTCCATATAGCCAGGCTGCATTACCTGAGTTAAACAATGGAAAACCACAGTATATGAATCCGGAGATTGATTCTCAAAAAGATGTATATACAAGCATAATGAAACTTCTTGATGATGCTATTGTCGATCTTCCTAAAGGAGATAAAGCAGCTCCAAATGATTTTGATATGCTTTATAAAGGTGATGCACAAAAATGGTTAAAGTTGGCTTATGGTTTGAAAGCTCGTTATACAATGCGATTAATGAAGCGCTCAACTAATGTGGCTGCTGATATGGCAAAGGTTATTGAGTATGTAGATAAATCTTTTACTTCTGCTGCTGATCAGGCTGCTTATGATCATTATGATGCTAACAACTTGAATCCACTATTTGACTTTGAATGGAGTCGTGATGGTATCTCTGCAAGTAAGAGTATGTATGATAAGCTAATTGCTCGTAATGACCCACGTGCTAATCGTGTTTATTTCGGTTCTTCTTCTTGGGCTCATTATAATCCAGGTAGTTCTAAACTTAAATTGGCGCCAAATGGAACACCAACTGAATCTCAGTATCAATATACTTATTCTGTTTATGTATTCTCTCAAATAGCTCCAACAATTTTGATGAGTTACCATGAACTTTTATTCTTGAAAGCTGAAGCTCTTTGTCGTTTGAATAAAACAACTGATGCAGAAGGTGTTTTGAAACAGGCTGTTGTTGCTGCAATTGCTAATACAGAAAGATCTGTAACAGCTGCTATGAAAGCACCTACAGTATTGAGTAATGGTGGCCTAGATGATATTTCTGCCGATGCGATTACAACAGCTCAAGCTGAAGCATATTTTGATACTTATGTAAAACCATTATTTGCTGCTAATGCTTTGAAAGAAGTAATGAACCAAAAGTATATCGCTCTTTGGGGTGCTAATGGTGAAGCTGTTGAATCATATAACGATATTCGTCGTATGAAAGCTTTGGGTGAAAACTACGTAACATTAGCTAATACTGGCAAATTCCCACTTCGTTGTCCTTATGGATCTGATGATACATTGGCTAATCCTAATGTAAAAGAAGCATATGGTGATGGTCAGTATGTATACACTGAGCCTGTATGGTGGGCTGGTGGAACAAGATAAAATCCAGAACATTATATAAATATAGAGAGATTGCCTTAAAGGTGATCTCTCTTTTTTTTATGACTATTTACTTTTTAACAATTGAGATTCCTTCCTTTTTAATTATTCTATATTCCTGATAATCTTCTTTAATTACTCTTTCAAAAATAATATTTATTACTTATTATCTATAAAATAATGATAGATGATATGTCTTGTAAATGCTATATATAGTCTATATATAGCTATTTTCTTGTTGTAACTACTCAATAATAATTTTGTCTATTTGCTGATGTTTATGTGTATTAGTTTCTTTATTATTATGACTTATATTTTGTGCATAAACAATCATATTGAAAGTAAAAACATCAAATAGTTGACATAATGAAAACTTGGAATGCTTTTATTGGTGTGTAAATTGATAGTATTTGTGACTAAAAATGTTATAAATGACATTATAAATGCAATTATGTATCAAAATGGAATAAATATTAGTATATTTAAGAGAAATCGTTTTTTATTTGCAAATTATTAATAACTTTGCAAAATGTTAGAGTAAAGTAAGTGTAATTATGAAGTTTAACTTTATTAGTGAATTTATGAAAAGAAAATTAATGCTGTTATTGACATGCCTTTTTGTAGGTATTGGTCTAGTAACCGCCCAAAATCAAAAAGTAACAGGAGTTGTTATTTCACAAGAGGATGGGCAACCTGTTGTTGGAGCTTCCATCTTAGTGAAGGGTACAACTGTTGGAACTATCAGTGATGTAGATGGTAATTTTACGCTGTTTAATGTTCCAAGTTCAGCAAAATCTTTAGTCGTTTCATTTATTGGAATGAAATCAGCAGAAGTTGCTATTAAACCAACTGTGAAAGTTGTTCTTGCATCTGATGCGCAAGTTGTTGATGAAGTCGTTGTAACGGCTTTAGGTATTTCTCGTCAAAAGAAAGCTTTGGGATATGCTGTCTCTGAGATTTCTGGAGATGAAATGTTGAAAGCTCGTGGTGGTGTAAGCAACCCGGTTAACTCATTGCAAGGTAAAATTGCCGGATTACAGATTCAAGGTGGTTCTGGTTCTATGGGTGGTTCTTCTAAGATAATCATTCGTGGTGTAAAATCAATCTCTGGAAATAACCAGCCATTATTTGTAATTGATGGTGTGCCTATTGAAGGTACAGACTATAATAGTACAGACACTCAAAGAGGAGCCGGTGGTTATGACTATGGTAACCTTGTTCAGGACCTTAACCCAGACGATATTGAGAATATCTCCGTATTGAAAGGCCCTAATGCTTCTGCTCTTTATGGTTCTCGTGCAACAAATGGTGTTGTTATGATTACTACAAAAAAAGGTAAGAAAGGTGATGGATATGGTGTTACATTCAATTCTGCTATTGGTTTAGAGGTTGTGAATAAATTGCCAAAGATGCAAAAATTATATGGTGGTGGTTATGGATTCGATAATGTAACTATCAACGGAAAGAATTATTTGTATCCGGATATGGCTACTGACGAAAGTTGGGGTGATAAATATGAAGGACAGGAATTTGTTTCATGGCTTGATTTAGCAAAATGGGAAGATGGCGGAAAAGTTGGAAATCCAACAACTTCCAAATGGAATGCTCCTAAACATGATATCGATGATTTCTTCGAAACAGGTGTTTCGTTTACTAATAACATTGCAGTAAGTCAGGCAACAGATAGAGCGAATGCACGTATATCATATACAAATTCAGATCTTACAGGTTATATGCCTAACAGCTCTTTAACAAAGAATATTTTTAATGTTGCTGCTTCTACTATAAGTGCAGATAAACGTTTGGAAGTATTCACTAACGTTACTTACTTTAATTCAAGAGCAAAAGGACGTTCAGAAACTGGATACGGTGATAACAATGTTATGCAGAAATTCATTCAATGGGGACACCGTGAACTTGATATGAAAGAATTGAAGAGTATGTATATGAACTCAATCGGACATCAGGTAACCTGGAACCGTGCAGGATGGGATGATGCAACTCCAATGTATAGCAATAACCCATATTGGTCTCGTTATATGAATTATGAAAATGATTCACGTAACCGTATTTATGGTAATGTTGGATTGAGCTACAAAATTCTGGATAACTTAAAGTTCCAGTATAAAGCAAATGTTGATTTCTTTGTTGATAAACAATATGAACGTAATGCAGTTTATTCTCAGGAACAATCTCGCTACTCTGAAATGTCTCGTCAACAGGTTGAAACCAACCATGAATTTATGTTGTCATACAATACTCGTTTCATGAACGATATCTCATTTGATGCCAATGTTGGTTCAAACTTTATGAATCGTAGATATGAGTATGTACATGGTGAAACAGATGGTGGATTAGCAATTCCTTTGTTCTATAACTTAAAGAATTCTGTTAACCCTGCAAAATCAGACAACTATTTAAGAAAGAAATCTATTAGCTCTGTATTTGCGAATGCAACATTTGGATATAAGAGTACTTATTATTTAGATATGTCTTTGCGTAATGACTGGTCTTCAACATTACCAAATGGCAATAACTCTTATATGTATCCTTCAGTTACAGGTAGTTTTGTATTCTCTGAATTATTGAAGGATAAAACTCCTTGGATAAGCTTTGGTAAATTGAGACTGGGTTATGCTCAGGTAGGTAATGATACTGATCCATATCAAGTAATAGATACATATTCTCAATATACTAACATTACTTCAACTCCAGGGTACATCTTAAGTACTACTTTGAAGAATAGCAGTTTGAAACCTGAATCAACAAATTCTTATGAAGCAGGTCTTGAAATGTCTTTCTTGAATAACCGTTTAGGCTTTGAAGCAACAGTATATTCAAGTGAAACAAAAAATCAGATTATTCCTTTATCGATAACTGGTACATCTGGATATAATTACAAAGTTGTAAACTCTGGTTTGATGAGTAATAAAGGTATCGAGTTATCACTTCATGGAACTCCTGTGAAAACTGCTAATTTCTCTTGGGAATCATCTCTTGCTTTGGCATCTAATAAAAACAAAGTAAAGAAATTAGTTGATGGAGTAACATACTATAAATTAGCTAGTGCTCCTTTCAAAGTTGAAATTGGTGCCATTGAAGGAAAAGAATACGGAGTTATTATGGGTACAGACTTTGTATATGATGACAAAGGAAATAAGGTGATCAATGCAGACGGAACTTATGCTTCTACTTCAGGTAACCAGAATATTGGAAAAGTTTATCCAGACTTCACAGGTGGTTGGACTAATACATTCCATTACAAGAATTTTGATTTAAGTGTATTGCTTGATTTCTCAAAGGGTGGTCATTTCTTCTCTACTTCTTATATGTGGGGTATGTATTCTGGTATGCTTGAGGAAACAGCTGCTTTAAATGAAAAAGGAGTGAATATTCGTGAATCAATAGCTAAAGGTGGTGGTGTATTGCTGAAAGGTGTATTAGCTGATGGATCAGTAAACACAAATAGAATTGATGCAGAGACTTATGGTGTTCAATGCTATACAGGTCCGGCTGCACAAGATGTATTCAAATCTGATTATTTGAAATTACGTGAAATAAACATTGGTTATACAATTCCTTTGAAGAAGTCATATTTTATCAAATCATTCCGCGTTGCAGCTTACGGACGTAACTTGGCTGTTTGGGGACCAGATGTTAAACACTTTGATCCGGAAGCAGCTGTTACAAGCTCTGGTAATATTCAAGGGGTAGAAGGTGGTGCTTTGCCTTCAGTCGCTAACTACGGTTTGAATTTTAGTCTGAAATTTTAATAGAAGTAGATTATGAAAAAAATATTATATTTATTCTTGATCCTTAGCTTATCAATAGGGGCGGTATCTTGCCAAAAAATGGAAAGCGTCAATACGGATCCTAATAACCCAGTGGACGTGCCATCAAACATGATCATGGCTGGTACAGAGAAAAAGATAATGGATTATGTATACGATAACTGGTTTAGTGGCCGTCAATGTTTGGTTTATAGCCAATACTGGGCTCAGAGAAACTATACAGAAGAAGATCGTTATCAGATTCGTGAAAGTGTGAACAATAACTATTTCAACCAATTGTACACATGTCAGGCTAACTTAAATAAAGTAATCAGCCTAAATACTGATGCAGCAACAGCTCCTACAATGGCATCTTACGGTAACAATAATAATCAGATTGCTGCTGCAAGAATTCTTAAGGTTTGGCTTTATCAGGTAATGACAGATACTTGGGGAGCAATACCATATTCAGAAGCTTCAAAGCTAAATGAAGGTGTATACTATCCTAAGTATGATGGTCAGAAAGAGATTTATACAGACTTGATTAAGGAATTAACTGAAGCTGTTGCTATGATTGATGAAAGCGATGTTGCTTTCAATGGTGGTGATCGTATTTTTGATGGCGATGCTTCAAAATGGAAGAAATTTGCAAATTCATTAAAATGTCGTTTAGCTATCCATGTTTCTAAAGTTGATTCAAACTGGAAGAAATACATTGCTGAAGCTTTGACTAGCGGAGTATTTACTAGCAATGCAGACAATGCTGTATATAAATATTCAACTACAGCTCCAGAGCAATGTCAGTTCTATCGTGGATATTTTGAAGATAGCAGAAATGATTTTACCATGGCTAAGCCTTTCGCTGATATTCTAAAAGGACAGGCTGATACTCTTAATGCAAAAACTCACCCTTGGGCTGGTGTACAGGATCCTCGTTTGCCTATTTATACTACACCTCGTAACGGTCAGTACTTTGGTATGCCTTATGGTATTCCTAGTAGCTCTGTTAAATCGGCAATGCGTAATGCTGCTCCAAGCTGGTATGCAAATCCACCATTATGTATTAGTGCAGATTTCTCAGTTCCATTGATGACTTATGCAGAACTTCAGTTCATTCTTTCAGAATACAAAGGATTCTCTGCAGCTGAATATGAAGCTGGTGTACGTGCATCTATTCAATATTGGAGTGGTTTGAATGGTACAACGGTTGATGCTGCAACATTGGAATCATATATTTCTGCTGTAACAGGAACTGTAAATGCTGAAACTGTAGCACTTCAAAAGTATATTGATCTTTATATGAACGGTACAGAAGCATGGACTGAATATCGTCGTACAGGTTATCCTACTCAGATATTGAAACCAGGAGAGTATTCTTATGTATCAGGTGGCACAAAACTTCAGTTCACAACATTGTCGGAAACTAAAGGTGATATTATTTCACGCGTGAAGTATCCTACAAATGAAAGTACACTGAATAAAACAAGCTTTGATGCAGCAGTAGCTAATCTGCAGGATAAAACAAATAACTATTATTCAAAAATGTTCTGGGATGTTCGTACAACAGCTACCCCACATCCTGCAAATAAGTAATTGAATAGATAGTAAAACTGTCTATTAGTTTTGACTTTACATAAATATAAAAGAGATTATCTGTGATAGATAATCTCTTTTTTTTATGAATACATTTCAGGTGACAGGCATTTTTTGCCTGCAAAGAGATGTTGTTATTAAAGTCCTTTTTCGAAGTTTTCTATTTCCATGATAATCTGTTTGCAGAATTCTACCGTCCTAATATTATCATCTCCTTCTATTTGAGTATTTATAAGTAATACTTTGCCTACTCTTGTATTTGGATCGAATGAAATAAATGAAGTTACACCGGGATCGCTTCCGTTGTGAGATAGTTTACCTTTTCTGTTGTATGCCCAAAAAATAGCTCTGTTTGGTTCTGATGGACTCATTTCTGCTGGCATATTGTTATCATTATATTGTTTCTCGAAAAGCTTTTTAAATGATTCCGTGGTAAGTAAGTCCGAGTTGTTGGAATATCCTTTTATCATTATTCTCAGATACTTTAGTAAATCGCTGACAGAGCTTTTCAGACTACCATCCGGATAAGTTATACATGAATAAGATTTCAGGCTCTTATCTTTGTTTAGAAGTTCTTTGTAAATGGGCAATGATTGTTTGTTAACCTCGTAAAGTAAAGCATAATTTGAACCATTCTTCTCGTTGTAAAACCATGAAGTATTGCTCATCTTCATTGGCGTAAATATGTATTTATCTGTAAACTCATAAAAAGGAATTCCAGCCTTGGTCTCAATCAGGTAGGCTGCCAGCGAACTTGCAATATTACTATATTTGTATTCTTTGCCTGCTTCGGAGTTTCCGAAATTAGCTTTTGAGTAATATTTTCCTCCTTCCAAATAATAATTCTCCAAAAATGTTTTTAGCTCCATCGATGGCTTAGTTCCTAAACAATATGCTTTAATATATGTTGTATCATTGTCAATTAAGCCTGATGTATGAGTTGCAAGATCTTTGATTCTTATTTTGTCCTTTGGATAATTGGGATTAGTAATCTTAAAAGGCAGTATTTCGTTTATATCTGTTTCGAGAGTAAAATAGCCAAGATCTACAGCCTTCATTAATGCAAATCCGATGAAGGTTTTACTAACAGATGCTATTGGCTGAATAGTTTCCGGGGTATATGGCAGCCTTTTTTTCTTATCGGCAAATCCATATCCTTCAGAAAAGATAACCGAATCATTTTTAATAATTCCGACAGCAAATCCGGGTAGATTTGATTTCTTCTGTATAGCTGTAAGATTAGTATTTAGCTGATGACTGTTAATCTGAGAAAAGCTATTCATTGTAACACTTAAAAAAGCGAGAGTGATTCCAACTGTTTGATTCCTTACGAAAGAAAAAGTATTCATAAAACTAAAATTTAGTGTCAATAAAAAACAAATGTACAGGTTTTTCACATAGAATATGTATATTTGCGCACATTTATAAATAAATAAGATGAAAGAATTTGTTATTTCCGAAGCGCAAACAGAGAAGGCTGTTTTGGTTGCTCTGATCACCCAGACACAGGATGAGAGAAAAACGAATGAATACCTTGAGGAACTTGCTTTTCTTGCCGAGACGGCAGGGGCGGAAGTGGTGCGTAAATTTACGCAAAGACTGGATACTGCAAACTCTGTAACCTTTGTGGGAAAGGGGAAATTGCAGGAAATAAAAGAGTATATTACCGAAAATGAAGAAATAGGGATGGTCATCTTTGACGATGAACTGTCTGCGAAACAACTTCGTAATATTGAAGCAGAACTGCAAGTGAAGATACTGGACCGTACTTCACTGATTCTTGATATATTTGCCATGCGTGCTCAAACAGCAAATGCTAAGACGCAGGTTGAGTTGGCACAGTACAAATACATGTTGCCACGATTAACTCGCTTATGGACTCACTTGGAACGACAGAGTGGTAGCTCCGGTGGTGGTAAGGGTGGTTCTGTGGGACTTCGTGGACCGGGTGAAACACAGCTCGAAATGGATAAGCGTATTATCCTTAACAGAATGTCTCTCTTGAAGCAACAACTTGTTGATATAGACAGACAGAAAGCTACTCAAAGAAAGAATCGTGGAAGGATGATCCGTGTGGCATTGGTTGGATATACAAACGTAGGAAAATCAACGTTAATGAATTTGATGGCCAAGAGTGAGGTCTTTGCTGAGAATAAGCTTTTTGCCACACTCGATACTACTGTACGTAAGGTGATTATTAATAATCTTCCTTTCCTGTTGTCGGATACCGTTGGGTTTATACGCAAATTGCCAACAGATTTGGTTGACTCCTTTAAATCAACATTGGATGAAGTTAGAGAAGCCGACTTGTTAGTTCATGTTGTTGATATCTCTCACCCGGGATTTGAAGAGCAGATTGAAGTGGTAAGCAAAACTCTCAATGATATTGGCGGAGGCGGAAAGCCTTGTATTCTTGTCTTTAATAAGGTCGATGCGTATACTTATATAAAGAAAGAAGAGGATGATCTTACTCCAAAAACAAAAGAGAATAGAACTCTTTACGAACTGGAAAGTACATGGATGGCTAAACTCAATAAGAACTGTATTTTTATCTCTGCCCGTGAGAAAGAGAATATTGATGAGTTGAAGGACTTGTTGTATGAAAAGGTTAAGGAACTGCATGTGCAGAGATTTCCTTATAATGATTTCCTTTTCCAGATGTACGACGAAGAATCGGACGAATAAGCGAATTTAAAATACAATCTAAATAAATTTATGAAAGCGTATCGTATGCTTACTGAAGATGAAGTTCTTCAGTTGAAAAGTCAGTCATGCTTGGCCGACGATTGGAACAATGTACTTGTTTCATCAGATTTTAATACTGCTTATGTTCATCATACCCGCTTTTCGGGAAATGTTAAGCTGGGATCATTTGATGGCGAGTTTACCTTAAAAGGCGGAATAAAGAAACATGCAGGATTAAGACATGTTACTCTGCATAATGTGACTGTGGGTGATTGCTGTTGCATTGAAAATATTCAGAATTATATTGCAAACTACGAGATAGGCGACCATACATTTATCGAAAATGTAGATATAATCCTTGTCGATGGACTAAGTAAGTTTGGTAATGGGGTAGAGGTTGCAGTACTTAATGAAACCGGAGGCCGTGAAGTGTTGATAAATGATAAGCTTTCAGCACATCAGGCATATATCCTGGCTCTTTACCGTCATCGTCCGGAACTGATTAACCGCATTAAGGAAATCACAGACTTCTATTCCAACAAACATGCATCTGATATCGGATTAATAGGCTCTCATGTAATGATTGTTAATACAGGATCCATCAAAAATGTTCGTATTGGCGATTATTGTTATATGGAAGGTACCTGTCGTTTAAAAAATGGTAGCATAAACAGTAATGCAGATGCACCGGTTCATATTGGATATGGAGTAATCTGTGAAGACTTTATAATATCTTCCGGTTCTCATGTAGATGATGGAACAATGTTAAGCCGTTGCTTTGTTGGTCAGGCTTGTCAGTTGGGTCATAACTATTCTGCTTCCGATTCTTTGTTCTTTAGCAACTGTCAGGGGGAGAATGGTGAAGCTTGTGCTATTTTTGCCGGACCGTTTACTGTTACCCATCATAAATCGACTTTACTTATTGCAGGTATGTTCTCGTTTATGAATGCGGGGTCAGGTTCTAACCAGAGTAATCACATGTATAAACTTGGGCCAATCCATCAGGGAACATTGGAACGCGGAGCAAAAACTACTTCCGATTCATATATACTGTGGCCGGCACGTGTAGGAGCTTTCTCACTAGTGATGGGACGTCATGTTAATCATGCCGATACTTCAAACCTTCCTTTCTCTTATTTGATAGAGCAGGGAAATACTACTTATCTGGTTCCTGGAGTTAATTTGCGAAGTGTAGGAACCATTCGTGATGCTCAGAAATGGCCGAAACGTGATAAACGTAAAGATCCAAATAAGCTCGATTATATTAACTATAATTTGCTTAGTCCATATACCATTCAGAAAATGTTTAAAGGACGAGAAATTCTGAAAGAACTTAAACGGGTATCTGGTGAAACGTCTGAAATCTATTCATTCCAAAGTGCCAAGATAAAGAACAGTTCTTTGAATAAAGGTATTGGTTTTTATGAGATTGCAATACAAAAATTCCTGGGTAACTCAATAATAAAGAGACTTGAAGGAATTGATTTTAAAAGTTGTGAAGAGATTCGTGCCCGCTTAAAACCGGATACGGAAATCGGTTTAGGAGAATGGGTAGATGTTTCCGGATTGATTGCTCCAAAAAGTGAGGTAGATAAACTATTGGATGGAATTGAGAATGGAGATATTAACCGCCTGGATGAAATGAATGCCTCTTTTGAAACGATGCACCAAAACTATTATACTTATGAATGGACTTGGGCATATAATAAAATACAGGAATTCTATAAATTGAATCCGGATGAAATAACCGTTCAGGATATTATTAATATTGTTAATCAGTGGAAAGAAGCTGTTATTGGGTTGGACAAGATGGTTTATGCCGATGCTAAAAAGGAATTCTCATTATCATCCATGACAGGATTTGGTGCCGATGGTTCACGTGAAGAAAAGGAACAAGACTTTGAACAGGTTCGAGGAGTCTTTGAAAGCAATCCTTTTGTAACAGCTGTTCTGAAGCATATTGACGATAAAACTGTTCTGGGCAATGAACTGATAAATAGAATTGGTCATTTAGCTTAATGATAAATATAACAGGCAGTTTGGAGAGTCTACGACCTTAGTCTGATTTGCCAAATTTTCTGGCCAATATACAACGAAAATGCTATCTGTTTTCTTTGCGGAAAAACAGGTGGCATTTTTTGTTATTATAGGGGGTGGAACTAATTTTTCCGCAGCTTATAATCAGTGTTTTAACTTAAAAAGTAAAATGGATTGTCAGAAAACGTCCTTATAAGTTTGCTTCAGAAATGAAAAATCATGGTTAAAAAGTGTTATGTGTTTATTTATGAGATTTTTATCTTCCTTTTTACCTTGGTTAAGAAGAATTATCCTTTAATCAAATTCCTTAGAAGAGTTTTTTAGTATCTTTGTGGCACGAATTTTATTTAAAAATAATAAAGATATGGCAACACCCCCGTTTAAGTATCAGGCTCCGTTCCCAATGGGAAAAGATGAAACTGAGTATTACTTACTTACCAAAGATCATGTATCTGTAAGTGAATTTGAAGGAAAAGAAATCTTGAAAGTAGATGCCGAAGGCTTAACTATGCTTGCAAATGCTGCTTTCCGTGATGTAGCTTTTATGCTTCGTCCTGAGCATCAGAAACAAGTCGCTAAAATCCTTTCTGATCCGGAAGCTAGTGAAAATGATAAATATGTAGCTTTAACTTTCCTTAGAAATGCTGAAGTTTCAGCAAAAGGAAAACTTCCTTTCTGTCAGGATACTGGTACTGCAATTATTGTAGGTAAAAAAGGTCAGCAGGTTTGGACCGACGGATGCGATGAAGAAGCTCTTTCTAAAGGTGTTTATAAAACCTATACAGAAGAAAATCTTCGTTATTCTCAGAATGTTCCTTTGGATATGTACAAAGAGATCAATACAGGATGCAACCTTCCTGCACAAATCGACCTTTATGCAGTTCAGGGTGCTGAATATAAATTCCTTTGCATTGCTAAAGGTGGTGGCTCAGCCAACAAGACTTACCTTTATCAGGAAACAAAAGCTCTGCTTAATCCAGAGAAATTAGTTCCTTTCTTAGTTGAAAAGATGAAGACTCTTGGTACTGCGGCTTGTCCTCCTTACCACATTGCCTTCTGTATTGGCGGTACATCTGCTGAAACTAACCTGAAAACTGTAAAACTTGCTTCTGCTAAATATTACGATAACCTTCCAACTTCAGGAAATGAAGGCGGACAGGCTTTCCGTGATATAGAACTTGAAAAGCAAGTATTGCTCGAAGCACAACGCATGGGCTTAGGTGCACAGTTTGGTGGTAAATACTTCGCTCACGATATCCGTATTATTCGTATGCCTCGCCACGGTGCTTCTTGTCCTGTAGGTATGGGTGTATCTTGTTCTGCTGATAGAAACATCAAGGCTAAGATCAATAAAGACGGTATCTGGATTGAAAAGATGGAAGATAATCCTGGACAATACATCCCTGAAGAATTGCGTAACGCAGGCGAAGGCGATGCTGTAAAGATCAACTTGAACCAACCAATGGCTGATATCCTGAAGGAACTTGATAAATATCCTGTTTCAACTCGTTTGTCTTTGAACGGAACAATCATCGTTGGCCGTGACATTGCTCACGCNAAACTNAAAGAACGTATCGANGCAGGTTTAGGTCTTCCTCANTATGTTAAAGANCACCCAATCTATTACGCTGGTCCTGCTAAGACTCCAGCCGGAATGCCTTCTGGTTCTTTCGGACCAACAACTGCCGGACGTATGGACTCTTATGTTGACNTNTTCCAGGAAAATGGTGGTAGCATGATTATGATTGCTAAAGGTAACCGTAGCCANCAAGTTACTGATGCTTGNCAGAANCATGGTGGTTTCTACTTAGGNAGTATTGGTGGACCAGCTGCTATNCTTGCTCAGAATAACATTAAGAANGTAGAATGTCTTGAATATCCTGAATTGGGTATGGANGCTATNTGGAAGATTGAAGTTGAAAACTTCCCTGCATTTATCCTTGTTGATAATAAAGGTAACGACTTCTTCAAACAAATCAAACCTATTTGTGTAAGCTGTAAGTAATTGATATAATTACATATAATATTGATGCCCCGGTTCTTTTAAGGATTCGGGGCATTATTTTTCTCGAAATATCTGCCACCTGCTACCATTTAGAAGTTAATCTTCTGAATATAAGTATAATAGTCTAGTGGNAGATAAGAATAGTTAACAATTCATCTGCTACTAAAACCGATTATCTACCACTGATTTACAATGGAAGGTTGCCGAAAAGAATATTTGTGAATATAAAATGCTCCTAAGATCTTTAGGAATAAACCCTTAATAAGCAGCGCGATATTTTCCTTCCTCTTTATCTTCCAAAATATTGAGATAAGAAGTATAGCGTGACTCGCTGATAAGATGTTTCTCTACGGCTTCGCGAACAGCACAACCCGGCTCGTGACGATGGGTGCAGTTGTTGTATTTACATTTATCGGACGTTTCGAATATTTCGCGGAAGTAATGGCTTACCTCTTCATCCTTCATGTCGAATGTGCCGAAACCTTTAATTCCCGGAGTGTCAATAATGTAACCATCTCCCGGAATAGGAAACATTTCGGAGAAGGTAGTAGTATGCATTCCTTTATTATGATAAGATGAAATCTCTGCAGTTTTTACATCAATATCGGGTAGGAGAGCATTGATAAGTGTTGACTTTCCAACGCCGGAATGTCCTGAGAAAAGAGTGATGTTCCCTTCAAGGGCTTGTTTTACTTCCTCCAGCCCGTCACCATTTTTGGCCGAAATCTTAAAACAAGGATAGCCAATCTGGGTATAGAGATTGATAAGAGCGTCGAGATAACGAAGTTCATCCTCATCGTATGCATCTACTTTATTAAAGATTATCTTTACCGGAA
>JGI20225J20221_1001196_pt1 | contig 29916 bp, 34 predicted proteins | sample BioMet4_FD_20221 | JGI IMG/M metagenome (IMG submission 20221)
CTTGGGGATTACTTCGTCAAATTAGCCTAGGATTTTTTTGACACTTCGACGATCCGCTCACCACAGATTTTCTTTTGATGAGCGAGGAAGACCTTGTAGACGTAATAGTTACCAATCACCCCGAGGGCCCCCACTCTTCCGAGCGCATAGCCGAGCAAAGCCATCATCAGCATGAATCCTTTGATGAACTTTCCAATGATTCCCTGCTCCTTTTTGAACCCGAAAAGTATGGGTTTGTTTAATAATCTTTCCAAGTACGCAGTTTAGACTTAGTAAGTAAGGTTTACTGTACTTTTTGGATGCCATCATTAAAAAATTCCAACATAAAAAACGAGCAAAATGTATTATTTCGGGAAATAATCCAAAATACTTCACAAAGAAAAAATCAAAGATTCTTGAGCTGGAGGAAGTCGGTCATCGAAAGGTGTTTGATCCCTTTTCTGTCTAAGGCAATCTTGTCTTTGGAGACAACGTATTTCGGATAAAAATCCGAAATGGATTCCAAATTGCCGAACTCGCGTTCTTTATTGCCTTCGTTAATCTCATAGGCGACTTGGACGTAAGCCACGATATTTCCGCCCTTGAGGGCAACGAAATCAATCTCTTTTCCCTCATTCACTCCTGTTTTAACTTGATAGCCTTTAGCGATGAGATCGTTATAGACCAAGGTCTCGTAAAGCGAGCCATAAAGATCGCTCACCAGGGGTTTTTTATATTGGACGAAGGCAGGGTCCACCGCATAAATCTTGTTGTTCACCTCCAGCTCCCGCAGTCCGATGACATCGTAACGTGGAGACAAAGACGCGATGCAACTTTCTGTAATAGCCCTCAGATAATCGAGTACAACGGGAAGGGAAATATCCATGCCGTCTTTGGCGATTCTTTCTTGGATGTTCCGCCCACTGACAGCCAAAGAGGAGGAAGATAAGGCGTAATCGATGACCTTATCAAGATAGATGGAGTTTTTGATCTTTTTCCTTAAGACGATGTCTCGTAAAACGATCGAGTCATAAAGCGACTCGAGCATCGTTTCCTTGTTCTGTTCTTCCTTTTCGAGAAAAACGAGGGGAAGGCCACCCCATTTTAGATATTCCGAAAAAGAGGCCTCGTCGCTTTGGTAGCGGCCCAGTTCTTTCATGAACGCGACGTACTCGGAAAAGGAGAAAGGCATGATCCGAAAAGGAATCGTCCGGCCCCCAAGTTCCCCTTCTTTATCGTCATTGAGAAGCGAAGAGTTGCTGCCCGTAACGAAAATCGAAACGTTAGGATACTTCGTTTTTAGAGAATTGACGACTTTGCTCCAGCCCTCGCAGAATTGAACTTCATCAATGAAAATGTAGTAGCGGCCTTCATCTTTGATTTGGCTTTCTAAATAGGTATAGAGATTCTTTTTGTCTTGATAGTCCTCGTTCTCCAATAGTTCGAGACTCAGATAAATGATATTGCTTTCGGGGCAATTTTTGCGAAGTTCGGCCATGATCATTTTCAGTATTTCGGTCTTCCCGCATCGGCGGACGCCGCTAAGGATTTTGATCTGTTCGTTGTTGTAAAATGGCCGGATTCTCTCTAAATACATTTCTCTTTGAAACATCGTGGTATCTCCTGTCAATAATATTTTACATGAATGTTATTATTAATCAATCATGTAAATTATTCTTTACACAAAATATAAAATGAAAAAACCAAATTTTGGTTTTAACGGTACCTCTTTTATCAGCAGAACATAAAGGAGGACCCCTAATTCGCATTTTCAAGAAAGGATTTGGCTCAAAATAACAGAATGTTTTCTGCACTTCGGCAACAATTGGCTAGAAATTTGACCGTTTTCTTTACGTTTCGAGGCTCGATTTTCGAAGGAATGCTTCTTTGAAAAGCCAATAAAAAACCGATGCCATCGTNGCATCGGTGATTTCTCGTTTTGGTGCCGCCTTCCGGATTCGGACCGAAGACCTACTGATTACAAATCAGTTGCTCTACCAGCTGAGCTAAGGCGGCAAATGTGGCGTAAAACGCCGATAAAGATAATACCACCCCGCCTTAGCGAGGGGAAACCTCTTTTATCAACGAATTAAACTAATGGGGTTTTATTGAGGATAATGAAGGCGAAAGCCGGCGTAATGCATCCGCTAAAGGATGAGCCAAAAGGGCAACGACCACGGCGGTCACAATTCCGGAAACGAATCGAAGGAGCGTCTCGAGCCAGACAAATGAGAAGGGATAGCCAACAATGAGGGCGTCGAGAAAGAGGACACCAGTATTGATAAGGGTCACCGCAAACGCGGCCACCACCACCGTCAAATAATAGGCAAATGCGTGGTGATCAAGCTCCAAGGACTTCTTGCGATAAAGCGCCGCGGCCCCGGCCAAGATCAAGGCCCGCACCACCGGGGCCACAAGCCAAAGCGGTGTCGTCAACGTGATCCCATAGCTAAAAACCTGAATCAAGAACTCGCCTAAGAGGGCCACCATTACCGTGTCGCCGAAACCTAAAAGAAGGGCGCTCACCAAAAGAGGAAGCGAGGCCAAGGTCAAATGAAGGTTGCCAAAACTCAAAGTGATCTTTGCCAAAATAAAATAGAGGGCGATGAACATGGCTTGGAGCGAAATATGGTAAACAAGAGAACGCTTCATCTCTGCCTCCTTTCCCCCAAAATCATCAGGGACCGCGGCATTGTAGCATAAGTATGACGAAAAGGTGCAAAGAAGAGAAAAACCCCAGGGATCCCTAGGGCTTTTTGTCGAATGGTGGGTGTTACTGGGATCGAACCAGTGACCTCTTCCGTGTGAAGGAAACGCTCTCCCTCTGAGCTAAACACCCAATAACGTCTAAGAGATGAAACAGGCCCCGAATGTTGCATCGGGGCCTGTTTTTGTCGATTTGGTGGGCCTTAATGGGCTTGGACCATCGACCTTGCGCTTATCAAGCGCACGCTCTAACCAGCTGAGCTAAAGGCCCACTTGCGCCCGAAAGCGCCCTAATAATATACAACGGGAGAGAGGCAGGCGCAAGCATGGGATGAAGCCGCTTTTTTCATTCCGTTTCTTTCGGGGCCTTTGGGGCCAAATTCCGTTCATCTTTTGCCCCAAAGAGAAAAGCGAAACCCAAAAATGAAACCCCGGCAAGAATCCAGAAAAAGGTGATGAAAGACGTCGCGGTGTAAATCGCCGATGAAGCGAAATTGAAGGAGCCGACGAAAATATCCATCGCCGCAGAAACAAGCGCCATTCCCCGCGTCAGGAGCGAAGGGGGGAGAATCGCTGAAAGATAGTCGACAAAAGCGATGAAAAGAAGGGCCCCGCCGACCCCGCGACAGAAGTAGTTGGCAAAGGCGATCGGATAAGGATCGGAGAAAATAACGATGGCNAGGGANCTAAGGAAAAGGANGAANGCCCCGAGCAAGAGNCANTTTCTTTCGCTGTGGAAGAGTTTCTTGATCGGAGCGTAACAAAGCACCGTCACGGTCTCCACCGCCACCCGGAAGGCATTAAGCAAGGAATAGGCGCTATCGCTCAAGCCCAAAGAATTAAGGTAGAGTGGCAGAATGTAGCCCTGAATTCCCATCGCCCCGTTAAGAAAGATATAAAAGAAGAAAAAGAAAACAAACGACGAATTGTGAAAAAAACCGCTTTTGGGGCCGACAGAAGACAAAACGATTTCGCTTTCTTCGTCGGGGTAGTCGTGGACAAAGAAAAGCAAAATGAGACAAAAAACGTAAACCCCGGCGGCGCAAACGAAAATCCAGCGATAGCTCAACACCTGGAGCAAGAAATAGATAACCCCGAGGGCCACGCCGAAGCCGATGGAACCATAGATGCGGAGTTTATTGAATTTTTGCCCATTTCGCTTGAAGCAATATGACCCGGCCCCATCCTCAATCTGATAATAGACCCCATTGGCAAACGCCAGTAAAATCACCGTAGCCAATAAGGCCGGATAAACGGTAAGGAAAGCCAAAAGAAGCACCCCAGCTAACTCCAAAAGCACCAAGAAGCGGAGGAGGAAAAGATTGCGGTGAAAGCTTTTGGCGAAGTGGCCGATCAGAACACTGCCGAGACAAGCGGCGAAAGGAATCACCCCAAGGGCGATGCTGACCTCGAGAGTGCTAAAGCCGAGCGAGACCAGATAGAGACCATAAAATGGCGTGAAGAAAGCGTCGGCGAAATAAGCCGCGAAATAAAGGAAGCGAAACAAGAGAACATTCGTATCTCTTTTCATAAAATGACCGGGGTTTTGCTGGGGTGTTTCAGAAATGAAGATCCATGACGTTCTGCCAATGCGCAGTGATGGAAAGAACCGCTTGGTGGAACTTCGCGTTATCAGGGGCCGGATCTTTGAGGACTTCAACAATGAGGTCAGCAATCCGCTTGGCGTCCTCTTTCGAGCAACCACGGCTCGTCGAAGCGGCGAAGCCGATCCGGAGACCGCTCGTCTCGGTCGGCTTCAACGTGTCGCCATGAAGCATGTTCTTGTTGGCGGTGATGCCAATCGCCTCGAGTTTGAGCTGGGCTTCTTTGCCCGTCAGCTTAAAACTTTTCAGCACATTGAGGAGGAGCAAATGATTATCGGTCCCGCTGGCGACACAGCCCAGTTTCTTCAACTCTTCATCGCAGGCTTTGGTATTGGCGAGAACGCCTTGGATATAGGTTTTGAATTCGGGTTTGAGATCCTCACCAAAACAGATGGCTTTGGCGGCGATCACATGCTCAAGCGGTCCGCCTTGGGTATAAGGGAAAATGGCCTTGTTGACCTTTTTAGCCAGTTCTTCGCCGTTGGTGAGAATGATGCCTCCACGCGGCCCCCGAAGCGTTTTGTGGGTGGTCGAGGTCACGAGATCGGCGTAGTCGCACGGATTTTGACAAAGGCCGGCGGCGATGATGCCGGCGATATGGGCCATATCGACCATAAAAAAACAATGGATAGCCGAATGGGCATTATGCTTATCGATCTCTTCTCTCATCCGCTTGAAATCGATTGCGTAAGGATAGGCCGAATAACCCGCTAAAAAGAGATTGGGGTTGTCGCGATCGAGACACTGAGCGATCACCTCATAATCCAGATGACCATCAGAGCCCAAAGGATAGTGGGTGAAATGGTACATCTGAGCGCTGAAAGATACCGGAGCGCCATGGGTGAGATGGCCGCCATCATTGAGTTCGAGCGAAAGGACGGTGTCGCCGGGGTTGATCAAGGCGTGGTAGGCAGCAAAATTGGCTTGCGAACCCGAATGAGGCTGGACGTTGGCGAACTTGCAATGAAAGAGTTGGCATGCCCGTTCAATCGCAATGTTCTCCACCGCATCGACATTTTCGCAACCACCATAGTAACGATGACCCGGATAACCTTCGGCGTATTTGGCGGTAAAGATGCTGGCCTGGGCTTCGCGGACGGCGGTCGAAGGGTAGTTTTCAGAGCAGATCAATTCAATTCCTTCGTTTTGGCGCTGTTCCTCTTTGCGAAAATATGACTCAATGATTTCGTCTCCCATCGTTTTTCCTCCCTTGACGGTCTCTATAATCTTCCTTTAGTGTGGGCGAAACGCAAGAAGAAAGCGCAACCTTCGGAAAAAAATGGGTTGCAATTGGCCAAAAAGGCAATGAGCAACTCCTTAGTTGTTCCGCGATAAAAATGGCAACGCGATTCGTGATCCTTCAAGGAATGGGTTGTCTCCGTTTTGAATTTGAACTCAAGAAGCCTCCCAAAAAAGAAGGCTTCCCCAAATTGTTTCATTATAGTTTCCAGGTTATTCAGAAAACGCCGGAGCAAACAAAACGCTTCTTGCCGCTCGCCACCATCGTTAGCCTCAAATCGCCCTTAAGCAGTTTCAATGAGACGAAACGAAAAATCGATCAAGCAATCAAGTAAGCAAAAAAAGGGAACGAAAGGCCCGGCAGAGAGGGGTTTAACTCCGCCAGGCCTTTTCCCGATTGGGGACAATTTAATCTTCGCTTGGCACATCGCTCGTCTTCTGATAGAGAACGTAGGCAACGCTTTCCGTCCCATCGGAGGCGACACTCACGACTTTCTCATAAACGCCAACGAGGCTCATCGATCCCACCGCTTTGACGTGGAGGCTATAGAGGGTCTTGCCCTCTTCTTCATAACGGTTGATCACGAGTTTACTGAGCGGCGTTCGATAGACTAAGCGGCGCGCCATCGCATTCTCCGCTAAGAGATAACGGGTGAATGTCGCGTTCTGGAAAGCGGTATACGCATAGACTTTCGCCGTTTCGCTTCCATTCGTCGCCACCGCCTGTTCGACGGCTAAGAAACTGCCTTGGCCAAATAGACCAAACGAGGTCGTTTCCACGCTCTTGCCCTCTTTCGTCAGGGTCATCTCTTCGGCGCGGAAACGATATTCGGTGCCTTCCACGTAAGCTAAGCCATACTTCCACGTTCCGCTCACGCTGACATCGGTTTCGTCTTCCTCATCCTCGAAACTCCAACCGGCATGGAGCATCCCTTCAAAACCACCATGGCGGTAACCATAAAGATGGAGTTCAGATCGCTCGGTACTCTCCGTCGCGCCATCCGCCATTGAGGCAGATGCGTTCACTACAGCACTCGTCTCAGTGCTCGCATCGACATTTCCGATTTTGCTCTCGCCATAATAGAGGATAACGCTCTTACTACTACCATCGGGCAAGGTGTAAACGATCTCGTCTTTATGCTCGTAGCCTTCCTTATCCGAAGCGAGGACGTTGGTCTTTATCGTATAATCATCGAGAGCGAGGTTGTCGAAACTCGCCAAGGTGGCACTCGGATCACTCGGATCGAAATTGAGCGAGCCCTCCGCTGGCGCCGCGGCGGAGGTTTCTTTCTTCATTTGAAGAGCCGAGTTGCTCTTTTGACTTAAGAGAGCACTCGAGACCACCTCTTGCTCCAAGGAAGAAGGGGTTGAATTCTCCGAGGTTTTGAGACTGCAACTTGCGAGCACGGCAACACCTAAACTTGAGAGGATGATCGGCACAAGAATCTGTTTTTTCATTAAGGTTATTCTCCTTACACTTGGAATACGTGCTCGGGAGAGCCTTTGTTGAGTGAATCGGATTATCTAGTGATTGTGATTCCGTTATTCGTATAGATTCTTTGGCTATTTTTGTACAAAAGTGAAATTTTGCTAATCCCGGAGTGATAGAGGGAATACTGATTGGTGGTTGCTGCAAGGACTTTGAAGGTGGTCGTCGTATAATCGCTGGCGGAGAAACGATTGGCGATGATGAAGGGATAGTCCCCGTCCGCCCGCAAAAGGCGAAGCGAGAGGCTCGAGGTCAGCTGATAGGAAACAAANAATTGGAAGGAGAAAAAGAAACGGCCTTGATTCTCGTTTTGTTCGACGAGGGCGTAGTCCCCCGNTTCATTCTCATAAAGTTTGAGGCCGAAAGCGCTCTTTCCTTTGTCGTTGCTCCGCTGTGCTCCTTCAAAGCGCCGGACCAGACTGCCATCGACCAATTCGCCCTTCAGAACGTTCCAGCGTTCACCGAGCAAAGTAGCGTTGAAATAGAGATCACCAACCGCAGGGATGCTCATTTTATTCGTGTAGGTCCCGTAGTTGCCACTATAGTCCACGCTTTCAAGGGTGAGCGACTCCCCCACCCCCAAGAAAGTGGAGCGGATCGGGGCCTCAATCCCTTCGTAGGATTCGACCGCTTCCGCAAAAGGCGTTAACGAAGAAGACGATTGGTAAAGCCCGGCCACGCTTGGAGAGTTCTTTCCACTGACTAAAGGATAAAGAGCAGCGACTTCGTAACCGAGGATATCACGATCGTTCTTCAGCGGCGAAATGGTGATCTCACTGCCGACGATGTCGTCGTTAATTGAGGAAACGCCCGGGGTTTGTTTAGTGAATGCGCTTGGAATCAGCACCGCCAGGGCCACCACCGCGCAGGCGAGGGCACCTAAGGCTCCGAAAAATGGCGCTTTATAGGAATGATGCTTTTTCTCTTTTTCTTTCTCACGATAAGCCGAAAGGATCTGATCCGCGCTGGTCTTGATCGGCATCGGAGAATTCTGAACAGAATCGTTTAGCTTTTTTTCGAATTTTTCATCCATAACGGATTCACTCCTTTCTGTAATTTATCGATGCTTTCGCTGTAGGTGTAGGTCAGGGTCCCAACTGGTCGGTGGACGATCCCCGAAATCTCTTTGAAAGTCAATCCGCTTAAGACGTGGAGGGTATAAACCTGGAATTCGAAGGGAGTCAAAAAACTCTCAATCTCCTTCAGTAAAGGCTCAGCCTCGTCCTCGCTCGGGTCGTCCCTGCCAACGAGTTCAGCATTGTCGTCCTTGTCGAGTTCGTATTCGGGCTTGACCTTCCTGAGATAATCGATTGCCTCATTCCGAGCGGTCGAAAGGAGGTAGCTCATCGGATTGAGCTGACAGGAAATCTTGTGGAGATTCTCAAGGAAGGAAACGTAGGCATTCTGCATCAGATCCTCGGATGTCGCGTAATCGTGAGTAAAAGAATAAATAAGGAAATAAACCCGCTTCTTCGTCAGGTCATAGAAGAGGGCGAAATTCGCAGCGGGATCTTTTTTAAGTTCATGCGAAGCTTTCCGGATCGCTTCGTTTTCTTCCTCGTTCACTTCGCTCCCCTCATTAGGTATACGGATGGCGAACACATTTTGTTGAGATTTTCTTCGATTTGCAAGAAAAAGCCCTCTCTTCCGGGGAACGGGTTTAGGGGATCCGCGATAAACGAGCGAAAAAAAGAAGCAACAAAGAGGAAAGGAGAGGTTGTAGAGGCAGCTTACGCTGACTCGTACACGGCAAAAGTCACGTTGTGGGTGGTCGAACCAAGAGTTTATGAATCGCTGGTGGAAATGCCGAAATTTCCGCCATTCACAGGGGAAGATGTTCCGTTTTTGAACAGAAGAAAGCCAGTGATATTGGTAAAGAAAACACTCTTTCATCCGCTGAAAAATTGGCAGGATTCGCTCTAGCCATTCACATGAAAGGCAATGAGACTACCGTTTTTATAGACGCCGAAAACTTGCCAAGTGCAAACACTGATTGCAAAGAGAATTGGTTGGAGAAACCCGATGAAACCACGAGGAGGCATTCGCTCGTGACGCCGGCGGCATTGAGAGGATGGTCCTTGTTGCCATAAACTAACGCCGGCCAAAACCAAACCGGCCGCAACCGCGGAGCCAACCATCATTATTGACTTTTTGCTTAACGTCATAGCGATGCCCCCTTTATCAACTCGTTTATCCGAGAAGCTTCTTTTGCCAAAACATTAAAAAAGGAAATATGAAACGAAAGTACTCACCGAAAAATAACCAAAATGAAATGACGCGCTTGCGAAGAAAAAATAACTTCGAGCAGGGTGACCACGAAGATAAAGCCGCTCTACAAAAAAAGCATCCTCTTTATTATAGAGACAAGAAAAGCCCAACCGGAATTTCCGATCGGGCTTTGTTTCTCTGAAGTCGGGCGAACGATTAACGTTTGCTGAACTGCGGGGCGCGACGCGCGGCCTTTAAGCCGTACTTCTTGCGCTCTTTGGCACGGGAGTTACGGGTTAACATGCCGGCAACCTTGAGCGTCTTGCGATCTTCGCCAGCGACAAGTAAGGCGCGGGCGATGCCAAGCCGAATTGCTTCGGCCTGACCAGTGAAGCCCCCACCGACAACTTCCGCTTCGACGTCATACTTGGCGTCAGCGGCAGCGAGGACGAGCGGCTGTTTGAGGTTCTGAACAAGAGTCGCATACGGCATGTACTTGCTGACTTCGACACCATTGACGAGAATTTTGCCCTTGCCCGCAGTGATGTAGACGCGGGCGATGGACGATTTACGACGTCCGGTTCCGTAGAATTTCTTTGCTTCTGCCATACGTTTTCTCCTTATTTCTTAAGCTCGAGCTTGATTGGCTTTTGTGCCTCTTGCTCGTGCTTTTCATCCTTGTAGACGAAGAGCTTCTTGTACATCTGACGGCCTAAAGCGCCTTTCGGGAGCATGCCCCAGACGGCCCGTTCAACGAGCTCAGTCGGNAANTCTCTCTTCATGACNCCNGCNGTACGGGTNCGAAGACCNCCNTTGTACTCGGANACGTTGTAATAGTTCTTCTTGTGCTCGCCCTCGTTCTTGCCCGAAAGGTAGACTTTGGCGGCATTGATGANGATGACATAGTCGCCNGTATCCTCATTCGGAGTATAGGTCGGCTTGTTCTTGCCCATTAANATNTGAGCGACTTGGCTCGCNAGACGNCCNAACGGCATATCCGTGGCGTCGACGANNTACCAGGCGCGTTTCACTTCGGCGGGCTTCGCCATTGTGGTTTGACGCTGCATAATTTTGTTCCTTCTTCCTAGTCTTTTTAGCGACTGTACTTTTGGAGATTAAACTTTACCGGGGTTCGCTCTTTTTCAAGTTAGTGCCGTGTAGTATTATCCATACCTAAAGGTATGTTGTCAAAGGAATTGTGACCCAGAGATTAATTTGCGGCGATTTTGATGGGTTTTTCACCTTGGCCGAGGTGATTAAGCAGTTGGGCGCGGAACCAGGGAAAGAAGAATTGACCCAAGAGGTCAACGAGTAAAAGCTCGACGAGGAAACCAGCGGTGGTGTCGCTCGGGAAATGGGCGCCCATGATTGTACGAGAGAAGGCGACGAGGGCGGCCCAAACATAGACAAAGAGACGAATGATCCACTCTTTGCCTTTGAGCGGATCAAGGAAGGAACTGGCCCCAGCCAAAACGATCCAACAAAGCGCGTTCATCGTATGGCCAGAGGGGAAAGAAGCGGCGAAGTCGGAAAAATAGCCGTTGCAATTTAGGTGATACCATGGTTGAAAGTAATCAGCAGCGTCAACGCCGTATTGGGCGTAAAGATGACGCCAACGCGGCCGGGCCCAGCAGAACTTCAACAGGTTCATCAAAAACCAAGTACTCGCATAAAGAATGATGAAATAGAAAGCGAAGACCACCGCTTCTTTCGGATTGGAGACTTTGCTCTTGAAAGCAATGAGAGCCCCGAGGCCAAGGTAGGCCACGGTCACGGGAATGGCAATCCAAATACCAGGGTGGAAAGTGTAAGTATTGTCTTTGTTATTGAGATATGAATGAATCTGGCCGCCACCATAGCAAGCGAAGAAAAGCGTAACCACCATAAAGAGCACGCCCCACCAAAAGGAGCGCGATTTGCTGGAGGTATCGCGAAAACGGAAAAGCCAAAAACCGCAAACAACCCCCAAGAGCTGTAGCGGGATCTCCCCGCCAAGCTCACCCATCCGCCCAAAGACGTTATGGGTATCAAAAAGCGTTTGCATGATCGGCAAATCGTAAAAGGCGAACAAGGTTAATAAGACCCCGGCCAAGGGATAAAGAATAAAACGTTCCCATTTGCTTATTTTCATCGTTTGGCCTCGTTTCTTGGCTTTTATTATCGCGCAGGATGAAAAAATAATCATTGACAATCTTTCCCGCTCTTTTAAAGTTAGTCCAAGCCCAAGGAGGGTGGTTATGCTCAACAAGAACACTGCAAAAAAACCAACCAACTGCGGCTATTATTACTACTATTACTATTACGCTAAGGATATCGCTTCACGATAGCCCTGCTTAAAGTGATGGTAGCAGGTGGGAAAGCGATAGTGATATCGCCCAACACCTGCGCCAGTAAGAGTAATGAATGCCTTCTTGCGGAACCCAGGTGTCGGACACCTGGGGTTTTCTTTTATAGGAGGTAAACATTATGAAAAAGAACCTGATGATCTTAGCCGCTCTGACGCTCTCTTGTGCTTCGCTTGTCGCCTGCAATTCGACTAGCAAAACCATCGGGGTTTTGAAAATCGGTTCCTTCGATGCCCTCAATAACGCCGAAACTGGTTTCGTCAAAGGCCTAGAAGACGCTGGCTTTGCCAATGGCAAAAACATCACGCTGAAGAGTGACAACGCCAACGGCGATGGCGCGACGGATACCGCGATGGCCCAAACCTTAGCCAGTTCTTGCGACATGGTGCTTGGCATTTCGACTACGAGTGCCACCGCTTTGAAAGCGGCCGTCGATGCAGTCGGAAACGCGATTCCCGTCCTCTTCACTGCCACGACCGATCCGGTCGGCGCTGGGTTAATCAAGAGCATGAAAGAACCTGGCGGCAATGTCACCGGAACCTCGGACCTCGGACCGATCGAGGCGGAAATCAATTTACTCAAGAACTTCACCACGATCGACACCGTCGCCTTTCTTTTCACCCAAAGCGAATCGAACTCCGTCGTTCAAGAGAAGATCGCCCAACCCCTCATTGAACAAGCCGGTTGGACTTTTGTGAGCAAGCCAATCACGGCGGCCAACGAAATCACCAGCGCGGTCTCGAGTTTGTCGAGCGACGTCGATGTTCTGCTCATCCCGACCGATAACACAATCGCTGAGAATATGGCCAACGTCAAAGCGGGCAACGAAACGCGGACGGGCCATCCCCTCATCGTCGCTGGCTGCGATTCCGGCATGATCGATGGATCGGTGATCGCCATGGGCGTCGATTACTACAAATTAGGCGTGCAAACCGGGGCAATGGCCGCCAAAATCCTGAACGGAACCAAGCCAGCCGATGTGCCAGCCGAATACAACACCGACGCGGTCATCAAAGTCAATAAAACTTGGGCGACGAGTCTCGGAATCAGCATTCCGAGCGGCATCACGAGCACTTCTGGGGTGGAGATTATCTGATGAGTTTCGAGTGGCTAAATTTCTTTTTCTCCCCCATCAGCAATGGCTTGATCTTCGTTTTGCTCGCCCTCGGGGTCTTCATCGCCTTTCGGGTTCTTGACATCGCCGACCTTTCTCTCGAAGGACTCTTCCCCTTCGTCACGGTCCTGACCTGTTTCTTAATCCGGCAAGGTTGGCACCCCCTTCTCGCCGTTTTGCTTTGCCTGCTAATCGGTGCCCTCACGGGAGTCCTCAATGCCTGTTTGGCCCTTTATTTGAAGATTCCACCGCTTCTTTCGGGCATCATCATGATGAGCGCGACTCTCTCTTTCGCCTTGGTCTTCATCTACTATAACGGCGGTTCCCCCAGTCTTTTAGGGGATTACCCAACCTTGTTTAAATGGCTCTCGAAAGCCTTGATTGGCGCAGGCTTAACTACCTTCTGGGGGACGATTCTCAGCAAGATCATCGTCGTCGGGGCGATTGTCGCCCTCGTGATGGTCTTTCTTTATTTCTTCTTTGGCACCGAACTTGGCTTAGCCATTCGAGCGGCGGGCAAAAACAGACAGATGGCGCGGGCCAATGGCATCTCAGTCAAAAAGATGACGATAATCGGCTTGGCCCTCTCGAGTTCCGCCGTCGCCTTAGCCGCTTCGCTCTATGCCCAAGCCAACCTCGGTGGAACCGCTCAGGATGGGCAAGGGATGATTGTGATCGGACTGTCGATCATCTTCCTCGGCGAGGCGATTTTGCCCCACCACAGTTTCAAGACTCATCTTCTCGCGATCTTTGGCGGATCGTTCATCTATTGGTACATCATTCAAATCCTGATGAAACTGATGGATTTCATCCCAGGTGGCAGCAACTACCTCACCTTGTGGAAAGCCCTCTTGCTCGTTCTCGTCTTAGCCGTTCCTTATCTCGTTCTTCAAGTCAAAAAACGCCATGCTCACCGAAAGGAGGAAGAAAGCGATGCTCCAATGCCAGAATCTCTATAAAACCTTTCATCCGGATGGCAATCCCCTCAACGACAAAAAGGCTCTCCAAGGGGTTTCACTCACGATCCATGACAATGATTTCGTCGCCGTCATCGGAGGCAATGGCTCAGGCAAGACAACCCTTCTCAATTGCATCGCCGGCGTCCACCGCCCCGATCGGGGCAGTTTGATGCTTGATGAGATCGATCTTCGTGATTACAAAGAGCATGAGCGGGCCAAATGGATCGGCAGGGTCTTCCAAGACCCGCTCCAAGGGACGATCGCTGATATCTCGCTCTTCGAGAATCTCGCTTTAGCCAGTAAACGGGGGGAGAAGGCCTCACCCTTCCGTTGGGCCCTTAGCCGAACGAAAAAAGAAGAATTCCAAGCACTCCTGAAGCCTCTAGGCTTGGGCCTCGAGGATCGACTCGATGCCAAAATCGGCAGTTTCTCAGGGGGGCAAAGACAATCGATCACTCTTTTGATGGCCACGATGCGTACGCTCAAGCTTCTTCTCTTAGACGAGCACACGGCCGCTCTCGATCCCAAGACGGCGAAAACCGTGATGGAACTCACCAATCAAATCGTGGAGAGCCGTCACATCCCGACTTTGATGATCACCCACAACATGAAAGATGCGATCGCCTATGGCAACCGCCTCATCATGATGAAGGAGGGCAAAATCGTTTTCGATTGCGAAGGCGAGGAAAAGAAAGCGCTGACGATTGAAACGCTCGTCGAGAAATTCGCGAGCGACGACAGCATCGAAACCGATGGCATCTTCTAAAACAAAAAAACGGTGGAATTGCGGAGATTTTTGGCGCAAAACCGCCGTCTTTTAGCAATCCGAAGCCAGCGGAATGCAAATAATTTGAAGGTTCCTAGAAATCGCATGAGAAAAACTAATCCTAACTTAATTCGCTGTGGCACGCGAAAAGTGGTCGTCACACCCGAAGCCAGCATCCTTTGATTGAAAAATTCGCCACGTCAGTTTCTAAAGAATGCGCATCGTAGGCAGCACTCGCCTTGCCCGAGTCGGCCAAAACGATTGTCGTTGGTCGAAGGTCGGTGAAACCAGCCGTCACGATTCAGCACAAGTAACTCCAACGAAATAATTATTTTATCTTTTTTCTTCGCAATTATTGCCTCGGAGATTTTTCATTTTTTTCTTGGATTGATGCAAAACAGAAGAAAAAAGCCTCGGAGATCGCTCCCCGAGGCTGCCCCTAACAAATTAGATGTTACCGACGTTGTGATAGACGGCCTGAACGTCTTCGCATTCGTTCAGTTCATCCAGCATGTCTTGCATCTTCTGCTTATCTTCATCGCCGAGAGTGACATACTCATTCGGAACGAAGGTAACTTCGGCGGTATCGAAATCGGTGATATTCATGCCTTTGAGGACATCCTTCGCCTTTTCGAAATCGCTCGGATTGCATTGAACCTCGACTTCGCCATCGCCAAACGTGACGTTGGTGACGTCAACGTCGCCCAAGACTAAGTTATCTTCGACATCTTGGCGCAGTTTTTCGTCGCCTTTGAAATCGAGAACACCTTCCATTTGGAAGTTGTACATGACGCTGCCCATCTTGCCCCCCTTACGGGTGACGATGGTACGAACGTTGACCAAAGCACGGTTGACGTTATCGGTCATCGTATCGACGACCAAAAAGCTGCCGCCCGGCCCGAAGAACTCGTAACGGCCCATGATATAAGCAACCGAGTCACCGCCTTTGGCTTTTTCGATCGCCCGTTCGATGACGTCGCGCGGAGTGGTTTTACGATATTTTTCGATGGCACTTCTTAAAGCGAGGTTGCTATCAGGATCCGGAATGCCGCTTTTTGCAGCAGCATAAATCTCCTTGGAGGCGCGCATGTAAATCGCGCTCTTGGCTTTCGCGGTGGCTGCCATGGCGGCCGCTCTGACTTCGAAATGTCTTCCCATAAATCCTTAAGCTCCTTTTTTAGCCGAGGGTATTCTACCACTCACCTTATCGCTATAAATAGCGAAATTTTCGACCTATTTGACATTAAAGGGCAAAAGCAAACGGTCATGGTAGGCCAAATTGTGATCATCGATGAACTGGCGAACCCAATCGAAAGGCGAGGTTAAGAGCTCATTCGGATCATGGTCATCAACCCCGATGATGACGCTAGCCCCGCTCTCCGAAACCAAATCCCAAAACTCAGGATAAGGATAGGCAACATCGATTTCTTCGCCCAATCGATTGCGGCGACCCCAGCGCGAAGGACCCATGTTGACTTCGAGCGGCATTTTCGCGTCGATCGCGGCTTCGATGATCTCGCTGGCGCACTCTTGGGCCAATGCATCCCAATAGTCATACCAAATCATGAACAGATCAGGATGGGCAACATAAATGAAAAGACCGCTTTTGATGCCGGCAATCAAATCCTTGGTGTAACGGAGAGTCGCTTCTTTTTTGTCGCTCATCCGACCATAAAAGGAGATGAGAGGCGAATCGCCGTCGATGAAACAATGTTGCCCCAAGAGGAGATAATCAACGGCACCTGAAGCTAAAAGATCGTGATAGTACTCCTGGTATAAATCCCCATACCACTCCGCCTCGAAGGCGAGGTGAATTTCCAGTTGTTTCGCGTATTTCTTTTGCAAATCCCGCACGGATTTAAAATAACCTGGAGCCAAAGAATAGTCGCCTCGCATACCCGGCTGAGGCCGATCTGGCAGCATAACGTGATCCGAAAAACCGAGGATCTTATAGTGACCTTCGATGGCTTTCTTGACATATTCCTCATCCGTACCGCACGCATGTCCACAACGGAAGGTATGGGAATGGTAGGTGTAATCCAAAGGTTGGTTTTTCATCAATTTATCCTCCTCGAGATCTTTGAAGAAATATTAGAATACAGGTTTTTTATTCGGTACGGAAAGAAAATCGCTTACATCGGTTTTCTCATTGTTGACGACTCGACGAGGCGGAAAGGCAAATCCAGACGGTTGGTGTAATTCAGTCGATTCTCATCGAGGAACTCGCGCGCCCAATCAAACGGAGCGGTCAGCAACTCATTTGGCGCATGGGCATCGACCCCGAAGATTGCCCGAGCCCCAGCTTCGGCCGCCAAAGACCAAAATCCAGCGAAAGGATAGGCATGGGGCGCAGGTAGCGGCGCCGGTTTTTGATCCCGCCACTTCGAATGGCCAACGTTGATCTCAAGCGGAATTCGACTGGCGACCGCAGTTTCAATTAAACGAATCGAACACTCCTGAGCGAAAGCGTCGAATGGGCCGTACCACTCCAAGAAGCAATCGGGATGGGCAACGCAGGCAAAGAGATGGCTTCGCATCCCAGCAATCAAGTCTTGGGCATATTGGGCTAAAGCAGCACGCTTATCGGTTAACGAGGAATAGAAAACAAACTGATCGCCTTTGAAGAAACCATGCTGGCCGAGAATCAGATAATCGATCTTTCCCGTGGCGAGCAAATCGTGGTAATAGCCATGGTAACGGTCGCCGCACCACTCCGCCTCGAAGCCGAGATAAAGCTGAATGTCCTTTTGGTATTTTTTCTGCAAACCCCTAATCGATTGGAAATAATCTTGGGCCATTCTCGGATCACCTCGCATACCAAACTGGGCGTAATCGGGCCAAATCACGTGGTCGGAAAAACCGAGGATCCGATAGTGGCCTCCAATTGCCTTCTTCACGTAATCTTCATCGCTCCCACTCGCATGCCCGCAGCGAGAGGTGTGAGTATGGTAGTTGTAATCAAAGGGCGTTCCCATAGATAACCTCTTCTAAGCACAATCCTTCAGGAGGCGCTTTATACGAAATAATTTTTCTTTCGCTGGGGTCAAGTAATTGTTTAACTTCGTCAAGACTCATTTTTCCAATTGCCACTTTGAAGGCCACTCCGACGAGAATCCGAACCATGTAAGTCATGAAGCCGTTGCCGCGGAGAATCACCTTCATGTGACCGCCCTTTTCATCGTAGACGAAGCGGATCGGCTCGATCGTCCGGATGAAATGGTCTTTGTCTTCGCTCTTGCTCGTGAAGTCCATGAAATTGTGCGTCCCTTCGTAGAGTTTCATGCAGCGGACGAAGAGAAGAAAAGAAAAATGGGGCCATTCGAGTTGGAATTCCTCAAGAGCCAAGGGATCGCGCTGGCCATAATGGAAAGAATACGAATAGACCTTCCCCGATGAAGAATGGCGGGCGTCAAAAGCCGACCCCACCTCCCGTAGGCTCAAAACGACGATGTCGCCCGGCAAGAGGCGGTTGAGAGCATGAACGAAAGCACTGAGATCCGCGATGGGGTCAAAATCAAAAGAGAAGGTCTGACCTTTGGCATGGACGCCGGCATCGGTCCGCCCCGCCCCATGAATCGTGATTTCTTTCCCCGCGAGTTGACTGAGAGCTCCTTCGAGTTTGCCTTGGATCGTTGGGTAATCTTTCTGCCGTTCAAACCCTTTGTAGCCTTTGCCGAAATACGACAGGACCCCGCAATACCTCATACAAGATTCGTCCCCAAGCCAAGCCAAGTGACAAACCCATCGAAGTGGGTGACGGAAACATAGATGAAGAGGGCAGCGAATCCCGAGGCCAAAACCGTCCAAAGGAAATCGAGCCAGGAGAAATGAAGCTGGCGATAACGGGTTCGTTTGGCCTTCGGATCATAGCCGCGGCATTCCATCGCATTAGCCAAGTCGTCGCTGCGGATGAAAGAGGAGACGAATAAAGGCACGATGAGGGAAATGACGGCCCGGAACTTGGCCCCGAGCTTGCCGTGTTCGAAATCGACGCCGCGCGAGGACTGGGCTTTCATGATTCGATTTACATCTTCAAGGATAGTCGGAATGAAACGAAGAGCCAAAGTAATCGTCATCGCCACGACGTGGGAAGGAAAGCCAATCCACTTCAGCGGGGTCAGATACCATTCGAGGGCGAAGGTGAGATCGAGCGGCTTCGTCGTTGCCGTCAAAATGAGCGAGAGTTCGATCATCAGCATCAAACGGACGAGAATCCGGCCCGCTTCAGCGAAAGAATCCCAATAGACTTTGTAGTTCCACAAGGTGAAAGCAACACCCAAACTCGAGGTGTTCCGCGGCGTTAAAATATAGATAATAAGCAAAAAGATGACCATAAGCCATAAGCTTTTCAAGGAAGACAACAGCTGGAGGATTGACATGTGAGAGGCCAAAAGAAGCCCAGTGATCAAAAGGAAGGCAATGCCCGCCATGACCGCCACCATCTGCCAAGAGACAAAGGGCATGAAAACCGCCACCATCAAAACGATCAAACAAAAAATCTTGGCCCGTGGGTCCATTTTATGAAGAAAAGAATGGTAAGGGATGTAGCGGCCCATCGCGAAGCTATTCATGGTGGTACGCCCCTTTGATCGCGATAGCCAAATCAGGAATGCTGTGGAGATTCGCCGTATCGATTTTTAAGCCAAATCCCCGCAAATCCCTTGCGAAACGATAAACATCGGGAACCTCAAGGGAGTACTGGGTCAAATCTTTTCCAAAGAGTTCATTCGGATGGCATTGAAGGACCACTTGACCATTTTCCATCACGATGACTTCTTCGGCGTAATGAAGGACCAGATTCATGTCGTGGGTGACCAAAATGATCGTCGTCCCTTCTTCGTGGATCTTTCGGAACAAGGTCATCGTTTCTTCGGCTGCCCGCGGATCGAGGCCGGCGGTCGGCTCATCCACAATCAAGATCTTCGGGTGAATCGCCAAGATGCCGGCAATAGCAACCTTTCGTTTTTCACCGCCCGAGAGTTCGAAAGGCGAGCGCTGATAAAACGTCGGATCGAGGCCAACGACGCCGAGGGCTTCATGGGCTTGCTTCAGCGCTTCTTCATTTGTCACACCGAAATTCTTTGGTCCAAAGGCAACGTCTTTTTCGACTGTCTCTTCGAAGAGCTGATACTCAGGGAACTGAAAAACAAGACCGACTTTTTGCCGCAGCGCTTTGATATCGCGGCTTCGCTTCTTTTTTTCGGCCGAATTAACGAAATCATCAATCACCACTTCGCCGGAGGTCGGATGAAGCAAAGCATTCAAATGAGAGATCAAGGTGGATTTGCCACTGCCTGTTTTTCCGACGAGGGCAACAAAGCCGCCCTCTTTGATCGTGAGATTTACATTCTTCAGCGCCTCGTATTGGAACGGGGACTTCGGGTTATAGACATAAAAAACCTTGGAGAAATTTATCGGCATAAGAATTCCTCCAACTCGCGTTCGTTATTGATGGAATCCGGAACCGAGACCCCTTGCCGTTTCAATTCATTGACCAAGGCAATGAAAAAGGGGCAACTCAGGCGGATGTCATTCAATTCGTGTTCGTGGGAGAAAACCTCTTTCGGGGTTCCGTGGAGCATCAAACGTCCTTCGTTGAGAACCAAAACCTCATCGGCGTGGGAGGCTTCTTCGACGTCATGGGTGATGCTCAAAACCGTCAACTTCGGGTTTTCTTGCCGAAGCTTGAACGTCAAATCCAAAATATCTTTTTTTCCGACCGGATCAAGCATTGACGTTGCTTCATCGAAAACAACGAGATCGGGTTTCATCGCCAAAACACCAGCGATGGCGACCCGCTGCTTCTGGCCGCCCGAGAGATTTTCCGGGGCGCTGTCGAGGAAAGCTTCCATCCCGACTTCTTTGACATATTGGTTGATGATTTCTTCCATCTGGCCGCTTGGGACCTGTCGATTTTCAAGGCCAAAAGCAATGTCATCGCGCACCGAAGCGCCAACGAACTGGTTATCCGGATTTTGGAAAACGAGTCCCATCCGCGAACGAAGCGAAGGCAAACTCTCGGCGGTCAATTCTTGGCCAAAGAGCTTAACGTGGCCAAAAAAACCTCCATTGAGGCCGGCCAAAACTTTGGCTAAGGTCGATTTACCCGATCCATTATGCCCAATGAGAGCAACGTAACTGCCTTCTTCCACGGAAAAAGAAATATCGCGGAGAGCCGGATTTTTCCCATCGTAGGAATAAGATAGTTTTTCAACTTCGATTATCTTCATGCTTGGTTTTTATGCTTCCGATAAATCACGTATTCGTTGATGCCAACCGTCAAGAAAAACGCTCCGATGAAGCAGCCTAAGAGAGTCCATAAGAGCCAACTGGGAATGCCGTTTTTATTCGCTAAAACGCCCAAAGTTACCGCCCCGGCAAGCAGATAGACGATGAGAATCACGAAAAAACGGTACCAAAAGCCCTTCTTCATTCCTTGACGCTAATCGACAGCGTCTTCCCTTCGTAGGGCCGCACTTTGACGCCTGCCATATCGAACAAGCGACGTGAAGCTTGGAAAACCGTCCCATCGGAATACTTGTCCGAAAGAAAGACCACTTCCTTGATGCCAACCTGGATAATCGCTTTCGCGCATTCGTTGCAGGGGAAAAGCGTTACGTAGAGGGTGCAGCCATTGAGATGGGCGCCATCGCGCGTATTGAGAATCGCGTTGAATTCGGCATGGCAAACATAAAGATACTTGCTGTCCAAGCCTTCGCCATGCCCCCAAGGGATCTGCTCTTCGTCGATACCACGAGGCATCCCGTTGTAGCCGATGGAAACGACCTTATGCTGGTCATCGACAATACAAGCGCCAACCTGAGTAGAAGGGTCCTTGCTCCGAAGGGCAGAAAGCTGGGCGATACCCATGAAGTATTCTTCCCATTTGAGGTAGTCGTCACGATGTTTTTCAACCATAAGTTCTTCTCCTTTCGGCCTCCTAATGATAGCCATCTCGCGCGCGGAGTTCACGTAGAAAGACTCTTCGAAGAAGACAAAAAGAAGAAAAAGGCGAAACGAAGGGGGGTTTGCGGGCGAAATTACTTAATTTGGGCGATGAGGGCCTCATAAGGACGCAGGAACTTTTTGAAAGTGAAGCCTGCCCCGAGGTAGTTCGAAAGCAAAACCTGACCCCGCATCGAGCGAATGCTCTTTGGCAGCATCTGGCGTTTCTTCGTCATATTGAGCAAGACAAATTCCATGTGGCCATCATAACTGCGAAAATAAGCCATGATGTTGCCCGGGGTCGCCATCGGACCAAAATCGCCATAACAAAGGATCGGATCTTGGTTGCGGAGAGCAATCATCTTCTTGTAAAAATTCAAAACGCTGGACGGGTCGCCTTTTTCGGCTTCGGCGTTGATGCGAAGATAGTTCGGGTTGACGGGGAGCCAGGTCGTCTTCGAGGTTGAGAATCCCGCTTGAGGGGCATTGGACCATTGCACGGGGGTCCGGGCGTTGTCGCGGTTGAAATTCTGCACCCATTTCATCGCGGTGCGTTTCGAGAAATGGTATTTGCGAAGCAGGTTAAAGATGAAGGTATTGACAGGGTCGACATATTTTTCGGGCGTAAACATCGGATAATCCGTCATCCCGATTTCTTCGCCCTCGAAAACGAATGGCGTCCCTCGGAGAGTCAACAACATCATCGCGAGCATCGTTGCCGATTCTTTCCAATATTTTCCCGTATCGCCAAAGCGGGGTAAACTGCGATGTTGGTCGTGGTTTTCCAAATAGTTGGCGTTCCAGTCGACTTCGCGCTGCCAATCGAAAAGAATTTTCTTCAGTCTCTTCGGCTGATAGCGTTTTTGCCAAATCGGCAATAAGCCCTTGTCGACGTTCATGTGGTCGAACTGGAAGCACATATCCAGTTCATGATCGGTGAAGCGACGGGCATTCTTGAAATCGACATTATAGGTCTCCCCTACCGTCATCGAATCATAATGGGAGAAAACATCCTGATAAAGTTTTTGAAGAATCAGGTGGTTGCCATCTTTCATCAGATAATGTTCAGAACCGATGATGTAGGGCGTCTTCTTGCCGTCTTCGAGCGACTCTTTCCAGATTTGATTGATGACGTCGCAGCGGAATCCATAGATTCCTCGGTCGAGCCAAAAGCGGAGGAGCGATTCGACTTCTTCCAAGACTTTGGGGTTGTGCCAATTCAAGTCCGGCTGCTTCTTGCCGAAGATGTGCAAATACCAAGCGCCGGCTTCTGGCACGTAGGTCCAAGCGCTGCCGCCAAAATTCGAGGTCCAGTTATTCGGAGGTAAGGTGTTGTTGCTTTTCCCTTCGCGCCAATAATAATAATCGCGGTAAGGAGAATTCTTTTTCTTCGATTCGACGAACCAGCGATGCTCATCAGACGTGTGGTTGACGACGAGATCCATCACGATGCGGATATCGCGGCTTTTTGCTTCGGCGATCAAGCGATCCATATCGGTCAAGGTGCCATAGTCGGGATTGATGGCTTCGTAATCGGAGATGTCGTAACCGAAATCGGCNTTGGGCGAGCGATAGACNGGNGAGAGCCACAAGATNCCGACGCCGAGGTTATGAAGGTAATCCAATTTGCTGATTATGCCAGGGATATCGCCGAGACCATCGCCATTGCTGTCGCAGAAGGAACGGGGATAAATCTGATAAACAACATGGGAGCGAAAGAACTTTTGATCCATATGCATATAGCCTCGCTTACGGAACTATGTTGCCACCTCTAGAGCAAAAGGGCAATTTAAAAGAGCCCAAAAGGCTCTTNCATCTGTTCGCAATTTTAGAAGCGNTTCTCCGGCGGGATCGTATAAGAGTTTTCCAAGGCTTTGCGAATTTCTTCGTTGGAACTCGAAAGAGCTAACTCCAGCGCAGCGGTGTAATCGCTTTNCGAGGACTTCTGTTCCAACGTCAAAACTTTTTTAGCCATACTTTTTCTTTGATCCTTCAACTCTCTATTTAGAATAAAGAAAAGAAAGAGGGCAAACAAGCGAGCAGGGTTGGACACTGTCAAACTTTAGGAAGGTTTCATCACGGGAAAACAACAAAACGACCTGGGGAGAAAGCAAAAAGAAAGGCAGCGAAGCTTTTCGTTGCCTAAAGAGTTTAACTTACTTTTAGAAACGGGTGAGAAGAATAAACTTATAGCCATTGCCATAGACACTGTCGATCCGGGCGCCTTTGATGTAGGCGAGTTTCTTGCGGATCGAGGAAATATGAACGTCAATGGTACGGGTCGGGAAGTTTTTCCCAGTTCCCCAAATCAGCTTGACGAGATCGCTCCGTTCAACCACATTCGGACGGGCCTGATAAAGGCAAGTCAGAATCTTCCACTCCAAAGGAGTGAACTTGACGTGATAGCGATAATACGCCAGGGTGCGGGCTTCGGGATCGCATTTCACAATGGACCCATCGCCACGTTGAATATCAATTTCAGCCATTCTATTTTCCTCCTAAGAGCGAGGTACCGCATCAGGCAATACCTTTGCCCTATGTCTAGTTTGGGCGATTATTCTTAAAAAGCAAGAGCAAAGTAAATACAAATAAAATTCCATCAACTGAAAAAAGAAGAAAAATCATGAAAAAATAGAAAAAGGAGGCCTCCATTACCGGCTTTTATACTGGATGCCGCGCTGGGGCTTTGACCCTGAATAACTTTGATAGCAACGAAACAAACGACCATGGCGAGAATGAGAACGCAAAAGAAAATAATCCAACCGACTTTTTCTTTGTGTTCCCGACGGATTTCTTCTTTTTCTTCTTCCGGGATTGCCTCATCTTTATTTTTATCGTCAACCAAAGGGCCATTTTGATCCGCTGTTTTTTGGGAGTTCCCACCCTCATAGGCATGGATGTAATGCTTAGTAAAAAGCAAAAGCCAACTATTAAGGAAAGTGATAAGAAAAACGTCAAGCGGCGCGCCGAGGAAGAGCATGGAAAAGAAGAAACCAAAATCGATCGGGAAGGAGTATTCCGTACCAGAGGCCAGCAAGTTGTACCAAAGCCAAAAAGCCAAAGCCTTGAGCAGATCCATCACCACCACTTCGGAAATGAGGGCAATCGTCGCGATCTCGTTGGGGGAGGGCACATCAGGATGCTCCAGAATCCGCTTCTGGTAATAGCGGTTGGTGAAATAAAGACCAACGCACAAGCCAACATCGAGGATGAAGCTGACCGTGAGGACCGCCGGCTTACCCCAATAAGCTGCCGCGCCAAAACTCTTATCGAGCCAATCGGTCAGATAAAAGATGAGAGCAGTAACCACGAGGAAGAGAAATAAGATGGAATAAAAAAGGTAAGGTTTGCGCAAAGCAGAGCGGAAATGCCGAGTTAATTTTTCAAGGAGCCACGGCAAAATTCCCAAGATGATATAGACAAAAGTGATAAGGAAATTGTAACTGCCGGTCGGCAAGCCGAAGGCAGGAATCAAGTCGGCAAGTCCGCCGACGACCGCCCCATAGAGCGGCCCTAAGGCCAGCGAAGTATAGATCACAAGGGCGGGGGTCAAAGAAAAGCGAAGAAAGCTGAAAGAACCCATCGGAATCGTCTTCGCGATAAAGGTCGCAATGACCGAAAGAGCAGTCAACATCGCGGCAAAGGCTATTTTTTGAGTCGGGGTCAGGTCTTTGCTCATAACATCAATTCGCTCTCCACATAGGCTTTCGCCAAGGCCGCGAAGGCCAAACTGCCCGTGATCAGAATCAGGTCATCCGGATATTTCACCAAGAAGTTGTTGATCACTTCTTTGTAGTCCGGGTTGAAAGAATAGTCTCCCTCATAGAGGAAATAGTCTTCCTCGTTGCGCGCTCGTTCCGAAGGGAAGGTCGTTAAGACAATCTCCTTGACATCGCGGTCAATCCGCGGCAGTTCTACCGCAATATTCTTGTCGCGAAGCGAAGCGAAGACCACGTGGATTGGCTTGCCCTCGGCAATCGGAAGAAGTGAGGACATCAGCGCTTCGACCGCTTCAGGGTTGTGGGCGCCATCGAGGATGATGTTGTGATGACGTTCCATCCGACAGGGCAAACTCGGCAAGAGAAGGCCGTGCCGCAGTCCATCTTCGCTAACCGGGAAGCGGGGCTGAAGGATTTTAATAGCCTCCACTGCCATCGAGGCATTGGAGAGCTGATATTTGGCTGGCGTCAAAATCTCGAGGTTCTTATAGGGTTGATATTCAAAACGGAAATGCGGAGCATCATAGACTTCGTTATGATAGGCATCGACCACGTAATAGAGCGAATGCTGGCGTTTCGCCAAATCCTTGAGAACGTTATCAGCGGATTCATCGAGCTGGCCCACGAGAACGGGGGCCTCATGCTTAATGATGCCGCCCTTATTGAGGGCAATCTCGCTGACGGTCCGGCCAAGGAAGGCCGTGTGTTCCAACGAGACGGTGGTGATGATGCTGAGGAGAGGAATCGCGCTAGAAAGATTGGTGCTGTCGGTCAACCCGCCCATCCCGCATTCGATGATGGCAAGGTCGACTTTTTGTTCGTTGAAATAGGTGAAAGCAATGTAGGTCTCGATCTCAAAAGAAGAGAGATTCGCCGACTTAATTTCCACTTCTTTTTCGTTAAAAATCCTTGCAAAATCCTTGTCGGTTATCATTTCGCCATTGATTTGAATCATCTCGTTGACCCGGTAGAAATAAGGTTTTGAGAACAAGGCGGTCTTATAACCCGAGGAGCGGTAAATCCCATAGAGATAATTGGCGGTTGAGCCTTTGCCATTGCTGCCCGTCAAATGGATGAAAGGAATCTGGAGAGTCAGATGGACCTTCTCGACGAATTTATCCCAGTCCTCCCGTTCGTAGCGGCTCATCGTCAAATCCCGCGAGGCGAGATAGGCAAGCACTTCCTCATATGTCATAACTATTTTCCTTCCCCGTCGCCACCATGACGGATATCGCTCATTTTCCGTGAGAGATCGCGGTCCTTGATCGCCGCGCGTTTATCGTGAAGCTGTTTGCCTTTGGCAAGAGCGATCTCGATTTTGGCATAGCCGTGCGACAAAAANACTTTGGTGGGGACGCAGGTGAGGCCACTGCCCTTGAGGTCATTGGCCAAGCGCCGCAATTCGGTCTTCGTTAATAGCAATTTCCGATCGCGCAGATGGTCGACATTGAAGATGTTGCCTTCTTTATAAGCAGCGATATGCATATTGGCAATAAACGCTTCGCCATTTTTCACATAGACATAGGCGTCGGTGATGCCGGCATTGCGAGCCCGCAACGACTTGATTTCGGTACCGGTGAGAACGATTCCTGCCGTCATGAAATCCGAAAGAAAATACTCAAANTGNGCNTTGCGGTTCTCTAAAAGTAATGAACTCTCTTTCTTTCGTGACATGGCGTCGTGCTTTCTTTCGCCAGTTGATTATACCTTATCCCGCGCGGGGGCGCATCGCCAAGCTTTAGGCTTTCGCGATGGTGAGGGAGACACGGTAGGTCATCTCGCTGCCGACGGGAGTGCCTTTGATGCCATTGACCCGGATCGAATAAGGAAATTCTTTCCCGCTATTGAAGAGACCGCGCGTCGAGGTCACACCGCTCGAAGAGGAGGCATTAGTCTCGCTCCTGTTGTTGAGAAAGAAGGAGGAAAAACGAGCCATCGTGAAGGTACTTCGCTCATCCTCTGCTTCAAAAAGGCTGCCATTGTTGGCATAGAAGTATTCTTTGCCCCACTTTTCATAATCCTGATTGCCAAAAGTGAACTCTCCGTTGGCTTCAAGGAGGTGAATCAGGCGATAGCCTTCTTGGCTACTCCGATTGGCCGAGTTCGAAGCTCCGACCCGGTAGTAAGAAGAAGCCGTTGAAGACTTCACATCGCTCTTGAAGGTCGAAAGATCGACGTCGTAATCGAAAGTGCGGTTCACGTAATGGGCTATCCGAGCATCGACATGGGAGATTTTGACCCCGGGGATGAAAAAACCACGCGGATACTTATAGTTCGGGGCGTATTTGGTGGATGCATCAAGAGCATTGAGGCCATCCGGGGTAAAAAGTTCAATCATCAAATACTCGCCAAAAGCGCTGCCATTGTAGGTCTCTCCTGCTGCCGGAATCAGAATGAAATCTCCAGCGGTTTGGCTCTCCTCTAGTTCAAGAGTGAGGGGGAAAGAAAGATCCTCGGTAATGACATAAGGCCTGTTCCAGCCGAGGGCGAATTTACTCCAGGCATCGTGGTCGAGGATGTTGAGATCCATCATGTCGAGCCCACCGGTCGGCATCTCGTACTTGTAGGTGAGGTTGTTATAGTCGCTTTCATTCGGGGTATAGGCGTAGTAATCGTCGAGGCCAAGCAAGTGTCCCGTCTCATGAATATAAGTGTGGGCGTCGACCGTGGCAGTGACGCTGCTTGCCTCAACGCCACGATAAAGAAAATCATAGGATGCCCAGGTAAAAGAACGTCCAACAGGTGAATCCACATTGCCGTGCGAAGTGGCGTCGCGGGCGGTATAAGCCCAATAGCCTTCCCGCTCAGCCAAGTCACTGAGGCCGCTATTCTTGGCGCTGAGGTAATCCGGGCAGGCATAAATCAGGTATACCGCATCGATAAAACCATCGTGATTGACATCAAAATCCTTGCAAGAGTCACCTGTTTTGCTTTTATATTCCGCAACCGCAGAAGCCATCACCGAGCTGGCAGCGCTTTTCGAAGAATTGATATCATCGCTTTTGGCTAAGAAGTCGCTGGCGGCTCGGGAGACGAGATAAGGATCAGCGAGGGTAAAGGAGAGATGGAGTTGAGAAAAAGAAGATTTTTCGTAGAACGAACTCACCGACTCCCAATAATGGGTTTCTTCACTCTTCCCATTAAAAGCGGCATTCAAATCCCTTAAGCCGTTGGCACTCCATTTGTAATCGGTGAAGCTGATGGGCAAGACCAGACACTTTTCACTACCTAGCGAAAGCAAAGAATCGGAAGAGCCGCCTTGGCTCTGGAAAAAGAAATCATGATAAAGGATTGCCGAGGCGTCCTTTTTCTCAAGAAAAGATCCGGGGAGATAACTGTAGGAACCTTTAATGCTGACCTGCAAAGAGCAACTGACAAGAAAGACCACCGAGAGGGCAAAGGCGAGGTAATGATGAGGATGAATGCGTTTCATGAAAAACCCTGTACGGGTCAATTATAAACGTTTCTCCCAAAAACTACGGGACGACATTGTAATAAATGGAAACGAACATCAGAATCGTCCCGATAAGGACGAAGACGTGGAAAACGGTGTGCCACCATGGGCTATGTTTTTTGCCAATGCCATAGAGGACCGCCCCGACTGTGTAAGAGATGCCACCCATCAAGAGGAGAAACACCCCTGGATAAAACCCGCCCATCGCCAAGGCGAGAGGATACATTGAAATCACGATGATCCAGCCCATCAAAATGTAATCGATCATCGAGAAAATCGCGAATTTCTTGAGATTGCAGCTATTGAGGACGATACCAAGGATACCGAGGGCGAGACAAGAGCCGAAAATCGACCAGCACCAAGCGGGATTGGCCCGCAATCCCACCAAACAATAAGGGGCGTAGGTGCCCATGATAAGAACGAACACCATGTCGTGATCCATCACCCGCAGCACCTTTTTTCCGGTGTTTTTGCGGAGACCGTGGTAGAGGCAACTGAAGGTATAAAGGCAAAGGAGAGCAAAGACGAAAATCGAGCAAGCGACGATTGACCAAACATCACCGCTTCGCGCTGCTTTGAGAATTAAAAACGGACCAAAAATCAACGTGAGGATGGTTCCGGCACCATGGCTGATCGAGTTCCAGAGTTCCTGGGTCGCAGTGTAATTGGGAAGTTCAACATCTTTGGCTTTCATACGCTCCTATGTTAGAGGGCCCCTTCTGGAATTGCAAGATATTTAGTATTGAAAACTAGATGCGCGTATTTCTCAGTTAGCACCCGACATCCAAACCGCGGAATTTCCGAGGTCTAAATCGGCGGCGAAAATGAAGAAAAACGCTAAATTAATGTTAAGCGCACTTAAGATAATTGCCCAAAAAGATCGCTAGAAAAATAGCGATGAATTCTGGTTAAAAGTATTCATTGTTGTTTTTTCTTCTTCAAGCCTTAAGATAGACGCCAAGGCAAAATTTATGGTAACACTTTTACGCCGTCTCTTTATTAAGGATTATCAGAACGTCAATGATGAGGCCGTCCGCGTCAAACACGGCAAGGTCGCGGCGATCTTCGGCATCATCTCAAACCTGATTCTCGTTGCGATGAAAATCACTGCGGCTGTTTTGATTGCTTATGGCGCCTTTAACGCTTCGAGCGCCGCCGATAAAACCTTCAGTGCTTTCTTGCCGATGGCCCTCATCGCCGATGCAATCAACAACTTATCGGATATGGCCAGTTCGCTTGTGACTTTGATCGGTTTCAAGATCTCTTCAAAACCGGCCGATAAGGAACACCCTTTCGGCCATGAGCGAATCGAATATATCGCTGGATTGGTCGTCTCGACCATCGTTTTGGTTTTAGCGGTTGAACTTTTCCGTGATTCATTGACCAAGG
>JGI20225J20221_1001199_pt1 | contig 29863 bp, 21 predicted proteins | sample BioMet4_FD_20221 | JGI IMG/M metagenome (IMG submission 20221)
GGGGGCAAGGAGAGCACTCATTTCCTTGAACAACTGTCTGCGCTGTACTTATTGTGGCATGAGCATAAACTGTTTTAAAATAAAAATAGATATGTAATGAACGTCTTATATATTCATTTTACTTTTTCCTATTGGATTATATGGATGTTCCTTTAGAAATTTTCACTTCCCTAGCTTCTCCGTTAAGATTGACTTCGAAGGTTTTCCCTCCTTGTACTGTTCTAAATCCTGCAAAATCATCGTGGCAGTCCTGCGGTATAAACTTACAACATTCCCTTACGAGTCCGATTTCATATAATTCAGAATTATAGAACTTTATAGGTTCCTTTTTATTAAGATGCTCTATAACCGAATACATTCAAATTTAAAATAGTTTTGAGAATCGGAACCTTAAGGATAAAGCCCCGGTAATCCTCCAAATTTCCATGGTCCATTATTAATCGGAATTTCTGTGTAAACCATGCTTCATAAACTCTACCTCTAAACTTTGTTGTTGCTTTTTGGCATGAATAAGATAAGATTATAGCCCTTTCATTCGTTAGATTCCAATTCATATTATGCTGATCGTCGACATACAAATAGTTCCCTCCTATTAAAGTCGCCAAATCTGTGACTGTAATTTTACCTGCAGGATAGTTCTTGAATATCTCATAGCCACTGGTTCCTTCTTTTGCATTGGGAACTTTATCTGCACCTTTTTTTATCAGACTTTTTACATATTCATTATAGTCGAAATAAGTCTGACTATAATATTTTGACATTTTCTTTCCAATTAAAAGCGCTTGTATATCACCACTCTTCTGCTGAGTCTTTAGTGTATCCTTAACAAAAAAAAGATTATAAGTAACTTTCATATAAGCGGAGTCCAACACCTGATATTTGTCCATGGACACGGCTCTAGGTTCCCAATACTGCGCAGAAAGAGAGTTGGACGCTAATAGAAGAAGGGCTAGAATGTAATTTCTCATAATTATTACTCTAAGGTTATTTTAATCGATAGGTCACCTTAACATCAAGCATGTTACTTCAAGGTGATGCCACAGCAAGCAGAAAGAATAGAAATATAACGGACATCTTTATATTCATATTTTTCTTATATATACCAGCAACAAATATAAATACAAAACAGACATTAAACATTGAAAATTATTGAAATATAGTTTTCATTTGTTTACAATACTTGTCTTTATCCTCAATTACTTATCAATTTATGCAGAAATACATTTTCTATGAAAACATTATTTCAAAATACTTTATATTAGTAAAGCTAAAGAATCATACAACTATTCTTTTTGTCGATATCAATAAGCATCAACTGTCCTTTATCTACTGTGTTATTATATTTAACCAAGCATAAGATCCGAAAAGGATGAAGCTTAAGTTAATAGAAAGGGGATACCATCTCCACACCTTCTCCGTACCATCTCCATACCATCTCCACTCAGCCTTTACCTTTTCAAGCCTCAGCTAAAGCGTAAAATAGTGGAGAATATATAGAGATGGTATTAAGGAAGTATTACTGAAATATGTTTTTGAAGAAGAACTTCATGAGAATGGCATCTTCACTGATTCCGATAATCAGTGGGCGATTGCTGAAACTGTTTTTGAAATTCGCGATAGAAATAGGATTTATTGGAAAAGCCTGATTGGAACATAATTTCCGAAACGGTCATTTTAGTTGTCTTTAATAATTTAGCGGCATGTTCCAGGCGTATACTCCTAATGAATTCGCTTGGCGTTTTATCTAGCACTTCCTTAAACTTGCGGTAAAGGGTCGCTTTACTTACTCCGATAAAGGAAGAAATGGACTCTGGAGATAATTTCTCATTATCTATATTATCATTGATAAATGCGGTGACCTCTTTGATTAGCTTTTCGTCCTCCGGGTACAATATGATACCATCTTTGATTTTTATAGAGGATAAACTGGAATTGAAATAATCTTTTAATTGGGCCTGCCTTGTTAACAAGTTTTCTATGGCCGATATGACATGCTTCGGATGAAATGGTTTGGTAATATAGGCATCTGCACCATGGTTATAAGCATTGATCTGGTCCTCAATAGCTACTTTGGCCGAAATAGAGATAATGGGAATATAACTTGTTTTGGGATCCGCTTTCAAGTGATCAATGAGTGAAAAACCATCCATACGCGGCATGATAATATCGGTTATAATGACATCGGGATGGTTTCGTCCGATATAATCCAATGCCTCCACACCGTCTTTAGCTTCCTGGATAATATAATCCGAAAGGACATCCTTTAATAATTCACGGATGTTATTTTCATCTTCCACGATGAGGACAACCGTATCTTGACGTGACTTTAGCTCTTTTACCGTGATTTCTTCGCCTTTCCGGTTATCCGCTGTATTGGTTTGGACGGACAAGTCGCCTGCCGGAGCAGGTAGGGGAGGAACGAGGACAGCAAATTCGACATATCTTCCCAATTCGCTATGGACTTCTATTTTACCACCGAGCACTTCCGTCAGGTTCTTGGTCAAATTCAGTCCGATGCCATTGCTTACCGAGTTTCCGGGATTGGGCCTATCAAAGATTTTATATTTATTGAAGATTTCCGCCATTTGTTGCTCGGTAAGTCCCTTACCGGAATTTTTAATGATGACATTCAGTGTGTTGCCATGACGAATATCCTGTGTCACTTCCAAATGAATATACCCTCCTTTAGTGGTATATTTAAAAGCGTTAGAAAGCAAGTTGAAGATAATTTTTTCCAGTGCATTCCGGTCGGATAATAGGGTACCGGTATTGTGGATCTCCATTTTAAATTCTATTTTGTTTTCTTGTAAGATGTCTATATAGTTGCCGCATGCATCTGTAATCAAATCTCTTATATTAATCTCCTCCGGTTTTAAGTACATTTCCCCGGGGTTTATTTTGGTAAAGGTCATTAGCTCGCTGATTAGCTTTTGCATTCTTTCCGCATTATTTTTAATGATCTCCAAATATTTACGACTTTCCGTATCCGATTTGAGTTGCTCAAGCAAGTGTTGTGCCGGTGTATAAATTAAAGTGAGGGGAGTGAAAAATTCATGTGCGACGTTTGCAAAGAAATTGAGTCGTGCTTCATACATTCTTTGTTCATGTTGTTTTTCTGTTTCTGCAATAAAAATTTGCCGATTCATGCGTATACGATTTCTGATTACGGAACGGGCAATCATTATGATGATAATAATGATGCATCCATAGATCATTAATGCCGGCATTCCGAGCCACCATGGATATCCCATTTTAATTGTCAGCCTGTATATATTGTTACTCCAGACTTTATCACCGTTACTCCCTTTTACTTCGAGTACATATTTACCGGGAGGAAGTTGTGCGATGATGATATTGGGATTGTTTCCCGTTTCGATCCACTCATCCGAATGGTTTTTCAGCCGGTATGCGTATTCACAGTTTTCGTTGTTGATGAAATCTTTTGTAAGAAAAGTAAAGGTGACGAACTTTTCCTCGTAAGTTAAGTTCAGCACTCCGTTGCGAATACGATGGTTTACATCCTGAAAAGTGTTGTATATCTTTAGATTGCTTAACGTGATCGGTGCATTGAACGCCCGTACGTGAATACTTTGAGGATTAAAATAGCTCAACCCGTTTACTCCACCGAAATACAGGTTATTATGGCTATCCTTAAAGTAAGCGCCATCGGAGAATTCATCATTCTGCAAGCCGTCATTCAATGTATAATTTTCTGTCTTATTGTTCCGGATATTTAAACAGGATAGGCCCTGATTGGTACTGATCCATATGTTGCCAGTTACATCTTTCAGTATTCCGTGTATGGTTTTATTATTTAACTTTTCATCGGCGTATTGTACCAGCCTGTGTTCATAACCTTTCCTTTCCAATCGGTTCAAACCATAGCTTGTGCCAATCCAAATATCAGTTCCTTCCCTTCGCAAGCACAATACATCATTGTTTGTCAACATAATGCTACTACCCATCTCTTTGATATTGTTTTCACGAATATCAATTCTACTTAATCCTCCTCCTCTTGTCCCGAACCAAAGCGCATCCTCATCTGTGTCGGATGTGACGGCGTAAACCACATCATTATTAAGAGATTTGTTCCTGTCGTTTGAAGCATACTGCCTGAATCCATCTACTTTATAAGTACCATTCTCTTTGCTGATATTCATTTTTATAAGTCCGTACCCCGAGGTTCCGAGCCATAATAGTGAGTCGTGGTTGGTAAAACAAATATTGTATACGGCCTTAAAGGCGGGATGTTTGGATGGTATTTTAAGCTTTTCCAATTTCCCGGTTTTCCCATCCAAAATATTAATACCTGTTCCTTCAGTGCCGATAAAGATCTCATTTGAACTGTTCTTTTTTAAAGCATATACGGAATTGGATATAAGTCCTTGGGATTCGGAAAGAAAATCGTGAAGTTCATTTTTAGCAGTATCCAGTAATTTGATGCCACTGCCTTTAGTGCCTATCAGGATATGCCCTTTACCATCTTCGCAGAAAGCTCTTACCGGATGGGAAGTATGGATAGTGGTAAATTTCGAGTTATAGTGATAAAGTTGTATAAGTCCTTGTCCGTCACTCCCTATCCATAAGATATTCTGGCTACCGGAATATAAAGTAAAGATAGATAGCTGCCGGGGAAGTTCTTCCCAATAGGAATAATTTGATTTCTTTAAGTTGTAGCGAATGCAACTTCCTTCTATAAAACTGATGCATAATAAATCTCCAATGATTTTGACATCCGATACGGTTTTAGCTATATCTAATTCAATAGTTTGAGCCGGAGTGAAATCGGAATGAAGTATGGAGAGTCTGTTTCTGAAGTTTAAAATGAAGTGATTGTTTGAAAAGAATATTTTGCTAACAGACATGTTGGAACCGATTGGTTGCAAGTACCGGATTGATGCGGATGAGCCTAATTGTTCATAGGTCAAGTGCCCTACTCTTCCGTCCGCCAATAAGCATAAAATCTGGTTTGAAGGAGCCACTACAAAATTTTTGATTTTACTTGCCAGTTTCGTTTGAATAGGAGTGAAAGCATCATTGTCGGGATTATAGCTAAAGAACCCGACTCCTTTTACCAGACAGAAGATGCGATTCCGGCTGGTTTTGCCAAGGATAAATGATTTTTCCTGATTGGGAATTTGATTGCCGGTTTGTAAATAGTACCTTGTGATCTGGTGAGTTGTTTTGTCTAATTTATTGATGCCGTTGTCTGTTGCGATCCAAAGGTTCTGATTTTGTTCGATGAGTTGTCTGATGATATTGTTACTGATCGAATTCGGGTCGTTCTTTTTATACCTGAAAGTCAGTATATCCCTTCCGTTATATGCATTCAGTCCGTCCCATGTTCCTATCCAGATAGTGTGCTCTTTGTCTTCCAGAATGCAATTTACGGAGTTATTGGTCAATCCATTGAGGTTTGATATATATTTAACTACATAAGAAGCTTTTATTTCCTGGGGAATAGCCAGAAGACCAAAGAGAAAGCAGACAGTTAAAGTCACAACTTGTTTTTTCATTTGAATGCATTTTGATTTAATGAGCTATCGTGATAACAAATTTAATAAAAAATCCGGTTTATGCAGGGATAAGGAAGGATAGGTTCAGATACAATATTAAGATTTGACGGTAATTAAGGTAAAAGAAAGTGTGATAAAATTCATCTTTAAGCATTTTGCCAAAGTCCTTTTATCACACTTCCCGAAAAATTTTATCAAAGTTAAAAGAGATTGCAAAAAAAACATGTTTCATCATCATCATTATGCTCGGAAATCTCTGTAATAGGGTGAAACATAAGTTAAAGCTATTGACGCAATCTCTTTATTTACTATTTATATTTTCAATTGATTGTTGATCAATAACCTGGGTTTTGAGTTAAAATATCGTTACTTTTATCACGTTCACCTTGCGGGATCGGGAGTAAATAATCCCGATTATCATCAAAATTAGCACCTTTAGTTGTATTATATGTACTTGCATAACTACGCATAACTGTGCCAAAACGTTTTTGTCTCATCAAATCGTCCCGTCTCCATCCTTCCATCGCAAGTTCACAACGACGTTCGTGCCAGATAAGCTTGCGCAATTGGTCTTGTCCGGTTTCAGTAATATTCTTCAATGTATTTCCTGTTGTAGGGGGAATATAGGTTTGTCTATCTCTGCGTGGATCTACCGGATTACTATTGCGTGCCCGTTCTCTGACTTCATTAAGATAAGGTAAAGCGGCGGCGGCTTTACCATTCTCATTGAGTGCTTCGGCATACATCAATAGCACATCCGAATAGCGTATCAGGCGAATATTATAGCTGATCATCCATACATCCATGCCTTTTTTTTCAATGGCGGGAACAGTCATCTTATAATCGTGATATCCGCTTGGTGATTCGGAATTGTCCTGTGCCTCGGCGTCTCCTACGTACCGGTCTCCTGTCTGCGTAAAAACATATGTGATACGGGGATCATCGGAGTCGTATGTAGCATAAAGATCTTGGGTTGGTATATGAAAACCGTATCCCTGATAGCCAGTAACCCGTCTGCTTGTAAAGAAGTGGGGTACATTGGTTCCCGTTGCTACGGTCTTGTCATAAACTTTGTTAGCGATTTCAAATACGGATTCCGTACTGTTCTCATATTCCGGCCTCCAGTTCATGCCATAATCGCTCAATAAGGTATAATCTTTATCCACATCTATTATCTCATGAAGAACTGTTTCAGCTGAGGCAAAATCTCCTCTGAACATATAAGTCTTGGCCAACATGGTTTTGGCAAAACCTCGGGTAACCCTATAAGCATTCTCCGCATCATATTCTCCTTTGGAAGGGAGTTGCGATGCATCAGTCAGATCGGATATGATGAGTTGGTATACCTCTTCGGCGCTTGAGCGTGGAATTTTCAAGATATCTTCCGGTTGCATAGGAGTAGTAATCAGTGGTACTCCGCCGAAACTGGTGACCAAGCAATAGTAGCCGAAAGCTCTTAATGCTTTTGCTTCATTGGCATAACGGGTCAGTATTTCTTTATCGCCTGTGGCATTCGGAGCGTAGTAGATCACATCGTTACAACGGTTGATCAGCCGATAAAGGATTTCCCAACGACGACCCACTTCACCGTTGGTGGTATAAACAGTGAAATTGGATAAATCTTGAACTTCCGCCCGGTCTCCGTCGCCACCACCACCTTTTAAAGCATCGTCTGTGGTACAGTCACCAATAAAGTAATGATTCAGTGCATACTCTTTCCAAGTGGTTCTTAATTGTAGATAAGCACCGGTAAGTGCCTGCTCGATGTCGCTCTCCTTTTGATAATAGTTTTTGCTTGTTGTTTTGCCATAGCTCGGTTCATCAAGTGAGCAACTATAGAATCCCATTCCGATAAAAAGGCTGCAAATGGCATATATTATTCTTTTCATAATACTTTCTGTTAATTCGGTTAAAATTGCATGTTAACTCCGACAGTGAAGGTACGTGAGGTCGGATAGTGCGTATTATCCACACCCATATCCAAAGGACTGTTAATGCCGAGTTCAGGATCAAGTCCTGTATATTTGGTTAAAGTAAATATATTCTGTCCGCTGATATAAACCCTGCAACTGGAGAATAGTTTTGTTTTCCGGCAGAGCACTTCAGGGATGGTGTATCCTATTTGCATGTTTTGCAAACGCAAGTAAGAACCGTCCTCCACATAAAAAGAAGAATTCCTCATATTGTTATTGGTGTCGGAATTGGTTATGCGGGGGTATTTGGCATGATCACCTTCTTTGGTCCATGCTTTAGTATAAGCTTCTTCCAGTGCATTTTGACGGCCGGCAGTTGAGAGAGTACCCTTAGCTACATTCCAAATATCATTACCCAATGTCCCCTGGAAAGCCATACTGACATCAAAGTTTTTGTAAGTGAACCCTAAATTGAATCCGTAAATCAAATCAGGATTGGGATTACCAATGAATGTGCGGTCATCATCATCATTCAATGCACCGGATTCTCCCAATTTGGCGAATTTAAAGTCTCCGGGTTGTGCATTCGGCTGGATTTTCGTACCATTCTTATCAACATAGCTATCTATCTCGGCCTGATTTTGGAAAACACCTATTTGCTTATATCCCCAAAAACGCCCAATCGGTCCTCCGACATACGTGCGGCTTACACCACCACTCAAATACTCGGAAGTCAGTTTGGTTACTTTGGTTTTATAAGTAGACATATTCAATCCGACATTATAGTTGAAATCCTTTCCGATATGATTACGGTAGTTTGCCACTAATTCGAGCCCGGTATTCTTCAGGTTACCTGCATTGAAATAGGGACTATTTGGAAAAGCTCCGAACGAAGGAATTGGCATATTTAGCAACATATCACTGGTCTTCTTTACGTAAAAGTCCATGCTGACACTTAAACTATTTTTGAAAAGCCCCATATCTAAACCGATATTGGTCTGTTGGCTTGTTTCCCATTTTATATCCTCGTTTCCGACGTAAGTGGGAACATAACCTTGTGAATAGCCGTTACCGAAATACCATTGCATCTTATTGTTCGTTCCGATTAAAGTAAGCGGTGCACTGGTGTCTATGCGTTGATTACCGTTTTGCCCCCATCCTGCACGCAGTTTTAAATCAGATATCGTGTTATCAATATTCAGTTGCTTGAAGAAATTTTCATTGCTGATTCTCCATCCCAGGGAAAGTGAGGGGAAATAACCCCAACGGTTGTTCTTGGCAAATTTGGATGAACCGTCTGCACGGAAATTTACCGTAGCCAGATAACGGTCATCATAGACATAATTGATACGTCCCAGATAAGATAACATGGAGGAGGTCTCCTTAGATCCTGAAACATTATCACCTGCAGTTTGCGCGTCTAATATCTGGTAAATTTCTTCGTTACCCAAAGCATTTCTCTTAAAGGCATTGATACTTTCGTTCTTATTCTTCTCGTATGTCATGGCCACCATAGCATCCAGTTTATGCTTTCCGATAGTCGTGTTATAATTGAGGCGTTGCTCGGCCAAAGTATTGAAAGTAACATTGCTATTATTAGTCAACTGGGTTTCTACACTATACTTACTCTCTTGATTTGCCAGATTATCCTCTGAAAAGGTGGAAGAATAGATCGGGCGGAAGTCCTTAAATGTGTCATGATATCTTTCAAAACTGTACTGTACCCGGTATGACAAGTTTTTCAGAAGCTTGACTTGAGCATATACGTTTCCAAAGGTATTGAAGATGTCATTGTATCTGTTTGGTAGTTCAAGCATGGAAACCGGATTCGGGTCGTATGACCATTCGGTGGGAGCATATTTGTTATAATTGTAATTCTCGGAAGACGGATCTACCAATGGGCTGATTACCGGAGTAAACGGATCTGCTTTCTGAATAAAGTCGAAAGATGGAATAGCCCCGGAATCGCGTTTATTTATTTTGGCCAGATTTATGTTGGCCCCTATTGTGATATATTTACTCAAGTCGTATTCCTGACTCAACTTTAAGGACAATCTCCGGAATTTAGTGGTGATGATTGCACCTTCATCGTCCACATAGCCTAAACTGATCGCCGAACGTGACTTGTCTGTTCCTGTGCGGACACTAATGTTGTAATTTTGAGTAAAAGCTGTATGGGTAACAGCATCCCACCAGTCTGTGTCATAACCTTTATTGTACTGGTTGGTAAACTTGTCTTTCATAGAATTTTGGAAACTAGCATCATTTTTATAAGCTTCGTTGATAAATTTATAGTACTCTTCACTGTTCATCATTTTTAGTGCTTTATAGCTGTTCTTTATTCCGGTATAAGCATCCAATGAAACAATAGTCTGTCCTTTAACCCCACCTTTTGTCGTGATGAGAATCACACCGTTTGATCCTTTTGAACCATATATGGCACAAGCCGAAGCGTCTTTTAAAACTTCTATATGATCAATATCCGATGGATTTATAGTGCTAATATTATCCATGAACTGTCCGTCGACAACGTACAGCGGATTGTTATCATTTACTGTCCCCAATCCTCTTACACGAATTACGGCATCCGATCCCGGTTGTCCTGAACTGGAAGCAACGAATACCCCGGCGGCTTTACCGCTAAGTAGTTCCGAAGCATTGGATACTGCATAGTTCTTGATATCCTTACTATTGATGGAAGCTAATGATCCGGTAAGATCACTTTTCTTCTGCGTACCGTACCCGATGACTACAACTTCCTCCAATTTATTATTTGAAGCTAATTTCACATTAACCGTTTCGCTTTGCCCTACTTTAATAATTTGGCTTTCATAGCCTACGTAGGAGAAAGAAACTTGTTCTGAAGTGATACTCAGAGAGTATTTACCGTCAATATCAGTAATTGTACCGTTACTGGTTCCGGTCTCCACTACGGAGGCCCCGATTAAAGCTTCTCCGGTATTTTGGTCTGTTACCAAACCGGATATTCTTTTCATCTGCTGTGCAAAGGTTGTTGCATCGACAAAAAGAAAGAGAATGAGTAATACTAAATATTTTCTCATGGTTTTAAGATTTAATGATATGAAATAATGTATTGTTTATTAGCAATTATTTTTCCATTGCTTAAACTGAGTTTGGTTCCTTCGGGAAGTTCTACAATTACACGGGCTTCGTTTGCCGGTATCTTAAAACTTCCGTTAGCCTTTAGTCCTTTAGCTACGTACTCTTTAGCCACAATATCAAAGAGATCGCAAGTCTGTGAAGTATGGTAGTCCACGGCCTTGTCTTCTTTGTATGGATTATAATAGAGGAATACCGGATAGGGTCTTTCTGCGTAAAAATCCGTGCTATTACAGTTTAATTTGAGAATGCCTCTTACATTTGTGGTATCTACAATACTACCGAGTATACCTACCGGTGAGGAACTGTATACGCTGAACATACTTTGTGTAGGATTACCTTTAATCCATTTTGGACCGTCACCTATAGCCACAGGGCTAACTCTTTTTAGCGATTCTTTTCCGTAGTCATCCTCTTTACGCAGGCCTTCATAAGCAATGTTATTATCTGTTAAGTTCCTGAATTCGGGAGCCCATTGATGTACGGAATCCATATCCATTGGATAAAATAAGCGGCAGGCGCTGGCGTTATTGAGCATCCATTTTCCTATAGCCCTGGCATATTGTGGTTCATATTTGACCATAGGGATGAATGGCCATACCGGCTTAATGCTGTTCATTAAAAAGGCATATCCTCCACCGTCGGTGATGCTTCCTTGTAAGCCACTTACATCATAATTACCCCATTTGCCTACAATGATTCCCCATCCTGTCCGCCCTGTCGGACTTTTGCATCCGTCAAACACCCAGTCCAGTAGCTTGTGTACGTCGTAATGCATCCCTTCCGTCGCATTTAGATAAGCTGCCGTATAAGCTCCCAACGGAAGCAAAGCTTCGTAGAAACGGCTTTCTTTTTGGGAAAGAAGGGCTTCAACAGCACTTTTGCTATGCTTCAGATAGCGTGGATCGCCAAATTTATGGTAAGCGCATAGCAATACGTAAGCATGTCCTCCGGCTGCATCCTGTTGCAACGGTAGATTACTAACCATTCCTCTCATTTTTCCATAATCGAAATAGGAATAATTGTAATTTCCATTTAATACAGAATCGGCTTTGGTGAATTGTTCGGCAATGGATCTTTGTATCTTCTCGGCTCCTGATACGTCGGGAAATACATCACAAACGGCATAGTATAATGCATTGGGCAATACGTCGTACCACCAATCCCGGCCGTATCCCCCTCCCAATTGTTTTACCGACGGATTGGTATTATTCATCATGATGTTCCATCCGTTGTCGCAATTGAAATAATTCTGTACCATTTTGACGTAGTTATAGCCATCTTGATTGGTTTTATCAATGTCTACCAATCCGGCTCCCAGTATAGCCGAAAGGGAGTTAAGACTTTCATGAAATTCTCCGTCATTGTGATTTGGGCCTTGACGAATATCGCCAATAGCGGTATATAATCCAAAGGTCGTCTGATCAATATTCCGGTGATGATCATCAAGCCATATCAGATTTCCTGCCTTGCTGGGATTATGCCAGTTGAATGCAAACTGATCATATTTCTTTGCTTTAGCTTTCCAGTCGGGCATCTGATATGATTCAGGGATATCGGGCATTAAATCCACCCTGCTGATGGAAGCTTGTGTGACTTTGTCTCCAAAAGTTTTCTGAGATAGAGAGCAAGCCCCCAGCAAACCACCCAAAAGGCATAATAGAATATTCTTACTTTTCATTTTTCTTTGTTGATATTAGTTTGGTTCGTTATATTTTTAGCTAGTGGATAAGCCAACAGTTGCAATCCGGCTACAATGATCAACGCATATTTTAAAGCGAAGTCCTGGGAAACACCATAAGCCAGAAAGATAAAAAGAAGTAATCCGAAAGCCCTTCCCAAAAAGAGTCCGAATTCGTGGCTCATAATATAGGCATATTCATTCCTCTTTTCTATTTTGGTAACCACATCAATGGTTTTCATCATAATAGGGAAGTAAGCCAGATCGAATAAAGGTTGGAAAATGACTTTGCATAATACGAAGAGAACTACTCCGATAGCAGAAAACAGCATTCCGTTACATAATGTTCCGGCAAAGAAGACTAACAGACCCCCTACAAAAATTTTCAATCGGTCTTCGGGTTTGGCTATCCGACCTAATACATAAACCAATATGGCCGTAAGCGCTCCGCTTATTCCCTGAATTAACCCCAGCACCCCTTCATCTCCTACTAATTTAAGAACAAGAATGGCCGGTGCGGTCACTAAAAAACCTTGTACCATTCCCTTTAGTGAAGCTAATAACAACATTTTTTTCCATAAGCGGTGAAACCTGATATAGAGAAATGAAGTTTCTCGCGGTACAGTAAAATTCCCTTTCCACAGGACTCCGCATGCAATAATTGTGATGAAGGCCACTACCATCGTTATTACCTGATAAGATCTGTTAATGTCAAAAACCATACCTAATACCTCTTTTCCGTTTATTCTACTGATAAAAGCACCGATAATTAGAGGAATGCCAATAGAAGCAATGGAAAAGAAAAATGATTCCAGTCCGAAGAAGTAATTTCTGTTATCATCTTTCGTATTGTAAAGAGTTAATAAGTACCTGTTCGTCCAGAAGAAGCCGGATGCAGCTCCCAAAAGGAATCCTGCTATTCCCAGTTCCAAAAAACCGAGTGAGTGGATTGCCATCATCCCGAACATGGAAATGCCGCTTACCAAGATGCCAGCTGCATAAAGTGTACGGGCCTTATACTTTTTTAGTAAGAACCCGTTGACAAACGAAGTAGTAACAATACCTATATACATGGCCAATTGGTAAAAGGCAACCATTATAGGATCACTGGTATTACGCATGATGTACGCACCCACAAAAATTTCTACAACGGGGAGCACCAAAGCATACAGCATGTTGGTTATTAGCAATATGCGCATGTTATGCTCTTGCTGTTTGAAAAACAAATATTCTTGTTTTAGCTTGTTCATGGTGTGCGAGTTTATTTCTTTAAAGAGTTTAATATTTCACGAACGGACAACTCTGCCCGGCAAATGACTTCGTCGCTAGCTCCATAGTACATTGTTATTTGGTCTCCTTCCACCAAATGCCCGTTAGTGAAGATTACATTGCCGAAGAAACCGGTTTGTTCATAATCCGCAACAGGCTCCATAATAGGTTCTTCACTTCTGGCTATAACTTTGGCCGGATTGTTCAAATCGAGAAGCAAAGCTCCGAGACAATAACGGTTATTAGAATCAGCTCCATGGTAAATCTCCAGCCATCCATCCCGGGTTTTAATAGGAGATGCTCCTGCACCGATTCGTGCACTGTCCCACATCCCTTGGCGTGTAGTGGCTACACACTGGTGGTTACCCCAGTGTAAGCGGTCGGGAGATTCAGCCAGCCAAATATAGTTTCCCCCGAGTTCCGGACTGCTCGGACGATGCAGTGCAAAGTATTTATCTCCTATCTTTTCTTCAAACAGGGCACAATCTTTATTATGAGGGGGAAAGATCATGCCATGACGGGTAAATTCTTTCCAATCAAGAGTATGAATTAATCCTACTCCTACCGCTACCGGAGATACTTTAGTATAGGTCATGTAGAACCCGTCTTTACAAGTTGCTACACGGCAATCTTCTATGCCGAAAGATTCTAATTCTCCTTTTCCGAAGATGGGAGGAAATTCCAGATACTCTTTAAAGTGTATACCATCTTGACTGAAAACAAATCGTAAATAAGACATTGTGGTCAGGTAGTTTTGCCCTTTATAACCTATCACGCGGGGATCAGATGCATCCAATTCGGGATCATCCTTAGAAAACGACAGCACTTCTATCTTGCCATCTTTATTATATACCGGAAAAGAAATAATTCCTTCCTGTTGTATAGGACGTTCGGCTACGCGGAGGAGTAGCCCTATTTTTCCCTGATATCTGAATACTCCGGGGTTTAATAAACAGGTTATTTCCATTCCTTTTATTCCGGGTTTTAGATCCCGAGGAGTTAACAGAGGGTTGGCATCACATCTTTTTGCTATATCCATGGTTATTCGATTTTGATTATTTTTTCGAGGACAAATATATGTGAGTGGCTAGATTTGCTGAGTTTACTATATTCTCAAATGAGTATACATGTGCTATATAACATCTTTTATGCGATAGATTCCTACGTTTGAAGCAAGGAGAGAACAATATATCCCTATTACATAAAGAGGATATAAGAGGTTGCATTGGAGTTATATCGGATTTTTGCGTTTGTACACAAGCAATCTCTATCGTTATTTTGAATCTTAATACAGCAATAGTGTCCTTATATGAAAGATGAGGTCTACAGAACGCATACCTCCCTTACCTATCTCGATCATATCGAGGAAATCCTTGAAATTATCTGATATTGCTTGATGGCTATACACACACGCTTCCTTCGCTTTTTCTATTACTAGTATGAAATGGCTGTATTCTGAATATTCCAGAGGAATTTCACCCGGTGCATGTTGTACTTGTTGCGTCGCTAATACTCTGTGTTAATTCCATAAATATTGTGGGAATGTTTGCATACTATATGGCTTGTCAGAACAGTTTGCAAAGGAAAGACTCCAACTGTCCTGCATAATAGAACGGTATATTGTGTAGTGTGTATTGTTTGTCGGAGGGCAACTGGATATTGTCAGAGCTAAACGCCCCATTCCATACACGTATGGCAATATTCTCTTTAGATTCATTCATAAACTGATGCAGGGAACGTAGCTTCGAATTATCTCCCGTTTTTACTTCTATGGGAAGCAAATGGGACTTGTACTTATATACGAAATCGACTTCAGCCTGTGAGTTGCGTGCATCGCGAACCCAAAACATCCGTTTGACTCCGAATGTGGAAGACGCTCCCAAAAGTTCCTGCCCAACCATTTGCTCGGCTATTGTGCTGTTCCATAAATCATCCGTCTCGGGAGTGAATAACAGGCTGTCCTGCATCTCTGTGCATATTTCTCAATATCATCTTTGTAGCCGGAAAGCAGGGAATTGAAGATTTCATTCAGACTCACCCAGTCTTTTCTTTTGGCATAGTCTCTTACAGCTTCGGGCAGTCCGCCGACAATCATGTATTTCTTTCTCCTCTAAATTCAGATTGATAAATACATCAAAATTTCGGGAGAAGAGTTCTACCTGTGTCGTTTTTCCCACTTGTCTTGCTCCTCCCAGTACAAGTGGCTTACGTTCTTCTTTATCCACCCATTGCTGCAAGGCTTTAAGTGCTAATCGTTGGAACATGGCCAATAGATTAATATTCAGTGTAAAAACAGTAAATAAAGACCAAAACCAAACCAAAAAATACATTTATTCGACACAAAACCAAAGCAAGATGAGGGAATTATCAGATCAAAACCAAAGCAAGGTGTTCTAAAATTGGCAATTGGATAACTAAAGGACAATGTAGTTATCTGATTTCCGTTTCTTGCTATATTTCCGATACAGTTCTTCCCACGAATACCCAAATGTCTTTTCGAAATGTGACGTGTCGTTTATTTCTTTAAAGTCTCCTCCCCATGTATATCCTACTTTCTTAAATATTTCCACTATTACAGACCAGTCAGGCGTACCATTTTGATCGAAATCAGCCTGTTTGTCCCATACATACTCATTATCTACCGATAGGCAAAAATCGAAAGCCAGACCGTAATTATGGAACGATTGTCCAGGCTTAGCATTTGTCACTTTAGGAACTTTCTCATATAAGACTTTCTGTTCTTCAAATGTCCGTAGTCCTGCTATAATTACCATTTGTGAAGTGGTTAATCGTGAGTTGACTTCATAAAATAGTCTTTTAACTTCTTCCCTAATGGCGGGGTGTAAAGTGTTGATAATGGAGATACTTTTATTCTCCTTTTTCACCGGAAGCTTTCCGAATCTATTGGAGAAACTGATATATTCTAGTTCATCTGTCGAAGCTTCTTCTTTCGTACAGATACCTTTATCTACTAAAACTTTGGAATAATGAGTTACATGACGATATAAATTAGTGCTTAATTGTTCTGTCTTTTGTAACAGCGCTTTATAAAAAAAAATGGGGCGTGGAATGACATAAGTCAATGTTACTATTTCCGTAATACTGAGCGTGGTACAAGATTTCCCAAAGTAGAAAAACGAAGCATCCTCTATGCCGTATACATTAGGAGCAAACTCTATCATATTCAGATACATTTCCAATATATCACGCTTGCTTACCTTATAATAATTCTCCATTAAGAGCGTCAAAATGGCTTCTTCTATTTTACGGCATAGAGTACGGTCTTGCGAGAGCAACGCATTCTTTATCAGTTGCATGCTAATGGAACTTCCACCCCTTGAAAGTTTCTTTTGACTGAGATCTGCCCGTAGTGCCAATCCTATAGCTATCTGACTTATTCCTTTATGCAATCCGAAAGATGGATCTTCTGTACATATTACTGCACCACGTATCTTTGCTGGAATAGCTTCATAATTTAAGTAGTGGCTTGAAAGGTGATTATTCTTGCGCAGCTTGCCAATGATATATTCTTTTGATAATACACAGCCTGTTGGTTCAATATCAAGTGAATCATATTGGAATACGGCATTTATCCTTGGATATAATGTTATGTTATCGTACTTATAGTAACACATTATTGTCATTGCGGAGTCTGAATGAATGGAATTCATGAATTCCGAAATAAAGTATCCATTAAATAGCTGCTTATATTTGTTGAGGGATACATCCGGTATTTTGATAAAGAATTCCTGGCTATCTGCATTCTTAATGCACTTTAGTACCAGAGTAATATCCTCATTCAGTGTTATGTCAACCGTAAGTTCTTTAGTTCGTTTGTTCATAAGAATGCTACAAGCGAAGTCTTCTATATAGAAAGCTGTTTCCGCAAAATGTCCGGACATAATTGTGCACCCCTTACATTCAGCTTGAATGTGAAGTCTCATGCGCAATAGCGCCAGTATCTTAATTTTTAAATGAAGATATTTGGCGGACAACGCACTACGCCTAAAATATATATCGGGAGCTTTCAGAATAAAGATACTGAATAACCGCCAATATAGTTTCTCTGCCTTAAATGTAATTCCTTTTTTTAAGGCAAGACGTGAGATGGTTTTCAATATTATTCTGTCCAATATATTCATTTCATTCTATTTTGCGTTTTATACAATTCCCCTTTTGATATCCTTTGACGTAGCTCCGTATTAAATCCACTGTTCTCACCACGTGGATGCGATAGATGGAACAAAACCGATTTACTTCGGTAAATCTTCATACCGTGATTCATAAAGCGGATATAGCGATCGTAATCATCATCCCCCCATCCGTAATACACTTCATTCTCTCCTCCTATGGAAATAAACTTTTGTCTGTTCATTAAAACTGCCCCACCTGTCAAGATACGATTATAGAGCCTATCCATCTTATCGGTATTACATTTGAAAACCTCTATATCCTGCTTCTTAAAATATAGCTTGCGAAGAATATCAGATGTATCCAGACACACTCCGTTATAAGGCAATGCAATATCAGCCTCACCTCTGCGCAACTTGTCCAAACACTCTATGATAGTAATATCTTCGACTATTGTATCAGCATCCCATATTGAGACGAAGGTAGTTTCAACCTTTTGCATCATAAGGTTAAAATATCTGGTCTTGTGGAGAATGGGATCATCGTCTTCCACAAACTCATAACGCACCTTATTGCCAAGTATCGTTCGCAGTACGTTATTGCAATACCGGTCTGCTTCGAGTACATAGACTGTTGTATTGAAGTGCTGTGATAGTGCGGAAATAGATGCAATAATATTTTCCAGCCTTTCAATAGAATCCAGCCGGATAAGTATCATGAACGTGATATCTGTTGCATCCTGCTTCATTTTTCTTTCTCCTCTTTCCTTTTATCTTTCTCCATAACATCATAGGCCCAAGCCACTCCACAAACTCCATTATACAATCCGGTATGTGAGCGCAGATAAGCATTGTCCCTTTCAAGCAAATCCCATTCGGGAGATTCTTCAATAATTTGCATAATCTTGTTCCGGTAATTTATCCTGTTTCCAGCATACTCTTTCACTGCCTTAAGCAGAAAATACAAGCTTGCCACTCCATTCTCTACATAGATACTCTTGCATCCCATCTCTTCCGTAAGCAGATAATCAACGTCAATGCTTGTCAAGAGAAGGCCCCGATAACGATTTCCTTCTCCTTCCATTGGAATCTCTTTGAGTAAATAGTCAAGTCCCGTTAATAAGTAAAGCCTGTTGGCATGTATTCTTGGAACGATAGAGAACAGCAATGGGGAAAGTTCACGCATGATCATTTCTATCCTATTCTTGTAGAAACCCAGTGAAGCCACATATCCCATTACGTAGAATAGTTGTGGGATTACATAGTCCAATGAATAATGTAAGGGTTCGCTTATCTTTTGGAAGTCGGTACGTGAATACAGATTATTAACCGTTTTTTTAATAAGCTCCCTGAATAGATATTCCGCTTCACTGTCTTTTTTTTGTGATTCCCACCTTACTGATAGGTAGTACAATATCGGCAACAATTGGTTGATGTCGTAGATTTTACTGTATTTATCAAAAGCTAATTGCCTGAAAATCAGATTATCAATTTCCTGTAATACGGTATTTGTATTCCCTTTTATGTATCCCTTTTTAATGAGATAATCCACAGCTAATCCCACTCCACTGAGGCCATCACTTACGCTTATTTCACCCTTCATGGATTGCAAATGCTCATTGACAGTATTCAATAATTCGGACGCTATTTCATCTTTTCCCTTATTGCACAAGTATAAGCATACTCCCAATCTGCCTTTGAACAATCCTAATGGAAGTGAATTTGCTAAATTCTTCAATCTGTCTTCTATGACATCTATTTTACTATTCATCTATTCCACTTTATCTTTTTGAGAAGCATTCCTATTCTTAAATATTGAATTTCATTGTTGCTAAGTTTCAATGTTGTAACTTTATCGTTTATATGACTTGTTTGAATATCTATCGAGCCTCTTCCGTGGCACGATCTAAAGCCTCTTCGTTTCCTCTTACTTTTTCAAACTTTGTCTTTATGGAATTGAATGTATAGCGCAGCGTGAGCGAGACGCCTCGTGAATCGTATCTGTTACGCCTCCAATAATCCGTATTATTGGAGTGTATCGTCATGTAAGTTGGCGTAACCATTTTGTTAAAGATATCATTGACGGAAAGTGAAGCATTCAGTCTCTTTTTAAAGAAGTTAGTTGAAACTCCTACGTTAAGGCATAAAGCATAGCCTACATGCTCGCCATTCATCAGTTTTGGAGAGGAATACCACCCGTTGGTAAATAGATTCCATTCCTTTTTCAATGTGTAGCTCGCTGTCCAATAGAGCATCGCATTTAGCTTTGATTCCGATACGTTTTCACCAAGATATGGAAAAGAAGACTTCGAGTAAAACAGTTGCCCCATACCATAGAAATTGAAACCTTTCTTGAAATAATTGTATATCGTATTGAATTCCCACGAATCCGATTTTCCTATATTATCGGGTGTTTCCACGGTTACAAACGGATTTGAGGAATCCTGTATGTAAGAGCTTCTGACAGCATCTTTTCTATGCCGGTAGATTAAATTCAGGGTAATCTTCTGTACGTTGAATGTCAGAGAATAAGAATTTGAATAAGATGGACGTAACAACGGATTGCCTATATAGTAATGCAAAGAATCTTCATAGTAAATTGCAGGGTTCAGTTCGTAGAAAACGGGACGGAATATAAGCCTTGAGTACTTGAATGATATTTTGTTTCTGTTTTTTAAGGAATATGTAACTTTTACGTCCGGAAACAAATCGGAATACTCCTTCTTCACTTTTTCTGGGCTTTCCATTTCCACTTGCCGGGTATTTATGTAGTCGTATTCATATCTCAAGCCTAACGTGACATTTACTCTTTTCCATTTTTTCTGGTAAGTCCCATAGGCATTGAAAAATCGGTTGTCTATATCTATGTTTTGCAGTATATTATTGGTGGTCGTAGTTGAATTGCTGTTGACAATGCCGGAGCTGAAACCTATAGTTCCATAATCTTTCTTTCCCATCATAAAACTGTAATCCCCACTGAAAGTATAAGTCTTGTAGTTGCCGCGATTGCTTTTTGTCGTCCGGTTCATGTAGTTGTCGATAAGGTTATATTCTTGCAGTGTTTCATCATACTTTTTGTTGGCATCGGCATAATCAGCCACTAAATTTAAGGACGAATTTTCATTACGCTCCAACTGGTAGCTTATGGATGCACTATGGGTCTTGTTGTTGTTTGGTTTGTCGGAATTGATTTGCTTTTCCTCTACTGCATCGTTTTTTCTATCGGTATTCTGTTGCCCAGTTTTGCTGTTGACTTTTTCATCATTGAAGTCACCTACATATTGCATGCGCAAATTACTTTTGTCGCTGAGGGCAAAGTTCAATCCGGTAAACACATTATAAGCATTTCTGTGTGATATTGTCCGTTTATCCGACAAGCTCGAAAAGATTGGTGCTTTATCGGAATAGATATTGGTCCCCGATGTCTCGTAATCCTTGCCGTTGTCACGGTTATAGGAAAATGACGTATTTCCTGATAAAATGCCGGATTTCCAGTTCATGTCCAATGAAGATCTATTTCTAAAAAGCCGATTCACACTTGCCGTATTCGAAACATTGATGCCGATAAAATCTTTCAGTTGCTTTTTCATATATATGCGTATAACGGCATTAGTCCCATTCTTATAACGGGCATCCGGTTCACGGATAATTTCTATCCGACTGACGTCTGATGATTGTAGGGTCAGTAATTCCGATTTATTGGATATTTTTCTGTCATCAATGTAGATTATGGGACTGCCTTTTCCGACAACAGAGATAGCATTATCGTTTTGAACCATAATACCCGGAGTCCATTTCAACATATCTAACAGATTTCCGGCATCTCCAAGATAAGTACCTTGAATATTCCGGATGGTATAATCCATTCCATCCTGTTTTATGTTTATTTTAGGTGCGCTAACCACAACTTCCCCCAATTGCACGCTTCTCTTAAAGAGCGTAATCTCTCCTAAATCAATAGCGGAAGATTGCAATACCTTTTGTGTTTGGTAACTTTCATAACCGTTTGAAGAGACGGTTAGTCGTACTTCTCCGATAGAGTCCGTTGTTATTTCAAAGTCCGAATCATAAAAAGTTCCGTTCATTGACTTGCTGGAATCGGTATATTCCACTCTAATTTGATAGATGATGTTTTCGTGATCTGCTGCAATCACTTTCCCGGTGATTTTATTTTGGGCTGTAACTTGAATGCTCAAGCCCAAGAAAAACAGCGTAAAGCATAATTTATTCATTCTATTCGTTACTACTAATGTTTATTATTAGATGATGACTTATCGTACTTTAAAATTTTCTTTTAGCATTGTATGGCTAATATTTGAGCATATTATATTATTGGATATACAATAATAGTGAATAAAATGTATTATTTATATAATGAATATAAAATATTGTCTAGACAATATTTTTCAGCTGGGCATGGGCGATCATTGCCTAACTTTAATGCCCTCTCATTAGGACAACCACCGCCACAAATAGGCAATATATTGCATTGCGAACAGACGGTGTCATCAAAAGGAAGATCATTTAGTGCATACGATGATTGCTTCAATACACTTATCGAAAGATTCTGAATATTACCGACAGCCAAATCTCTATTCCCCAAATGTTCTAAACATTTATATATACTTCCATCTGGACCAATAGCAAATGAAGACCTACTTCGCAATGGACACGGACCTTTTATAGTAGGTATCGTAATAGGGTAATTGTTGATTTTGTGCAAAAAATCAAAATATTCAATATTTGATAAACAATTATCGCATCCACTAAAATTCGTTTTATTGCGAACATAGTTTTCAGTTAGAATTAATCGTTTTGTTTGTAGTTGTTCATGGAAGTGCTCTGACAGCAGTTTTTTCAGTTCATTATATGAGTTAATATTTGTTTTATCAATATTTGTTTTAAGACAAATCTGAGTTCTTGAATTTAGAGCTATCTTCCTAATATTTGACAGAATCAAATCAAATGTGCCTTTTCCATTCTTAAAGAATCGTTTTTTATCATGTTGTTCTTTTATGCCATCAAATGTTATTTGAATTGTACTGATTTTATATTCATCAAATTTAGATATAATATATTCTGATAATAATGTGCCATTGGTTATAATTCCAGAAGAAAAATTTATTCTATTCCTCAAAAGGAATTCAGTAATATTTGTAATACAACTGAAGTTTAGTAAGGGTTCTCCACCAAACCAAGTTATATTAATCTGTTTTGTTCGTTTCGAGTAAATGTATTTACAAATAGCACTTTCTGTATCTTCTGTAAGTTTTCCTGGCACTTTGTTTCCTTCTTCAAAACAATAGGGACATCGCAAATTACAATTAAGTGTCGTCGCAATACTAAGATTTAAGGCTTTGTTATCAAAAATTCTTTTGAAATATGCATACTTATAAATGTTACATTCGTCTTGAGTATCTGAAACGACAAAACTATATTTTATTAATTCCTGATTATCCAATGAGTACTGATTCTTTTTTATGCGTGCAATATTTCCTCTGAGAGTATTATATATTAAAATATAATTATTCTCTTTATTTACTATATAATTGAAGATTGAAAATTTCATAATAGAGTATTAAAAACTATGTGGCAACCACTTACAGTTGCCACATTTCTAAAGTTTGACAATCGAATTAGTATCTAAATCCGCTACCACAATATAATGGTGCGCAATCTTCATTAGAATATGACGGCTCGCAGAAATGTTTTTCACAGGTATATCCGCCAAATATTTCTCCCAACTCATCATCATTGAGGAGATTTACATTATCATTCATCCCTGTTCTAAGCAGTTGGATGTCGTCGTTTTTCAGACCTTCTTTTCCGTTTTTCATCTTTTAAAGAATTAATTGTTAATACTAATGTTTATTTATATAGACGTCTAATAAACTCATTTTAATATGATCTGCTTTAATGGACTTATAAACTTCATTATTAATGGATGTGAGACGACAATAACCTTGCTTGTGCCACTCATTCCTGTAATTGGCTTGATCTGTTTACCATAATTAGTTATCGTACCATGGATATAGATGTCTATCGGATAAGCACCGTTTTGGAGGCTTGCATCTATTTCACTTACAGTACCGGTCAAATGCCCGAATTCCGCTTCCGGATAGCTTTCCAATTTTATAATGACTTTTTGGCCAATCTCCAGTTTTCCGAATCCTTTCTCAGGTATCATTGCCGTGCCCGTAAAATGGCCATCGGAATAATGCACAATGGTTGGTGCAACAATACTGTCTTGATAGGTAATGAAACAACTCATTATTATCAACCCAATAAATATCAGGAAGATGATTGCATTACCTCTTCTTATAATCCATGGTGGAATCTTTCCGATTATTTCATCAGTCTCATCATTATAATATGTATTACTTAATTCAGGCATAGTTCTTTTAATTTCCCAACTCAAGTTGGTTCTTGACTAATTCATAATAAGCTCCCCTTCGGGCTATGAGACATTCGTGGGCCCCTTGCTCCATGATATGACCATGTTCAAGTACTACTATATTATCTGCATTTTTCACAGTGCTCAAGCGATGGGCAACTATAACGACCGTTTTATTCTGAAAGAATGAATCAAGTTGTTCTATGATAAATTTCTCATTATTGGCATCAAGAGAATTGGTTGCCTCGTCGAACAAGAGGTACTTGGCATCTTTATAAATAGCCCTTGCAATCAGAATGCGCTGTTTTTGTCCGGAACTAAGACCATGCCCCTCCGTTCCGATTTTGGTGTTGTAACGCATCGGTAAGGAATCAATGAAGGGACTGATATTGCTCTGCCTAGCGGCCTCTTTTACACGCTTCATGTCCGGTTTCTCATCACTCAGGCTAATATTGTTGGTTATTGTATTATAGAAAATAAAACCATCTTGCATCACTACTCCACAGTTTTTACGCCACTGGCTAATGCTATAATTCTCTAACAATATACCGTCTATACGTATTTCTCCTTCACATGGCTCGTAAAAGCCCAAAAGCATTTTTAAAAGTGTTGTTTTACCACTCCCGCTAGCACCTACGATTGCGGTTACCCGATTGGCAGGTATTTTTAATGTAAGTTGATCAATTACTTTGGGTGAGCGAGGACCATCATAATGATAAGAGACATTATACAATTCAATATCTGCATTCTGAGGTATTTCACGAATCTTATCATCATTGTAGTTTTCTTCATCATCTTTTTCATGGATTTCGCTCATTCGTTCCATACTTATTCTAGCATCTTGTAGGGATTGCATAAAAGTTACAAATTGATTGAGTGGAGCATTCAACTGTCCTATAATATATTGTAATGCCACCATTGCTCCCAAAGTCATATTTCCCTTAATGACGGCTTCGGCCGAAATGAAGGAAATAATTATATTTTTGGTTTGGTCAATCAATGCGCCTCCAATATCTTGGGTTTGTCCTAAAGTAAGACTTCGGGTACTGATCCTGAATAGTTTTGCCTGTATATGTTCCCATTCCCATCTTCTTTGCCGTTCGCAATTATTCAATTTTATTTCTTGCATGCCATTGACAAGTTGTATAAGATTGCTCTGATTGGCTGATGCTTCTTGGAATTGCATGTAGTCTAACTTTTTCCGACGCTTCATGAAGATTTGTATCCATCCCAGATAGAAGATACTGCCGACAACGAATACGATCAAAATAGAAGTATTGTAGCTAGACATTATAATCCCATAAATCAGGAAAGTCACGACTGCCATGGCTGTACTGATTAATGCACCAGTGAGGAATGATTGGATACGGTTATAGTCGTGAATGCGCTGTAAGATGTCTCCGGTGTGCTTGCTGTCGAAGAAGGCAATTGGCAGACGCATTAGTTTATTTAGAAAATCGGAAATAAGTGATATACTGATACGAGTTGTAATATGGAGCATTAACCAACTTCGAATAACATTATTGGCCATTTGTCCTATAACAAGACACATTTGTGCAATAAGAATCATAACAACAAAAGATATATTGCTTGACCCAATACCGGTATCTACCATTGCTTGTGTAAGGAAAGGAAATATCATGCTGATAATACTTGCCGTGAGCATGGCAAACAATACTTGAATGATGTAGCTTTTGTATGGACGCAAATAGCCAATTAACTTCCATAGACTTATACGCTTTTCCTCTTCTCCCTCTTCGTTATAGAACACAGGCCTCGGTGCGAGCAATAATGCGACTCCACGCTCTTCATGCTTTTCTGCATGATTGTTTTTTATTTGTAGCCATGATTTTAAGAAAGATTCCATCGGATATTCCAGTAAGCCCCCACCCGGATCGGAAACGCAGACTTTCCATTCATCCCTCTTCTTTATTATTTTATAAACCACAATAAAATGGCTCTGATTCCAGTGGACAATACATGGCAGTGTTGCATCGCTTTTTAATTGTTCCCAAGTAATTTTCACTCCTACAGTACGAAATCCAATGGCTTCAGCGGCATCACTAATGCCTAAGAGTGAAACACCATTATGAGTGATGTGGCATAAATCCCGTAGTCGTTGCTGCGATAAATAACGCCCGTAATATTTAGAGATGATTTGCAGGCAAACAGCTCCACAATCCATCATATCATATTGTATGTAATTGGGAAAACTCATATTACGGGCACATTGATTTAGTTTTAAATTTGGCTAGTCTTAGTCATTCTATTAATGTAGGAGAATTTGGATAACTCTTTATAAAGCAAAGTACCCGTATAATAGTTTGTTTCCATAGCTTAACTCTATCTTGCACTCTCCACTTTCCACATTATTTAATACGAAAGAATAAGGCTGATTGTAAGACACGATGATAAAATTTGAGTAAATGATATTCCCAAATAAGTCTTTTACTGTAACCTGTACATTTGCGAATAAGTAACCTGTATAATAGATATAAATAGTGTTGGCGTCATGTGTGACAGTAGGATCGATTGATAAAGAACGGGTGTCTATATCACCATCTTCATGATGATGCAATTGGATGTTAACCTCTTCTGCCCGGATACCAAGACATAGCAGAATAAAAAGACATGTGGATAGTAAACGTTTCATATTTCAAGATTTATAATTAGTTATACTCAAAATTAGAAAGGCTTACCAGATAGAACAAGGAATTATGTGCGCATTTTGTGCGCATTTCACGGCTATGCGCTTGGAAGTGTTTTAAAGTGACCGAATAAAGTCGTCCCATTCCTCCGGTTTTCCGGGTTTCAGGAACACTTTTTCGTACATTCTTTTTCGGGCGGATACAACAGCCGATTTGGAATGTACTGTAAGATTACCAATACTTGTAGTGGAAAAACGGATTTTTAACAAAAGACAAACATGCAGTTCAAACTCATTGAACGAGTGTAGATGAAGCAGGTTCTGCGCAAAATCATTATAGATGTTGTCTATCCCCGCTTGCAACATTATCCAATGTTCACGGGTTATTTTTGAGTCACCCCCATGGGCTGAATTGTAGAAAAAAAGATAGAGATCTGATTCATAAAAAATAATCTCTTCTGTTTCCTGTTTCTCCTGTCGAGCTTTGATAAGGGTATTACTTTTTTCTATCTGTTCTTTTTGCGCCTGCAACAATTTAGCTTGAAGGCCGTTCTTCCCCTGAAGTGCTCTAATTTGTTCTGCCAGTTTTTCAATCTGTCTTTTATTATCTTCTATGGCTTGAAGACTTTGTTGATACAGCTCATTTCTCAGGTTTTCCACTTTGCTCAATTGCATTTTGAATTGCAACTGCTTTCGTTTACTACTCTCGCGATAAACTAAAAAGGATATGAATAAGAGTAGGAGTACTGCTCCGGAACTGATAATCCATAATCTTTGTTGTCCGTTTTCCGCTTTCAACCGGCTGTTTTCTTTTTCACGCAGTTGGTAATTGTAGAGTGCCTGCGTTTTGCGGATGGCTTCGGCATCATTCATCTTCTGCACGGAATCGGTACATATCAGGTAGTGGTTAAGATGTTCTAAAGCCTCTTGCGGGCGTCTCTCCTGTATGGCTATCTCCGCCAGTCCACGCTGTGCCGCCTGTTTGGCATAGATGGTGCCACACTTTAATATTTCTTTATAATAATAGGTGGCGGAATCAATTTGTCCCATCTGATGATATAGCTTTGATGCAATGGAATATATTCCGCTTTTACTGTGCCCACGTACATTGTTTAACGAAGGTTGCAAGGCTTTTCGAGCTAAAACGTACTTCTTTTGTTGGATATAAAGGCTTGCCATCTGATTCTGTACCAAATCCATAAGGAACTGATTGTGGATCGCACATGCCAGATTGTAAGCTTTCCGGTAATAATGGAGTGAATAGGAGATGAGGTTATTCTCTCGGCAGGACCCAGCTATATCCCGTAATGCAAAAACCATCCCGGAACTATCCTTGGCCATTATGCTATACGGATATGCTCTTTTAAACATTTCTAAAGACTCATCGTAAATGTCCTGATAGCTGAATAGTGTTCCGATTTGAGCATAAATCTTACTGATCAGCCGGTAGTCTGTACTGCCGTATGAAGCTTGTGCCGCTCTTTGGAAATAGTCCAGTGCTTGCGGTACATCCTGAAGATCACGGTATACCCGACCGGCATAATAATAGGCTTCCATGAGGTGGGCTTTAGACTTTTTCTTTTCGTAATATCGAACAATAGGAAGTATGGCACTGTCCGAAGTGTGAGTGACGTAGGCTTTATCGTTTGCTTTTATTTGTAAGAGCCGGTAATACATTTGTGTGGCTTCCGATCCGTGGCTTATTTGTATTTTCAACTGTTTGAGTAACGTGATGGCACTGTCCGGATTAGCGTAAGTAAGACTGTCCGCCGCGACAAGAATACGTGGGTAGGAACGGTCTTTGCAAGCGTAAAGGCTGAATACGAATAATAATATTACAAGTTCAAGAATTCGTTTCATATTTATGTCAGCAATGTTGTGACAAATATAATGTTTTTTAGAGGTTAGCGATTAAGCCAAGGCTCCGGATTAAGTTTATCTTTCTCGTGACGTAATTGGAAGTGAAGTACGGTGCGGCCACCATCGGAACCGTCGGAAAAGACATGTCCGATAGTTTGTTTTGTTACTACATTGTCCCCTGTCTTGACGGAGGCAGACGAGAGATTACAATAGACAGAGATATAGCTACCGTGACGGATTAGCACGTTAAACAGTCCGTTCAACTGGAATACTGCGGCGACTTTTCCATTGAATATGGCACGCGCTTGCGCTCCCGGCCTTCCTTGTATGTCAATTCCTTTATTATCGAGTTTAACATTCCGAAGACCTTCCACCGCATATTCCCCATAATGGCTGACTATAATATATGATCCGCTTATAGGCACCGGCAAGCGACCGCGGTTGCTGGCAAAATTCCCGGAAAGCTCCCTGTCTTCTTTACTCATGGAGTAAGTCTCCAAAGGTTTGGCTGCAACTTTCTTTTTAGCCGGTGAACTGGACTTCCCTGACGATACCCTTTCCGACCTCTCAGCCTTCTCGGCTTGCTCCGCTTCAGCTTTTCTTCGAGCCTCAGCTTCACGACGGGCTTCTTCTTCGGCACGCTTACGTGCCTTCTCTATCTCAACGGCAATTAAATGATCAATACGGGCGTTCAACTGATTGGCTTCACGTCTTTTCTTTGATATTTCACCTTGCAGACCACGCTGTTTTTTTTGCAAGCCGGATACAATAGTACGCTTCTCCTTTTCTTGGGATTCAAGTTTTACTTTCTCTGCTTCACGTTCTTCCAACAAATTCTCTTTCTCAGTCTTCACATGTAGCAACTCGTTTTTCTTCTGCGTAACTTGCTTTTGCTTTTTGATTATATCTTCTCCTTGCAAACGTTGATAGGTAGCATATTCACGCACGTAGCGCAAGCGCCGGTAAGTTTGTTCAAAACTCTTAGCTGACAATATAAACATGAGCTTTTCTTGAATTGAACGATTTTTATAGAGATACTGAACGGACGAATCGTACTTTTTCTTCTTATCTCTAAGATCGGCTTCTAAAGCGAAAAGCTGTATTTCTAAAACTCTCAACTGTCCTCCAAGGGTATTTACATCGCCATTAATAGTTGTGATGTAACGCTTCCGTTCTTCAATCTGACCGGTAAGTGCAGCAAGCCCCGCCAACTGACTGCCTACATCTTTTTTGGTTGTTTTCAGCAACATCTCAGTCTCCCTAATCTGCTTTTGCAGAAGCCCCCGCTTATTTTTAAGTTCCTCAATCACCTTTGTCGATTGAGCACACAACG
>JGI20225J20221_1001202_pt1 | contig 29829 bp, 33 predicted proteins | sample BioMet4_FD_20221 | JGI IMG/M metagenome (IMG submission 20221)
AGCAAGGTCCTGGTGGACACGCCTTTTGCTTTGGAGATTCCGCACCGTCCCGCAAGATTTATTACTTTGAACTGCCTAAAAAAGGCCGCTATCTTGCTTTCTGGCAGTGTAATGTCACCTTGCAGAGCCACGGAGTTCGCGGTATCTTCCATGAGGGCACTTCCTTTTTCTCTTGCTGGTGTGTGGTAACAACAGTATAGGGGGAGAGGAAGTGTCTTTCAAGAATAAATTCCAGCTATTTTAGGGTATTATAAGATACTTGGACTGTTGGAGCATCCCCGAAAGTCGAGCTGATAATTCTACGGCTCCCGCCTGCCGATTCTGGTTGACGGTGCGTCGCGGGCAAAACAAGGCGAAAGCGATCAACTGCAAGCGGGATTATGCCCGGATTTCCTTTTGCCTTCCGCACTTTCACCGGAATATCTTGCTATTTTTGTGGAATGACATCAGAAATTCCAGCGAAAGTGCGGAGCGCTTACCTCCCTACCAGGCAGGCATTACCGGAGCAAATCACCCTGCCTTCATCAATGCGACAAACGTATTGAGGGTCTCCTTCAGCGAAAGCGCGGCCGCGCATAGCGCTGCCTCACGAGGCGATGGAGGCGCTGCGCCCTTTGCGACTTTGAGTTCACACATCGACAACGCCTGACTCACCAGTTCTTTCGCTTTCGCTTCAAACTCCTGCACGTCCAATCGAGGCACGCATTCACCTCGGCGTTGGGGGCAAGCCAACGACGCACGGCCTCAGTCACTGTCAGCCAAAGCGATACGTTACGCAGCCTGGCGTCTGGCGTTTTCCTTGGCGACGGCGAGAAGGTACGTCAGGTCCTCCCCGAGGATTTCCGCCATACGCTGGGCATCGGATATCAGTACGCCTTGTGGCTTGCCCGTGTTCGTCGCCTTTCCGCGCATGGCCGACCATTTCGCCGCCGCCGCCTTGGCGGGGGCATCCGGCCAGACCATCTTGGCGAACTCGCCTTTTCTCCAACCTCGGGCGTAGGCCCGTTCGGCGACGAGTTCCACAAAGGACCGCTCCAGTAAGGTTGCGAAATCGTCCATGATTGCCTCCGGTCCTTTGACTTTAGCGGAAATTCCTTCAGTGTCTAGTGAAAATTTCCTGTTGCGTAAAGAAGGAAATTCTTATAAATTCATCTCAAGGATAACTCCATGAAAGATATCTTTGATTTGCTCCTTCGTCGGATGGGTTCACACGCGGCTGCAGCCAGAGCTCTGGGTTATACCGGAAGACAATACCGGAATATCAGAAAAAAAGTCGAGGATGGCAGAAAACTCCATCCGCGTGTGGAGACGTTTATCCTCGTAAAAAGCCAACTTATCCAAGGAAATTCCATCGATTTATTTGATTCCTCGCTGGCGACTGGTGGGGGCGCGGCCCCGACCTCTGGGATGAGGTCGTAGCATGGCTCGCAAGAAAAAACGCATCCCGCGCAACATGGGGCGTATTGAGTTCATTGCCTGTCACGACGTGATCGATGCCATGCGAGTGCAGGGCTATGATAACAAAAAAATCCATGCTGCGCTGGTCAAGAAAGGCAAGGTCACCATGTCCTATGCGACATTTTGCTATCACATGGTGCGCTTTCTCAAAGAAATTCGAGAAAGGCAAGAACAATCCGAACATCATCCCACACAGGTCTATACGCAAACAATATTCAAGCAACATGGATATAAAGATCACGGATTCTCAGTGAACAAGACTCCATCCTCAGATGAAATGATTTAGGCAGAAAAGCTATGGCGATGATTCATTTTATATTGCAGGGCAAAGGCGGCGTTGGAAAGTCCCTGATCGCCGCACTGCTTGCGCAATACCTGCAAGGTAGAAATCTCGGGGTGCACTGCTTCGACACCGACCCGATCAATGCCACCCTCGTCGGGTATGAGGCATTGGACGCCGTGGCGCTGGACATCATGAGCGGCGACGATATCGACCCCCGCCGTTTCGACCAACTTATGGATGCGATCATCGAGTTGCCTGCCGAAGCCCATGTGGTGGTGGACAACGGCGCGTCTTCCTTTGTGCCGCTTGGGTCCTACCTGCTGGAAAACCAAGCCCTCGAAGTCCTCGAAGAGCACGGCCATTCCGTCATGCTTCATACCGTGGTGACTGGCGGACAAGCCATACTGGACACCTTGTCCGGCCTCAAATCCCTGGTCGCCCATTTTCCGACCACGCCCATCGTGGTCTGGCTCAACCGCTACTTCGGCGACATCACCCTCGACGGGAAGCGGTTCGAGGAATTCAAGATCTACGCGGAATGCGCTTCCAGCTTCCATGCCGTCATTTCCCTCCCGCATCGCAAGCAGTCCACCTTCGGCCGGGACCTGGAAGAACTCTTCGCCAGACGGCAAACATTTGCAGAAGCTCAGGGTTCTGATCTCCCGATCATGGTCCGGCAGCGGCTGACCAGTTTCTGGCGGGATGCCGTGGCCGAGATGGACCAAGCCCGGCTTTGCTGAGGATCGGCCATGAGCGAGCAGCACCCGCACGACGCCGACGCTCCGCCTACCGTCCCTGACGGCATCGGTCTGGACCTGGAAAGCGTCCGGACGCTGCTCACCCAAAAGCACGCGACCGTGGTCGATCCGGATGATCCGGTGCTCATGCTGGTCACGCTGCAAAACGCCTTCCTGGCCGAATACGAAAAGCTCCTCGACCGGCACAACAAGGCCCTGACCGCCATGCTGGCCGAAAAGACGGACAGCTACGTGTCCGGCGTTCTTTCGGCCACCAAGGGGCTGGCCAAGGATTTCTCCGCCGCCTCGGTGGAAAACATCCGGACCATCCTCCAAGGGCACGTCTCAGCGCTCGCTGCCTTTCGCCAAAATCTCACCTGGCTCGCGGCCATCGTAGCCGTCTCCGCCCTCGTCAACGTAGCCGTGTTCGTCCTGCGGGCGCGGGGATAGCCATGGACAGACTGCAGGCAAGCCTCACACACAATCTCGGGCCGACCATCATGGCGGCGCTTAGCGATCCTGACGTGATCGAAATCATGGTCAATCCGGACCAGACGCTGTGGATCGAAAAGCTCGGCCAGGGCATGGCCTTGTGCGGGACGCTGCCCCCGGCCCAAAGTCGGCTCATCATCTCCCTGGTGGCCAGCGCCCTGGAAACCACGGTCACGGCGGAGCGCCCCATCGTTGAAGGAGAACTGCCCCTTGATGGCAGCCGCTTCGAAGGGCTCATGCCGCCCATCGTCTCGGGACCGTCCTTTACCATCCGCAAGCGGGCCAGCCGGGTCTTCACCCTGGATGACTATGTGGAGGCAGGCATTCTCCTGCCAGCCGCATTCAACCTTCTCAGCCAGGCCATCGAAACCCGGCGCAACATCCTGGTCGTCGGAGGCACGGGTTCGGGCAAGACGACCTTCGTCAACGCCATCATCGACGGCATTTCCCGATATTGCCCGACGGACCGGCTGATCATCATCGAGGATACGGCCGAGCTCCAATCCGCCAGCGAGAACACCGTTTTCATGCGCAGCTCGGACGGCGTGCCCATTCAGCGGCTGGTGAAGGTGTCCATGCGCTACCGGCCGACGCGCATCCTGGTCGGCGAGGTGCGCGACGGCTCCGCCCTGGATCTCCTCAAGGCCTGGAACACCGGACACCCAGGGGGCGTGGCCACGGTCCACGCCGGCAGCGCAGCCGCCGGCCTCCTTCGCCTGGAGCAGCTCATCGCCGAGGCAACCCCGGTCCCCATGCCGGCGCTTATCGCCGAAGCCGTGGACATGATCTGCTTCATCGAGCGTGCCCCGGGCGGCCGCCGCGTCTCCGACATCGTCACGGTCAAAGGCTTTGATCCCACAACCCGCAGCTACGATCTGGAGCACCTATGCTGAAACCTGTCCTGCGGTATCTCCCCCTGGTGGCGCTTGTTCTGGCCTTACCGGAACTGGCCCAGGCATCGGGCGGCATTTCCGAATTCTCCAGCCCCCTGGAAAAGGTGGTCCAGACCGTCACCGGCCCGGCCGGCCGCTGGGTGTCCATCGTGGCCATGGCCCTTTGCGGCGTCCTCTACATCTTCAACCGCGACGATCTGACCGGCGGCTTCAAGCTGCTTCTCGGCGTGGTCTTCGGCATCTCGTTTATCGCCTTCGCCACCAGCATCGTGGACAGCGTGTTCTCCTTTTCCGGCGCGGTGATCTGAGGGGGCAAGCCGCCATGCGTACCCTGACCATTCACCAATCCCTGCACCGGCACAGCCACGTCATGGGGGCCGAACGGGAACTGGTGCTGACCTGCGGGCTCATTGCTCTGCTGGTCGGCATCGGGGGGCTGAGCCTTCTGTCCGTGGTGACCGGTTTTTGCTTCTGGGTCATGGCCGTCTTTGTCCTGCGGCGCATGGCCAAGGCCGATCCGATCATGAGCAAGGTCTGGCTCAAACACATCAAGCAGCAGCTCGTCTATCCAGCCCGGGCCGGCCGGGCCGACGCCTGGAGAACCTGATGCTGCGGCTGCGGGACTATCGATCCAGGGCCAAAGGACTACCCGACCTTTTGCCGTATGCGGCCCTGAGCGCTCCCGGCGTGGTGCTGTGCAAGGACGGGAGCCTGCTTGCCGCCTGGGAATTCCGGGGGCAGGACACGGCCTCCAGCACACCGGAAGAACTGGCCTTCGTGTCCGCTCAGGTGAGTGGCGCGGTCAAGCTGCTCGGCACCGGCTGGATGCTGCACGTGGACGCCTTGCGCAGTCGCGAGCGCACCTACGCGCGCCCAGAGGAGAGCCATTTCCCCGATCCGGTAACTCGGCTCATCGACGAGGAACGTCGGCAGTTTTTCAGCGGTGATGCCTGCTACAGCACCCAAACCGTGCTCACGGTCAGCTACAAGCCGAACCTGCAAGCGGCCAAGTTGGCCGGAGCCGCCCAGCATGGGACCGGGCGACGCAATCTCCTGGCGAAAAGCTTGCGGTTTTTCGAGCAGGCCTTGCTGGAACTGGAAGACGCCTTGTCCGCCGTCCTGCGTCTGGAGCGACTGGTGGAGTTTGACGACGCCGAAGAGGATGGACAACCTGTCCGGTATTCACCGCTCCTTTCGCATCTCCAGCAGTGCCTGACCGGCGAGGAGCAGCCCCTCCGGGTGCCGCGAACGCCCATGTACCTGGATGCGCTGCTTGGTGGGGAAGACCTTGTCGGCGGCTTGGCCCCGCGCATCGGGACAAAGCACATTGCCGTTCTCAGTATCGACGGGCTGCCCCAGGAGAGCTGGCCGGCCATGCTGGCCAACCTTGATGGGCTGCAACTGCCATATCGTTTCTCCACCCGGTTCATCTGCCTGGATCAGCTCGACGCGGCCAGGGAAATCACAGTCTACCGCAAAACCTGGCAACAGCAGGTATTCCGCTTTTTCGACCAGTTCTTCAACAACCCGAGCGCCAGGGCCAACCGCGACGCCCAGCTCATGGCCGAAGATGCCGAGGAAGCCCTGGTGGAGGTGCAGTCCGGGTACGTCGGCGCGGGCTATCTCACTTCCTGCATCGTGCTTCTGCATGAATCCCCGGAGCCGCTTCACGACTGGGCACGGGAGCTGCGCCGGGTCATCCAGACACTGGGCTTTGGCTGTCGTATCGAATCCATCAACGCCCTGGAGGCCTGGCTCGGCACCCATCCCGGCAACGGGTTTGCCAACCTGCGGCGTCCCCTGGTCAACACGCTCAATCTCGCCGATCTGCTTCCCCTGGCCAGCATCTGGTCGGGGCGAGGCTACTGCCCCTGTCCGTTCTACCCGCCGGACTCGCCGCCGCTTATGGTCTGCACCACCGACGGATCGACGCCGTTTCGGTTCAATCTTCATGAAGGCGACCTCGGCCATACCCTTATTTTCGGCCCCACGGGCTCGGGAAAGTCCACGCTCCTGGCGCTCATTGCCGTCCAGTTTCGCCGCTACGCTGACGCCCGGGTTTTCGCTTTCGACAAGGGCATGAGTCTTTTCCCGTTGTGCCAGGCCGCCGGCGGCAGCCATTTCGAGATCGGCCGCGCCGCACTCGCTTTTGCCCCCCTCCAGCGCATCGACATCTCCGAAACGGAACAAAGCTGGGCCGAAGGCTGGGTGGCCGACTTAGCGGAGCTCCAAGGGCTTCGCGTTCTGCCGGTCCATCGCAACGCCATCCACACGGCCATGAACGCCTTGCGGGAAAATCCGCCGACCATGCGTTCGCTGACCGACTTCTGGCTTGTGGTCCAAAATCAGGAGCTGAAGGAAGCGCTGACCCATTACACCAAGGCCGGTGCCATGGGGCATCTGCTGGATGCCGCGACCGACGCCCTGAATATCGCATCGTTCATGGTCTTCGAGATCGAGGAGCTGATGCAGCTCGGGGACAAGAACCTCATCCCCGTGCTCCTCTATCTCTTCCACCGCATCGAAACGGCGCTCGCCGGGCAGCCGGCGCTGCTCATTCTCGATGAAGCCTGGATCATGCTCGGGCATCCGGTCTTTCGGGAAAAGGTGCGGGAGTGGCTGAAGGTCATGCGCAAGGCCAATTGCGCCGTGGTCCTGGCCACCCAAAGTCTCTCCGACGCGGTGCGCTCGGGCATCATGGACGTGCTCGTCGAATCCTGCCCCACCAAGATCCTCCTGCCCAACCTCACGGCCAGGCAGGACGGCCAACGGGAGCTCTACACCGGCATGGGCTGCAATGCCCGGCAGATCGAAATCGTGGCCACGGCCACGCCGAAGCGGGACTACTACGTGATGGCCCCCTCGGGACGTCGGCTCATCCAGCTCGCCCTGCAGAAAAAGGGGCTCGCCTTCGTCGGGGCCTCGGACAGGGACAGCATTTCCCGGATCAAGGAACTTTCCAGTCTCCACGGCCAGGACTGGCCCCGGTTCTGGCTGCAGGAAAAAGGAGCGGCTTGACCATGAAAAGAGCTCTCATGTCGTGCGGCCTTACCCTGTTGCTCGTGCTCGCCACCGTTTCTCTCGGAAATACCCTGGTCGTCTACTGCACCAATTGCAGCGAGATGTTCACCCAGGCCCTGGAGCGGGTCACCAATCTGTCGCAACTGGAAACTCTGGTTTCCCAGTACCAGGAGGCGGTCACCCAGACCATCGAGCAGATCGAAATGGTCGCCAATCAGGTCAAGCAGTACCAGAACATGGTGCAAAATACCGTCAAGCTTCCGGCCCAGCTCATCAACAAGGTCACCGGCACCTTCAAGCAACTGGCCAGCCTGACCAAGAGCCTGCAGACCCAGGCCGGCGACATCGCGGCCATGGGCAGNATNTTNACNGAAATCTATGGGGATTCGGATTTCCTCAAAGGCATCGCCAAGGCCGGCACCGGCACGACGCGGACCGTCAATTCCCAGTACCAAGCCAAGCTGGAGGAGTGGTCCTCGGAAACGCAACGGGCGTCCAAGGCCGCGTTCCAGGTCACAGGCGAACAGCTCGATGACCTCATGAATAACGCCGACGAGTTCGACAGCCACATTGGCGATCTCCTCAGCACCCCNGANGGCCAGATGCAGGCCCTGGAGTCGGCCAACGAACTGGCCGCTTTGCAACTCAAGGAGGCCCGGGAGCTGCGCACCCTGCTTGTCACGTCCACCCAGGCGNACATCCANGANCGGATGAAGGCGGAAAAGCAGGACGAGCTGCGTTCCACCTGGTGGCAGGAGATGACCAAGACCGACAAGCTCCANGGGATCAGCGGCAAAAGTCCCAAGGCCGACCCGTTCTGAGACACCGAGGCACGGTCATGGCCAGCAAGTTCCCACAATTCCTGCTCCCAGCCGTCACGGTCGCCTTGGTCCTTCTGGCCGTACTGGTGCTGCCAGTAGCTGCCCTGGCCGCCGGGCCGTCGCCGGACGCCATCTCTCAGATTGCCCAGGAGTTCTACACCAAGACTTCCGCCTGGTCGGGCACGCTCAAGTCTTTCGCCTTCGCCCTCTTCCGTTGGACCGTGATGCTCGAAATCGCTCTCTTCGGCATCCGCATGGCCCTGCAGCGCTCCCAGCTCCCGGANATCCTNAGNCAGTTCGTCATGACGCTGCTCTTTGCCGGGTTCATCGCCGCCGTGATCAACAACTATGCGGAATGGTCCTGGAATCTGATCCNTGGCTTGGCCTCCACGGCCGATTCCCTGGGCACGGCCCAGACCTCGTCGGACGCGCCGCTTCGCACGGGCCTCAACCTCGTGCAGGTTATCCTGGACAAGGTGTCCATCACCTCGCCGGCCGAATCCATCGGCTACGTCGTGGCCGCTTTGGTGGTCCTCATCTGCTTTGCGCTTATGACCGCCCAGATCCTGCTGATCAAATGCGAGGCCATGGTGGCCATGAACGCCAGCGTCATCCTGCTTGGCCTGGGCGGATCCTCACTTTTCAAGGAATACGCCGTCAACGTCATGCGCTACGCCCTGGCCGTCGCCTTCAAGCTCTTTGTCCTGCAACTGCTGCTTGGCCTCGGCATGACGTTTATCACCGACATGGAGCTCTCCGAAGCCACNCTCCAGGACATCTTCGTGGTCATCGGTGTTTCCGTGGTGCTCTTGGCTTTGGTCAAGACCATCCCGGATGTCTGCGCCGGCATCATCAACGGTTCCCACGTNACGGGNGGNCATGCNCTGGCCGCCACGGCCGGGGCGGTGCTCGGCGGCGCGGTCGGCTTTGCCGCCGGCTCGGTGGCGACCGCCGCCGGGGCCTCCATGGGACTCAAGAGCGTTCGGGCGGCCTCGCAACTGGCCACGGAAAGCGGGGCCACGGGCTTGGGCAAGGTCGGCCACATGGCTCAAAGCCTGTACAGCGTCCACCAACAAACCCGGGCCGAACACCCCCGAGCCAGTCACGCGCTGCGCCTACGCAGCAAGATGGAATCCCGGCTCCAGGCCAAAAAGATGGAAAACGCCATGCGGGAGGAAGGTGCCGATGCCAAGGGGGAATAGCACCCAGGCCGTTACCACCGCTCCAGGCCAGAATCCCTACCTGAACGGGCGGGAAGAATGGTTGGAGCGCTACGGCAACTACATCAAGCGGGCGGCCCAGTGGCGTCTTATGGCCGTCTTCTGCCTGCTGTTGGCGGCCGGCTCCGTCGCCGCCAATGTGATCATGGCCGCCCAGTACAAAGTGGTACCCTACATCGTCGAGGTGGACCGGATCGGCCAAGCCGCCGCCGTCTCTCGGGCCGATTTGGCCTCGCCGGCCCCGAAGCGCCTGATTCAGGCGGAACTGGCCAACGTGATCATGAATTGGCGCACCGTGACCGCTGACCTGGATCTGCAAAAAAAGATGGTCGAGCGCCTGTCCTTTTTCATGGCCGGTTCAGCCAAGGGCCAGATGCGCCAGTGGTACGAGGCCAACAATCCCTTTGATCGGGCCAAGGAAGGCAAGCTCGTTCAGGTTTCCATCAAAGGCTTGCCGCTGCCGGTCAGCCAGGATTCCTGGCGGGTGGAATGGACCGAAACCGTACGCGGCCACACCGGGGCAGTGCTTGTCGATCCCCAGACCTTCGAGGCCACCTTGACCGTGCAGCTCCAGCCGCCGGCTACCGATGCCCAGGTGATGCGAAACCCAGGCGGCATCGCCATCACCGGCCTGTCGTTTTCCAGGGTGCTCAGTGGCGGGTCGGACAAATAACCGCAGGAGAGGGAGGAAAAACGGATGCGCGGGAAGATACTGCTTTTGGCCCTGTTGCTGTGCCTTTACGGGCAACTTGCCTTGGCCCAGGACGGGAAGGACAAGATCACTTTGGATGCGGCGCGAAAGACCATGGACGCGCCCCTTGAACGCCAACTGCCGGAAAACGCTGCGGAAGGCGTTGAGACGCCTGGGCCGCTTCCGCCCATGCCCGATTACATCAGCGACAAGCCGGTCAAGCTCACGGCCAAGGAACGCAAGGCCCTGGAGTTGGCCCAGGATTGGGCGGCCAAATCCGTGACCCCAAGTCGCGACGGCAACGGCCGGGTGCTCTACGTGCACGGCGCGAGCCTGCCCACGGTCATCGCCTCGCCGTTTCAGGTCTGCGATGTGGAATTGCAGCCGGGCGAAAGCCTCAACGAGGTCGTGGTCGGCGACTCGGCCCGCTGGCTCGTGGATGTGAGCAAGTCCGGTTCGGGGGAAAGCGAAACCGTGCATCTGCTCATCAAGCCGGTGGATGCGGGCCTGGAAACCTCCGCCGTGGTCACCACCAACCGCCGCGTCTATCACCTGCGGCTGGTGTCCCAGCGCACTGGGCATACCCCGTATGTCGGCTTCACCTACCAGGAAGACCATGTCCGCCACTTTAAGGAACAGGCGGCCAAGGACGCCAGGGAAAAGCTCTGGCGCACGGCCTCGGTCGGTGGCCGGGACATGGACCTCAGTAGGCTCAACTTCGGCTACGCCCTCAAGGGGCGGGCCTCCTGGAAACCCACCCAGGTCTACGACGACGGCAAGCAAACCTTCATCCGCCTTCCCGAGGCCACGGCCACCGGGGAGATGCCGATCCTGCTTGTACGCAAAGCCTCGGGCAACGTGCTGGTCAATTACCGGGTGAAGGAGCGGACCATGGTCATGGACGGCCTCTTCGACCGAGTCCTGCTCATAGTCGGCGTGGGCAGCGATCAGGAGAAAATCGAAATCACGCGGGAGAAAAGCTGATGCGCATCTCTATGATATCTCTCTGTCTGGGCCTTTTGCTGGCTGGCTGCGCGCCCCGGCATGTCGGATCATTCAGCGCCGAGGGGATCACACCGAAGCAGGAAACGGTCATTGCCGAGGACGCGGCGGGCAAGCTCGCGGATGCATACCCTCCGGGCAGGACAGTCTTGCACCTGGAGCTCTCCAAGAGCGGGCACTTCAACACTGCTCTGGAAGGCCGGTTGCGGGAACGCGGCTTCCGCCTGGAAGCGGCCGGCGGCTCAGGCGTCCTGTCCGTGGCCTACACCCTCGACGTCATCAAGGACGAGCCCGGCGTCTGGTACCTCCACGTCAAAGCCTCCGACGGTTTTTCCTTCTCCAGGGTCTACGCCCTTGGCCCCGAAACCAAGCCCGACGGCGGCATGGTGCAGACCGCTTCGCCTGAGAAGGGGGAAGCATCGGAATCCGGGAATCACCCGGATGGCAAGGCGCTCCCTCAATAGTCTGTCGCAAGACTCGGAAATACCATGCCCGACAACAGCCCCAACGAATTCACGTCGCCGGGAGCCGCCGGTCTGTCCGTGGCCAGGATGAGCAAGAAACCGCTCCTCCTGGTCCTCCTTGTCGGCCTCCTCCTGGCGGCGGTCCTGATCTATTCGGTCAATTTCTCCGAACGCCGCAAAAAGGACGATGCGAGGCTGACGTCGGATGCGGCCGCCGACAAGCCGCTGCTGCCTGTAGACGCCGGCCCCGGACTGGCGATGTCGCCTTCCAAGGAAAAAAGCCCGGCGATTCTTGAACCCCAAAAGCCGATTGTCGTCGTCGCCCCGAAGAGAAACGACCAGGCCGAAGCCTGGCGAAGGGAACAGGAGCAGCTTCGTCGCTACAAGCTGCAGGCCCAGCTCAGCGCCCTGTCTTCTCCGCTGAGTGCCAAGAAAGGGGAGCAGACACGGCAGGCGGCCGCACAAGCGAATCCAAGAACGGGCGCCCCGGAGGGCCGGCAGCAGGAGACAGGGGACGGGGCAAAGGGTTTGGCGGCAAGCCTCGCCGGACTCGCTCCCGGCGATTACAACCCGGCGGCCGACAAGGACAAGGAGGCGTTTTTTTCTCGCGCCAGACAGCAAGGGGGAGCGGATAAGGAATGGACGCTGCCCGGCACGCGCACGCCCGGCCAGCCCTTTGAAGTCAAAACCGGCACGGTCATCCCCGGCGTCATGATCACGGGCATCAATTCCGACCTGCCAGGCTCGATCATTGCCCAGGTCAGCCAGAACGTCTTCGACACGGCCACGGGCCGTTATTTGATCGTCCCCCAGGGCTCCAAGTTGTTCGGGGTCTACGACTCCCGGGTCATCTACGGGCAGTCGCGGGTGCTCGTGGCCTGGAACCGGATCATCTTTCCGGACGGTTCGGCGATCACCCTGGGAGCCATGCCCGGCGCGGACATGAGCGGGTATGCCGGGTTCAACGACGAGGTGAACAACCACTATCTCCGTGTGTTCGGCTCCGCCGTACTCATGTCGCTCATTTCCGGCGGCAACGCCTTCGCCATGGACTCCCTCAACGTGAAAGGGAACACTTCAAGCAACGTCCCCTCGATGCAGGATGAGATGGCCTCGGCCCTGGCCAGCCAGCTCGGCCAGACCACCACCAAGCTCCTGGAGAAAAACCTCAACATCAAGCCGACGCTGGAAATCCGCCCCGGCTACCAGTTCAACATCATCGTGACCAAGGACATGGTCATGAAGGCCCCGTATGTGCCGCTTCGGTAAACTGCGACCGCTTTCAGGCGTGATTGGCCCGATTCGATGCAGTGGCCTGGTCAAGCGCCTCCGCTACCCAATTGTTGAGGCTCTTGCCATCGGCGTTCGCCTTCTGGGCGATGCGCTGGTGCAGCTCCGGGGCGATACGGACGTTGAAGCGCCCGGAATACGGCTTCTCGGGTTTCCTGCCCTTGAGCTCGCAAAATTCCAGGTAATCATCGACGGAATCCGCCAAGGCCTGTTTGAGATCGTCGATGGACCGCCCCTGAAAGGTGATGATGTCGGCCAGGTTCATCACCTCGCCGTGAAAAATATCCGCGTCGGTGTCGTATTCGAACCGACCCTGATAGCCCTTGTAGGTCAAAACGTTCATGGCTTGACTCCCGCGTTTTCAAGGAAACGCCGCATCGACTTCACCGCGCCTTTGTCCGTCGTGGGCTGTGGGTGCGGTCGATGGAACACCGAAAACCGACCGCTTAAGTCCACACGCACCCGCGATCCTCGGCCTTCCAGGATTTCCGCACCCAGAGCCCGCAGCAGGGATTCGATGTCTTCCCAGGGGATGGACGGGCTGACCGGGTCAGCGAAGATCGCCGCCAGAGTTTTGCGGTGTTTGTTGTTCACGACAAAATGGTACTACTTCCCAGTGACAAGTCAAGACGGACAGCCCAAAGCGCGACGATGCTTTCGGAGAAGGCGGAATGTCTGTTGACCGCCCCTACGGCCTTGGAAAGACCAGACGGCAGCGCCGTTCCCGTTGGCCGTATCTCGTCTTTGTAGCCGCCCTGGCCGTGGTCGCCATGTCTGTCGCCACTCAGCGCGTGGCCTCCCTGTATGGTTTCCAGCCTGCACTGGGGACTCCTCTGGCCAAGGTCTTCGGAACCTCTTGGTATGCCCCCTGGAAGATCTTCGACTGGCAGGGACGAATCGCGGACCGACAGGGCCATGTCCAAAAGTCACTGGCCATCGCCCAGGCCATCTTCATCCTTCCCCAGCTCCTGGTTCTCGGATTGTGGCTCGGCCGGATGCGCTTAAGCGATGGTCGCGACGACCTGCACGGCTCGGCCTGCTGGGCCGATGAAGCTGATATCCGGGCCATGGGGGCTTTTCGGTGGCCAAGGTGTCTATGTCGGCGGATGGATCAAGGCCTTTCTCGGTCTGTCCGCTCTGGGGTGTGCCCTTGGCGGAAAGCCGGCATCCGTGCAGCGCTATCTGCGCCACAGCGGGCCGGAGCACATCCTGTGTTTCGCGCCGACTAGGTCCGGCAAGGGCGTGGGCCTCATCCTGCCCACGCTGCTTTCCTGGTCAGATTCCGCCGTGATCTTCGACATCAAGGGCGAGAACTGGAACCTTACCGCCGGGTATCGGAGGTCCATTGGCCACATGGTGCTCAAGTTCGATCCCTCCGACGCCACGGGCGTTTCGGCCTGCTTCAATCCCCTGGAAGAAATCCGCCTGGAAACCATCCACGCCATCCCCGATGCCCAGAATCTCGTCGGCATGATCCTGGACCCTCAGGGCAAGGGGCTGGCCGACTACTGGAACAAGGCGGCCTTCGCCTTTCTCGGCGGGACGCTGCTGCACTGCATGGTCATGGTCAGGCACAAGGAGCAGCACACGGCAACGCTTTTTGACCTCTCCCGCACGCTGGCCGACGCCCATCGGGGAGTTCGGGAGCTGTTCCAGGAAATGCTGGACACCGATCATGCCGCTTTGCTGGATAAGGTCTTCCCCGAGGGACACCAGGGCCAGGACCTGCACGCCTTCATCGCCTCGGCCGCCCGGGAGATTTTAAACAAGGCCGACAACGAGCTGTCCGGCGTGGTCTCCACGGCCGTGGCCAACTTGGCGCTGTACCGGGACCCGGTGGTCGCCCGGAACATCGGCCGCTCGGATTTCCGACTGGCCGATCTCATGCATCATGAAAAACCCGTCAGCCTCTATCTGGTCATCAGCCCAGCGGACATCGACCGTCTGCGCCCACTCATCCGCATCGTCGTGAACCTGCTCTTGAGCCGGGCCACGGCCCGCCTGGAGTTCGGCGGGAAGTCCGAAGGCGTGGTCCCGAGACATCGGCTCTTGTTGCTCCTGGATGAGTTCACCGCCCTGGGCCGCCTCGACAGCATTGAACGGGCCATCGCCTACATGGCCGGCTACGGCATCAAGGGCTATTTCATCGTCCAGGATATCGTGCAGTTAAGCGCCGTGTACGGCAAGGACAATGGCCTTATGGCCAACTGCCACATCCGCGTGGCCTATGCCCCCAACACCATCGCAACCGCCCAGGTGCTTTCGGCCATGACCGGCAAGGCCACTGTGGTGGAGAAGAAAACCTCGCTTTCGGGCTCCCGCAGCGGCTCGCTCAAAAACGCCTCGGTGAGCGTCTCGGAAACCGTCCGGCCGCTTTTGACCGAAGACGAGTGCATGCGCCTGCCCGGTCCCCAAAAGGATGCCACAGGCAAGGTCGTCGCTCCGGGCGACATGCTGATTTTCTGCGCCGGTCGGCCGCCCATTTACGGCCGGCAGATTCTGTATTTCCTGGACCCGGTCTTTTCGCGCCGGGCGCGCCTCGACGCTCCCCCGGTCTCGGATTCCCTTTACCGCGAAATCGCCGTTCCCTCGGTTGATGAACCCGAGCACGCCCCCGCCGCAGAACAGCAGGACAAGAGCAAGGGGTATGAAAGTTATCTTGAGCGTGTGTAGCCTGACGCTGGCTGCCTTGGGCTTCTTTTGGGTCTTCGGCCTGCGAGTCAACGCCACGGCCTCGATGCCAAGGGGCCTCTACCGCCTTGCTCCTGACGCACCTGAGCGCGGCGATCTGGTCAGTGTCTGCCTGGAGCAAGGGTATTTTGCCACCCTGGCTTTGGATCGGGGTTACCTACGGCCCGGTTCCTGCCCCAATGGCCTGGAGCCCCTGCTCAAGCGCGTCGCCGGCATGCCAGGTGACCTTCTTGAAATCGGCCAGGATGGCATCGCCATCAATGGCCGGTTGTGGCCCCAAAGCCGGGTTGTTGCCCGGGACAGCCATGGCCGGCCCATGCCCAAGGCCGAAAACTTCGGATCGCAGACGATCCCGGAGGGCCTGGCCCTGGTGCTCTCCGACCGGCATCCCGGCGGCTTTGACAGTCGCTATTTCGGCCTGGTCCCCATGGCCAGCCTGCGAAAGGTCGAGCTCGTCTTCCTTATCGCCCCCAAAGGAGAATGACATGGACAAGAATCGTCTCATGGCTGCGGCCAAGGTCGTAGACGCCCAGGCCACGGAATTCCCTGACCTCGGCATCCCGGTCGATCCTGACGTGGCGGACTTCATGGGTGCTTTCGAGGAAAACGCCGTTGGCCTCGATGACCTGGACGAACCCGAGGGGGACGCGGTGGAGGCTGGCCATGGCCGCTGACAAGAAAACCCGCAAACCCTTTCATGAGGAGTTTGCCGAGAAGATCATCGAGGATCTGAAGCGCGGCGTAGCCCCCTGGCAAAAGCCCTGGCAGCCCGGCGAGGTGCTCCCGCCCATGAATCCGGTTTCCGGCACGGTCTACAGTGGCATCAACCGGGTGATGCTCTCTCGCTACGGCTTCGACGACCCGCGCTGGATGACGCTGCGCCAGGCCAACACCCTGGATTGTCGGGTCAGGAAGGGGGAGAAGTCTCAGACCATCGTCTACTGGCAATTCTCCAAAGAGGAGCCAGCCAAGGACGACGACGGGAAGCCGGTACTGGACGACGAGGGCAACCAAGTCATGGAGAAGGTCGAGCTGACGCGGCCCATCGTGCGATTCTCCTCGGTTTTTCATGTGGGCCAGCTTGCCGGCGAGATTCCTCCCCTGGACAAATCATCCCTGGTGCCGTCCTGGAACCCGAACGAAAAAGCCGAGACCATCCTTCAAAACTCCGGTGCTGTTATCAAGCACAACCAACGAAACCGGGCCTTCTACAGCCTGAGCACGGATGAAATCTGCCTGCCGCCCAAGGACCACTTCCTTACGCAGGATGCCTACTACGCCACGGCCCTGCACGAGCTCGGCCACTGGACCGGGCATGTCTCGCGTTTGGCTCGGGAGTTCGGGCCGTTCGGCTCCGAGGTCTATGCTCGGGAGGAACTGCGGGCGGAAATCGCCTCCTGGATGCTCGGCCAGGACCTGGGCATCGGGCACGATCCGGGGCAACATCTGGCGTATGTGGGTTCCTGGATCAAGGCCCTGGAGAAGGATCCCTTCGAGATCGTCCGGGCCTGTCGGGATGCCGAACGAATCAAACACTACGTCATCGCAATGGAACAGAAGCAGGAACACCGTCAGGAATTGGTTGGGGGGCGTGAAGAAGAAGTTGCTGCAGCCCGCGCGCCGCTGGTCGCCCATGATTCCGAACAAGAGGCCGTCAGGGAGCCCGCCGATCAGAAGGTCTTCCTGGCGGTACCCTACCTGGAAAAGGGGCGGGCCAAGGCCGCCGGGGCCAGATGGGACCCCGAGGCCAAGCTTTGGTACGCCCCTGAAGGTGCGGACATGGCCAATCTCAAGGCGTGGTTACCGGAGAAGACGCCGGAGACCGCCCCCGCCATGCCGCCACAGGTCGAATTTGCCGTGGCGCTGAAGGTTGCTGGTCTGGACCTTGGCGGCCAGGAACCGGTCATGGACGGGAAGATTCACCGGACACCGCTCCTGGACGGGGCGACGGGTAAGCTCGACGGTGCCTATGTGGGCTACCTGGACGGCATCCCGGCCGGGTTCATCCAGAACCATAAGACCGGCGAGAAGACCAACTGGAAAGCGACCGGGCACGTTCTCTCAGATGAGCAGAAGGCGGCCCTCAGGGCCGAGGCGGAAAAACACCGTGCCCTGCAGGAACTTGAGCGACGCACACAGCAGGAAAAGGCCTCCAAGCGGGCGTACGCCAAATTCATCAACGCCAAGGAGGCCGTTCCGGAACAGGCCTATCTAGCGAAGAAAGGCGTGCCGGGTATCGGCGTGCGGGAGGACGAGAACGGGAATTTGCTGGTGCCGGGGTATGACACGGAAGGGCATATCCACACGCTTCAGACGATTTCCCTGGACGGAAAGCAGTTCGAGGCAGGAAGCCGCAAGAAGGGCACCTTCTTTCCCATTGACCCAGAGGGGAAGCTTGGGAAGGAAGTGATTCTCATCGCCGAAGGCTTCGCTACGGCGGCAAGTGTACATTTGGCCACGGGTAAGCCGGTGGTAGCTGCTTTTGACGCCGGGAATTTGGAGCCGGTGGCCGTGGCGTTACGCGAGAAGTTCCCGAATGCCCCCATTGNCATCCTGGCGGACAACGACCATGGCCTTTCAATGAACGTCGGGGTGGAGAAGGCCAAGCTGGCGGCCAAGGCCGTCAAGGGACAGATCATCGTGCCCTCTTTTTCCAAGCAGGAGAAAGCGCTGGGAATGACGGATTTTAATGACATATATTGCATCCATGGTCTCACCCAAGTAATGAGGCAGTTGGATTTGTCGGTCGAACGTATATCTCAGACGAGATCCGGTGATCATCGACGGAACATGAAGCAAGAAAGGGTGGACCCTATTGGATCCTGGTGAGTATAATATTGTAACGTCGTGTCATGATTCAAACTACTGCGAATATTGGTGACATGACCTGGATTAAAGAGCAGCTATTACGTCAACATTACTGATGACCAGAAACCGTCCCTTCAACGAACTTCAACTAAACAGACCCACCATGACAGCATCCAGGGCCAAATATCTGACTCCTAGGGCCTGTAACGAAATCTGTGTAAACCTCCACTAAGGGGCGAAAGCCCCAGGAGGTTTCCGTGCTGATCAACCGTGACGAACTGGCCAGGAAGGTGCTCGAGGGAGAGATCACCAGCCTGGACGACCTCAATTCCGTTCTCCGTTCGATGATCAAAGACGTGGTCGAAACGGCCATGGGAGCCGAGATGACCGGTTTCCTCGGCTACGACCGCTATCAAACCCCTGCCAGCGATGCCGGCAATCGCCGCAACGGCTACAGCCAGAAAGGATGCCGTCATCGACAAGGCCAAGGAATGGCAGAACCGGCCGCTGGAGCCAGTTTACGCCATCGTGTTCATGGACGCGCTGTTCCTCAAGCTCCGGGTGGACGGTCGGGTCAAGAATGTGGCCGCCTACCTGATGGTCGGCATCGATTTGGAGGGACGAAAGGAGTGCCTTGGTATCTGGCTTGGCCAAAGCGAATCCGCCAAGTACTGGCTCGGCGTGCTCAATGAGTTCAAAAACCGGGGCGTGGGCGACGTGCTGATTTTTGCCGTGGATGGCCTGACCGGCTTTCCTGAAGCCATCCGAGCCGTATATCCCCAGTCTGAGATCCAGCGTTGCCTCGTCCACCAGGTCAGGAATTCGCTGGCGCAAATGTCCTGGAAGGACCGCAAGGAGGTTGCCAGCTCCCTGCGCTCGATCTACACCGCACCAACAGAGGACGCTGGCCTCATGGCCCTGGCCGAGTTCGAGGAAACCTGGGGACGAAAGTACCCCCATGTCGTGCTGTCCTGGAAACGGCACTGGTCGGAACTGGCGACGTTTTTCAACTATCCCGAAGCGGTACGACGGCTGATTTACACCACCAACCCCATTGAGAGCCTCAACAGCCGGGTCAGAAAAACCGTAAAGGGGAAGAGCGTCTTCCCGACCGAGATCGCCCTGTTCAAGGCCCTGTATCTGGCGGTGGCCGAAGCCGAGAAGCGCTGGACGATGCGAACGAGGAACTGGCAGGAGATCATGACTCAGCTTTCGATCTTCTTCCAGGAAAGGCTCAAAGACTATCTCTGCTGAACCAGCAAACAGGAGCGTTTACACAAATTTCGGGACACTCCCCTTGCAACAGCTCCTTGAGCTGCTCTTTGGAGACGGAATCCTCCATCTCGATAATCTGGTCCCAGATGCCACGCCCTTTGAGAATTTCTATCGAAAGATCATACAGGTTAATTTCCAGAATCCGGACACCGACCTGCTCAAGGCGATTGATTAGCTGACGCTTGAGCCGCTCCATCTCTACGGATTCTTCTGGCTTGAAGGGACAGATGAAGAATGGAACCTCGCTGCCGAGACCTTGCTTGTTGAGAAAACGCTGACCAGAAATCACAGCAAAGAGATGTCGAAATTTGTCCTGCATTGGTATTTTTGCTATATCTTCTGCCACTGCTTCATCCCCTTCACATCGGACTCAAATACAGGGAAGTACAAAATCTCCTTGCTGTTGCCTTGATGGATCAGATTTAACAGCCCCGGGCTGAGCATGGCAGCGTGTATCATGTTGTTGGCCGTCAAAAGATCGGCCTCGCGAAGCATCTTGAACAGAACCTGCCGCAATTTAGCTCGTGTCGCCGGGGTAATCGCATCTAGTTCCAAATGCCATTCTGATTTGCGATTGAAAAACGAATCAAAATCCTCGTATATAAGATATTTTTTTAGAGTTATGTAGTGTTCTCGAAGCACTTCGATGGCAAAATCAGCGATGAATGTATACCTACGGCAAACGGCAAGCCACAGGAAATATGCTTGATCTTGGCTGCTGGCATTAACAAAGAATTTAATCTCACTATCACTCAAAATATTCAGCCTTGAGACGACTTCACGGCAAATTCGTTTGAGGGTGTTCTGTGTTCTTGATTGCAATATGTTTTCAGATAATATCTTTTTTCGGACAAAATGCCAATCGTTAGAATGAAGGTACACAGACGCAACCCCCAATGATTCCTGGAAGAATAGACTGCCAGTTGTAAATGACAAGCTGTACCTGCTTCCGTTCATCCATTGTCCGAACTAGTTATATTATGCTTTGCAGCGCCCCCAGTCTTCACCCATTCGTCAACCTCATCCTTCTTGAACTTCCAGAGGCGACCCATTCGGTGAGCTGGCATCCCATGCTTATCTATCCACTTGTATACAGTGTCGTTGCTGACTCCGAGGTGCTGGCATATCTCGGTCATCGACAACCAACGATCGCCAATCTCGATCATTTCAATCTCCGAGTAGTGGTTGGGTGATGAAGAGCCAAAGCTCGCCGGCTACAGGCGCGAGTCCAGGCCACGACCTTCGCAACCAGGGATAAACAATAGGAAAATGCTTTGAACGATGTCAATCGATCTTTACCGATTTAAGCCGACTAGCAAGGGAGCGCGGGCACTGATTCGTCAGCGTCCGACGACTGGGCCACGGCCATAAACTATGCCCCGATTCAATGATTGCACGCGATTCCCCTCAATCACGACCTTTTTGCCCCATTTCATTTGAGCCAACCGGATACCAGCTTGCCGAGCCGCCGGGTCATGATCGCTGAAAAACACTTGGTCCCCTATGTCCCGGACCAAGCCGCCGCTGGCCAGAGTGAAAAGCACCGTGCCCTTGTTGTCGATCTTGAAGGTGAAACCTTGAATATCCTTGAGGCCCACGGGGGTGGCGGCGTCCTGGGCTTCAAGGTAACGCATCCGGGCCACGGCCAGAAGGGTGCGCTTTTCCTTGGGTGCTAGCTCGGGTTCTTTCTGGATCGCTCGCGTGCGCTCCTCCCAGATGGACCGTGCCAAGTCCCTTCTGCTCGAAATCCAGTCGAATGGCACTTCGCCACGCCCGGGCTCGACCGTTTTTCTCCGCGAACGCAGGACGGCCAGGGCCGCCTCGTTGCCTTGCTCGGCCTGCCAGATCAGGAAGGTGCTCCAAGAGGCATAAGGGAAGGCTTCTCGAAGCGTCTCCCGTCTCTCCTTCATCTCCTGGGCTAGGTTGCGCCTGGCCTTGGCCTGGTGCTGCCCGGCCTGCTTGAGCAGGGCGAACCGGTCTTTCTTGGTCAGGGCCATCCATCCAATCTCCTGGCGCTGGAGCTGCCAGGTCCGGGCGAGTTTTTCCTGACGGATCACCCATTCTCCTTGGAGGGCTGCGGAAGTTTCCTTCCGCTCGGCCATGCCTGCCTTGTATTCAGCGAAAAGATTGTCCCGCTCCGGGCTTTGCCGTTGCAACGGCTTGGCTTGATATCGATTCCGGGACTCGACCTTGTCCACGTCCATCCCGGCCGGCTGAAACCGTTGGAACCGCTTTTCCAGACTTCCCTTGCCCAGGCTCCGGTCCAGGCTGCTCGCCTTGATGGAGTGTTTGCCGTGCCTGTCCTGGATGACCAGGCCGTTTCCATGAGGCTTGATGGCCATGCCATGCCGGGCCAAGGCCAGGTGCAGTGACTGCCAATCCGCGGCCTCCTCGCCCAGGCTGGCCAGGAGGGGTTCGCGGAAGGCCTTGGCGTAGCTCTCGAAGGATTGCTGCCCGGTATGGGCTTCCACCGTGGTGGCTCCGTCGTCGAGGGGCTGTGCCGGGCCCTGGTTTCGGCCATGGTCTATCGCCAAGTCAAAGCGTTTCTCCAACTCGCGGCAAACCCGGTCCCGGGTGCAATAGTCCCGGAACGGATCGTGCCGGGTCAGCCGCTCCGGGTGGATCATGTTGTAGGCCACGTGCATGTGCAGGTTGGCCGTGTTCTTGTGCACCCCGCAATGCCGTTGGTGCTCCCCAAAACCCAAGGCCTTGGCCAGTTCGACCTCAATCTCCTTGAGCACAGCCGGCGTCAGCTTAGCTTCGTCCTCGGTCCGGAAGCTCACGATGAGGTGATAAGTCTTCTCCTTGGAGGTTCGGGTGTTCAGGTCCTGGGTATCGACGACCTCCTGGATGGCCAGATCGTACTCGTCGCCGGCCCAGCAACCCGCGCACCACGTGAGTAGACATTTTTCACCCTTCCGGCCTGCATCTGCGATATAGTTGACCAGACGGTGGTAGTTGTCGTTTTCGGGCTTTCTGGCGATGCGACGGCTGATCATCTTTCTGGGCCTGGGAGTGGATTAGATTCTGGTCACGGCGGCTTTGAGTTCGCGTTGCCGGGCCTCGATTTCCCGCAGTACCCGCCGGACCTCTTGGTGAAGGGCAACAAGCGGCTCCTCCTTCTCGGACAAGCACAGCTTGAAAAGGCCCCCCAGACGGCCGAGGTCGGCGTTAATCTTGAGCAACTCCCGGCGGGCCTGCTGGTTTTCCAGGCTAGGCACCGACAGCCCCAGGCAGACGCGCTTAGCGAAAGTGGAAAGAGAAAGGCCGGTTCTATCGGCGCTCGCCATAATTTTTCCATATTCCTCTGGAGTCAAATAGGTTTTCAGCACGGTCTTCTTTGAAGGCATGGCGTCTATCTCCCCAAGGCCATCTGCGTTGAGCCGCAGGCGAATAAGCCGGCCCCGCAGGGCAGGACGTGAAGAAGGCCGCCGAAGGTGGGCCTACTTCACCTGTCCTGCCTTCCGACGTCGTTATTCCGTACTACATCTTTTGTGCTTTTTTCTAGGTCATACACTTTCATTTCATAAACTTGAATATAACTCCATAAGTTGAGGCTAAAACATCATTGGTCGCCAGCACGGCTTAATTCAAGACAATGTCCACTTGGTTTTGATGGAACTCTCCTCAATATAAGACCGTTAAGTTTAGTATGTCTTAAAAAATACACATCCATAATTTCCGACTATCAACATTACACCCTAATGAGTCTTCTTTGAATGGCAAATTTCAATTTTTGCTTTTGAGATTTATGCCCGACACATGTGAGTCAACCTAGCGACACTTATTTCAAGCCCCACGGCCTGAGTAGGCGCATTTGATCCAAAAAATGCCAACGGCCCCATTCGGACCGTTCAAAAGAAGAATAGTCCACGCCCAATGAGGGGATATTGCGCTCAAGAGAAAATGAGCAATGCCTCGCGCGCAGTGGGAGGCACGCGAATAGGCGCTTGGCTACTGCTCTAACCCTGGGCTGTAGCCTGGTGGGTAGCCCAGGGTCTCGTTTGTTCGACGTTGGGCATCCTGGACGTCCAGGCCAACTCGGACATGGCTCGCCCAGGTGGCGTTCCATAGGGCGACACGCTGCTCCCTGGATTTTCCACCCTGACAACGCTTGAAAAGGGGTCGAGCGCCGGCCACCACCCGGCGCATGAAATCCGCCAGCTTGCGGTTGGCTTTTTGCGCCTTGCGGCGAAGTGCCTCCGAGGCCCTGGCCCGTTCCCGTCGCAGCATTGGTCCCAGCCCCAGCCAATCAAACAAGGCCGTGGTGATGACCCTGATGGCCCGGCAGCCAAAGTACTGGCCCTCGTCGTTCCGTCCCCTCGGCTGGGTCACCTGCATGAAGCCGGCTTCTCTGAGTTGCCTGATGGCCCGCTCGCATCGACGCTGGCCGAGACCGGAATCGCGGACGATGGTCTTCATGTCGATGTCGATGAAGCCAGCGGCCAGGGTCGGTGCGCCGAGGCATAGAGATGCCAAGTCGAGGTGAGAGAGCAGTGTCTCCAGGACCACGACACAGGCCTCGCGGCGTTCACTTCGAATTTTGCGGTTGCCTTGGTGGATCAACAACGGCGAGCATTTTTTCGGATGGCTATACCAGGCCTTAGTCCGCTCGGCTGCCAAGGAGAGGATGCGAGGCAAGCCGCCCTTACCCTTTCGAATCGGGCTGGCGGGAGTTAGCAAGGGCCGTTTGGGGTCATGGCCGCAGCGGTTCCCGCCCGGTTGGTCGACCGAGGAAAAATTTAACTCGGGCGAACGGCTCATGCTGCCGTTCTCCGGGCAGCCGAAGTTTTCGGATTGAGGGTAGGAGGGGCGGAAAGGGTATCAAGGGTAGTAGCGTCGCCAGGGTAGCAATGGGGTAGCAAAAACGACAAAGGCCTTGCCTCGTTTCCGAGGTAAGGCCTTGAAATTTCTGGAGCCAGCGAGGAGACTCGAACTCCTGACCTGCTGATTACGAATCAGCTGCTCTACCAACTGAGCTACGCTGGCAATGAGACGGACGGACTTCATACCTGCTGCGGGGAGGCACGTCAAGCCTGTCGTGAGCCCGGTTTCCGGTAGCCCGCCGTCGGGGGAGGGGAACGATTGCCCATCGGGACAGCCTGCCGTTTCGCCAGGCGTGCGGAGCCGATTGACGAATCCTCGGAAACGCGGCAATGCATGCGTCATGCGAGGGAATTTGCTACGCTTTGTGGTTGTGGCGGGCATGGTCCTCGGGGGGCTCGTCTGGGCTGGCGTGGTCGTGGCCAGGGCCTCCGATGTCGCGGCGACCACCCGGGATATTCCCGGCATCTTGCGCCCGGTCCGGGTCGGCGGCGACCGCGATTACCCGCCCTATGAATTCCTGGACAAGGACGGCCAGCCAGCCGGCTTCAACGTCGATCTGACCCGGGCCGTGGCCGAGGTCATGGGCATGCAAGTGGAATTTCGCCTGGGGGGCTGGGCCGGCGAACGCCAGGCGCTCATGGACGGCGGTCTGGATATCCTGGAGGGCATGACTTATTCCGACGAACGGGCCCGAGTCCTGGATTTCGCGCCTCATACCATTGTCAACCATGCTATTTTCGCTCGGCGCGATACCTTGCCCGTGTCGAGCCTCGACGAGCTGGCCGGTAAAAAGGTCATCGTGCACCGGGGCGGCTACATGCACGATACCCTGGCCGCCAAGGGCTTTGCCAAGGACCTGATCTTTTCCGACACTCCGGCCGATGGCCTGCGGCTTCTGGCCTCGGGCCAGGGCGACTACGCCGTGGTGGCCATGCTGCCCGGCAGCTATATCATCCGCGAAAACAAGCTCGACAATATCCAGCCCGTGGCCCGCACCGTGGCCACGGTGCGCTACGGTTATGCCGTGAAAAAGGGCAACGAGGCCTTGCTCGCCCGGTTCAGCGAAGGCCTGGCCATCTTGCGCGAGACTGGCCGGTACCAGGCCATACACGACAAATGGCTTGGCGTGCTCGAAAACGTCCGGCTCAAATGGCAGACCATTGCCGCCTATGTGGGGGCGGTGGTCACGCCGCTTTTGGCCCTGCTTGGCGGGTCCATGCTCTGGACGTATTTCCTGCGTCGGCAGGTCGCCCAGCGCACCCAATCCCTGACCCAGGCCCTGGATGAACTGTCCCGCAACCAGCGCCAGCTCGTCCAGGCCGACAAAATGGCCGCGCTGGGGACCCTGGTCTCGGGTGTGGCTCATGAGGTCAATAATCCCAATGGCCTCATTTTACTCAATATCCCCATTCTGCGCAAGGTCCAGACCGATGTCGCCCGCCTGCTCGACGCCGTGGCGGAGCGGGAAGGGGAGTTCACCCTGGGTGGCATCACGTACAGCCGCATGCGCCAGGAAGTGCCGCGCATGCTGGAGGAGATGCAGGACGGGGCGCTGCGCATCAAACGCATCGTCAACGACCTCAAGGATTTCGCCCGTCGGGAGGAAGGGGCGGGCAAGGTGCTCATCGACGTGAACGACGCCTCGCGCAAGGCCGTGCGTCTGGTCGAGGCCACCATCCGCAAGCACACGGACCACTTCAGTGCCCGCTACGAGGACGACCTGCCCCTGGTCTGGGGCAATTCCCAGCGCATCGAGCAGGTGGTGGTCAATCTGGTGCTCAACGCCTGCCAGGCCCTGCCCGACAAGAACCGGGTGATCGAAATTACCACCCATCACGACGCCGCGGCCGGCAAGGTGGTCTTGTGCGTGCGCGACGAGGGCGTGGGCATCGCGCCCGAGCATCTGCCCCATCTCACCGATCCCTTTTTCACCACCAAGCGCGACACGGGCGGCACCGGGCTCGGCCTGTCCGTTTCCGCCGGCATTCTCAAGGAACACGGCGGGACCCTGACCTTCGAATCCGTCCAGGGCCAGGGGACCGTCGCCTGTCTGGAACTGCCCGTGCCCCAGGAGGACCCGTCCGCGTGACCACCGCCCTGTCTCCCGCTTTCGGCATCCTGCTCGTGGACGACGAGCCGGCCTGGCTGCGTTCCCTGTCCCTCACCCTCGAATCCGCGGCTGGCATCACCAACACGTTTTTGTGCCAGGAAAGCCGTGATGTTCTGCCACTCCTGGAAAAGGGCGGCATCGGCCTGGTGCTGCTCGATCTGACCATGCCCGGCCTGTCCGGCGAGGAGCTTCTGGCCGCCCTGGCCGAACGCCATCCGGACGTGGCCTGCATCATCATCAGCGGCGTGAGCCAGCTCGACACGGCCGTGCGCTGCATGAAGCTCGGGGCCTTCGATTACTACGCCAAGACCGACGAGGAGGACCGCATTATCGGCGGCGTGCTGCGGGCCATCCGCATGCTCGAACTGCGCGACGAGAACCGGGCCGTCAAAAGCCGGCTCGTGGCCGGCGGACCGGCCCATCCCGAGGCCTTTGCCGGCATTGTCACCCGGTCCCGGGCCATGCTTTCGGTGTTTGCCTATATCGAGGCCGTGGCCCCGAGCCCCCAGCCCCTGCTCATCACCGGTGAATCCGGCGTCGGCAAGGAGAACCTCGTCCGGGCCGCCCATGCCGTAAGCGGCCGGCACGGTCCCCTGGTGGCCGTCAATGTGGCCGGACTCGACGATACGGTGTTCGCGGACACCTTGTTCGGCCATGTCCGGGGGGCCTACACCGGGGCCGAGGCCCCGCGCAAAGGCATGATCGAGGAAGCGGCCGGAGGGACGCTGTTTCTCGACGAGATCGGCGACCTGTCCGTTGCTTCCCAGGTGAAGCTTTTGCGCCTGCTCCAGGAGGGCGAATATTATGCCCTGGGCAGTGACCAGCCCAAGCGGCTGCGCGCCCGGGTCATCGTGGCCACCCACCGCGATTTGGCCGCCGACGAGGCCGCCGGCCGGTTCCGGCGCGATCTCTATTTCCGGCTGCGCACCCACCACGTGCACATCCCGGCCTTGCGCGAGCGCCAGGAGGATATCGAGCCGCTGTTGACGCATTTTCTGGACGAGGCGGCCGCGTCCATGGGCAAGTCCCGGCCCACGCCACCGCCCGAACTGGCCGGTTGTTTGGCCACCTACGCCTTTCCCGGCAACATCCGGGAACTGCGCGCCATGGTTTTTGACGCCGTGAGCCTGCACACCGGGCGCATGCTGTCCATGAAGAGCTTTCTTTCCGCCATGGGCCGGGTCCAGCCTTGTCCGGCCGCGCCGCCGCCCAATCCCTTTGCCGCCTTCGCGCAGTTGCCCACCTTTGCCGAGGCGGCCCGGTTCCTGGTGGATGAGGCCCTGGCCCGCTCCGGCGGCAACCAGACCCTGGCCGCGCGCCTGCTCGGCATCTCCCAACCGGCGCTCAGCAAACGCCTCAAGCACGCGGCCGCCCAAACCCCCATAACCTAGGGCATGGACATAACCGGGAGTTCTATGCTCTAAGCGGATGGAATGGGAAGTGTTTTGAAAAAAACGCCGCCAACCGTCATAACTTGGGTTATGAGGGTTGGCGGCGTTTTTCGTGCGCCACCCTGACATATTTCCGTTTAAAATAAGCAGAATAGGGCAGTTGTAACCGCACTGGCACCTATCCTGCTTTTCTGCGTCACGAAGGCTGCTCCTGCCGGGCGTGGCGGCGGCGTCATGGCGCCCGGCACTGTATCCAGGACGGCCGGCCGTGGACCGGCTTCCCCCAACCCGTACCCCGAGGAGTCCTCCATGCAACGCTTCTCCAAGTTCCTGGCTCCGGTGCTGCTCGGCCTCATCATCTGGCTGCTGCCCGCTCCCGAAGGTCTGTCGTCGGCGACCTGGACCTATTTCGCCGTGTTCGCGGCCGTGGTCCTGGGTCTGGTCCTGGAACCCGTTCCCCCGGCNCTGATCGGCCTGATCGGCGTCACCCTGGCTTCCGTTTTACGGCTCGTGCCCCTGACCCCGGGCAAGGCGCCCTCGGCNGGNGACGCCATCAAGTGGTGTTTGTCAGGCTTTTCCAACGGCACGGTCTGGCTCATCTTCGCCGCCTTCATGTTCGCCCTGGGCTATGAAAAGACCGGGCTCGGCAAGCGGCTCGGCCTGACACTGATCAAGGCCATGGGCAAGAAGACCCTGGGCCTGGGCTATGCCGTGGCCCTGGCCGATTTGATCCTGGCGCCGTTCATGCCGTCCAACACGGCCCGNAGCGGCGGCACCATCTTCCCCATCATCAAGAANATTCCGCCGCTTTATGGTTCCACGCCGGAAAACAATCCCCGGGGCCTCGGCGCCTACATCATGTGGACGGCCCTGGCCACGACCTGCGTCACCTCGTCGATGTTTTTAACCGGCNTGGCCCCCAACGTCCTGGCCCAGTCCCTGGTGGAAAAGACCGCNCATGTGCAGCTCGGCTGGACCCAGTGGTTCATGAGCNTCCTGCCNGTNGGCATCATNCTNTTNCTGGCCACGCCGCTTTTGACCTACATCATCTATCCGCCCACCCAGAAGACCTCGGAAAACGCCCCGATCTGGGCCGGTGAGGAACTGCGTAAGCTCGGCCCCATCACGGCCCGGGAAATCACCATGGCCCTCCTCGCCATGGGTGCGCTGCTGGGCTGGATATTCCTCAAGGGCATCGTCGATCCCACCACCGTGGCCCTGGTCGCCATCTGCATCATGGCCTTGTCCAAGGTGGTCAGTTGGGACGACATCATCGGTTACAAGCAGGCCTGGAACGTGCTGGCTTGGTTCGCCACCCTGGTGACCATGGCCGACGGTCTCAACAAGACCGGCTTTCTCAAGTGGTTCGCCGAGGCGGCCGCCGCCCACATGCAGGGTTTTTCCCCCACCGCCATGCTGCTTGGCCTGGTGATCCTCTTTTTCGTCAGCCACTACATGTTCGCGAGCCTTACCGCCCATGTGGCGGCCCTGCTCCCGGTCATGCTGGCCACGGCCATGGCCGTGCCCGGCCTCAACATCGCCACGGCGGCCATGGTGCTGTGCGGTTCCCTCGGCATCATGGGCATCATAACGCCCTACGGCACCGGGCCTTCGCCGCTGTATTTCGGTTCGGGCTACATCAAGAGCAAGGAATTCTGGATTCTGGGCTTGGTGTTCGGCGCGATCTATCTGGCCGTCTTTCTGCTGGTCGGCTTCCCCTGGATTCTCTGGCGGGGCTAGCGGTCGGCAGTGTTGTTCATGAAGTAAGGAGTTCTCATGCGTACCATTTTACGTGACACCATTGTCGATGCGGTGGCCGCCATGTGCATCGACGCCAACCGCTTCCTGCCGTCCGATGTCCTGGCCTCGCTGACCAAGGGACAGGCGACCGAGACCCTGCCCGCCGCCCGGGAGGTCTTCCGGCAACTGGAGCAAAATGCCTCCCTGGCCGCGGAAACCGGACTGCCCTTGTGCCAGGACTGTGGCCTCGGCGTCTTTTTCGTCGAAGTCGGCGAAGCGGTCCGGGTGGCCGACGGCAGCCTGCGCGAGGCCATCAACGCCGGCATGGTCAAGGGCTACCAGGAGGGCTTTCTGCGCAAGTCCACCTGTGATCCCTTCACCCGCAAAAACGTCGGCGACAATTCTCCGGCCATCATCCACTTCGATCTGGTCCCTGGGGACACGCTCAAGATCTGGATGATGGCCAAGGGCGGCGGTTCGGAGAACATGTCGCGGGTCATGATGCTGGCGCCGGCCCAGGGTTGGCCGGGCATCCGGGAATTCGTCATCCGCCGGGTGGCGGAGGCGGGCTCCAACCCTTGTCCGCCGATCCTGGTCGGCGTCGGCATCGGCGGC
>JGI20225J20221_1001203_pt1 | contig 29820 bp, 25 predicted proteins | sample BioMet4_FD_20221 | JGI IMG/M metagenome (IMG submission 20221)
AATAATCTTCAAAAGCCATTAAATACTACTTTCCTCCCACTCTCTCAAAAGCACCGGCATCGGGTGCACCATCAGAAGTTCGTGAATCACCCTTTAAATCAACCGGAAAGAGTGATCCATACTGCAAAAGGCCAAAATTTTTGGCAGGTGAAAGGGTGTCCAAAAGGTACAAATATTTCTGAGGATCGACAAATTTCGGATCATCTTTAACTACATTGATAAATCGAGAAGCCGGCATGGCAACAGCGCTTGAAATTTTCACAATAGAGTTCACAAATTGATAGGTCATTGTAGCCGGAGATATCATACCGTTATAGGAGGTGTCAATCCAAACCTCGTTCGACATGCTACCATATACAATGCAGTTGAAAAAATTGGCTCGTTCAATATTACGTGGAACCATGGTGACCGATCCACCGGTAGGTTGATAAAGGTAATAGTTGTTGAGCCAAAGTTCAGGATACTTACGAGAATAGTAATCGCCCCAATAGTTTGCCATGGTGCACTGATTGAACTCATAGTTGCCACCCAATGTTAGTGCAACAGTAGCTTGTCCACAGTTAGCAAATAGGCAATTCCCAGCATTAACAATAGCACCTCTGGCCAGTAGACCAAAAGCTGACATATTTTCGACCCGCGAATTTGTAATAGTGAGAGTTGGTTCATTTGCTACCTTAAATGTATCAACCTGCACTCCTGTAATGGCATTCTTTACATCACACCAATTCATTACATTACCGGAGCTACCAGCAGTAAAGTAAATGCCAGCCCATTGACCAGCCTTATCCTGATAAAACGTTTCAAGTCGATCGCCAGAAAACGAAACAGGGTTATCAAATGTCCCATTAACAACCATCTTTCCCTGCACATAGAACCTTGAATTATTATGAAAATAGAACCGCGCTCCAGCATCAACTGTTAAAATTTCACCATCAGGAATCCACAGAGAATTATATATAAGATATGGTTTTGCTGCAGAAAATGTTTGAGAAGTTACAACCGCCCCATCCAATAAGACCACATCTTGTCCCCAAGATAAAAGTTTAACACCTTCAATATTACCGTTGAGACTAAACATGATAGAATCTTCCACTGCCAATGGTGAATTTTGGTTAGATGGATCCACCGTAACGCTCACAAAAACAAAAATAGAATCGCCCGATGCAATCTCCACATTCTGCACCGCAGGGCCAGGCTCGCCATCTACATTGATTTTATAGGAAGAACCTAATCCGCCAGCCAACCAGACCTTGGAAATTTTAATGCGTGAATTACTTCGGTTATAAACCATGAAATTTCGAGTAGAACTCCCAATGGAGGAAAATACCGTATCAAAAACAACAGTATCAGTCGAAAACAGAAGTCGATCTCCAGAACTAGTGCTTATCACCTCCTTTTGACAGGAAATAAAAGCCATGCTAAAGAAAAAAAGTGTTGGAATAACAATCTTCATAGTGAAAAAATACTTGAGTTCAAAACTATCACATTACCATAAATAAACGGCAACTTTTTTTTAGTATTTTGGTCGATAGAAAAAAGAGCGCAATGATTATACAAAGAAGGTTAAAATACGCCTACCTATTTATATTTTCAACAATTGCCATATCCTGCACCCAAATGAAAAATGCTGATTTAATCGTATTCAATGGAAAAATATACACCGTTGATTCCGTCTTCAACGTTGTAAATGCAATGGCCATTAAGGATGGAAAAATTGCTGCATTGGGCACTAACAGTGCCATACTGAGTGCATATACGGCAAAAGAACAAATAGATTTAAAAGGAAAATTTATATATCCAGGATTTATTGATCCTCACTCGCACATTACTGGCTATGCTGAATATTTAGCCACGGCAAATCTCAACGGGGTTGAGTCGTATGACGAAATGCTACAACGATTAATCGAGCATGACAAAAAATTTCCTTCGGATTGGGTAATAGGTAGAGGTTGGGATCAAAATCGCTGGAAAGGAAAAGCCATGCCCTCCAACGACAAATTGAATAATGCATTTCCCAATAAGCCTGTCTTTTTGATTAGGATCGATGGACATGCTGCACTGGCAAACGCATTAGCGTTAAAAACAGCTGGGATAAACGAAGCCTCCCATGTTGAGGGGGGTGAAATACCAAAAGTAGATGGGAGACCTACAGGCATACTTCTTGATAACGCAATTGAACTTGTAACAAAACATATTCCTCAAACTGCCAAAGATAAGTTAGATGGTCTACTTAAAACTGCAGAGGATAACTGTTTTAAAGTTGGTTTAACAACCGTAACGGATGCCGGCATTGATTATGAAACGCTTAAATTCTTAGAGCAGGAGTATGAGCATAAACAAATAAGGATAAGAATTTACGCCATGCTAAACCCATCGAAGGAAAACGTTGAAATGGTAGTTAAGAAAGGGCCTTTCCATACTGACAATTTATACGTTAGTTCCATTAAACTTTTTGCCGATGGAGCACTTGGCTCAAGAGGTGCTAAGCTGATAGAGCCCTATAGTGATATGCCAAACACAAGCGGCATATGGACTTTAACAGAAAAAGAACTTAACGAAGTGTGTAAATTAGGTTACCAATACGGCTTCCAAGTAAACACGCACTGTATTGGAGATGCAGCATGCCATCGCATACTAACAACCTATGAAAAGTATCTCAATGGAAAAAACGACCGAAGATGGCGTATTGAACATGCACAAGTTGTTGCACCCAAAGATTTCGTCCTCTTTAAAAAGAATTCCATTATCCCTTCAGTTCAAACCACTCATGCCACCTCTGACATGGATTGGGCCCCAGACCGTTTGGGGTCAAGAATAAAGCATGCGTATGCATACAGAGATCTGCTTGAACAGAATGGATGGCTTCCAAATGGAAGCGACTTTCCCATTGAAAGCATAAATCCAATATACGGATACTATACTGCAGTGGCAAGAAAGAGTCCAACTCGTCCAAACGGAGAACCATTTCAACCAGAAAATGCAATAACGAAGGAAGATGCATTAAGGGCTATGACCATATGGGCCGCCAAGGCAAACTTCATGGATAAATATGTTGGGAGTTTAGAAACTGGAAAATTCGCGGATTTTGTTATTCTTTCCGATGATATTATTGCCGCCTTTTCGGATAGCATACCAAACGTTAAAGTAGTAGCAACATTTGTTGGAGGACATGAAATGTTCTTAAAACAATAAAAATATTCGTCAAATACTAGAACGAAACAACAAATTGATACAATTGATTCAGAATTTTATACTTTTGGGTTAACAATCAAGGGCATTGTTCATTTTATGAAAACAGAAATCATACTGGCCGAGGAGGAAAACCTTCTTGAGATAATGTTTATTTACAAATTAAACTCAGAGAACCTTATCTCCCAAGGATTCACACACTGGAATAGTGCCTATCCATCCTATTCAAAGGTTAGAAATAATGTTCTTAACGGACAGGTGTACCTACTAAAAAAAGAACATGGAACAGTTGGCGTAATTACCCTAAACAACGAACAGGACTCAACATACAGCAAGCTCACTTGGAAAAGTGGACCTAACGCCTTAGTAATTCATCGAATTGCGATAATTCCATTCTTCCAGAATAGAGGCTATGGTAGTGAATTGCTTCTGTTTGCAGAGCAATTTGCAAAAAAAAACAATTTTCCCTCGATCAGGCTCGACACATACACAAAAAACCAAACAACTGAGAGTTTTTTCTCGAAGAGGGGCTATACAAAGGTTGGCGAAATCGCACACTCGCAAGATCTCAATTTATATACGTGCTACGAGAAAATCATCGTCTAAAAAAACCAGGGAACAAACTCTCCTTTACTACTAACTACCTATTGTAACGTTAGCGGTTTACCTTGATAATAATCCAGAATTTCCTTACGAAGCACATATGAATATTTCGAATTTATATAGTTGGTAGTAGCCTCAAAAAGATTCTTCTGTGCAATTCCCAAGTCTATAGAGCTGGCCGATCCCAAATCATACTTCTCCTTGGTCGCATTCCAAGCAGCATCTGACGCTTCAATTTTGTCCTTGGCTGCCATATAGTTATTCCATGCTCCATTAGCCTCCATGTAGGCATTAATCACCTCCTTAGTTGCAGCATTCACTGTTTGCTGATAGCTATACCTTGCATCGTTATATGCAATTCGTTTCCTAGTTCTATTTGTTTGAGCAGAGAATCGATCGAGAATTGGAATAGATAATCCAATTGATATTGACTTTAAGCGATTATCATTAACCTGATTTTTATAGCCATAGGCCGGATAGATTGTCTTCCCGGTTGGATCTCTTGGATCTGCTGCATTATCGGCAAACCAAGACGACATGCTATAGCCTAAATAAAGCCGGGGCGAAAACTGTCCAATTGCCGAATAGTAGTTCAACTCCCGTGCACGCATGTTATTTTGCGCAACCTTAATTTCAGGAAACCAAGAGTCCTTTTCTGCAAGAATACTATCCATTGGAGAAAGATCATAGCCAAGTGAGCTATCAACACTAGCAGGGGTTGCGATATTAAACCCCATGACATCAGGAATTTCTAAGAGTTGAGCCAAATCAATCAACACTAGCTGATATTGGTTCTGATAGCTAACCACATCGGCACTACTTCTAGCATACTGCGCTTTAATCTCAAGATATTCGGCGTTGGAAACACCCCCGAGATTAAAGAGATTCTCCTCCTTCTCTAAATTTTGTTTCGAAATAGCCTCTTGCTGCACTGCAGCTTTATAAAGATCGCGCTTAAAGAGAACATCAACATACTTCACCATGATATTCAACGAAAGATTCTTCCGTTCGGTGGCAAGAGAAGCCTTTGCTTTTTCAAAATCGTAACGAGAAGCACGAGCTCCGTTGACTAGACTAAATCCTTGAAAAAGAGTTACGCTACCCGAAAGAGACAGTGAGCCGCTATTGACTGTTGCATCCTGATAAGAATTAGCGTTGTAGTTATAAGCGCGCCCAATTGCCTTACCATAATATGCATCGCCCGACAATGAGGGAACCATCTCCATAATAGACTGAGTGGCATTTGCCGAGCCTAATTTTACTTCTAATTCAGCACGCTTATACTGTATATTATTGTCTAACGCATACTTCAAACAATCATCAAGCGTCCAAAGTTTTTGGGAAAACACCTGTCCATACGCTAGAAAGGCAAAAATGAAAATAATTTTTTTTCTCATTTTAAAATGCACTTAAAGTATTGGGCTGGCCAATCTTTTACCATTAATAAAAAATGTTGAGTCCAATTGCAAATGAATATATGCAAGAGAATCGCATTTAGCAAAGCTACAACCATTCATATTTAGGAACGACACCACATCTTCCTCCGAAATATTAACAAATGAAGCGGTATTGTCAATGCACGCAACTTCTAACGCCTCTAAAGAAGAAAGAGATTTTAATATTTTAACCGGGGCTACCTTTGCTGGCTGGGTGCTGTTGAGATTCTGTTCAACACGTAATCCTTTTCCTAATGCTTCAGTTGTAAAGGTAAAAGAGAAGACAGAAAAGCATAGCAACAAAAGATTTCTCATAGGTAAAAAATTAAAATTAAAAACTACCCCTTACGTTTTCTAAATAAAACCTTGATGTGCTGCGCTTCAGGCTCAGGTGTATAAATCTGGATTAATTCCCAATCGATGCTGAGGGCTGCAATATATTCCCTTAGCTTAAGAATCCGCACTAACGTTTTATTTTGGCTACCATCATCCGAATTATCTTCGCCAATCTGAACCGTCCAAGGTAGAGACTCCAGTTTAAAACTGTAAGCCTCCTCCTTGTCTTCCACACGGAATATAATATCGGCAACTTCTCCTTCAGGAATTGAAGGAATAGGGATACAAAGTTCTCGCATGACGGTAAATTTTAGCTACAACAATTTCTTCACATTCTCTGTAACAACATGCCCGTCGAAAAGGTGAATAATACGATGAGCCTTTTCGGCATCACTGGGTGAGTGAGTTACCATTACAATGGTGGTACCATCGCTATTTAATTCAGAAAGAAGATTCATTACCTCTTCACCATTTGCTGAATCGAGGTTTCCAGTAGGTTCGTCAGCCAAAATTAACTTTGGATTTGCAACTACTGCTCGAGCGATGGCAACACGCTGCTGCTGTCCTCCAGACAGTTGCTGTGGAAAATGGTTTCTTCTATGTGACATTTTCATTCGGTCCAACACCATCTCCACCTTCCTTTTCCGCTCTGGAGCGGAAACGCCAAGATACAATAGAGGAAGTTCAACGTTTTCAAAAACAGTAAGTTCATCAATAAGATTGAAACTTTGGAAAACAAATCCTATGTTTCAATCTTATTGATGAACTTACTGTTTTTGAAAACGTTGAACTTCCTATAGAGGAAGTTCAACGTTTTCAAAAACAGTAAGTTCATCAATAAGATTGAAACTTTGGAAAACAAATCCTATGTTTGCTTTTCGCAGGTTTGTACGCTGCTTCTCCTTAAACTTGGATACTTCATGCCCCAGAAAATGAAGTTCACCCCCACTGGGGTTATCAAGCAGTCCAACTATGTTTAGCAAGGTGGATTTGCCACACCCGGATGGTCCCATAATAGCAACAAATTCGCCCTCCTTAACCTCGATACTCACCTTATTCAAAGCAGTTGTTTCAACCTCTTCTGTTCGAAACACCTTAACTAAATCAACAGTTCTTAGCATAGCATTAATGTTTTAGGTAAACCTATATTTATTTTTTTAGAACGAGTTTATCCACATCACCAAAAGTATCGTAGCTAGATACAATTACCTTTTCACCGGGCTTCAATCCTTCAACCACCTCATAGAACAAAGGATTCTGACGATTAATTCTTATGGGTCTTTTTGTTGCGATAGTTCCGGACGGATCAATCACAAAAATCCACTGACCACCAGTACTTTGATAAAAGCCACCTCGTGGAATGAGAATTGCCATATTGGATTCGCCAAGTTCTAACCGAATTCTCGAAGTTTGCCCAATTCTTATATCAGAGGGGATAGAATCGAGAAACTCCATATCAACAATAAATCGACCATTCTTCACTTCTGGATAAACCTTGGTTATCTTAGCTTTATAGGAAGTACCAGCAAAATCACACTCTCCAATAAGGTTGCGAGTTACTCGTGAAATATAATGTTCATCTACCTCTACCTTAAGTTTATAGGAATCAAGAACATTTATCTGACCTATACGAGTTCCCATACTTACCACCTGCCCAATTTCGAGATCTAGGGATGCAAGTTCACCAGCAACTGGCGACCTAAGATTCAACCCCTCAAATCGCTGTCGAACAATCGCCAAATTTTGCTGCATACGTAAAACATCATTTTCGAGTGTTACAACCTGCGTTACTCTATAAAGCGAATCTTGGTAAATGCTCTCCTTCAGCAGTTTTATCTTATCCTTGGTATAATCAAGATCTTCCTTTGCCCGCTTATACTCCTCCACCGAAATCAAGTTTTTCTTTTGCAGTTCAAGGCTTCGTTGATAAGCCCTACTTTGTTGACTAAGCTTATACTCTTGATCGAGAAGTTGGCTTTGAGATTCCACCAGCTGCTTTTGCATACTTAGGCGAGCATTTCTCAACTCATTGGTTGTTCGTGAAGCATCAGCCTCAGTTCGTGAAATATCAATCACCAAACTGGTGTTGCTAAACTTGGCAATTACGTCACCTTTTTTAACCATAGAACCCTCGCGCCGAACTATATCCTCAACCCGACTTCCCGATTCTGTTGCATCTAAATAGATAGTCTGAATTGGTGCAACTGTTCCTATAACGGCAATGTAATCCTTAAATAAATCTTGTTTAACCTCTTCAACGGTTATCTTATCCAGGTCAACATTTAGCTTGCGACTTTTATCACCAAAGGCAATCGTTAATATTAGTGCCAATACAACAAGGGCAATTACACCGTACCAGATTTGTCTTTTGGTAAAACGACCCTTCTTTTCAATAATCTTATCCATAAAGTGAGAAATAAAGTTCTAATCATATCCCAATATATCCATTAACGTACCAAAAAACGCAGAAATCTCATTTTCTGAAACATAATAAATCTTTGGCACACTATTCAACCCTAAATTTTGTTCGTAATTGCAACAGCCAGTGTTCGAAATCGCACAATATCCATTAACTTTAAACCATTAAGTAAATTTAAAATCTTAAAATTGTTTAGCAAAATATTTTGTTATGATTAAGAAATTTGGCAAAGTCCTGGCCATAGATGATAACGAAGATATTCTTTTTGCCTTAAAGTTACTTCTTAAGCCATACGTGGAACAGGTCGTTACGACCTCTAATCCAAACGAAATACCACAGCTTATGGAAAAGAATTCCTTTGATCTTTTCCTACTTGACATGAACTTTACCCAAGATGCAATCAGTGGACAAGAGGGTTTTTACTGGCTAGAAAAAGTGCTTGGAATAGATTCGTCGGCCATCGTTCTTTTCATTACGGCCTATGGCGACGCTGAAAAAGCAGTAAAGGCAATCAAAGCAGGAGCAACAGACTTTATCCTCAAACCATGGCAAAACGAGAAATTGATTGCTACAGTATCATCTGCCTTAAAATTGCGTCAATCAAAAGACGAAGTTGATAGCCTAAAGCAAAAGCAAATTGCCTATACCGAAGCCATCAACAAACCGTTTACAGACTTTATTGGGGAATCGACAAAGATGAAGGAAGTATTTGCAACCATCCAAAAAGTAGCAAAGACAGACGCAAACGTATTAATACTTGGAGAAAACGGGACTGGAAAAGAGCTGGTAGCCAGAGCCTTGTATCGTAATTCCAACCGGAAAGACGAGATTTTTCTAAGTATAGATTTGGGCTCGTTGAGTGAATCGCTATTTGAAAGCGAATTATTTGGCCACGAGAAAGGTGCATTCACCGATGCAAAAAAGGAAAAGCCAAGTAGATTTGAAGTGGCGCACAACGGTACGCTATTTCTGGATGAAATAGGAAATCTATCAATGCCTCTACAAGCTAAATTGCTAACCGCCATTGAAAGGCATGAAATTACTCGAGTTGGTGCAACCAAATCAACGCCAGTAGATGTTAGGCTAATCTGTGCCACCAACAACGATATACACCAACTCGTCACGAGCGGTCAGTATAGGCAAGATTTACTTTATCGAATAAACACCGTAGAAATACACCTTCCCCCCCTTAGAGAAAGAGGAGAAGATATTGCTATTCTTGCCCGTCATTTTCTTTCCATTTACTCAAAAAAATACAAAAAATCTATCCACGGAATTGCTAGTGAATCATTAAAAAAGTTGCTTCAATACCCCTGGCCTGGAAATGTTAGGGAGCTACAACATAGTATCGAGCGAGCTGTTATAATGAGTGATGCAGATATGCTCATGCCAGACGATTTTTTCCTAACCGGTTCGAAGGAAAAATGCGGCGAAGTTGACCTCGAATCATTCAACCTTGAAGAAATTGAGAAAAATGTGATAACAAAGGTGCTTAAACAGTTCAGCGGTAACATAACCCAAGCTGCCACCGAACTAGGAATAACTAGAACATCTCTTTACCGTAGAATGGAAAAACATGGTTTATAAAAACTTTAGAGTAAATGTGGTAACGAGACTGCTGATACTGTCGTCCAGCATTTTTGCGCTTTTCTACACTATCAGCAACTACAATTTTTTTATCACGCCCTTACTGATTGGAGTCTTCATCTTTCTACAAATTTATGCACTATTCAAGTTTGTAGATAAAACAAATCGAGATTTAGCCAGTTTTTTGGAGTCGATTAGATTTTCCGAATTTACTAGAACCTTTCAGGTTGAAGGAATGGGCAGTTCTTTTGACGAACTAAGCAAGGCCTTCAATGATGTTATCAATGACTTTCAGGCAGTACGTTCGCAAAAGGAAGAACACTTTCAGTATTTGCAGAGCATTTTGCAAAATATTGACGTGGCCATTATTGCCTTTCAAAAGGATGGAACTGTTGAGATGATCAACAAGGCAGCAAAGGTTCTGTTTCAAGCGCATAGCATTAAAAACATAAAACAACTTGCGTCGGTTAGCTACGAGCTGGTAGATAAACTTCTCAATATCTCACCGGGTGAAAACACCTTAGTCAAAGTTCAGATCGATGACGACCTTCTGCAACTAGCAGTATACTCTACAGAATTTCATATACATCGAAAAGAAATTGTTCTTGCCACCATTAAAAACATTCAAAGTGTTTTGGAGGAACAGGAGACAGAGACCTGGCAAAAATTAATTAGCGTGCTCACCCATGAAATAATGAATTCCATTACACCAATTGCTTCATTGTCCTCCACGCTAGACAGCATGCTTAAAGCCATAAAGGAAGACAAGGTGCAGGCACATGAAATTGATGAAGAAACTACAGATGAAATACAGCAGGCCATGCAAACAATTCATAAGCGAAGTACTGGCTTGTTGCACTTTGTAAATACTTACAGAAACTTAACCCGTATACCAAAACCAAACTTCAAAATAACCAAAGCAAAAGTTCTAATTGAAAACATACGACCATTAGTGGAAGAGGATGTTAAGCAGAGTGGTATAGCAATGGGTATTGAGGTTGAACCGGCAGATATAGAATTCTCCATCGATGAAAATCTGATTGAACAAGTCATTATTAACTTGGTAAAAAATGCGTCGCAGGCGCTTGATGGCAAAGTCACACCACGAATTGAGATAAAGTGTTTCCGGAATAAGAGGGGAAGAGTGACCATTCAAGTATCAGACAACGGTCAAGGAATATTGCCAGATGTTCTAGATAAAATATTCATCCCATTCTTTACCACAAAGCCAAAAGGTTCGGGAATTGGGTTGAGTCTTTCACGTCAAATTATGCGACTCCATGGGGGCAGTATAACGGCCAATTCGGTGATAGGTGAAGGTTCCACATTTACCCTTACATTCTAAAAAAAAGACGTTCCTCTCAGAACGTCTTTTATCCTATTCACACACCAATAAAATACAAAAGCCTCGAAAACCGAGGCTTTGTGGGAACAATAGGATTCGAACCTATGACCCTCTGCTTGTAAGGCAGATGCTCTGAACCAGCTGAGCTATGCTCCCAATAAACAAATCAACCTTGGTGTGGGAACAATAGGATTCGAACCTATGACCCTCTGCTTGTAAGGCAGATGCTCTGAACCAGCTGAGCTATGCTCCCAAAGTTTTAAGACTCTAGCAAAACGTTTTTTGCCTAAAGCGGTGCAAATATAACGCACTTTTTCAAATTCACAAACAGCCATAGCAAAAACTTCTTGACATTATACCACTTCAGCAACCACAAAAGTGCTTCCTCCAATGAAAACCAAATCATTAACTTCCGCATTATTTTTTGCAGCTTGCAAGGCTTCCATCACCGTAGAATAGGGTTTACCATTAAGGTGAAAATTTGATGCCAACTCCTTTAATGCGACCTCCGACATTGCCCTAGGAATTGATGCCTTGGTAAAATAATAGGTTGCATCTTTGGGTAGAATACCCAATACGCCAGAAACATCCTTGTCCGACACCATGCCTAAAACAAAATGTAACTTCCGATGAGGTGTTCGTTCCAACTGTTGTACAACGTAGCGAATACCATCCACGTTGTGACCTGTATCACACACCACAAGAGGATTATGCCCTAGGATTTGCCACCGTCCCATTAATCCTGTTGAATGTGCAGCATTAGAAAGTCCATTTAAAACCGTAGCCATAGTAATAAGGGGAAATTGTTTGGCTAAAAGTTGAATAGAAGCTAAAACCGTCAATATATTATGCTCCTGATATATTCCCCCAAGGTCAATTTCTATACGTTCTCCTTCTACAATAGATGGACCACCAACTTTAAACCACTGACCTCCCTTAGATAAATATCCATGCTCTGTTATGGAAAGGACTTTATCTGCCAAAAGAAGGTTAGCATTAACTTCTGCTGCTTTGTTCTCAAAAACATGTCGGTAAGCTGGATTTGATTCTCCTAGTACAACTGGCACATTTGGTTTAATTATTCCAGCTTTTTCTCCTGCTATTTTTGCTAATGTATTTCCAAGAAACTGTGTATGGTCTAAGCTTATGTTTGTAATTATTGATAATAGAGGATTGATAATTACAATACAAAGCTTAGACCATACACAGTTTCTTGGAAATACATTAGCAAAAATAGCAGGAGAAAAAGCTGGAATAATTAAACCAAATACTCCTGTTGTTTTCTGTAGCCTTATTTTCAAATACGGGGCGTGTCTCAGTTACATATTCTCCAACAACAACAGGAGTATTTGGTTTAATTATTCCAGCCTTTTCAATGGCAATTTTTTCAAGTGTATCACCCAAAAGATCGGTATGATCTAGTCCAATATTAGTAATTATGCTCAACTCTGGGGAAATTATATTGGTAGAATCGAGCCGACCACCTAAGCCAACCTCCACAACCGCAACATCAACTTTTTCGCGTGCAAAATAGTCGAAAGCCATCGCCACCGTCATTTCAAAAAATGAAGGCTTAATACGATCAAAAATAGCCTTGTTGCGCTCAACGAAAAGCAAAACCTCCTCTTCTGGAATTAGTTGACCATTAACCTTTATTCTTTCACGAAAATCCCTTAAATGAGGTGATGTGTAAAGCCCAACACGGTAACCAGCTTTAATAAACACAGCTGCAATCATGTGCGAAGTTGACCCTTTCCCATTAGTCCCCGCCACATGGATACATTTGAAATTCCGGTGAGGATGGTTAAAATATTCATCCAATGCAGATGTATTTGCCAAATCGGCCTTATAAGCAGCCTTCCCCAAACGCTGAAACATTGGAAGTTGACTAAACAGGTAATCAAGCGTCTCCTTGTAGGTCATATCAAATAAATTGCCAGCAAAATTAAGGAAAAGCTAGCCGCTTTATTCAGCCTATATCGATATATTTTTGAACAACGAAGGTAAAAAATTGCTACATTTAAGCATAATTCTTTCAAACTACCACGCTATGAGCAAAAACATTAAAACCTTCGTGCTCGATACCAACGTCCTCTTGCACGATTTCAAGTGTATTTACAACTTTCAGGAGAATGACATTGTATTGCCAATTGTAGTTCTCGAAGAGTTAGATAAGTTCAAAAAAGGCAACGAACAAATCAACTTTAATGCAAGAGAACTAGCTCGAGAACTTGACAAAGTAGCCGGGGAACAGCTATTCACCACCGGTATTAAATTGGGAAAAGGATTAGGAAAACTCCGTGTTGAAACAGGGAAACCATTTTCTAAGCAGATGACCGAATCCTTTACCGAAGATACACCCGACCACCGTATTCTAGCCATTGCCGAATACCTCTTCAAAACCATCAAAGGAAGTCCGGTTATCCTCGTTTCTAAAGACATTAACTTACGGCTTAAGGCAAAGTCGCTTGGTTTACAGGCTCAGGATTACCTTTCCGACAAAGTAATGGATCTTGAGGTAATTAAGAAAGAGGTAGACGTTCTGAACAACATTGATGATGATTTAATTGCCAAACTATACCAAACTACCAATGGAGTTCCCGCCAACGAATTAAAAGCTAAATTTCACCCCAACCAATACCTCGTGCTCAAAGGGGCGAACTCTAGTGCATTAGCTTATTACGATGGAGGAACGGAGATGATCCACCGAATTGAGAAACAACGAGCATATGGAATTGAGCCTCGCAATTCGGAACAGACATTCTCCTTAGATGCTCTGCTAAGACCAGAAATTCAGCTAGTAGCGCTTACCGGCAAAGCAGGTACAGGAAAAACCCTCCTTGCATTAGCAGCTGCACTACAACAGGAGAAAAGCTATGAAACAATTTTTCTTGCACGCCCCATTATGCCATTAGCAAACCGCGACTTAGGCTTTTTACCCGGTGATGTTAATGAAAAAATTGGTCCTTACATGCTACCATTGTTCGACAATCTTACGGTCATAAAAAATCGCTTTAAATCACAGAGCAGAGAGTATATGCATGTAGAAGAGATGCTTAAAACAGAAAAGTTGGTGATAACGCCCCTCGCATATATCCGTGGAAGAAGTTTATCCAATGCCTTTTTCATCGTCGATGAAGCACAAAACTTAACACCTCACGAGATAAAAACAATTATTACCCGTGCTGGCGAGGGTACTAAATTTGTATTTACGGGCGACATAAATCAAATAGACTCCCCCTACCTTGACATAAAGTCGAACGGGCTTACCTACCTAAGCGATAAGATGCATGGACATGAAATTTTTGCCCACGTAAACTTAGTTAAAGGAGAAAGAAGCCCTCTGGCCGAATTGGCAAGCGACATACTATAATCAATATTTTAAATAAAGGATGCATGACCGAAAGGTTATGCATCCTTCAATAAAATAATCATGAAACAGCTCATACTAGTTCGCCATGGGAAAGCGGTTATTTCCGAAGAAACTTTCGAAGACGTTGATCGTCCATTAAAACTTCGAGGAGTAAGAGATTCCCTTTCCATTGCCAAAACGTTAAAAGAAAAGAATATTACACCTTCTCAAATCACCACAAGCCATGCAGCAAGAGCCTGCCATACAGCAACCATTTTTGCTGAATGCTTGCACTATCCCTTGGAATCGGTAACAATCACACACAAGTTGTACAATGCAAGCCTAAAAGACTTGATTGACTTGATTCGTCAAACTGCAAATAAAATTAACGTGCACCTTTTGGTAGGCCATAATCCAACCTTTACTTTTGCAACCAATGAATTTTTAAAAGAGCCTATTTATGATTTGCCAACGGCAGGGGTTGCCTTGCTAAACTTTAATGTAGATAAATGGGAAGATATATCAAGAGATAATCTTGGCAATTTCGAATTAGTATTTCCCAAAAAGGAGTAACGAAGTAAAGATGCTGGTGAAATATGTTTAAAAAAACACCTCGATATATTAACCGAGAGGTAAGTTGGCTCTCATTCAACAGAAGAGTCCTGCAGGAAGCTGAGAACAAATCGGTTCCGCTAATTGAGCGCTTCCGATTCTTGGGCATTTTCTCTAACAACCTTGACGAATTTTTTCGCATCAGAGTTGCAACACTTCGGCGGTCACTCGAATATGAAAAAAAGGCCAAAGAGTACTATGGCGAAAATCCAAAAAGAATTCTTAATCGGCTTCAAAGACTTGTTAAGGATTATCAAAAACGATTTGACTCCATTTTTCTTGATCTCAAGCAGGAGCTAGAAAAAGAAAATATTTTTATTGTTGATGAAAACAAAGTTACAGCAGATCAGGCAAACTATCTAAAAACTTTTTTTGAGAAGGAGATACTAAATGTTCTTTCGCCTATAATGCTTAACCAGGTAGATCATTTCCCCGAGCTAAAAGATATGACCATATACTTTGCTGTGAAAATGACACACCGCCAAAGACTTTCAAAGGAATTTGCAATTATTGAAATACCCACTTCTGATTTTTCCCGATTTATCGAACTACCAACCACCAATGACAATAAGTATATTATTCTTCTTGATGACGTTATCCGACTATGCCTAGACAAAATTTTCTCCATCTTCAACTATGATCTTTTTGAAGCCTATACCATCAAAATTACCAGAGATGCAGAACTTGATGTGGACAATGATATTTCGGAAAGCCTTCTAGAAAAAATTGCCAAAGGTGTAAAAAATCGTAAAAAAGGAGATACAGTACGATTCGTATACGACAGTAAAATATCTGGAGATCTCCTTTCCTACTTGATACAAAAAATGAACTTGGACCAGTATGACACGGTAATGCCAGGAGGTCGATACCACAATTTTAAAGACTTCATAAAATTCCCTAATCTGGGGAAAAAGCGATTGCTATATGAACCATTAAAGCCCGTATCTATTCCCATTTTAGATAAAAGCAAGTCCATTCTTCAGGTAATAAAAAACCGAGATCTACTGCTTCACTATCCTTACCACAACTTTGCCTACTACATTCGCCTTCTTAAAGAGGCAGCCATCGATCCATCTGTAAAATCGATTAAGATAACCTTATACAGGGTAGCCACAGAGTCGAAAGTTATTAGTGCTTTAATTAATGCAGCTCAAAATGGAAAAGAGGTAACGGCCATGGTTGAGCTTAAAGCTCGATTCGATGAAAAATCGAACATATATTGGTCCGAAAAGATGGAGGAAGCTGGGGTTAACGTGGTATTTGGATTAACCGCACTGAAAGTTCATAGCAAGATGACGCTCATTACGCGAGAAGAAGGAAATAAATTGATGCGGTATGCATCCGTAAGTACCGGTAATTTCCACGAAGGAAACGCCAATGTCTATACCGACATTACCCTGCTAACCTCAGATGGACGTATTACATCCGAAGTTGATAGAGTATTTACCTTTCTGGAACATCCGTATAGAGTATTACCATACCGCCACCTGCTTGTTTCACCAAACCACATGCGCAAAAGGTTAATGACCCTTATTGACAAGGAAATCGAACAAGCATCGGAAGGTAAACCAGCCTATATTCTTGGAAAGATTAACAACCTAGTAGACGAAACAATTATAGATAAACTCTACGAAGCAAATAACGCTGGAGTAAAAATTAGGCTGGTTGTTCGAGGAGTTTGTGCATTAATACCGAGTCTCCCAGGTCTCAGTGAAAACATTGAAGTAGTTTCAATCATTGACAGATTTTTGGAACATTCCCGTATCTTTATTTTTGCCAACGGGGGAAACGAACTTTGCTACATCTCCTCCGCTGACTGGATGAGCAGGAATCTTGACCGTCGAGTGGAAGTGGCAGCACCAATCTTTGATGCAAGGCTAAAAGATGAATTAAAAACAGTTATTCTATACGGATTAATGGACAATCAGAAAGCACGCGTTATCGACGAAAACCAATCAAATAAATACAAAGCCAACGACAATCGACCACCATTCAGGTCGCAGATTGAATTGCATAAGTATTACAAAAATATCTCTGAGAACTAACAAAAAAAATATTGGAAATACTCAAACTCGCTGCAATCGATATTGGATCCAACGCAGTTCGGCTGCTTTTTACCAACGTAATTGAGAATAAGGGTAAAACCGAATTCAAAAAATCATCTCTTATTCGTATGCCAGTTCGACTTGGTGAAGATGCATTTACCACCCATAAGATAAGCGATAAAAATGTTGACCGACTAGCAAGATTAATGATAGCCTTTAAACACCTTCTGCTGGTGAACGAAGTGGTGGCTTATCGTGCCTGCGCAACCTCCGCAATGCGCGAGGCCCACAATGGAGAGGAGATCGTTCAACGTATATTTCAAGAGAGTGGCATTGAAATAGAGATTATTGATGGAAAAGAGGAGGCAAAAATCATCTACTCAAACCAAATAACTGATAAAATTATTACCGATAAGCCATACCTATATATGGATGTTGGTGGTGGAAGTACAGAGCTATCGCTTTTTATCGACAAGAAAATTAAACGGTCCCGATCATTCAATATTGGAACAATCCGACTTTTGAACAAACAAGTACCAAAGGAGAAGTGGAACATCCTTCAAGCTTGGGTAAAGGAGATTAAAGCAGACTTTGGACCGGTAGACATCATTGGATCAGGAGGTAATATAAACAAAATCAACAAGATGCTGAGCAAAAAGGATCAAAATATCGTTGATCCAAAAGAGCTCAACAACCTATTTAAAAAACTGAACCAGCTCTCCTACGAAGAGCGTATTTCAGAATTAGGCTTAAATCCTGACCGTGCTGACGTTATTGTACCAGCCACCCAACTTTTTTTAACAGTTTCAGAATGGCTCGGATCGAAAAAAATAGTAGTTCCCACCATTGGCGTTTCTGATGGAATTGCAAAAAAACTATATAAAGAATTTAAAAAGGATAAGAATATGTTGAGTGTGAAAATTGACCAACTAAAAAAGTAGTACATTTGCCATCCTGTATCAATTTTAACTGTTGATGTCGATAAACCCAAATAAACGGGTGGCTTTTCTCACACTTGGCTGCAAGTTGAATTTCTCTGAATCCTCTACCTTGGCAAGGGAGTTTGAGGATCATGGATATTGTCGTGTTGCACCCTCCGCCAAGGCCGACGTTTATGTGATCAATACTTGTTCCGTAACCGAACATGCCGATAAAAAATGCAGACAAGCCATTAGAAAGGTTATATCCCAATCGCCCCATGCCCAGGTGGTGGTTACAGGTTGTTATGCTCAACTTAAACCCGACGAAATTGCCTCCATCGAAGGTGTGAAATTAATAGTTGGAGCGAAAGAAAAAGGAAACATCATTCATCTTCTTAACGAAAATTTCAAGGAAGAAATGGCACCTGTAATTTACAGCTGTAATATTGAAGATGTTGATATCATTTTTCCAGCCTACTCTTCAGGCGACCGCACCCGATCTTTTCTCAAGGTTCAGGATGGATGTAACTACCATTGTAGCTATTGCACCATACCTCTGGCAAGGGGAAAGAGTAGAAATCTACCCATCGAAAAAATATTGAAAGAGGCTGAAGAAGTTGCATCAAAAGGAATCAAAGAAATTATTCTTACTGGAATTAATATTGGTGACTTTGGTCAAACCACCGGTGAATCATTTTTGGACCTCATAAGAAAGTTGGAGAAAGTTGATGGCATTGAGAGATATAGAATAAGTTCCATCGAGCCTAACTTATTAACAACAGAAATCATTGAGCATGTAGCACAATCATCAAAGTTTTTACCGCACTTTCATATTCCGTTGCAATCAGGAACAAACGGAATTTTAAAGGCCATGCGACGACGCTATACTACAGAACAGTTCACAAATAAAATCAGTGAAATTAAGAGTGCCCTACCAAATGTCTTTATTGGGATTGACATCATTGTAGGATTCCCAGGCGAAAGTAAATCAGATTTTGAGGAAACCTTTCATCTACTGGAGCGGCTAAACGTCGCTTTTCTACACATTTTCCCATATTCAGTAAGACCGAATACACCTGCAGAGCTATTGCCCAACAGAGTTCCACCCGACGAGATTAACTGGAGAGTACATCAACTGAAGACACTGTCCGAAAAGTTGCACCGACAATTTTACCTTGACAATCTAGGACAAAAAACCAATGTGCTTTTTGAGGCACGACGCAAAAATGAGTTGATGATGGGATATACCGAAAATTACATACTAGTGGAAGCGCCCTATATGAAAAGCATGATCAACACCATTGTTCCTGTAACGCTAAACGGAATTGCCGAAAATGGGAATGCAACCATTGAAATTACCACACCATGAATTTTGAAATAATTTGCAACCGAGTTATTGCCCTTGAAAAAGAGGTTAGGCTATTCATTCAAAGAGAAAGAGAAACTTTTTCAATGAGCAAAGTAGAAACGAAGGGATTGCACGACTTTGTTTCATATGTAGACAAAACTTCTGAGAAGATGCTTATTAAAGGACTTTATGACATTTTACCAGAAGCCTCATTTATTGCCGAAGAGGGCACTGTTAAACACAAAGAAGCAGAATACCAGTGGATAATTGACCCTCTCGATGGAACTACAAACTTTGTTCATGGTATCTCCCCCTATGCCATAAGTATTGCGCTAATGGAAAGAGACGTTGTGGTAATGGGCGTTGTATTGGAATGTTCACTCAACGAATGCTTCTATGCCTGGAAAAATAGCAATGCCTATCTTAATGGTAAGGAAATAAAAGTATCCTCTGCCGCAACGATTAATGACAGCTTGGTTGCAACAGGTTTTCCATACTACGACTTTACAAAGATAACGGCCTACCTTTCTTCCTTGGAATACTTCATGAAAGAATCACATGGCATTCGTAGGCTTGGATCAGCAGCTACCGATCTGGTGTATGTTGCTGCTGGACGATTTGAACTATTTTATGAATATAGCCTCCAACCATGGGATGTTGCAGCCGGAGCGTTTATAGTCCAGCAGGCTGGAGGAAGAGTTAGTGACTTTCAAGGCAAAAACAATTTTATATTTGGAAAACAAATCATTGCAACAAACGCAATGATCTTCAACGAATCGCTGGAGAAGATTAATAACTACTTTGAGAAACAAACGCAGCAAAACAAAAGTGATTTGACTAATTAAATCTCTTTTCAATAATCATTATACGGGTCTAAACTACACCACAATGAAGATTGGATATTGGATATTTCTGGGACTAACATATATATTGGCACAAATGCCACTAATGGTAATTTATGGTATCTCTGACTTCGTTTATCTAATTATATACTACATCATAGGATACAGAAAGCAGGTAGTTCGCACAAACTTAGCAAACGCATTTCCAGAAAAGAGCAGTGAACAAAGGCTGGTGATTGAAAAAAAATTCTACCATCACCTTTGCGATTTAGCGTTTGAAACGGCCGTTCTTAGGCATATAAGTGAAAAACGAATGTCAAAAATGGTAACCTTCACAAATCCAGAAATTAGAGATGAATACCGTGACAAAAATCAAAGCGTTATATGCGTTACCGGGCATTATAACAACTGGGAAGTACTCTCTATTTATCAAAAAAATGCAAGATACCAGATACTTGGCGTATACAAACCTCTCACCAATAAATACTTCGATAATTATTTCATAAAAACGAGAGAACGGTTCGGAGTTAAAGCCGTTTCAATGGATAATATTGCACGAACTCTTATTCGATTCAACAATAAGGAAAAACGCACCCTCTCTTTTTTTGTGGCGGATCAATCACCCACAGAAAGTCAGATTCACTACTGGACAACTTTTCTAAATCAAGATACTGGAGTTTTTACAGGAGTTGAACGAATTGCCATAAAGATGGGCTATCCCGTGGTATTTTTAAACATTCAAAAAACTAAACGGGGACATTACAACGTTGAAGCTATCCCACTCGTGGATAACCCAAAAGACACAAAACCTTTTGAAATCACCGAGCTTCATGTTCGAACACTAGAAAAAATAATAATCAAGCAACCTGAATATTGGCTATGGTCTCATCGTCGATGGAAGCATAGTCGTCCAATTGGAGTGTAAAAATATGGCAAAGCTATCTGTCGTTATTTTAAATTGGAATGGACTATCCTTCCTGAAGAAATTCATCCCCGAAGTGGTAAGAACGTCTAACATCCCAGGGGTAGAGGTTGTTGTTGCCGATAATGGCTCAGCCGACGAATCATTACTATGGTTAAAGACCAATTTTCCTTCAGTTAAAACTATCGAATTAGATAAAAATTACGGGTTTACCGGAGGTTATAATAGAGCACTTAAAGAAATTACGTCGGAGTATTACCTTATTTTAAACTCCGATGTTAACCCAACAGATGGTTGGCTTGAGCCCCTCATCGCTCTAATGGATGATCAATCTGACGTTGCCGCATGCATGCCAAAAATCCGCTCCTATGGTAATCCTTCACTGTTTGAATATGCAGGTGCAGCTGGAGGATTCATTGATCGATTTGGATTTCCGTTTTGCCGAGGCAGAATTCTAAGCAACGTTGAGCAAGACTTCGGACAATACGATAACCAATCGGAAATTTTTTGGGCCACAGGAGCATGCATGATGGTAAGATCATCTGCTTACTGGGAAGCCGATGGTTTTGACGAATTCTTTTTTGCCCACATGGAGGAGATAGACCTATGCTGGAGACTCAAAAATTTAGGATATAAGATAATGTATGTCGGAAAATCTACCGTGTTTCATGTTGGGGGAGGAACACTTCCAAACAATAATCCACGAAAACTTTTTCTTAACTACAGAAACAATCTTATACTGTTGGTAAAGAATCTCCCATCTGGACTTCTGGTAACCACTTTGCTTTTCAGGATTTTTATGGATCTAGCGGCAGCCATAGTTTTCTTACTAACAGGAAAAACAAGTTTTTTTGCTGCTATAATTAAAGCTTACTGGGAATTTTACAAGCACTCTATATACTATAAAAGTCTTAGAAAAAAATTATCCCATCCAAGACGCAACAATCTACACAAAGAAATATTCAAGGGCAGCATCGTATTTGAATTCTTCCTAAAAAAGAATAAAACATTTTCCTCCATCAATTATTTCCGAAAACAGCAACCATTTTAGCCTATAATCTGTTACAATATTATTTCAAGGTCTATGCAACCCCTTACTTTTACAAACCTCAAAGAGGCATTTCTTTTCTCCTCAAACCAATTTACCAATCGTCCATTTTTAAACAACGATCAAGGAATATGTTTAACTTTTGGGCAGGTAAAAAAGTTAGCATTGCTTCTTTCCGAAAAAATCCGAGAGGCAGGGATTGGAAAAGATGACAAAGTTGCTATTCTCTCCGAAAATAATCCCTTTTGGCCAATAGCCTACTTTGCAATAATACTTAGCGATGCCACTGCCGTTCCCATACTTCCAGAATTCACCGCAGAAGAAGTTCACATCTTGCTGAATCACTCGGAAGCCAAAGGGATTATTGCTTCTACAAAACAGCTAATTAAAATCGACACAAGTTCACCTTTTGCTATTTTTGAGATTACGGAAAAAGAGATTGTATCACTCTCACACATCACCGCAACAAAATCGATGGAGAAGAGAGTAAAGCCCTCCGATATTGCATCAATCATCTACACCTCAGGAACAACGGGAACCCCTAAAGGAGTAATGCTTACGCACGACAATTTTATCCAAAACACCAATGGCTGCTTGAATGTACAAGATGTCAATATTAATGATGTATTTCTATCGGTCTTGCCATTAGCCCATGCTTACGAGTTCACTATTGGATTCTTGCTTCCTATGGTTGCCGGTTCAACCATACACTACCTCAGCAAGCCACCCACACCGTCAACTTTAATCCCCGCGCTTTCCCTGATTAGACCCACCACGATGCTCACGGTTCCGTTGATAATGGAAAAAATATTCAAAAACGGAATTAAACCAAAGCTCACCGATTCATCGATCAAAAGAACAATATACAACACCACCTTGGGACGAAAACTAATGCACTATATAGCAGGTAAAGAGTTGAAGCAGAAGTTTGGAGGGAGAATTCGCTTCTTTGGTGTTGGTGGTGCTAAGCTCGATGGAGAAACTGAGCGATTTTTAAATGAGGCAAAATTCCCCTACTCCATTGGTTATGGGATGACTGAAGCAGCACCTCTAATTGCAGGTTCTCCACCAAAAGAAACAAGGCTATACTCAACCGGAAAAGTCGTTCTGAACCAAGAAATTAAAATTAACAACCCCGATCCAAAAACAGGAATTGGTGAGATATGGGCCAAGGGAAGAAATATTATGAAGGGATACTATAAACAGCCGGAACTCACCAATGAATTGATTTCTCCCGACGGATGGTTAAAAACTGGAGATTTAGGTAAGCTGCGTCACAATGGTTACCTCTATATATGCGGTAGAGTTAAAAACATCATTCTCGGTTCCAATGGTGAGAATATATATCCTGAAGATATTGAGGCAATTTTAAATCGTCATCAGCTAGTTGCTGATTCGCTAGTATATGAAATTAAGGGAAAGTTAATAGCAAAGGTTCAACTCAATCAACAAGAATTGGAGCAAAAGTATAGAGAAATTCTTGTTGCAGCATCAGAGTTACATCAAGAACTTGAGCGAAAGATTGAAGAAGTGCTCATTGAGCTGCAGGTTTATGTAAATTCTCAAGTCAACCGATCTTCAAAGCTTTCCCTAGTAGTTATTCAGGCAGAACCATTTGAAAAAACCCCAACGCTAAAAATTAAGCGATATCTTTACATATAACATTGCTAAAATAGTAGACAAAAAGATAAAGGCGGCACCTTTTAGTGCCGCCATTTATCTTTTGTATGAACAGAATAATCTTACAAATAAAGCATTGACTCCAGGTTGCTAAATCGCTTTGTATAATCGTCCATGGAACGCCTTATTACATCGTGAGCCTCCTCTATTCCATACACATGAGTAATTTCACAATTCCTTTTCTCGCCAGGTAGATCTTTGTAGGTTAAAAAGTAATGACGAAGACGATCAATCACAAGAGTTGGCACATCATGAATATCATTGTAGTTGCCGTAAACAGCATCGTTGTTAAGAACAGCAATAATCTTATCATCCGCCTCACTTCCATCTATCATTCGAAACCCACCAATAGGTTTAGCATCAACAATAATATCGCCATGTGTAATAACCTTTTCGGTGAGGATACAAACATCAAGAGGATCACCATCACCATTGATGTCATCATTATTTAATCGCTCTCTGCTAAGTGCAGCCACGGTATCACCGCAATAGGTTTGTGGCAAAAAACCATACAAAGCAGGAATTACATTGGAATATTTTTGAGGGCGATCTAACCTCAAATACCCAGTAACTTTATCAACCTCATACTTCACGGTATCGGTAGGTACCATTTCAATAAAAGCGGCAACAACTTGGGGGGCGGTTTTCCCCAAACTTATTCCATGCCATGGATGAGACTTATATCTTAAACCCATCAACTTCCCCACGAGAGGATCCATTGTTCTATTGCCGTTATCCATTACAGTTTTTTATAGTTTATCAAAAATTTTTTCNANCTGAATACCTCTTGATCCCTTCACAAGCACAAAAGAGTTATGAACAGGGTGCAATGACAAATGTTTAGCTAACTCATTATAGGTTGCAAAATTCATCAAATTTAATCCTTTCGATGCCTTCTGAAACATAGATCCAACAAGAAAAATATGTTGAAAGCCACTTTTTAGTGTAAATTCAACGATCTGCTTATGCTCCAACAATGAGTATTCGCCCAATTCAAGCATATCACCTAAAATAGCCACCTTACAATCATGTTCAATTTCAGAAACACCTTGAAGAGCAGCGCTCATGCTAGACGGATTAGCATTATAACAATCGAGTAATACAACATTATTGGCTGTATTCGCAATTTGAGATCGATTATTACTCGGAATGTATTCTTCAATAGCCTCCTTGATTTGGCTATCAGAAATTTGGAAATATCGACCTACGGCAACCGCCGCTAAAATATTTTCAAAATTATAACTTCCAAACAAATGGGAATTTACGATTCCTAATCCATCAATTTCGACATGTAAGTATGGTGATTCGGCCGTTGAAGGAACCACCCTCGCCTTAATTCCTTTTTTGGAATATGACACGGTTTTTAAGTTAGGCCGAAGTTTTACCATCTTGGTAAGAGACGTACTATCGGCACAGTAAAATGCAATTCCGTGATGACAATCCAGAAAATCGTAAAGTTCACCCTTTCCTTCCATAATCCCCTCAACTGAACCAAACCCCTCCAAATGTGCTTTGCCAATATTAGTTATAATACCAAAATTAGGCTCTGCAATATTTACTAATCGACTTATTTCCAGCATATGATTAGCACCCATTTCAACAACACCAAATTCCGTATTACGAGTAAAAGAAAGAATAGTGAGAGGTACTCCAATATGATTATTCAAATTTCCTTGGGTAAAGGAAACAGCATATTTTTTAGTAAGGACAGAACTTAATAGTTCCTTGGTGGTAGTTTTACCATTACTTCCGGTAATGGCTAGTAGGGGAATTCCTAAAGCTTTTCGGTGGCAAAGAGCAACTTGCTGCAAACACTCCAACACGTTAGGAACCAACAGTGTACCTTTAGCAACGTGAGATGGATTGTCGATTACAGCTATGGTGGCACCAGCAGCCAGTGCCTGTTGAGCATACAAATTTCCATCGGCAACATCACCTTTCAACCCGAAGAAAATGTCGCCAGACTTAACCAATCGACTATCAATAATCGCTCTACCACCAAGATTAATAGCCTCCAGAATTTTAGCAATAGCCTCCATATTTCTCAAAGTAAAAGACCCCATTACAAATGGGGTCTATTATATAATCAAACTAATAATATTAGCTTACTTTTTCTTACCCCCCTGTCCTGATGGGCTCCCAACACTTTCCATTGCACAACGGAAACCAAGATCATCAGTAGAAGATTTTTCGTTTAAATAACGGCGAGTACCAGGGATTAACCAATAAACTCGATCCTTCCATGAACCACCTTTATATACTCTAACATGGTCATTAATTAAAGAGGCCATTCCTTCGTTAGGTCTAAGTGTTGACTTGGTTGTTCCCTGATAATACATTCTAGTTGAACCAGTATCTTCAGCTTGAGTCATATCGCTAATACCCTCGTAATCAATACTTGAAGCCAAATCCCCATCGAGATAATTGCGATAATCTGCCTTGTTATAATTTGTTCTATTCGCAACATCTTCAGATTTAACAGGATTGGATATCAAACGGCCTAAACTATCCTTCTCCACAATTCTCCCCTCCTCATCCCGCTTAACTTCCGTAAAAACATTGCCACGGAAAGGACGAAACTCGTCAACATCCTGAAACGAAAGCGGACGATAAACATCAAGCACCCATTCGTTTACATTTCCAGCCATATTATACAAGCCAAAATCGTTAGGCCAAAATGATTTTACAGGAGCAGGAATAGATGCATTATCATTTAATGAACCAGCAGTTCCCATATAGTCACCACGTCCTCTGCGGAAGTTGGCCATTCATTGACCCGCTGAATTTCCATCTGATTTCTAACATTGTGACCATTTCCCAAGGGATAAAAGTTCTTCTATCGTTAGACCGCTCTTCATAAGTATTACCAATAAAAGCCCAAGAGCAGATACTCCCACTCAGCGCTCGGTTGGAAAGCCGATAGCGTGGAGAAGAATTCCGCTCTTCAATGGTTAACTGGACGGTCCCTCCTTCCTTGTTAGGATCAAGGCTAGGTAAGTCGTCGAACAGTACCTACATATTAAACCAGGCAAGATGGCATCTGTTATTAAAATTGTCAGGCATCCTTTTAGATTATAAGGTGAGAATTCTAAAAATTCACCTGCCATCAACTAAGAAGCTGTTCGTTTAACCCGGTCGGTTACGCCAGTTACCAGTAAATCTACTGCCTGGAATGCCAGTTTACACCAAAACCAGGGTAGTCGTTTATAGGCTGGATGCCGAAAATTTACGTTTTAAACATAGGTTGGTCGTTAAACCCATTTTAGTTCTCCAGCAAAGGAGTATTTGGTAGAGCATTGACGATATACCTGAGGGTAGGAAACCAATACGCGTCGAATCCAGTGAAGGTATTCTCTGTAGTCCACATTGCGCACTTCAGTTTGGTCCATATAGAATGAAGCAACGGTTACCCTACGAGGCATATTATTCCAATCGTACGTAACATCTTGCTCAACTCTACCCATGGTAAAGGTACCTCCCTCAATAAAAACGAGCCCAGGACCAGCCTCTTGTTGGTAGTTGGCTTTAACTTCAAAACCACCATTATCATAGCTGTTATAACGCCAGCCAGTGGTTTGCGACTGATCGCCACCACCACCACCACCGAGGATTCCGCAACCGGTAACCATCAATAGGGAGCCGGCAAAAAGAGGTAGAAAACTAAACCTTAATTTCATAGGTATCTATTTTAAATGCTTGGAGGTTAATCTTTCAACACCGTTCAAATTTAAAAAATAATAACACATAGCAAGGAATATAAAGCAATTTATTTTTCAACAATAACTAAAATTCAGGTCCAAATATTGCCTTGCGCTGCCACCAAAATCTTCTTTTCTGCTTTTTATACTCCATTTTCAAGGTTAGGGTTACTTCATGAATGCTAGAATTAAAGCCAAATATTTTACCATTTAGAGAACCTAAATCGAAACTATAGCCAAAGTTATAGTTATCTGAATAAATTCCAAAAATAAATGTTGTTCTAAAATCACCTTGGGGAAATGTTTTTCTCAAATATCCTCCAAAGTAAGCTGATTCCATGGCCACCAAACCACCAAGTTGGGCTTTAGTTTGGCCATTTTGAATCTCCACAACAACAGCAGGGTATGCAGCAACCCGACCAATACGTGTATGTCCTATTTTCTTTCTATACCTAAATCGACTACCACTCTCGATTGGAATTTCGGCACCTGCATGAACCGTAATTCTTCGAGGCAGCACAAATTGTCCCACTTCCGTATTGAACTCGGTAGGTTCTAATATATGATGCACAGCAATTCCCCCATAATATCGACGAAATGACATTATTGCTCCGGCTGCAAAATCGTAAAGAATACTTGTTTGTGCAGCATAATTGTTTGAGTTAGCTACACCTCCCGTATTGTCGTACATATCAGGGAAATGCAAACCGCTTGGATCTATCTGATAGTAACCAATTCCCATTTGCAGTGATGGTCGGATTACTACCTCATGGGAAACCTTGAGCTGGTATGAATAGGCAAATTCAAGAAAATTACGGCTAATGTATCCACCACCCTGGTCATCTCTCGTAATCATAAGGCCAAATCCACTTCGAATACTCTCTCGATAGGTATCGAACGAAGCACCATATGTAACATAAGGGTTACCTAAGCCTGGATATTGATACCGAGTAACACCACTAACATGATTGTAAAACTCCGAGCCAGCATAAGCTGGATTAAAGCGCATTCTATTGGCGTAAAATTGGTCAAACGTAAAATCTTGCCCAGCGCCTTTATTGCTCAGCAGAAGCAAACTGTTAAGTAGTAATAATAGAATTAGATGCTTGTGAACTTTCATCAATAATAAATATGGGGCAAAATACGTTTGATTATAAGGCAAAATTCTATGCTAAAATACCAAGTTTTTGTTTATTTGCATAAAAAGATTCAAATGAAGAATTTACTTCTGCTAGCCATTTCAATAATTTTCATCACCAAATCGGGTTTTACTCAATCAACTTATACGGAAATCCCCATTCAAGTTAGATGGTTTGACGAAAATATTCAAAAAACTGATGAAGGTCAAACTTTTTCGAATATTAACAAAGAAATTCCACGATTCGAAGGTATATATTTTCCATATAACGACTCTATTCCATACTTATTTTATAGAACAGCCTCGCCTTTTGGCAATTTATCTGGACAAATTACCATTACGATCAACAATGCATCGTCATCTGCCACAAACGTTTACACTGACCTTTTCAGCAGTTCTCAAAAAATACTCCCCAATTTTAAAGCATCCGGGTATATTGCCGTGGAAAATGGGAAGCACATTTTATGTATAAGCATTTTACCTTTTAGTCGAAACGGAAATACCATAAGCAAACTACTATCATGTAATTTAAATGTTAGCATTGCCCCCTCTACCCAAGAAGCAATCATCAGAAAATTCACACGCTCGACCCAATCGGTGCTTGCTGAAGGCAATTGGCAAATGATTAAGATCTCATCAACTGGTGTATTTCGTCTTTCCTATGAAGATTTGCAATCCATGGGGTTTTCAAACCCATCCCAGGTAAGTTTATGGGGTGCTCAAGCCGGAATGCTACCAAAAACTCCATCTAGCGATTACCCCACCGACCTAAAGCAAATACCGGTATATTTCAGCAAGGGAAGCGATAACGCATTTAATAGTGGTGACTACATGGTTTTTTATGTCCAAGGACCTGTAACTTGGACCTACAACAGCATCACGCAACTTTTTACACACCAGCTGCACGACTATTCTGATTACGCCTACTATTACCTAACCGATTCAAAAGGTACAGCCACCCAAATTGCCAACGGAACCAATTCTGACGTAGCAAATGTCACCACCAACACTTTTGCAGATTATGCCTATCATGAGGTGGAAGACACCAATCTTATCAATTCGGGTAGAATGTGGTTTGGAGAGGGATTCGACATCTATAGCAGCAGAGACTTCTCCTTCAATTTTCCTGATATTGACCAAACCTCATCAATAGTGGTTCGATTACGAACTGCTGCACGATCGGCCACAAGCAGCAATTTTAAAGCAGCAGTTAACGGCAATACGTTTTTAACCAACTATCACAGCGCAGTAAATACTTCGAGTGAAACAGCAGCAGAAGCCAGCATAACAGATAATACAG
>JGI20225J20221_1001767_pt2 | contig 29716 bp, 21 predicted proteins | sample BioMet4_FD_20221 | JGI IMG/M metagenome (IMG submission 20221)
GGCCACCGGGAAAATTGATCCCCGGCCAATCATGAGCCAAACGTTGCTCGACAAGGAAACTACCATCTTTCCGATAGAGCATGCACATATTCGTCAGGATGATGTTTTGACGGAATTTCATGGATTCGATTTTACCACACTGAACAAAAAGAGGATTCTTCGCTCGTGATTTATGCAATAATTGACAAGGCCACTTTTATGGGATAAAAAGGGCCTTCGCGAATAACATTGTCGCGGGGTTGGCCAAAGATGATCTCATCGCCTTTAACCGCTACTAAGGAAAAGGTGGTGGCTACCTTGGCAAACCCGGTCAAACTCATCGATGTCTCCGATTCCATCAATTCCCGTTATTGCTCTTCTAACGAAGTTCTCCGGGTTGAAAAAGATTGCCACGATGATACCTGTGAGCGATTCGCCAAAATCAAACCGGCCCTTTCGTCGAAAGACATCGATCTCAGAATCGAACGAACGACCGCCTCTCTAGTTTCGTCGGCGCTCTGATGATGACTGACGCGGCCGCGTCGAGAGGCTTAACAGATCTTTATAAAGCCAATTCAGGCTTTTTGCGGAGATAATCATGAAACTCACTCTTTCCATTGCCGACAAAGAAAAACTGGGCAAACTCTTTGATGTTTTTGACCGCAATCTCGAAAAGGCGAACCGGTACAACGCAATCCTCGATAAGAAGACGCCAGTTCACGAAGCGACATCGCCCTTGTTGATCCATGAGATCGATCCGAAACCCTATCTCGCCGACGACTACCATCAGAGGGTCAAACCCGATTCCCTCAGGGAAAAAGGCTGGTCTCTTTTCTATGATCACTATGCCCCGAACGAGGGCTTCGTCTATGACGAACTCGCCATCGACCCGAAGACCTACGCGGAGACCACCCGCTTTGGTTATTTCTCCAGCGACTTCCCTTTCTTGGCTTTAGCCCAGGATGGCCGGACCTGGATGAATGTTACCCCGCACGAGATCAACACGATGAAGTCGCAGATCGAAGAAGCCCACGGGAAGGTCATCACCTTTGGTTTGGGCCTNGGCTACTACGCTTACGAATGTTTGAAGAAAGACGATGTGAGCCTGATGGTCGTGATTGAGAAAGATCAAACCTTGATCGCTTTCTTTAAGGAAAGGATCCTTCCCTATTTCCCCCACCCCGAGAAATTCAAGATCATCGAAGAGGATGCTTTCCATTACGCCGCGCGGATGGGCAAAGAGCACTACGACTACGCCTTCGTTGATCTCTGGCATCTGCCCGAGGATGGTTTGCCCCTTTATCTCCGAATGAAGAGTTTGGAGAAGAAGAGCCCCGACACCGCCTTTGCCTATTGGGTTGAGCCCTCGCTTCTCTCGCTTCTTCGCCGCGCCTTTCTGATTCTTCTCCAAGAAGAAATGAATGGCTCAAAAGACGAAGACTACGATTATGCGGCGACCGAGAGCGACGCTTTGATCAATAAGCTCCACCGCATTCTCAAGAAAGAGACGTTCGCTTCTTTCCAATCGATCCTCGATTTCCTTTCCGATGAATCGCTAAAAAGGTTGGCCTATCGCTTGGCCTAAGCCGTATCCAATCAAAGCGGGTTCCCCCTGAATCCGCTTTTTTCACGCAAAAAGGGACGCCCCTTTCGGAGCATCCCTTGTTTCAGAAGTAAGAATCGATTAGCAGAGAGCAGAGGCGGAAACGCCAAGGGCGAGAACCGCAGCCGCATCAGTGATCTTAGTGAACTTCGCAGTATCGATATAACTTGGAGTCACTTGGTCCCAAGAATAGGTCGTATGCGAATTACTTTTGCCGTTATAGGTATAAACGAGCATGTTCTTCTCGTACTTATACTCAAGCGGCTCATCGGCCGGGGTCTCTTTCGGATAGACCGAAGTCCACTTCGCATCGAGATAGCCCGCGCCGCTCGAAGTGTAATTCTCGTCTTTGATGCCCATGATGGAGCCTTTATCGGTGGCGCCAGCAGTCACGCCAGAATAGTTGCTGGTGCTGGTCAAATTATCAAATTTCTTGAGGTAGCTGCAGATGTAGGCGGGGTTGCCTTTCATCGAATTGACCTGGGCGGAAAGTTTGTCGGAGATGACCTTCTTCGCGGCATCGACATCGCCTTCGGCATACTGCTTGTTCGTGCCATCATCGACAGCATAGATCGCAACGCCGTCTTTAACATAAACCCAAGCTTCGGTGCTGGCGTTAATGGTGACCTTGTTGCTGGAAGAATCCGTATAGCTGCTGGCAACACTATACTTCTTGTGGGCATAGAAATCATCGTTCGAATAAGCGGCTTCGGTCGATTGGGTGACAATACTCACCTTGGTCGGGGCCTTGAAAGTATCCGCCTTGATGGCGGTGTCCATATCGGTAAGAAGTTTTTCGGAATCTGCACGAGTGACACCTTTGCCCGAGCAAGCGGCTAACATGGCGATGCCAGCGCCGCAGAGAAGAAGAGTAGTGACTTTTTTAGCGTTCATGATGAATCGCTCCTTTTTGCGGGTATAATTTAACGCGAAAACCAATAAAAAGCAATACCATAAAGAATCCCTTTATCTTTAGATAAAACCCAATCTGGCTTTCCCGCAGGGTTTCGAAGGGCGTTTTTCGCCTTGGGTTTGCCCAACTTTATCCAGCAAAAAAAGCTGCAATTTCATCCACGCTTTCTTGAATTTGCTCCTCGGGGGCAATCGTCGCTTTCCCATTGCCATCTTGCTCGCCATAAATGCCGAAAGAAGCATGGTTTCCGCCCGCGATTACCACTTCTTTGTTATTTAATGGAAGTGACGAATAAGCCTCTCGGTATTTGTTCCGGTTCATCACTCCGTCTTCGCTGCCATAGAAGGTCATGCTCTTCAGCTGGGTTTTGCTCAAATCGTTCGGCGTATAGGCCGCCAAGAAGACGATGCCGGCCAAGCGGNAAGAATTGTTCGCTGCGTAATTCCCCGCCATGGCGCCTCCTAAAGAATGGCCCAGCAAAACCCAAGAAGCGACATTCGGATGCCCCTCGATCAAGGCTGTCGCCCTATCGAGATCAAAGAAAGCCAAGTTATACGGCATCGTCACGAGGTAAGTCGGATTGCCTTTTTCGCTGAGGGCTCGGCAAAAGGGGGCGTAGGCTTTGCTTTCGACTTTGCCACCCGGATAAAAGATGTAGCCCAATGAAGACGGAGCCGCCGGTTCAAAGGAGGTGAGCCAATCAGCGCGTCTGACTTTTATCGAAGCGCTGCTTTTGAGGGCGTCATCCGCCCGGGGAAGGGCGTGATAATAGACGCCGCAATAAAGGCCAAAAATCCCCCAAAGTTCACTTAAGGAAGTGGCTATCAGGAGGACAATAAGGCCCGAATGCTTTTTCTTTTTTCTCATCCCTGCAAGGCTAACACACTTGATAAGAAAAGCCAAAATCCTTCTCCTTTTTTTGAAAAATCCCCGCAAAAAGCCTGCCGATCAACAAAGAATAAGTCCTGGCCGCGCAGGCGTGGTGACTGGCACGCCATGGCGGTTTAATGCTTAGATCGCCACAAAGAGCGGGGTGGGAGCCCTTTTTGGGGCCGCGCGAAACAAGCCTGAAAGTCCTAAAGACAGGGCGAAAGGCCTCATCCTCAGGATGGCTTCCTGCCCTAGAACCGCCAGATTTCAGAAAGAAAAGCGCACTTATCCGTTTAGTGACTGAATCTGGTTATACGCCGGCGATCGAGACCTTAAATCTAAAAGGCAAAAACCGACGGCCTTATGAGCATCTGTTCCTTTCCTGGCCGAGAAGCAGGCGATCAAGGATTTCTATGATGGTTTGCCTGTGTGATTTTGTGGTAAAAGTGTGGTATGGAAAAATAAAAAAACCTANNNANGNATCTAGGTTTATTATCNCTTGGCGGAGACGTCGAGATTTGAACTCGAGCTCGGGGTAAACCCCGACTAACAGGTTAGCAACCTGCCCCCTTCGGCCACTTGGGTACGTCTCCGTGCCGAACTAAGATAGCACAATTAAGGAAAATCCGCACCAAAAAAATGAAGAAGATGGTTTTTGCTTTCTTTCCCCCCAAAAGACGGAGAGGAAACTAGAGAGCGAGGATGCTTTCGCCGAGCGGAGAAATCACGCGGATCTTCTTATATTTCGGATAGCCTTCATGGAGAAGTTTCAGCGAGAGAATCCCATTCGTGTTGGTGAAAAGATAAAGATTGTATTCGCCTTTCTCGTAAGCATAATCGCTGCCATTATCCTGATAATGAAGGAAGGAGCCATTCCCCGGGAATAAGCGGAGAATCAATTCGTCCGGTTCGACGTCGAGATTCTTTGTGAGCGAAGGATAGAGCGGGATGATCGCCCCTTCTTTGGCATAGATCAAACATTCGTCCAACGGGCAGGCTTGCTTTTGGCTGCCGATCAAAGGCTCGCCACCGGCGAAAGGATACCATTTGCCCGAGGGAAAAACCGTGAGCCGTTCGCGGACGCCAGCATCGAGAACCGGGGCGACGAGCAACGAGGAGCCAAAGAGGAACTCATCCCCCACCGTCTCAAGACTCGGATCGAGCGGGTATTCCATGAAGAGCGGCCGGATGAGCGGAAGCCCATTCTGGGTATGCTCATAGAAAAGATCGTAGATATAGGGAACGAGCCGATAACGGAAATAAACCCATTTGCGGTAGTTGGCCACCGTCTTCTCGTCGTAACGATAGGGTTCTTGGTACATCGAGCCGCAGGACGAGTGGTTCCGAAGTAACGGGGAGAAGACCGCCACTTCGATCCAGCGGTTCATCAGTTCCGACGGGCAATCCCCGCCGAAACCGCCGACATCGCTCCCGACGAAAGGCATCGCGGATAGGCCAAGTGAGATTTCTTGGGCAACGAGATTCCGCAAGTTGCTCCAAATCGATTGATTATCGCCCGTCCAAACAGTCGAATAGCGCTCGGTGCCGCTAAAGCAAGCCCGAGTGATGACGAAGGGACGCTTCGTGTCGGCTTTGCGCAAACCATCGTAGGTGGCTTTGGCCATGTAGTGACCATAGAGATCATGGATCTCTTCATGGAGGGCTTTGCCAAAGACGACGCCATCGGGCAAGGGGCCCTTAAAGGAAGCGGGTTCATTCATGTCACACCAAATGCCCGAGATCCCATACGTTTTCACGAAGGTCGCAATCTTATCGGCCCACCAGGCTTGGACTTTCGGCTCGTTGAAGGCCGGATAGACGCTGTCGCCAGGCCAAACCGCGTTGACGTAGGGCTCGCCATTGAAAGTGGCGACATAGCCGCCCTTGATTTCTTCTTGGTAGATCGAATAGGCGGGATCCACTTTGGTTCCCGGATCGACGATGGTGATGACCTTGATTCCTTTTTTCTTTAGGCCAGCGATGAAACCAGCGAAGGCGGGGAAACGCTCCGAGGAGACGGTGAAAATCCGATAGCCTTCCATGTAATCGATGTCGAGATGAACCGCCTCTAAGGGAATATCGGCCTTTTCGTAGCCTTCGACCACCGCGTTCACCGCGTCTTCATCCGCGTAACTCCAACGCGATTGTTGATTGCCTAACGTCCAGCGCTGCGGAAGCGGAGCCCGGCCTAAAAGCCGCGAATATTCGCTCACGACATCCTTAGGCGAAGGGCCATAGATGAAATAGAAATTATCATCGCCTTTTTTGCTGGCGAAGAAATAACTCTTTTCATTGCTGCCGAAGTCAAAGATTTTGGCGTAGGAATTGTCGACGTAAAAGCCAAAGGATAAGGAGAGGCGCTTGACGAGGAAAAAAGGGAAATCCTTGTAGAGAGAAAGGACGTCCTCTTCGTGGGCTTGTGGATAGTCGGTGTTGTAATTGATGAAGCGGTATTCGCGTTTATCTAGTGGCGCGATATGATCGCCTAAGCCATAGAAACGCTCATCCTCATGAAGGGCGAAATGGTGTTCGTTCGTATAGGCCAGGCCTCCGACGAGCGGGTGGCCTTCCTGGGCGGCGAGATCCGAAGCGCTTTCGACGCGGCGGGGCGAAGACAACGGCTCGATTTCCTCGGCGAGGAGTTTGCCTTCGGGCGTGGTGAACGTGAGAAGCAGACTTGGCGAAACCTTGACGAGAAAACGAGTGCAGTGGAGCACGAAACCATCAGCCAGAGTCTCGATGGTGTAATGGGCGGGGAGTCTCACTTCGCCTAAGACTGGCGAAAGGTGGGTCGGATCGCGGTAGACTCGGAGCGTGTTGTCGCTTAAGAGATCAAGATAGAGTTTATTGAGCCCGTTCGAGAAGCAAACGGCGCCCGCTAAGATTTGATATTCCATCGGTAAAACCTCAAAGGGAAAAGCCTCAAGAAGACGCCAAATCCCGCTGATAAGAGGATAGATCGGGTTTCGAGGGCTTGTAGCGATTCCACGAGTAGGTGGTACTGCTCTCTTTCAGATCGTCTCCTTCTTCGACCGTGACCAAGAGGGCGTTTTTGATTTTGACTTCATCGCGATAGGTGGTCTGGCTTTCTTCCTCCGCGGTGCCGCTGCTGACGCTCGAGGCTGGCAAGCGGTAGGCTAAAGAGGCTTCGATATCGTAATCGCCGGTCGTCGAATAGATCTCTTCGCTCACCTGGTACTGGTTGAGCTGGCCTAAGAGGGTCTTTAATCCGCTCGGGGTCAAGGTGAGGTTATCACGCCGTTTGGCTTCTTTTGCCACCGCGCTTTCGGAAAGAAAGGCCGCTTGGGCTTCGGCCAAGGAGGCGCAGTTGGTCAAAGCGTAGGTTCGGTTGTTGCCTTCTTCTTTGGTGCCATCGAGGGTAGCCTCGACGAGATAATAGAGCGTCGCGCCCGAAGCTTGGGTGATATCGACATAGACCCAGCTTTCGCTCGTGTAGGCCATCGTTAAGGCCGGCTGGGGCTTGCCATCGACCGTGACGCTTAAATGGTAATAAGAATCGGCGAAAGAGAAATTCACGCTTTCGCTCACGCTGCCTTTGAGTTGGACGCCCGCATAAAGCAGAGTCCCTTTGGCAGCAGTTTCGACGCTGTAGGAAGTCGGAAGGGTGAAGTCGCTCGACGAAACGTGGTTGATGATCGCATCGAGAAGACCGCTGGCCCCACTTCGAGTCAGGGATTTGCCGCAGCTCGACAGAACCAGGACGCTCGTTAGAGCGAGCCCGGCCAGAAGAAAGGAAGGAATTCGAGTGCGTTTCATCACGATTTTTACCTGTAGCGATAATAACCCCTCTTCTATGAAGAGGCAAAGAAAAGTTGAGGAAAAAAGATCTAAGGCCTCTTCCTGAGAGGAAAAAGCCCCAAAGGGATTTGGAGTGCAAAGGAATTACGACATCGTGATTTAAACCGCGAGAAGGAAGAATATTTAACTGAAGAAAGCCTCAGATTGGAGGCGATGGGATGCCAAAGCCCTTCGCCTTAAGCAAAGCAATTTCACCCATGCGCTTGGCGACGCCCCGCAAGCGCTCGATAAGTTCGAATCCGCCGGAAGTCAAATCGCCCTCAAAGTACTGCCGAAATTAGCCAATCTCCTTTCACTCAGCCTCGATGACGCGGTCCTTGCAAAACCAAATCCTCTCCTTCCTTCAACCGAATTCGTTTTTCTTTAGCCACAGCCTAGTCGCTTTGCGGGCCAACGCCTCATTGCCGCAAGAGCGGGAGGCCCCGACCTCAGGGTCGGCAAACGCGCGATCGTCTCCGATGAGCAAGAAAGCGCATCGGAGTAGACGAGAGGTTTCGCTCAATTGGCTTGGAACTTAGGGATCGCTTTGGCCTTGCAAGGAAAAAACATGAAGACCGCGAAGGCCAAAACCACGCTTTTCCTCTGCTAATGTCTCAAAGAAAATGGCCAAGTTTTGAAAAACGACCTCCTCGCTGAACTCGATATCAGCGATTCGACTTTCCAACGCGGCGTGAGCGAGTTCCTCCTGTTTCTTTACGAATTTTGCTCCGCATTCCACCATCAGGAACAACCGCAAAGACAACGCCCGTCATCTCATCAAAGCGAATCCCGTCGGCTGACAAAGCCTTTCACTTCGGCTATCATAGAGAGGTATGAGCACTCCGTTTTTTTCTTTTGTCACCCCCCGCTTCGCGGAAGGAAAAGGATCCCACCGCCAAGAACGGAAGCAAGATTTTGCGATGGTCAAGCTCTATCCCGATGGCAAATTGGTCTATCGCTATTACAAATTGGCCGATCCGAATCCGGCCATCCAAAACCGCCAGATTCAGTTGAGTGAAGAAGAACTGAAAGCCTTCCTCGCCCTTTTAGAGCAAGACAAAGCCGTTCTCCTTTCTTATCAGAAAAGCCGGCCGCTTCCTTATGAAGCCAAGCGGTGGCAACATACCCTGATTCACGCCTATGGCCAACTTTTTCTGATTCCCGATTACATACTCGATTCCCACATGAGCGTCTACCGGGACCGCTACGCTTATTACCCCGAAGCCAAAACCAAGGCGTATTACGACGCCCTGTTCCATTTAGCGGAAAGCCTTCATCAAGACCTATTGGCCCACCGCATCTATTTCGCCTATCAAGAGCATTCCGATGGCGAAGCGGCCTCGGCCAAAAGGAACTAACGAACTGAAAAATCTCCTGCAAAAGGGCGTTCTTTTTTTTACAAAACGGCCTGATCGTGAAAAAGATCACGAGCCTTTTTATCATGGAGCAAGAAGGTCGCTTCTTGATCGCCCGCAAACCCTTTTGAAGCCAGTTCCTTTAAAGCCGGATTGTTCTTCCCGTAGTAGGCTTCGGCGATGCCGCATGCGATCGCCGCGGTCGTGTCGGTATCACCTCCGGCGGAGACGATTGAGCGCAGGCATTCGTCGAAAGACGAGGTCAGGAAGAATGCGGATAGAGCCTGCGGGACGCTGATTTGGCAGATCTCGAGACCATGCCCCTGATTTGAAGAACGCAATTCCGCGAGAGTCGGATAAAGCCGATAATGGCTTTTGGCATAAGCAAGCAGTTCTTCTTTGCTTTTCTTTTTCCTCGAAAGAAAAATGAGCATCGCGGTGACCTCGGCCCCTTTGATCCCCTCGGGGTGATGGTGCGATAAGCCCGTGACCGCCGAAGAAAGGGCGATCACTTCTTTTTGGTTTTTGGCGAACCAACCCACCGGCGAGATCCGCATCGCCGCTCCGTTGCCATAGGATTCGTTGATGTAATAGTCCTCGTCCATGAGCCAACGCCGAAAACTATGCCCATATCCGGCTTCGGGGTAGCGCCGGCCCCATTTACGAAAACAATCGACGGTTTTCTTTTTGTCGGTCCAAATCCCCTGAAAAAGGATATCCATGACTGCGAGCGTCATCACCGAATCGTCGGTGAAATGAAAAGCGGGATTCAAAAAGTCGAAGTCGGGTTTGCAGGCTTCGTTATTGAACTCATAGACACTCCCGACCCCATCGCCAATCAAAGCGCCCCACATCTTATTTGCTTCCTTTCTTGCCGCCGTTACTTTGATCCTCTTTCTCCTTGCAAAGCCAGCGGAGTCCACCACCAAAACGTTTTGAAGAAGCCTTGATCATCAATAATCCCTCGCTCCTCTATTTTAGGGTTTTAGGGGAAGGAAGGGTACTCTTCCTTTTGAGCGTTAATGATTGAGGCTTGCTCTGATCGCGTTCAGGAAACGAATCTCGAGGAGACGTTTGCTGTGGAGGGTGAAGTTATGGCGGAAAAGAAGGGAGGACTGGCGGTAGGCTTCTTTGACGTAGGAGTTAAGGAAGGTCCCGTTCGGGGTGAGGGGCCGGGCTTCGAAATCGGAGGAATAGAGCAGCATCAGATCCTCGAAGGGAAGCTCCGCCAAAAGGGCATCGGTGGTTTTTTCAAGGATGAAGGGCAAACTCCGATAAGGCCGAAACGAGAAATAAGCCTGGCGGACCGCCAAGGGAAGGGCGTGGTAGAAACTGGCAGCGTAGGTGGGAACCAGGGGGTCTTTGCTGGGGATTTTGTGCTTAGCGAAGAAAGCGATGAGAGCGGGCTTGGCACTGCTTAAGAGTTGGCGGAAAGAAAGATAAGCATCGCCAAGCGAAAGGAGAGCGGCCTCGTATTTGAAAGCCCGCTCGACGTCTTTGGCGCCGACTTCGGCAAGACGCCGCACATCCATATTCATCAAAAGATCGGCTTGTTTGACTTTATAGGCTAAGGGGTCGCTCTCTTTGATGCGTTTCACATAGGCGAAGTAAAGCTCATCGGTATTCTCAGTGCCCGTCCGAGTCAAGTGGCGAACCGCCATGACTTCCTTTCTCGAAAGACCGATTCTAAGAAGATCGGCTTCACTCTCTCCGCAATCCTCCATCGAATCGTGCATCAAAGCGACTTTCTTGGCGTCCTCATCCACATGTTCCGCCACCCAAATCAAGTGATAGAGATACGGGAAATTGCCCCGGTCGCGTTGCTCGTGATGGATCTGGTTCGCAAACGCAATGACTTTGCGGAGTCCTTCATCATGGTAATCAAGCCAACCGACAAGGAGTTCGGGGTCGCCCTCGAGCAAGGGATAAGGTCCTTTCGGGGCATATTTGAGGAAATGCTCATAACTGATTCTTACCGGCGGGTAAGTCCGGATAAAATGATGGGGATCCCCGAGGTTATGGACATAGGTCCTTCGGTAAGCCCAGACTCCTTTTTCGTGAGTGTAATAAAGCCAACCATCGGGCGAATAGGCATAAAACGCACCCGGGGTTTTATGGGGCCGGGTGGAGATGAGGAAAAACCAGCGTTCTTTGATCCGCTTGGCCTCGTAGTATTCCTGGGTGACATCCCGGGGTCCCGTGTGAGCCGTTCCGCTTATTTTTTGTTCCATGAACGTTCCGCTTTATCGAAGAAGTCACCTTAATCGTAAACGAAAACCTCGCAGTTGGAAAGGGAAAAAGGAAAGGCGGGTCTCATTCCTGCGGGGCGGGAGCCATAATGGCCAATAGAGAGAGTTCGAGATGGTGCTCATTCCATAGCTGCACCTTTTTCGCCCGGGCAAACGACGGGATTTCCCCACTGCCAGTATAAAAGAAGTACCCGGCCCGGCGGAAACGGGCGAAACAGTCTTCTTCGGAATGATAGAAACTGTAGAGCTTCTCAAATTCCGCTTCGCTTCGGAAAGCAAAGACCATCGAGGCAGTCCAGTTGCGACGGAGCGTCTTTTCATCGAAGGCATCCTGCTCATTCGCCAGCAAGGGATTCTCGATCAAGAACCCCGCCTTTTCGAAAGCGGGGGTCAGACTGGCCAAGTAGCGTTCGTTCTCCATCCCATCAAAATGGCCATTCGGGTCGAAAGGATAGCCTAAAAGAGTCACTTTCTCGAGCAGGGTGAGGCGGAAGGCGATCTTCTTCAGTTCGCGATCGTCATTATCGCTGAGGCAACCCTTCATCGCGCTGAGGGAAATGAGGGGCAACGGATCGCGGTGCATTGCTTTCATCCGCTTTTTGAGGAACTCTTCTTCCCCTTCTTCTAGCGGAGCATGGAAGCCAACGACGCAGTCGTAACGCTCAAGCTGATAAAGGCTGTCTTTGCTGGAGATCCGAGTCGGATGGAAACCAGCTTGAACAAAGTAGCCGAGGATGTATTTCACCGCTCGTTCATTGAGGCGGTAGCACCAGATCCCCAAATGGAGGAAGCGGTGAAAACGGAAGGGATCTTCCCGAACAGCCAACATCGCTCTCCCCTGCCTTTCTTTGTTTTATTACCTTAGCACGTTTTCTTGGGGTTTCGATAAGAAAAGAGGGCGCTCGCGGATGAAAACGGGGGGCGAAGAGGTGCCATTCAAAGGCCAAGAAGCTATCATTGTGATTTTCGAAGGGTAAGAAAGAGACAGGGTCCAAGTGCAAGAAAGCATAGATCGAAATCTTCCCCTTTCCCCGCACAGAAGAAGTAAGGGGTAAGCCTTGTAACGTTCAAAGAGGCGGCCTTCGTCTTGATAAAAGGAAACGTAAGATTCGAATTCAGCCTTGGTAATGAAACTGAAGACCGCGCTCAAAGCCTTCGAGGAGCGGATCCGGCTTTGGTCAAAAAGGCTATGCGGGTTTTTCGTGAGAGGGTTACGGACCGTAAAACCTCGTTTTTCGATGGCTCGTTCTGCATTGTCTCCGATGCTGAAATCATCGACCGCTGCTTCGTCGAAAAGAACAGGCTCCGCGACAAGGCGGAAAAGAAAAAGGCGGTCAAACGGAGGAATGCCGACTTGGCCATGGTGCGATCGATGAAAAGGAGATTGCTTCTCGAACGCTTAACGTCATGGGGATGAGATTTGGAGTCAATTCTTCAAAGAAATTGCCTTCTTTTTCGGTAACGATGCCTCGATCTTTCATCTCTCAAGAAAGTGGCCGTTCCCTCTTCTGATCATTTTTATGGCGGGCCTCTTTCGGATTTGCTATCCTAAGGTTGGTCAGATCAATACCTAGGCCCCTAAGTTATTGATTTGGCCTTTTGTTTTTGTCTCTCCATCTGGAGCGCAAAAGAATCGAGAGACACCCGTTTAGATTCTCTATAATGAAGGCCCCCTAGCGAAATGGATTAGGCTTCGAAAACATTTTGTTGGTTTTCTTTTTTCTTAGAGGCCAGAACACTATGTTGGTAATCAATGAGCCATCATTCTGCAATCAATTTGAAGATGCCACAAAAAGATTATCCAGTTCTCAATCGTAAAAAGCAAAAAGCTGCTATACTGTTCTAATTATGGCGGAAAAGGGGTTTCTTACCAACGAATCGAACGTCCGGTTTCTCGACAAAATTATCGCGGACCTTTCGTCTTGCAATGCTTTTGATTTTTCCGTCTCTTTCATCAAAAAGGCCGGTTTGATCCTTCTGCAAGAACCAATCGAAAACGCTCTGAAACGCGGCGCGAAAGGTCGGATTCTCACCTCAACATACCAAAACTTCACCGATATTCCTTCGCTCGAAGTGTTTCTTCATTGGCAAACCCTCTATCCGAACTTCAAGTGCCGCCTCGAATACGGTAGTTTTGGGGATGATGGTTTCCACACGAAAGGCTATCTCTTCAATTTCGCGGATCATCATGAGGTCATCGTTGGTTCTTCAAACATCACCTATTGGGCTCTTATCAAAAACAAAGAGTGGGACCTCGCTCTCGAGGTGTCCCGCGACGATCAGCTCTATCAAGACATTTCCAAAGAATTCGCCTTCCTTTGGGATCACACAAACCCCCTCAATAGCGACATCGTCAAACAATACACCGAACACTTGAAATATGCGATTGAGCAATGGGATATGGACTTTTTCGATCCAAACTCGAAGCAGATGATCAGGCCCAATCTCATGCAAAGACAGGCCCTCAAAGAAATCAGCCGCTACCGCAGTATGAACGTCAGCAAAGCCTTGGTGGTCGCCGCCACGGGATCGGGCAAGACCTACCTGGCCGCTTTCGATGCCCTCAACTTTCAAGCGAAGAAACTTCTTTTCATCGTCCACAAAGACATGATCCTCGAGGCGGCTCTCCAAACCTTTTCTCATGTTTTTGGCACTTCGCGTACCTATGGGATGTACACCGGGCAAAAGAAAGCCGATTTGACGGCCGACTTTCTTTTTGCATCGAATATCATCATGGCCAGCAACCTCGATCTTTTTGATCCAAAAGAATTCGATTACATTGTGATCGATGAAGTCCACCACGCCGCTGCTGACACCTACCGAAAGATCATCGCATATTTCAAGCCGCAGTTCTTATTGGGCCTCACCGCTACTCCCGACCGAATGGATGAAAAATCGGTCTACGACCTCTTCGATAAGAACGTGCCTTACGATCTCCGCCTCCGTGAGGCGCTCGAAAACGATTTGATCGTCCCGTTCCGTTACTATGGCATCCGCGATAGTTTGGTTTCCTATCGCGATGACGTGACGGGCGAGGGCGTCCGAAAGATGATTCAGGCAATCGCCTCCTCGACCCATTGCGAATTCGTCCGCGATCAAATCGAGAAATACCGGCCCAAAGGCGTCAAATTGAAATGCGTTGGTTTCTGTCGAAGCGTTGAACACGCCCGTTTGATGAGTGAGAACATGACGGCGTTAGGCTATGCCTGCGCTTGTTTGTCCGGTGCTGATCCGACTGGCACTCGCCTCAAAGCTTTCGCTGACCTCGAGGACGATAGCAGCCCTCTTTCGATCATCTTCACCGTCGACATTCTCAATGAAGGCATCGACGTTCCCGCCATGAATATGGTTCTTTTCCTCCGCCCGACTGAATCCTCGACCATCTTCATCCAGCAACTCGGGCGCGGCCTCCGCAAATACAAGAATAAGGATTATCTGACTGTCCTCGATTTCATCGCCAATTCCTATACCCGCAGCGTGCAAATCGCCATCGCCCTTGGTTCCTTGTCGAAGACCGGCACCGCCGACAAACGGACGATTGCCGACCATGTNCGCACCGACTATAAAGAACTTGGCCTCCCGGGACTTGAAATCCATTTTGATAAGGAATCCTGCGATGAAATCCTTGCCTCGATCGAACACACGAATTTCAATCGGTTTGATCTTCTTAAAAAAGATTATCAAAATTTCAAAGAATACTTAAAACTCAAACCCGGCGAATACCCAAAGCATTCCGACTTCCTCAACGGGGAAGTCCCCGCCGACTTGCTCCGTTACACCAAAAAATTCGAATCGTATTATGACTTTTTAAAACGCTGCGAAGAGGACGTCCCCTTTTTTAACGAAACCCAAGTGAATGTCATTCGAACCCTCTCGTGGCATCTTCCTCTCATCCGTCCGGAAGATTATTTGATCGTCGAGCATCTCCTTGAAGGGGCGAAATCGGAAGGGGATTTGCTGAGTTATTGTAAAATGAACGATGATTTTAACGAAGACAGTTTCCACCATGCTCTCCGCATTTTGCAAGACGACGTAACCTTCACGAGGCCTCGGAGTTATGTCAGACTCATCAAAAAAGAGAATAGTTTTTATTCCTTGGATTTCGATGTCTCATCGCCGATTTTCGTGGAATGGATCAGCGACCTGATTTCCTATGGCTTACAACGTTTTGCCAGCGAATTCTATGGCCAAGTTGGGCTCCTTAAACTCTATGGGGCTTATACTGGCGCCAAGAGCTACATGGCTTTCAATAATGACAACCTGTTCCGAATGACCGGGGTTGAGACGATCCGAGGGCATCTTTGCCTCTACATCACCCTGAACAAAGATAGCCAACCCGAGGAGCGNNTNAANTATAAGGATAAGTTCCTTTCGAACAAGATCCTGCAATGGGAATCGCAAACCGGAACCACCCTCGCCAATATCAAAGGGCAAAAACTCATCAACTCTACCACTGCTGAGATTTTCGTCCGAAAAACCAAGACCGAAGATGGGGTAGAAACCCCGTTTGTCTATTTAGGCAAAGGACGCCTTTCCAATGCACGGGTGAGCGACAACCCCGCCAAAGCCCTGCTCTTTGATATCATTCTCGAGAAAGCAGTCCCGGAGGTCTATAAGTATGATTTCGGAATCGAAGACACTGACGAAAAAAAGGCTTAGGGTCGTGGCGGCCGTCATCCAAAGCGACGACAAGATCTTTTGCGCGCAAAGAGACTATGGTTTCTTGAAAGGCAAATGGGAATTCCCGGGCGGTAAAATCGAAAAAGGCGAAACGCCAGAGCAAGCCTTGTTCCGTGAGATCAAAGAAGAGCTCGACACCACAATTGAAATCGATGGTTTTCTGATGAATGTAGTCTATGACTATCCTGAATTCATTCTTGACATGGATGTCTTTTCGGCCCACATCAAAGAAGGCCGACTCAAAATCGAAAAAGGGATTCATTCCGCTGAAGCATGGTTAGCGGTTTCGAGCCTTCAAGAAGAAGATTGGTGCCCCGCTGACGCCAAAATCGTTGCCCAGATTAAAAACCAAAATCGAGAAAATCGGTAAGGGGAATCGAGCCACAAGAGTCCGTTTCGTTTCTCTTCGTTCTTTTTTCTTCCGAGATATTTTTTTGATGCGACCCTATTGAATGAGGATAAAAAGAGGAATCGAGAAAGGGCCATTCATCGTTATGCGACCACGCTGGCCGTGAACGTTCTTCCCAAAACGCGACAGTTTCCACATCTTTACCCCTTTGATCTTAGACGAAAATCTCTGAACTCCTAGTTCCGCAATCCTGGTCAACTTTTTCGGATAAACAAATTAAACATCGTTTTTTTGGTCTTTACGAAACAACTTGTTTTACCTAATAATGAATCGTATCTTTTAGGTGTAAGGAGTTTGATATACCCAAAAAGGCCTACCTTCTCTTCAGTGTCGTAGCCTCCCTCGCTTTAGGCGGGGTTTTGTTTGTCACCCCAGCGAGTAAAAACCTGCGAGCCGAAAATCCGACAAGCTATTCGAAAAGCATCACGCTGACGTCAAGCCAGTTGACCGGATCCTCGTCTGCAATCATCCACGACGCTTACGCCATCGTGGTTGGTGGACTGCCGATTATCATCGGGAGCGGAGTCTATCCTTCAAATGGCAAAATCTTCCTGAAAGGCAACGAGAGCAGCGAAACGACAATCTCTTTCCCTGCCGTCACCACTGCAACGGGGGTCCATGGCATTGGCTATGCCGGCGTTGCTTTGGCCCGGCCCTCTTCGGGGACCTATGGCGATAATGTCATCCTCCGTTCGTTTGATGGAGCCAATGCTTCCACGACTACGGCGATAACGTTAAGCAAAACCGCTCCAGTAACGGCAACCGTTCCCGCTGTGTATTCGAACAAGATTTCTTTGGCCAGTACCTATGAGAACTCCTCCACAACCGCCCTCACCTCCATCACGATCACCTACAACTGTATCAGCGCTTGACCCCCATCCCCCTAAGGCGTCCTCTCTTACGGGGACGTTTTTTCGTATTCGCGAAATTGTTTTTTTTGGCAAAAAGATTAGGGGATTCCCTTGCTTTTTAAGAGGGAGAAAAAAGTGGATGAAAGAACGCTTTCTCCCTTGAAGGGAGCGCCCTATAATGAAAGAGATTTTGAGCAAAGGATAACGCGAGGTAACCGGGATGGAACAAGGCGGAATTAACGAAAAGATCACGTTGACGATCTTAGGCGACCCCCACGTCTCTTTCGTCTACGACCAAGCAGAGAAAAATCTGAAGATCCTCCAAGCAAGTCATGCTCAGAATGCTTTTAGTTTCTTACAAAAAATCACGATTAAAAACGACAGCGAGGCCGACATCCTTTCCGCTTACCTCTCCTTCACGTTCCTTAGCGAGGCGATCGCCTGCGATGACATTCCGCTTCATTGCCTTGAAAGGGGCAAGAGCACCGATGTCACCTCCTTTCCGATCCGCCTCGTNCCGAAACTCCTCTATGAATTAAATGAAAGCGTCGAAACGACGATGAAGGTAAGCCTCCTTACTCAAGAAGGCACCCTGTTAGCCAACGCCGAAATGACGTTGACCCTGCTTCCGATCGGCGAGAGCGCCGCCGACGAAAGAAACCCAGCTATCCTCGCCTCCTTCATCACCCCGAACGATGACGAAGTGAANAAAGTGATCGCCAAGGCGGCCAAACTCCTCGAAGNAAAGACGGGNAGNCCCTCCTTCATCGGCTATCAAAGCGACGATCCCAATGACGTTCTTCTCCAGATGAACGTTCTCTATGATGCCCTCGAACAGGAAGGGATCCGCTACAGCAATCCACCCGCGAGTTTTGAGAAAACCTTCCAGCGGGTGCGTCTTCCGGATGAAGTTTTAAAAGAGAAGACAGCCACCTGCGTGGACTTCGCCCTCCTTTACGCCTCGCTCCTTGAAGGGGTTGGTCTCAATCCGTTGTTCGTCCTTCTCGAAGGGCACGCCATGAGCGGAGCCTATCTCCAAGAGCATTCTTACCCCGAAGCTCTCATCGACAACGCGACCTTGATCGACAATGGCGTGTCTTTCGGTTACGACAGCTTAGCCATCATCAACTTGGTCGATGCGGCGAGCGGCGAGGCCATCTCTTTCGCCGAGGCCAAAAAGGATGGGGCCGAACAGATTCACCAAAAGCGCTTNATTTNCGCTCTCGATATCGCCCGCTCCCGGCAANTGGGCTTGCTCCCGNTCCCGACCCCCCACGAGGTCAATGGCAAAAGCGAAATCACCTANGAGGTCAAATTNCTTAACGAAGAGAANAGCGCTCGGGTCGANCTAAGCCAGCAAGGANTGNTNGAGAACAAAGGCAAAGAGAAGAGCAAGTTCGATCTCTGGGAAGAGAAACTCCTCGATCTCAACACCCGCAACAACCTGATCAACCTCCACATGGGCGCCAATGCCTTGGCCTCGCGCTGCCCCAACGCTTTAGCCTTTTATCAAGGGACCTTGGACTCAGGCCATTTCCTGCTCCTCCCGAAAGTCACAAGCAGCGTCCGTTCGAGCGACTTCATTCCTTCGATCCTCGCCTTATCGCCGAACGATTTCCTTTCCACGGATCTCTTGGCGAGCCATTACCTTTCGTTAGCCTCCGCGACTGGCACCCCCGAAAAGAGCCTGATTGGCTTAGCCCGCAAGGCCAACACCGAAATCGAAGAAAGCGGATGCAACCCCCTCTTTCTCACTCTCGGAGCGATCGAGTGGTACGACTCGGAGAAGAGCAAGCGCCCCTATTACGCCCCAATCCTTTTAATGCCCGCCAGCATGCCAAGGCGAAAAAATGGGGCGTTCTATAGCGCCGACATCGACCGCGAAGGGATCCAACTCAACACCACCCTCTTCGAATACTTCAAAGAATTCATGGACCTTGACTTCTCGGAGTTCAACGCCCTCTTTAGCGATAAAGACGAGACGATCGACCTCCAGAAAATCTACAACACGATCCGCCACAAGATCGAAGCCAAGAAAAACTGGAAAGTCATCGATGACCTCGTCAGCATCTCCCTCTTCTCCTTCGCCCACTTCGTCATGTGGAGCGACATGAAGAATTCGCGGGAGGATTTCCTCAAGAATCCGATCGTCCGCTCGATGGTGAACGGCAAGAAAGAATGGGCCGACGTGCCTTTGATCGCGCCGAAAGAGCTCGATCAGAGCGTCTCCCCCGCCGAAGTCTTCGCCCCCTTAAGCGCCGACTCCTCCCAACTCGAGGCGATCCTCGCCGCCGAAAAAGGCGAGTCCTTCGTTCTCGATGGGCCACCGGGCACTGGCAAAAGCCAAACAATCGCCAATATCATCGTCAATGAGATGGCCAAGGGCAAAAAAGTCCTCTTCGTCGCCGAAAAGGAAGTGGCCCTTGAAGTCGTCAAGACGAGACTCGATCAACTCGGGCTCGGCTCTTTCTGTTTGCAAGTCCATTCGGCCAAAGCCAATAAGAAGGATGTCCTTTCCCAGCTCTCGAGCGCCCTCGAGATCGGCCAAACCAGGGCCCCGGAGGACTTCCTCAAAGAAGCCGACGAGATCAAGAAAGAACGGGAAGCCCTCAACCTCGATCTCGAAAAACTGCACCAGAAACGGGGCTACTACCTTTCGATCTACGAAGCGATCTTGCTTTATTTCGCGAACCTCGAGATGGCAAAGAAGATCACGGTAAGCGATGCCTATGCGCGGGCGATGAATGAAGACAAAGAAAAGGCAATCGGCTTGATCTTAAGCGAAGTGGGCCGCTATGGGCAAACCCTCGGTGGCTATAGCGAGAACGCCTTCTTGCCCTTTACTTCGCTCGACTACTCCTTAGAACTCCGCGATGCCCTCTTTGCCGAACTCGAGAACTTCTATCCGCTCCTCGATCGTCTTGTCACTTCTTATCCTTCCTTCCTCAAAGCCCATCTCTCCGCCTTGCCCGCCTCGAAGGCGAATCTCCTCCCCCTCAAAGACCTCTTAACGGCTTTGCAAGAGAAGAGCGTCTTGATGGCCGACGTCTTAGCCAACCCCCGTTTCTTAACTGAGAAGCGCGCCGAAGAAAACTACCTCGCCTCCGTCGGGCTTTATCTCCAGCACAAAAAGACTCTCGATGCGATTTTTAACGAAGAAGTCTTGCTCTTAGACGAGAAAAAACTCCTCGCGGACTGGAAAGCGAAAGATGACCTCTCCCTATTCGGCCGCCTCAAGAGCGAAATCGCCCTCGTAAAAACCCTCAGGGCCCCGGCGAAGAATCCCAAAGATATCACCAAGCGGAACTTCGTTGATCTCTTGACGAAAGTTCACGAATTAAAAGACGAAAAAGCGGCGCTGTCTCATGCCGATGGTTTCATGAACTACCTCTTCCCGCTTTTGGAGACAAAGAGCCTCGAAGACTACGAAAAGGCCGTCGAAAGCTATAACGATACCTTCGCTCTCGCCAGGAATCTCGACCGCTTCATCCTCCCGACTGGGATGAGCTTGGCCGACCTCAGTCAATTCGCCTACGCCTTCAAAGTTGACCAAAACGCCCTCTATGGCCCCGAAGTGAGCGCCTTCCTAAAAGACGCGGATGCTTTTATCCAAATGAACACCGCCTTAAAGAACCGCTACGCGTTCGACGCCCTCTCCTTAAGCGATAAGCCACATTACTTCAACGAGCTTACTTTCTCGCTTTTAGAAGCCAAAAGCCACCGTCTCCGCTTAGGCGAATGGGTTAATTTCCTCAACCTCTTAAAGAAGAGTGAAGGATTGCTCCCGCCCGAACTCCTTGCCGCCTACAAGAACGGCGAGCTGAGCGAAGAAGAACTTGAGCCGGCTTGGCGCGGGGCCATGGCCTACCGCATCATCGTCTCCGGCCTAAAAGAAGAAAATCTCTCCTCGCTGAATGCGCTTAGTAGCGAAGAGAAAATTGCCCACTACAAGAAGACGATCGACCGCTACCACACCCTCCTCATCGAAGAGTGCGCCGCCCGCATCAGCGCCAAATACCCGTCGAATGCGGTCAAGTACGCCCGCTCGGCTTTGGCGACGGCGCTCAAACGCTATTGCGCCTCTTCCGGAAGAGGCCGCTCCTTGCGGGGTATCTTCGACGAATGCGGAGGCCTCATCAAGGACCTCTGCCCTTGCTTCTTGATGTCGCCCCTTTCGGTCGCTCAGTATCTTTCGCCCAAAAAAGAGGCCTTTGACCTCGTGATCTACGATGAGGCCTCCCAGATTCAGACCTCGGAGGCGATCGGCAGTTTGGCGCGAGCCCATTCCGCCCTCATCGCTGGCGATCAAGAGCAGATGCCACCCAGCAACTATTTCGCCAGCGTCTTCTCCTTCTTCGACGAAGAGGGGGACGATGCCTCGAAAGAGGATCTTGAAAGCTTCCTCGATGACGTGATTGCCTTAGGCTTACCGCGCCACCGCCTCTTGTGGCACTACCGAAGCCACCATGAATCCCTCATCGCCTTCTCCAACAAGAACTTCTATGGCAATAGCCTCTTGTCTTTTCCCTCGCCTTCGGCCCAGCAGTCCCGGGTTCATTTCCGCCAAATTGCCGGCCATTACGAAATAGGGCGGGGCATCAACAAAGGCGAGGCGAAGGCCATCGTCGAGGAAATCCTGAAACGGCTCAAGGATCCCGAACTCGTCAAGAAGAGCATCGGGGTCATCACCTTCAACGAGAAACAGGAGAACCTCGTCGAGGATCTGCTTCAGGANGCCTACGATAAAAACCCCTCGCTCCCCCTCGCGCCAGGCGGGGAGAGCATCTTCGTCAAGAACCTCGAAAACGTCCAAGGCGACGAACGGGACGCGATCCTATTCTCTATCTGCTTCGCCCCTGATCCCACGACCCATGTGATGCCACTGAACTTCGGCCCATTAAGCCGGGAAAAAGGCGAACGGCGCCTCAACGTCGCCATCTCCCGCGCCCGGGACGAGATGATCGTCTTTGCCTCATGCGAACCCGAGGATATCCGGGCCGAAAAGGCCCTCAATCAAGGGGCGGGCTATCTCAAAGCCTTCCTCAGCTTCGCCAAATTCGGCGAGAGCGCCCTCGCGAATAACGCCGAAGGAGCTGCCTATGCTTCCGGTGCCTCTTTAGCGCCTTATCTCGCCGAAGATCTCAGGAAGGAAGGCTACGAGGTTGACACCGACGTCGGTACCTCGCTCTTCCGAATCGATCTCGCGATCAAAGATCCAACGAACCCGAAAGAGTACGCCCTCGGCATCGTGATGGATAACGCCTCCTATGCCGAGAGTCCGACTTGCTTAGAACGGAATGTGATTCAGCCGTTAATGCTTTCGCGCCTCCATTGGGCGATCTTACGGGTCTGGTCGGTCGAATACCTCGACCATGGCCCCGAGGTAGTCGAACGGATCAAAGAAACCTTGGCCCATCCTGCCCCCACCAAAGAAGAAAAGTTGTTAGAACCAATTGCCCCGGTGAGGTTGCCGAACGCTCCGCTCAGCAATCCCTACCCCCATCAAAAACCTTACGTCCTCGCCGTCAAAACCGGCATCGGTGGTTTGGTGGTTTATAAAGCCGTCGAAGAGATCGTCCAAACTGAAGCTCCAATTGCCCTCTCGCTCCTCAAGAAGCGGGTCCGCGCTTTCCTCGCCCTCAGCCGAATCACGCCCCGGATCGAGCGGGAGATCCGTTCGACATTGGGCTCTTTGTCCTGCCAGGGCGAAGAGATCAAAGGAACCAACATCTATGTCTGGCGTGTGGATCAGGATAAGGAAAACTATCCGGATTTCCGGGTGGGTGGCGAACGCGAGATCACCGAAATCCCCTATCAGGAGATTGCCAACGCGATGGAGGATATCCTTTCGCTCCAAGGCGCAATGAGTCCCGAAGACCTCTTTCATCTCGTCGATGAACAATTCGGGGGCAGCGTCCTCACCGACAAGGCTCGGAACTATTTGACTCTCGCTCTCAAGGCGGCGATCAAGCGGGGAAGGAACCGCCTCCAGGCAGCAGACACCATAGTCAGTCTCGNTTCATAAAAGGGGATATATCCTTAGCAGGATCCTCATTTCTTTGGGGAACTGCTTTTTGTTTTATCGTAAAAAGAAAGAGGCAAGAGACTTTTCTTTCGATGAGGGTAAACAAAAAGGCGCTAGAGTCTAAGAACCAGTATCCCAACGCGAAGACCGCGGGATACTTAGCCCAGTTAGGCTAGATAGCACCTCTCCTAATCACCCAACCTGAGTTGGGATTTCCGAACAGTCCATTGCATCAGCAATGGCTTTCGGGTCCACTATAATGACAAGGATAAAAAGAAAGTTCAAGCAAAAATGTAAGCGGTTGCATAAACTTTACAATGCTGCAGGGGACGATCGCTTTAGGAAAACGATTTCTTTCACGATTCCCGCCTGTTTTTTCTCATTTCCATGATCGGCAAGGCAAAAACCGCCTTAGGATTCTTCTCCTCAATACAGCCAATTCCTTGGCTTTGACATCGAGTTCTTTCGCCTTAGCCGCCTCTCAACGACGCACCAGCCGGTGGGGGAATGAGGATCCTTCTTATCAGCGCCTCGGCGGTGTTAGCGGGCCGCCTTTTCACCCTCAGCCTCAATGCCGAGATCATCGAGATAATGATGGACTAAGCAACCAAAGGAATCCTGCCTGACGCAATGGTTCTCATAAGTAAGGATCGGGCCTTTTCGACGATTTGGTTAAGCCGTGCTCGAGGACTCTTCTTGACGGTCGTTCCTGTTCGAAAAAGATGGGCTAATCCAAAAGATAAACCCGATGCGAATCCATCGTTATTTCTTTTCTTCCATGGGTTAATAAGAACAAGGATAGCGCTAAATTCAGGCTCAAAACGAAAAAGGATGGCCATTTGCCATCCCTCAAGAGTAAAAATAAAAGGCGCTAGATTCTAATGGCAAGTATCCCTTTCACGAGTTCCGGCGGGATACTCCGCCCAGTTAGCTTTGATAGCACCCTCAATCCGCCAACGCCTGGTTGGCGATCCCTCGAACAGTCCATTGACCAGCAATGTTCTTTCGAGTGACTCTATTTTGCCACAGATTGGAAATATTGCAAGAGTAACGATTTCTCCGCCTTTGTTTCTTTCTCTTTTTTGTCAAATGCCTTCCCCACGAAAAAGATAAATTTACTATCGTTAAAATGATGCTATTTTCGTTGAATTATCAGGCATTTTTGAAAAGAAACTCGGTGCGACTTTAGGGCACAACGAAACGATTTTGTGCTAACGTATTCACGCCGATTTGGTGTTTAGGCCCCTAATTCATCAATATCGGCTTTTGTAGGTCTTGAACGCTCGGGTTTTGCCCCGGGCGCTTTTTTTGGCGGCTAAAGAATCCTCATCTCACGAGCGGCTTTGAAAATCGTTGAAGCCAAGGGCAGAAGAGTTTCCCCAAATCGGCGCTTTCTCAAAGCGGTGTTTTTCATCCCCTCGGGCTTAGCCTCTCCATCCTCAAGCGGGTTTTTCTTTTCTAGAATAATGGCGTTTTTAGTGGCAAAGAAGAACGATTAGCGGGAGGCTCGTCATCGGCTCTTTTCGGCTAGAGTCGCCTCGTTGGAAGAAGAAAAAACGATCGGCAATAGCAAAAGCGAATCCGCTTCCCGTTTTCTCTCGGTAATGCGAAAAGGCGTTTTCTCTCGCACAAAGACGAAAAATCCCGCTCCGATGAGCGGGTTTTTTGGCATCCTCGTTAACGACGTCTGGCGACTGACGTTCAGCTTGATGCAAGAACGACTATAACCGATTTTTGACAAAAGGAAAGGAATATTTTTCAAAGGTATCATAAGTTGATATTCTAAACCAAGTTTCGATTAAAACTTGATTCTTAAGAGATTGCAAATTAAAGAGCGTTGGGCAATTTTCCTCCCCTTGGAAACTTTTCATTTTTTCATCTTCTTCAAAAAGAAGGCGTTCCCGCTCGAGAAACTTCTTTTTGCTACGCTCAGCCTCGTCACGGGAAAAATACCGCCTATAATGAACCCGCAATGAAACGAGCCAAGGCCATCCGTTATCTTTATCTCCTCTATGCGGTTTTCGGGCTCGCCTTTTTTGCGGCCGCTTTCGTCCGGCTGCTTCTTTTTCTCTTCTCCCCCGCATATCCTTTGGGGGTCGATGAGGGGGCGTACCGCTTTCTTTTTTTCAGTTCGCGAAGCATCGATATTTTGATTGCTTCCGCTTTTCTCGATTACGGCGTTTTTGGCATCCTGCACCAAGAAGGACGAACCAAAGCCTCTTACTATGTGCCCCTTTGGTTCATGGGTATCGGCGATGCCCTTCTTTTTATCCTTTCCGGATTAGGCATTTCCCTTTTGCGGACGCCCGAAGCAACAAATGAAAGCATCACTTCGCTTCTCTACGCCCACTTCTGCGATCCCGTTTATCTCTTCTCGCTGGCGGGGGCGGTCTTGCTCATTCGGGCGTTTCAAAGAGAAGACCGGGGTGGTCATTACCTCAAAGAGGGCTACATCGGCTTGGCCTTTCTTTTTCCTTTATATGTTTATGATCTCGCTCTCTTTGCTCTTGACATCATCAACTCCGTTGCCAGCGTCTGGGCGATTATCTTCGGCACTTGCCTTTATTTATTCCGCCTCGCCTTATGGATTCTCGCTTTCTTTGCCCTTAGCGAAACCGATGAATGACTCCGGACAAGAAAAAGAAGGATAATACCCTTATGAACGAATTGGAGAATTATGTCAAACAAACTCTCGATGCCGATCACTCAGGTCATGGTTACGCCCACGCTTTAAGGGTGCGCTCCTTAGCGGAGACTATCCAAAAGAAAGAAGGGGGAAACCTCCGAATCATCAGCGGCGCCGCCCTCGTCCACGACACCATCGACTCCAAGCTATTCGCCGATCCGAAGGCCGAGACGCTGAAACTCGAAAAGGAATTGCGGGAGCTTTCTTATTCCGGGACAGAAATCACTTCGATCATCACCATCATCACCCACATGTCATGGCATCTGCACGATGAAGGCGAAAAAACACTGGAGGCCAAGGTCGTTGAGGACGCCGATCGGCTCGAAGCCCTCGGGGCAATCGGCCTTGTCCGCACCATCGAATACGGGGCGAGCAAAAAGCGAAGTTTCTATGAAGAGAAGAACGTCAAAAAAGAAAACGGGCAGACCACTTTTGCTCAAAGCACGGATACAACCTTGAGCCACTTCTATGACAAGCTTCTGAGACTCGAGGGGGCTTTTCAAACCCTGACGGGCGAAAGGATGGCGAAAAAACGGGCGGATTTCCTCCGAGATTTCTTGAAGGAATTCTACCGCGAGTTAGATGAATGACTCTCTTGGCGGATCCGCCTGACTTCCGCTAACTCTTTTTTCCCTTCTTGGTAAAGCGAAAAATAAGCGATCGAAAAGATCAGGAGCGCAACGCTGAGGGCCAAGGCCCCAAAGAAAAGGTACTGGCCAATCTCGTGAAAGTCGATCGTCTGACCATTCCAAAGGATGTCGACATGAAGCAAATCGGCGAAGAGGCCACCAGCAAAGAAAACGATAAAGAGGATCAGGAAAGCGATGAAGCCTTCCCTTCCTTTTTTCTTTTTGGCCTCTCCGCTTTTTTCGAGGGCGGTGAGTTTGGCAGAGAGCAGTGCTTCCGCCAAGGCGCTCACGTCGCTTTTTTCCATTGCTTCTAGCCTAAGGAAGGCGAGCGATAAATTCAATCCTATTCGTTCTTTTCTCCCCTTCGTTTCATTCAAGGGGGGCGGGGCGGGAAACCCATTAAAAAGGCCCCGATCCCCAAAGGGGATAGGAGCCAAGCTTCTTCATCTCAATAGGCTTTGGCGAAGTAGGCGACGATCGTGGCGTCTTGCCCGCAGATCGGGCATTTAATACCAGGTTTAACCGCTTCTTCGGCGATGCAGCGAGCGGTGCCGCCATTGGTCAGCTCTTTGATTTTCAACTCGCACTCTTCCCTGCCGCAGAACGCCATCTTGACGAAGCCGCCCTTGTCGAGCGCGGCATTGAGTTCCTCAATCGAAGAGACCTCATGGATATGCGAATCGAGGAAGGCCTTGGCCTTTTGGTACATCGCTTCGTGAATTGTTTTGAGAACCATGGGGATTTCCGCGGGCAGAGCATCGAGTTTCGTGATCGTCTTTTCGCCATTGACCCGTTTGGTCAGGACGCATTCGCCCTTGGCGAGATCGCGCGGGCCTACTTCAATCCGAAGCGGCACGCCCTTCATCTCGTATTCGGCGAATTTCCAGCCCGGCGTCTTCGCCTCATCGTCATCGAGCTTGACCCGGACGCCTTCTTTCGCGAGGGTATCATAGAGTTTCTGGCAGGCTTCAAGAACGCCGGGCTCGCTTTGACGAATTGGGACGATGACCGCTTGAATCGGGGCTACCGCCGGGGGCAAAACAAGGCCATTGTCGTCGCCATGGACCATGATGACCGCGCCAATGAGGCGGGTCGAGACGCCCCAGCTCGTCTGCCAAGGGGTCTCTAACGCGTTGTTCCGGCCTTGGAAGGTAATGCCAAAAGCCTTGGCAAAACCTTGGCCTAAAAGGTGGGAGGTGCCGCTTTGGAGGGCTTTCCCATCGTGCATCAAGGCTTCGATCGTGTAAGTCGCTAAAGCGCCGGCGAACGTCTCATGGACGGTCTTGCGGCCCTTCATGAAGGGGATCGCCAAAAGATCTTTGCCGCAATCATCATAGATGTCGAGGAAAGTCTTGACGTTCCTCTCCGCTTCTTCCCGGGTCTCAAAGAGGCAGTGCCCCTCTTGCCAGAGGAATTCGGCCCCGCGAAGAAACGGGCGGGTCGTCTTTTCCCAGCGGACGACCGAGCACCATTGGTTGTACATCTTCGGCAGATCGCGGTAGCTCGAGATCAGGCGCTTATACATATCGGAGAAAAGAACCTCCGAGGTCGGACGGATCACGAGCGGGTCGGCGAGCTTCTCGCCGCCGCCATAGGTGGCGACCAAGGTCTCGGGGGCGAAGCCCTCAATGTGTTCCTTCTCCTTGTTGAATAAGGAGGTCGGGATCACGCAGGGCAGATAGACGTTCTGGGCTCCGTTCTCTTTGAAGCGCTTATTGAGATAGTTCTGAATCTCTTCCCAAATCGCGTAACCATAGGGCAAATAGTCAATGAAGCCTTTGACCGAAGCGTAGTCCATGAGTTCTGCTTTCTTGCAGACATCGGTGTACCACTTGGCAAAGTCGACATCACGGGCAGTAATCGCATCATTTTTCATTTGAGCCATAAGAATTATTTCCTTTCCTTCATCGCTTTCATGCGTTCAAGGTTTCGATCATTGAGCGGCTTGAACATCGCATCGTAAGGAGCGAAGACATCGCTCGAGATAAAGTTGATGCCGCTGCTGACGACCAACTCGAGGGCGGTCCAACTCATGAGGGAGTTGGCCACGATCGGTTTATTATAGTGCAACAGCTTCTCGACGAGCGCATGGAGTTCAACCCGGATCTTCGTATCCATGTTCGTCTCCTCGCTCGTCTGGGCGAAGTCGACGAAGAAGGCATCGCATTTCTCGTAGATCTTGCTATCGAGGAGCAAGGTCTTCCCCGAGAGGAGGATCGCCACCTCGAAGCCAGCTTCGTGAATTTCGTTCAGCGTCTCGATGAAGCGGGAGAGGCCCGCCGCATCGACATTGACCGCCACATCTTCTTCGGAGAAGAGGAAGACGAGGTTGGCTTCTTGGGCGTCGCGGAAGTGCGAGAAGAACGGGACGAGGAGCGAACGCTCTTGCATCCGGACTGGATAATAGAGCTTTTGCGTCTTGTTATCCCGCTCATTGACGAAGCGCGGAACCAAGTTCTTCGCGATGGCGGCGAAGAGATTCTTATCGTCTTTTGCCCGCACCGCGTAATTCTTGAGTTCCTCAATCGAGGCAAACGAGGTATTGAGCGGGGTGGCCCGAGCCAAGAAACCATTGACCTTGCCCTTATCGCAATTGAAGATCGGCCGGTAGGTATAGACCAAGCGCTTTTCATAGATGATCCGCTCGACTTCGCTGCGGAAGGTCATAATATCGTTCTGGTCGAAATCCTCGGCCCCTTTCTTATAGAAGGAGATCACACTCGTGGTGTCATAAGCGCTCGAAGCAGCCCGGCGCGCTTCTTGGAGAATCGCATCCGAATCGCCCAAAAGATCTTTGTTTTGGACGATGCCCGAGCGGACTTCATAGGGGATTTCATGGCGGCGCCGGCCATTGAGGAAGGCCCGGTTCGCCCCATTGACGACTCGAAGGGCGAAGTTGATCGCCTGCGAGGTTTCAAGCATATCGAAGTTCGCCACCACCAACTCGTTGTCGCTGGCTTGGATCAGTTTCTGATTGCCCATCACATACGGAGCGACCGCATTGCGGAAACGGAGGGCGGCTTCTGGGGTTATTTTCGCCTTCAATTCAGCATCAGAAAGAGCCTGATTACCGACTTTGATGGGCAGAAGGGCAAAGCAGAAGGTGATGCCCGTCTGGACCCCGTTGGCTTTCATCGCCTGGGCAAAATCGCCTTCGGTCGAAAAATGAGAGACGCTCGAGGTTAGTTTCTCATTGCCATCGTAACGGAGCAAATAGCTCTCGAGGTGAACGAGACCCTTCGAGGGATCGGCTTTGCTGATTTTAAGGAAGGACGGCACCTCGCGTTTTTCTTGGTGGAAAATGATATCGGTCTGAAGATACTGCGGCGTGGCTTTGCCATCGAGTATCTCGCTGATCCATTCCTTTACCCGCCCCTGTTCTTTGACGGGAAAGGAACGATAGAAGTCATCCAATGTCACCGTCTTGACGAGCTTGAGATCGGAGAGGTTGAAATAGCGGACGCTGTTGCGGGGAGCATCAATCCGATAGACCCGGATCGTCGAGGTTTCTTCTTTGATGGTCTCAAAGTATTGGCGGTCGCGGCTGTTGTTGACTAGGAAGGTGACAAGCAAAATCACCAAAGCGCTAATCAAAAGGGCGGCTAAAAGAATCCAAGTGAAACGAGTCCACTGGACATGGGTGAAGAAATCGACGATCGCCTGCCAAAC
>JGI20225J20221_1002016_pt1 | contig 29701 bp, 27 predicted proteins | sample BioMet4_FD_20221 | JGI IMG/M metagenome (IMG submission 20221)
TCTCCATGATATGAGCTCTGCTGAACAATGCCATGCTCGTTATCTGGTGACGGCGGAATTGCGCATGTAAGTTTTTTCCATCCGCTGAACTCAAGGGTGCCAAGCCAAATCTCAAAATTGTGTCCATTGTAGTCCTGGACGAGCAACCAGATGTTATGAGACATATTGCGTCCGCACACCCATACAGACACTGTCTTTGTAATGCCTTCAATAGCTATCGGGCGCTCTGCAGTAATATAAAAAGAGTTTATGCCGCGGCGGAAGAAATCAACGCGCACGCCAAAAACGTGTGAGTCTTCAGAGTTCTTTGCCGCTTCATCGGTGAGCGGTTCCTTGTACTTTGGCTTGCCGTCAAAAAGGCGTCCGCTGATGATGCCATAGTCAGGAGACATGTGCACATTCCAGAAGCCTTCACGCTCAAACAGATCTACGCTTACTTCTGCAAGGGCCTGCTTTGCGCTGTCATCGCCAATTTTTGATGCATCTGGTTCGGAGATGCTTATGCTGTTTTGCTGTGCAAATACAGTTCCGGCTGCTATGACTGCCACCGTCAGAATTGCTACGTATAATTTTTTCATTCTGTTACCGCCTTACCTTATTTTTCCGTAGTTGAGCTTCCACTAGAGGTGGAATTTGTCTTGTCGTCACCGAAGTCTGCATTCTTGAGCTCATAGCCGTCATAAATGTTGTCCAGTGTATTTGAAACGTACTTGATTTGATCAAGGTAAATAACATAATCATCAACGCTCTCTCTTGAATCGGAGCGAATTCTAAAGCCGACGAGCGACATGCTCTCAGCTCCAGAGCGAAGGGATGAACGCTGCGGGAACCATGTCGGAACGTGAACAATGATATCCTTCCAACCGTTGAATGCAAGGTTGCCGCCGTCGAGCGCGTGGACTCTACCTTCTGCATCGCGGACAAGCACTTCTATATAGTAGAGATAGCCTGCGCCCCATGCCCAGAAGTCTATCTGAGAAACAGTGCCTACAAACGGAATTTCACGTACCGGCGCGCCATTCTTGTCTTTTCTATCCTTATATTCAGGGAAAATCTCAAGCCAGTTGTCACCTTTGCGGTCAAATTTTACTTTTACGCCAAGAACTTTAATCGGATCGCCTTCCTTATGAATAGGACGCAGGGAATTCGGAATTCCGTCAAAATACTGTAATATAGGATATTGGACATTTGTCTTTGTATCCAGTGTTGCGCTGCGGCTGGCCTGCACTTTCCATGTCCAGTCCATCTTATCTTCGTTATCAAAGTTGTCGATAACTATTGTTTCCACTGACTTTGGGCTTGGCTGTGCAACTGCTGGAACGCAGAATGCAAGCACAAGAGCAAGACTTGCTAAAACGACTACGCCCTTTTTCATTAAATACTCCTTGATCAACGGCTTCCTTTTTTCTGACAACGGAAGCACCTTATTTACTTATCGGAAATACTTTCATTAAGTATTAGCACAATTTTTGCAAATTGTTCTGTTTTATTATATTTCCCTCTGCATTCTTTGTCAAACGATTTCACTTTGGGAAACATGTTTGTCTTGAAATTCAAAGGCAAAACAGGTATGCTGTCATATATACTTTTAGAGTATACAATTCACTTCGATTCAGGAGCTATTATGGTCAGTTACAAAGAACTCGGCCTTGTGAACACAAAGGATTTGTTCAAAAAGGCTATGGCGGGACACTATGCAATTCCTGCATACAATTTCAACGATATGGAACAGATGCAGGCTATCATTCAGGCTTGCGTTGAGACAAAGTCACCGGTTATTCTTCAGGTTTCAAAAGGCGCGCGCCAGTATGCGGACAAATACATTCTGCGCAACATGGCACGCGGCGCTGTTGAATATGCACACGAGCTTGGAGCAGACATTCCGATTGTCCTGCACCTTGACCACGGTCCTTCCTTTGAAGTGGCAAAGGACTGCATCGACAACGGTTTCTCTTCCGTCATGATCGACGGTTCAGCGCTTCCGTATGACGAAAACGTAAAAGTCACCAAAACAGGGTTTGCGACTATGCTTCACGCACGTCAGAAAGACTATTGTCACATGTTGAAGGCGAACTGGGTGTGTTCTTGCCATGCGCGGTTGGAGGGAATGAAGTTTTCTGCGGGCAATCAAAAGCCTACACACAAAGCCTGAGGAAGTTCCCAGGCACTTCGGTCGGGCAAGACAAATGTTGACTCTCTTGCAATTTCAATCGGGGCACCAGCCACGGTCGCTGCAAGTTCACTTCCCTGAGGCAGTGCCACACGCAACGCTACGGCATCCTTATTCCGGCCGCACTCGGTTCGCATTCGACGTGCTCGAAGGCGTTTGAGAAAAAACTTCCGGGCTTTTCCCGATTGTTTCTGCCACGGCTCATTCATCAGTTCCTATTGGAATATGTCAATAGCAGATTTGAGAAGTAGGGGTGGAAAAAATTCCGGATTTCAGTCGGTCATTCCAGAAGAGGCCAGCTCCGCCGCAAGTGCAGCCAAAAGTCAGCAAGTTCCTGGCACAATTCAACATTTGACTCCAGACGGGCCGCTCTCGCAATGAACCGCCGGCAATCCGCAAGGGTGTTTGCAGAACAGCCAGACATTTCCGATCCGCGCCTCTACCTTCGGTCCCAAGCCCCGCGATGAGCTCAAGAAGATGTACATGCACAAGAACATCGACGTCTTAGGCTCAGCCGGCCACGCATTTGACTGAAATTGAGCGCCAGGGAGGGCGCGTCGTTTTCGTACGCGACCAACTGCGAGTTTGTGCCAACAAACTCGGATGTTCAAAATACAGGGATGTATTTTGAACATTCAGGCCATGCATTTGACTGAAATTGAGCGCCACGGATGGCGCGTCGTTTTCGTACGCGACCAACCGCGCAGACCCGCACTTTGGCAACAGAGCGCGGGCTTTTTTTTGTAAGCGGCAGACACCGCAAACAATTGAAAATTCTTTTATTACATGGTACGCTGTGCACATGTATTTATTCTTATTAGTTGCAATACCATGCCTGCTTTACGGCTGGATGTACGCACAGCAGTCATACGAGCGCTCGTCATACTATATGCCGATTCTCATAGGCATTGTTTCCGCAATGCTCGTGTGTACCTTCAAGTCATTCTTCGTCTTCTCAACTTTTGTGTGGACGACATCGTTTATCCGTGGATTCCTTCACCTGCTGTTCATTGAAGAACTGCTTCCCGTCGGTCTGCTTTACGGAGCATTCATTTTCTTTTCAAAAGATGACAACGACTTCCTGGCATGTGCCTTTCTGCCGCTCATCGCATCATTCTTTGCAGTGTTCCTGCCCTACCGCGTCATCACTATGGATGAAGAGCTGTCGGTATTCCCGCTGTTTGTAAAACCGGTGCTTTTTGTAAGCATGATTTCATTTCTTTCTTCGCTCGCCCATCGTATTTTCAACGGCATTGAAGCTCATGACAAGAAAGCAATCGTCAAAAATGCAATAATGGCGTTTGCCGCCTGCTGCGTTCCGCCGCTGCTTGAATCATGGTGGCATCTTGGTGGCAAACTGTTGTTCATTATTCCATTTGCCTTTGTGTATGCGCTCGCCGCATTCCTTGTCTACCAGAAATTAAAACAGGAGACAGCGCGCAAACCTATTTTCATGTCAATGTGAACGTAAACGTGCTGCAAAAAAAAAGGCTGCCGTGCTGAAAGTTGATTCAGCCGGCAGCCTTTTTTATTCAACGAACCTTATTTCTTAAGAGTAAGTGTTGTTGTATAGTCTTCATCTGACCAGTCTGGGTTTACAACCATGTTGAGGTCTGTGCTCAGAGTGATTGGCTTTGTGAATTTGTAGCTGCGATAGTTCTCTTTGCTGGTGAAAGTAACTGTTGCGCCGTCTGCAGATGCGCCGAGTTTGAAGTTCTGTACATTGTCATCGGTGAATGTGTATACAACTTCACCAGTGCTTGTCTTTGTCAGAATAATTTTTCCGTCTGCGCTGAATGTCCAGTCCGCATCCCATTTCTTATCCTGCCATGTTCCCTTAATGTCGCCAAGGTCAAAAGCGAAAACGCTTACGACGCTGATAAGAGCGACAGCCAAAATAGCAATAATCTTTTTCATTCGAAAATCTCCTTGATTCCTAACGAATCATTCATAAAGTATATCCACAATTTGAAATTGTTTCAAGAAAAATCATTGTAATTATTACAATACAGATTTATACAGGTCCTGCAGCTTCTTTTTGGTGACATCCTGCGGATTTCCGGCAGTACACGCATCCTTCAGGGCGCTCTCTGCAAGGAAGTCCAAATCTTTTGACTGGACGCCCAGCTCTCGGAGTTTTGCAGGAATGCCTACATCCTTTGCAAGTTTTTCCACAGCGGCAACGGCGGCCTTGCGGTATGCAGTCTGACTCATTTTTGCGGCAGTCTTTACGCCAAGGGCAAACGCTATGTCGCGGTATTTCGTTCCGGTGGCGGAAGCATTGAATTTCATCACTGGAGCAAGCAAAGCGGCACATGCAACTCCGTGCGGAATTTCATACACGGCACTCAGCGGATGAGCCATGCTGTGCGCAATGCCAAGACCTGCGTTTGAAAAGCCCATGCCCGCAAGATACTGTGCATACGCCATCTGCTCGCGGGCACCAGCCCCGCCCTTTACCGCGGCGCGAAGATTCGCCCCTACAAGTTCAATCGCCTTAAGGCAGTAAATGTCAGTGAGCTGCCATGAACCTTTCGTAACATATCCTTCAATCGCATGGACAAGCGCATCCATGCCCGTGGCAGCACATAATTTTGAAGGCATGGAGGAAGAAAGATCCGGGTCAATGATTGCGACAACCGGAATATCATGTACATCAACGCACACAAACTTACGCTGCTTGTCCTCATCTGTAATGACATAATTTATAGTGACTTCGGCGGCAGTACCGCTTGTGGTAGTTATTGCAAAAAGAGGCACAGCCTTGCGCTTCGTAGGAGAAATTCCCTCGAGCCGGCGAACATCGGTAATTTCAGGATTGGCCATGAGGACGGCAATCGCCTTTGCCGTGTCAATGACAGAACCTCCACCTACCGCGACAATAACATCGGCACGGAACTGTCTTGCCATTTCAAGACCGTCGTTTACCGTACGTATTGTTGGATTCGCCCTTACTTTGTCATAAATCTGATAGATTATCCGGCTCGCAATGAGCAGTTTTGTCACTTTCGCCGCGACCTTGCATTTGACAAGCTCCGCGTCTGTTACCACAAGAACGCGCTCAAGACTACGATTCTTAAGCTCAGCAGTAAGCTGCTTGACTGCATCCTTTCCAAAATAGGCCGTTTCATTGAGAATCATGCGGTTGGACATTTAAACTTATCCTCCGATATATACATTTTTATAGTAATTCACTCTCTGTTCCGCATAAGAAAATGAATGATATTATTATGGAGCCAAAATACTCATACGTCAAGAAATTTTATCTGCATTGCAGCTAAAAAAGGTTCAGCAACGGTCAAATTTCAATGAATTATGGCAAGATATATGTTTTTGCAGTGTGGAACCGCTTGCTTTATACATTCTTTTCAATTACATTAATACTATGTTTTCTATTATAAGGGTCTGCAGAAAGTATCTTTTACCAATTCCTGCTGCCGCCGCACTTTTTACCATTGTTTGCGCGACACCATTTCTTTCCAGCTGTTCTCAGAAAAGAACAAAGACTGAACAGAATGACGGTACCGTACGCATTACGGCAACGTTCTATCCGCTGTATATCATGCTGCTCAATATAACCGACGGCGTACCCGACGTACAGCTTGCCCAGCTCGCTCCGCCAAACACCGGCTGCCTGCACGATTACCAGCTTACAACACGCGACATGAAGGCTGTTGAGTCATGCGATATTCTTGTGGCCAACGGCGCCGGCATGGAGGACTTTCTTGACAAAGTGGTCAGCTTAAAGAAAGACGCGCTTATTGTCGCAGCACAAGGATTTCCGCTTGTAGACGGGAATGCGCATGTCTGGGTTTCACCAGCAGGCGCCTTGTACGAAGTAAAATCAATTGCCGCAGGACTTGAGCGGATCAATCCGCAGAATGCGGCACTGTACCGCAATAATGCCGCTTTGTACGGCGCAAAGATTGAAGCTCTTTCCAAAGAAATGCATAAAGCGCTTGACCCCTTTGCCGGAACAAAAGTGATTACGTTCCATGAGGCATTCCCTTATTTTACGGCTGAATCCATCTCGATGCAGTTGCCGTCATTGAACGCGATTGCAGGAACAGAACCAAGTGCGCGGGGAACTTTCATCACTTGTCAACGCTCATCAAGCAGACCGGCAAGAAGGTTGCCCTCTTTGCGGAACCGCAGTATCCGGGCAGGAGCCGCAGACATACCTCTCAAAAAGAAACAGGACTCCGTGTCAAGAGAACTTGACCCCCGCAGTCACCGGACCGTTGGGAAAAGAACGCATATCTTGACACAATGAAACAAGAACAAGACGGTTCTTGTAGAAACACTAGGCCGCACTGTCAATCAGCCGGGGGGCGCTCAATGAGCTGTACACTCGGCAGAACAGCATGTCTGCTGCACACGCATTGAACATCTGTCCCAGTCAAAGCAGGCAGTGACGTGATTCTCAACCATGTCAATCTTCACCCTGCACTGCGGAGAACTTACTGCAATCGTAGTAGACGCAAATCGGTGCCGGCAAGACAACGTGCTCTCGCGCACCTGGCTTGATGAAAATTCCACACAACGGGACAATACATTTGAAGGTGAAACGGTGCAGCGGGACCACTGGTCCGACACCCATACCGCCCGGACACAGCACGCACTGTTCCGCCACAACGACAGAACGCTACGCACAAAACAAAACACGCTTTGGCTACGTACCACAGCGACTTTGCCGTCCGAACCAGGTTGGTCCCGGTAAGCGTTTGTGTAATGATTTTTGTGCTGCGGTCATTTCGAAAAGACCAATATGGCTTTCACTCACCGCCGCAAAGGAAAAAGCCGCTTGTCCAGGAAATTCTTCTGAGGCAAATGGCGCAATTCACTTCCATCACGACGCGTATCCGACCTTTCCCGGTGAAATTGCAAGCGTGTGCTTTCTTTCACTGCAATTCAATCCGGGTGCCCCGACATTCTACNTCGAGAATAATACGTAAATGACTGATTTGATGCGAAAGACTGTTAAATCCTGAGTCGCATGAAGAAGAAATGATGATGAAAGAGTGTAATAGACTAATTGAGAGACAACAAGATGATCTGCACAAAGTGAGAATTACGTGGTCATCTATATAAGCAAAAACGTCCTTGTTTTTCTGTCTAAACTCCATGCTCGTAAAAGATACTGCAGGTTATTCTTAAAAGGGTCACACACGGCTGCAGATCCCGCGGGGCTAAACGTCCACTATATGCAAAACGGAAGTCAATGATTTATTTTGAGAGTAGTATTGAGGATCATCGACGGGATACTGAGGTTAAGACAGACGGGAAAATATTGAAGGTAATGATCTGATCGCACTAGTGAAAGTGACTGAACAGCTTAACAGGAGCACACTTGCCTCTCTATGTTAATGAATCACGAGTTAATACACTAAGGAAATCATATATAAAAAAAAAAACTGGAGGGGAAGAGAAAAGAGGATACCCCGCATCCCAAATATGCCACTCCGCAACGCCACCCGCACACCACACCCGGAGCAACACGAACCCACCCACACCCACCACCATTTCCCGCCACACCACACAACCGCACACCACACCCAAACCCCACCGAAAGACCCCAACACACACCACCCACCAACCACCCAAAAACGGGCCGCCCCCGTAAACCCAACCAAACTAAGAAACAACCCTATAAACACTACACAAACCAACAATACAACGAAAAGCAAGATAATAAATAAAATAAAAGAAAGATTTGAGGACGTAATTGAAAGAGATGCAGGAAAGAAAAAAGTGAGAGGGAAATTTTTATAAAAACTGGTCAAACGCAAACAAGACAGACCGGCAAAGAAGGTTGCAAATACATTGGCGGAAAAACCGCCAGTATCCGAGCAGGAAGCAGCCAGACATACTATCAAAAGAAACAGGACACTAAGTGGCAGAAGAACTTGGAACCAGAAGTAAACCGGAAAGATTGGAAAAGAACGCATATATTGACCACCCCACAAATGAACAAGAACGAAAGACGGTTCTACTGTAGAAACACTAGGCGCAAAGTAATAAGAGGGGCGCGCAAATGAGATGTACAAATAGGCCAGAGAAAGAATGTCATGCATGCCAAAAGAATTGAAAAATATGTAAGTAAAAAAAGAAAGGAAGTGAAAGCGAATATAAAAGATGTCAAATATTAAAAATGAACTTGCCAGGAGAAATTAATGCCAATAGTAGGAAGCAATGAATGGTGAAGGCAAGACAAAGTTTACTTAGCCCAATGCATGATGAAAATTACACAAAAAGGGAAAATTACATATGAAAGTGAACGGTGCAGCAAGACCAATGTGCCGACACGACCATACCGACACACACCCAAGACCACAGCAACGAAAATGGTTCCTGCCCACCACCGGATCAGGAACGCTACGTCCACAACAAAACCACGCTTTGGATACGTACACAAGCCGGGACTTGCCGTCCGAACCAGGCTTTGTCCGCTCGTAATTGCGTTGAAAGATTTGATGCTTGCCGTCCAATTTCAAAAACGACCAATATGGCTCACTCACCGCGCAAAGGGAAAAAGCGCCTTGTCCAGGAAATTACTTTCTGAAGGCAAAATGCGCAATCCACTTGCATCACGGCGGGTATCCGACACTTTCCGGCGGTGGAAAATTCCAGCGTGTGCTTCTTTCGCACTTGCAATTCCACCTCCAGGTGCCCGACATTCTAACTGCTTGACGAGCCGGTGAGCGGTGTTGACCGCAACGGAATAAAAGTTTTCTACAACATGGTCTCTTCACTCAAGACGCGACTGTACGATGTCAACGATTCTGCTCATCAGCCATGACCTGAATCTTGTTGCCCGCCATGCAGACCGCGTGGGTTGGGCTTGTTAGACAGGGGCATTGTCGCCGAAAGGAAACTGTTGAACAAGTTTAACAAGGACAAATCTTTCATAGAAACATTCGGACACATTGTTCCCGAATTCTCTGGACAGTGACATGAGCCGATGGAGGCGAATCATGAATACAATCTACGCTTTCATAGACGCAGTGCCTCCGGTGGAATGGCCTTTCCCCGCAGTTCATGAAAAATGCGCTGCTTGCTGTCATTGTTGCGTGTCCGCTCTTTGGCACGCACACTTGGCACCGTTGTAGTGTCAAACAAGATGGCGTTCTTCAGCGATGCAATCGGACATTCCGCACTCACCGGCATTGCGCTTGGCGTGCTGCTCGGCATTCCCGACCCCACTGTTGCAATGGTGCTGTTCAGCATGGCGCTAGGATTTCTTATCATCACGGTAAAAGTAAAGGGAAAATCTTCGGCAGACACAATCATCGGCGTGTTTTCTTCAACGGCAGTTGCACTAGGCATTGTGCTTCTTAGCTCAACGGGCAACTTTTCAAAATATCAGCGGTACTTAGTCGGCGACATTCTGAGCATCCGTCCGGCGGAAATTGTCATGATGTTCTGCGCAGGAATCGCGCTTCTTGTTGTATGGATTTTCTTCTACAACCAGATGGTGCTCACCACAATGCATTCAACCTTTGCAAAGAGTCGTGGCGTGCACACGTTTTTCATCGAACAGCTTTTTGCGCTTCTTACTGCGGCGATTGTCACCATCAGCATACGGTGGACGGGACTGCTCGTCATCAACAGTATGCTCGTGCTTCCGGCGGCCGCATCACGCATGGTAAGCAGGTCGAGCAGACAGTATATTTTTCTGTCAATCATCATTTCTTTTGCGAGCGGTATTGCAGGACTTGCTCTTTCGTATTACATTGGCGCTGCAAGTGGCGCAACAATCGTGCTTGTAAATGCGATTCTTTTTGGAGTCTGTTTTATTTTGTCTCTTATGAAAAAAAATTAACAGCGAGGATTATTTGTATGCACAACATACATGCAGTTATTTTTGACCTTGACGGAACATTGCTCTATACGCTTGAAGATTTGATGGACAGCTGCAACGAAGCGCTCCGTGCTTTTGGATACAAGGAACGTACGCTTGAAGAAGTGCGGCAGTTTGTCGGCAACGGGCTTGGCGTTCTTGCAGAACTTGCCCTTCCCGATGGAAAATCAAATCCTGACTACAACAAGGTACTTCAAAAGATGCGCGATGCATACGCAAAGAACTGGCGCAACAAGACAAAACCATATGACGGCGTTCAGGAAATGCTTGTCGCACTCAGGGCACACAATGTTACGTGTGCCATAGTGTCAAACAAACCTGATGCGCAGGTAAAAGAACTTGCATCGCTTTATTTTCCAGACACCGTAAGCATGGCCGTGGGTGAGCGTGAAGGCATCAGAAGAAAACCTTTTCCTGACTCGCTCAACAATGTAATGCAGTCTCTTGAACTTAACAAAAAAGACGTTGTCTACGTAGGAGATTCTGACGTTGACATAAAGACCGCATCCAACGCGGAAGTTGCCTGTGTGTCGGTGTGCTGGGGATTCCGCTCAAAGGAATTTCTCATGCAGCATGGCGCTTCTGAAATAATTTCTACACCGTCAGACTTGCTGGAACTGCTGCGGATATCATGATGGAAGAACAAATGCGTAACAATGATTCTTTGCAGGAAAAATCGGACTCGACACATAAAAAATATTTTCTGAGCGGACAAATTGCGCGCGAATTGGACTATTACCGCATACGCGAAATGATTGCATCTCTTGCTTCAAGTGAAGAAGGAAAAGCCGCGCTGCTGGAACGAGAGCCGACGTACGATGCTGAAAAAATAAAAGTGTTAAAGACACTCGGCCGCGAGTGGAATGTCTGTCTGCATTCTTCCCATCCGGCAACATTGTCATCATGGCCGCCAGTCGGAAATCTTTTTGTACTGCTTGGCATAGAAGGCGCATCGCTGCAACTTGACCAAGTATATGCCCTTGGTCTTTTTACCATTGCCGTACGCAAGACACGCGACATGATTTCCGGCCTTTCTTCGGAACTTCCCATACCGCTTCTTGCAAAAGCAGGCGAATCGCTGCCCGCGCTCGAGCTAGCGGAACATGCAGTATTTTCAATAATCGATGCGTCAGGAGAGCTGAAGGACTTGCCGGCACTCCGCGCAATACGCGCAAAAATTGCCTCGCTTCACAAAGAAATTGAATCCGCAATGCGGAAGTATACAAGCGATTCATCGCTCAACAGCGTGCTGCAGTCAAATGTGCCGGCGTACCGCGCCGACCGCCAGGTGCTCGCCGTACGCGCAGACAAACGCTCGCAGATTCCGGGAATCGTGCATGAAGTGAGCGCAAGCGGAGCCACGGTATACATAGAGCCTGATGAAGTTGTCCGCGCAAACAATGAACTTGTCCAATCTGAATACGAGCTGCAGGCAGAAATCAGACGCATTCTGCAGGAACTGACTGCACAACTTGGCTCGGAAAAAGAAGCGCTTTCACAGGCATTGTCACAGATGATGATGCTGGACACAACATATGCCGCCGCCCGCTACCAAAGCGAAATACGCGGTGTCTTTGCGGAAGATTGCGATTTGCAAAAAGAACCTCCGGCCATTCCCCAGGCAAGGCATCCGCTGCTTGGAGAAAAGGCTGTGCCGGTTGACATCATGTTTCTTGATGCGAAGCGAGTGCTCATAGTCACCGGACCAAACACTGGCGGCAAGACGGTCACGCTTAAAACTGTGGCACTTTTTGCATTGCTCAACCAGTCAGGATTTCCGGTGCCTGCTGCGGAAGGAACAAGACTTCCTCTTTTTGACGGCGTATTTGCAGACATCGGTGACGAGCAGTCAATAGATGAATCGCTCAGCACTTTCTCAAGCCATATGAAGAACATCGCCTTCTTGTTGACAAATGCTGATGAAAACAGCCTTGTTCTTCTTGACGAGCTTGGCTCAGGAACAGACCCGCAGGAAGGCGGAGCCATAGGCATGGCAGTGCTTGATACGCTCATCGAAAAAAATGCGTTTGTGCTTGTCACCACGCATCACGGTATATTAAAGAATTACGGTTGGACGCATCAGTCATGCATAAATGCCTCTGTTGAATTTGACAACACCACGCTTACCCCCACGTACCGTCTGCTTATGGGCGTTCCCGGAGAAAGCCATGCAATTGACATTGCACGCAGAAGCGGTCTGCCTGCCGCCATTGTTGACAAGGCGCGCACTTATCTTACGAGCGAACAAGCTGACGTAAGCACGCTCATCAAGGGACTCACCGCGAAACATGCAGAACTTGATCAGCTCATGCAGCGTCAGAAGGAACAGTCGGCGGAACTTGATGTAAAGTCCCTGAAACTTCAGCAGCGTGAAATCACCCTGACCGAAAAAGATAAAACGCTCAAAGAAATTGAACATAGAAAAAGCACAGCCTTTCTTGAGGAAACACGGAGCAAACTTGAAAACTTGGTGCGTGAGCTGCGCGAAGGTGAAATTACCCGTGAAAAGACAATAGGCGTCAAACAGTTTATTTCCGAACTTACCGGACAAGTTGACGCGCAAGAAGACACGTTGCTTGCACAAGAAGAAGCACTTGCAAAAGAACGCGAAGATGTCGCAAAAGAAACGGAGCGTCTTACGGAAAATGGAATCCGCATCACCCGCACGGGAACACATGCATCGTCCTCAAAGAAAGGCGTAAAAAAACACGTTTCCGCAAAAGAAGCATTTGCGTCCGCAGTGCCGATTTCTATTCCGCGAGTGGCCCCAAAATATTCCTCAGCAAAGAAAAAAACGCCGGACGAATCTTTGAGCGACCAGCTCTTGTTTACCCCCGGTTCAGAAGTGCTTGCCGGATCTTCGCGCAGAACCGGCACTTTGCTTCATGAAATAAAACCGGGTGTATGGAGTGTGCAGATTGGTTCACTCAAGATGAATTTCCCCAAAGCACAGCTCATACCTGTTCCTGCAAAAAAACATCCGACAGCCGCAACTATCATTGTGGAACAAGACCAACTGTCGTCCGGCTCAGAAAGTGACAAGCCTCAGTTTGAACTTAGATTGCTCGGTATGCGCTATGAAGAGGCGATGAAAGCGCTTGAACATCAGCTTGACCTCTGTGCCGTGCACAACTTCCGCAACTTTTCCATCATTCACGGCAAAGGTTCGGGCATTCTACAGCAAGCCGTGCACGACTATCTTTCGCATTACCCCGGCGTAAAGGAATTCCATTTTGCGCAACCGGAAGAAGGCGGCACGGGCAAAACATATGTCACTTTATATTAGTTGAATAAATATGCAAAATTCCGTATAATAATACATTATTATATAGAGGCATTACATTGAAAGAACGGCTTACTCGACTTAAGAGCGTACGCAAACTGATTAAAAATTACCGCATAGAAAGCCAGGAAGAACTGCTCGGCTATCTTCAGAAAGAGGGGTATGAAGTCACACAGGCTACCCTTTCGCGCGATTTAAAACTGCTCAAAGTTGGCAAAGTAAGCGACGGCCACTCAGGATATGTGTACACGCTGCCAGATGAAGACGAGCGACGTGAAAGCGAACAAATCTACGTGCAGGACTTCTTGCGCGGTTATGTAAGCATTGATTACAGCGGAAATATTGTCGTCATAAAAACATTCGGCGGCCATGCTGATTCAGTTTCAAATGCCCTTGACGCATTCAACATGGATGAAGTGCTTGGCACTGTTGCCGGTGAAAACTGTATATTTGCCTGTCTGCGCGAAGGCGTCACCGGTGAGCAATTCCTTTCCGCGCTCAAGCTGCGAATTCCTGAGCTGGAAGAATAGCGCACTCACTTACCTACAAAAATTGTTTTTTTCACAAACGGAAATGTGGACACTTTTATCACAAGTGTCTTACCGTTCCATACGAGCGTCCCTTTCTTTTTTGAGATATTTGCAATTCCGGCTGTCTTTATCTTTGCAGGTTTTTGTCCGTCAGGCGACACCGCTGAAACAGTCTGGAAATTCACCTTCACCGTAAACGGTTTTTTTGAAAGCAACAAAGCATCATCACGCGCAAAACTTTTCTGCGCGGAATTTTGCAGCTCAACAAGAATCGTTGTCCCCACATCGCCATTTATCTGAAGCAAATACCCCGGAAAATACGGAATAAAAGTTATTTCCTCAAGGTGGGATTCAATTCCCTTTGAAAGACCGTCGGCAGTCTGAGGCAGCTTCACCTGCGCCAAATATTCCGGGAACGTATTGCAAAGGCGCGGCGCAAGATTTGTCTCTATTTCATTATCGTCAAATTGCGCAATCATTTTCTCAAAGCAATCAATGCGCACGTCAATCAGTTCAATGAATATGCGAGTTAACACCATTTCATCGATAGCGGCAAGGGCTTGCAAAGCTGCGTGCATTTGTGTTCATAAGCTCAACTGCCGTAAGATGTCATGGTTTTGAATCTTAGGAAAATCTATTTTATTCAGCAGCGTGATTGTTGTAATCAAATCAACCCGCATTTGTATCCCCAGCGGTGAAGTGTCCAGCTTTCTTTTCATATTCTTTATACAGCGCAACTTCATTCTGGAGCAAGGTGGCGATATTTTTTGTTTGTCTCAAATTTTATTCTGAATCAGCGATCTGTCCTCGTAATCGTATACGGTGTTCTGTTGTTGTCAAGAATCAAATCTGGAGAATCAGCCTGCTGAATGAGGCCGGCTTGTGGCCATGACAAGCGATCCTTTGTATACATCGGGATGCAACTTCGGCATAACCAATCTTTTGTCATGAAGATTGTATATTCATTTGCCTTTGCAAGCGGTTTCCTTTGCCGGTACGACGCTCCTGTCCGGAAAGCTCAACCTGAAATAAATCCAGTTGTTGCTTCTGCAGAAAATGTCAAACAGTTTATTGTTCTTCTTGTAAAACATGTCCTGCATCACCGTGCGGGAATTCTCGGAAGAAAGCGACTCAAATTGACTTGAATCAAACTGCGGCGTGACAAAATAATTTTTTGCCGTGCCGTCAAAAACCTTGGATTGTAGGCGAGCCATGTACGTCCACATTTCCACTGGATAGAGTTTTTTATATTCATCCGCTCGCTGGGCCATGCGATATGGTGAGGCCATATCAGCTTCCTTCCGCTTGTCAGCGGCACATCGCGCACCGTACAGGTATACGATGGAATAGTCACTCCGTTGAGCGACAAGTATCCAGTGTAGTGATAGTTGTCATTTGCAGCTACAGCGGAAATCGTCTTGTCAAGGAACATGCTGTCCGCAATTTCAAGAGGGGCCGGCGTAAAAGCCCAGTTCACTTCAGTAAGCTGTTTGTGGTAGAAGCCAATTCGCCCCCATTCATCACAACCTGCAACACGCAGTTCACGCGCATCATTGCCTGTTCCTGTCTGAGCGATGCTGATTAATTTTGAAAGACGCACGCTGCCTTCTACAGGAATCGACGGCTGACGATGCCAATCTTCCGCGGGGAGCGCCCATGTCGTGTAATTTGAAAGATAGTCGCTTCCTTTTGTATTCTGCTTTTCATAGTTGTACGTATATTTGAAAAACATGGGGTCGCATCCCATCGTATCAAAGTCAATGAGCCGCGTGTACATGGAACCGTCGCTGCCGATAAGAAAAATAGTTGAACCAGAAACGCTTATGTTCTCTGCGATGAACGTACCGTCGAGCGGACACTGTATTGAATGGCTGAAGTCAGTAGGAAGTCCGCTGTCGGTAAACCGTATGTGTCTGCCGTCTTTCGTAAGAAAATAGACAGTCTCAAGACCCATCGTTCCATAATGATGTTCGTTGCCAAATCTATCAGTATACCAAAGAATGTCTTTGCGCCGCACGCCCATGCTCCAACCGCGCTTGTCACGAACCAAATCGTTCTGCACAAGCGGACTTCTTTTTGGCCAGCCAAATATTTTGTGCCACGAAAACAGCTTTTCCTTTGTGCCAAAATTGATGTAGCAGTTGTAGAGCGCGCCTTCGCTGTCAAATGCAAACAAGCTGTCTGCATCTGCACAAATCTCACGCACTGCCGCAGGAGGCGTAAAGTATGAACGAACACGTTTATTGTCCTTGCTGAACGGAAGACCTGTTTTTAGAAAAAGCGTCCACTTCTTGTCGTTGTCCTTCTTGACATATATTCTGCCGTCAACAACAACAAAGTTGTATCCCTTGCAATACGTCTGTGTCATGGTCCGCAGATACACACGGTCCGGCATAAAACCGTTTACATCCTGCGTGCGATATAAATCGGGCATCAAATCGGAATCATCTTCCGCGGAAACATGACCGACAGCAATACCAACTTGTAAAAGGAGGAAAAAACAGAACGCAACTTTATACATATGTTTCATGAAGTACACCTACAAATGCTTATTGTTATTGCAAAAATTATAGCATTTTTAATTTATTTCTGATATAGTCTTACTATTATTTCACATATACACAGAGGCATATATGGCATCATCTATTTCTTGGGACAACCTGACAAAACTTGACAGTTTTAAAAAACTACTCACTTTAAAGGGAGCTGTTTCTGTCAAAAAGGCACTCAGCGGTGCAGCAGGTGCAAAACGTGTTGAAGAATGCTCAATTCCAATGAGCAGCGGTCTTACGTACAATTATGCAGCAAAGCAGGTGAACAAACAGATTCTGACCGTATTCAAATCTCTTGTCAAAGAGGACCAGCTTCTTGAGAAGTTCGCCGCGCTCTATAACGGAGAAGTCATCAATCTTGGCGAAAACCGCAAAGTGCTCCACCAGCTTACCCGTGGTCAGCTCGGCGACAATGTCATGGCAGACGGAGTGAATAAACGCGACTTCTACGTAAACGAAGTGAAAAGAATCGCTGACTTTGCCGACAAGGTTCATTCAGGAAAAATTGCAAATAAAAAAGGTGAAAAATTCACCACCGTTGTTCAGATTGGAATAGGTGGAAGCGACCTTGGTCCACGCGCCATGTATCTTGCGCTCGAGCAGTGGGCAAAGGCAAACAATACATTCAAGATGGAAGCAAAGTTCATCAGCAACGTTGACCCGGACGACGCAGCGACAGTTCTTGCAAACACAGATGTTGCGCACGCAATCTTCATTCTTGTTTCAAAATCAGGAACAACGCTCGAAACGCTCACCAATGAATCTTTCGTAAAGGACTATCTCAAGAGCAAGGGACTTGATCCTGCAAAACACATGATTGCCGTTACCAGCGAAACAAGCCCGCTTGCAAAAAGCCCGGACTATCTTGCAGCATTCTTCATGGACGACTACATTGGCGGTCGCTATTCTTCAACCTCTGGAGTAGGAGGAGCAATTTTAAGTCTTGCCTTCGGACCAGATGTATTCGGCCGCTTCCTCAAGGGAGCCGCCGCGGAAGACAAACTTGCTACAGAAAAAGATATTTCTAAAAATGCCGCGCTTATGGACGCACTCATCGGTTTGTACGAGCGCAATGTGCAGGGCTATCCGAGCACTGCGATTCTGCCCTACTCACAGGCACTTTCCCGCTTCCCTGCACACTTGCAGCAGCTCGACATGGAATCAAACGGCAAGAGCGTCAACCGCTTTGGCAAGAAAATTAACTATGTCACCGGACCGGTCATTTTTGGCGAGCCAGGAACAAACGGTCAGCATTCGTTCTATCAGTTGCTCCACCAGGGCACAAATGTCATACCGCTCCAGTTCATTGCCTTCAAAGAAAATCAGACAGGCAAAGACGTTGTAATTCAAGGTTCAACAAGTCAGAAAAAACTCTGCGCAAACGTAGCGGCTCAGATTATGGCTTTTGCCTGTGGCAAAGACGATGAAAATCCAAACAAGACGTTTGCAGGCGAGCGCCCTTCAAGCATCATCTACGGAAAACAGCTCACACCTGAAGCACTCGGCGCATTGCTTGCACACTATGAAAACAAAGTCATGTTCCAGGGATTCATGTGGAATGTAAATAGCTTTGACCAGGAAGGCGTCCAGCTTGGAAAGACACTTGCAAAGAAAGTGCTTGCCAAGGAAACAGACGGTGCGCTTAAAGCATACGCCGGTCTTTTGAACATTTAAAACGTAACACTTTTTTCTACTGCATAGAGGCGCCCTTTGTATCCGGTACAGGGCGTCTCTTTTTTTTGCTTTATCAGCGTCATTTTGAAAATATTTCTTTCATTTATATTATTCACCACTTCTTCACTCAATATGACGCCTTCTCCACTCACCCGGTTGTATGATTCAACAGCCATCACTTCGTTCACCACCGGAGACACAACTACTTCGCTCATACGTGATTCGTTGCCCACCATGCCAAGCACGACTTCGCCGTAATGCACTCCGATTCCAATCTGAATTTCTGGCAGATTATTTTCTTTGAGATACTCACGGAGCGAAACCATCGCCTCCTGCATTTCCATTGCGCAGAGCACGGCATTGTCAGGCCGTGCCGGTAAATATTGCAATGATTCCATCACCCATTACCTTTTCTATAAATCCGTTATAGTATCTGATGATAGGTGCAATGTACCCCATGTACATATTGAGCAAGTCAAACACCTGCTTGCCCGTCAAGACCTTCTGGACAACGTGGTAAAATTACATATGTCGGTGTTTAATGAGCGAAAACTTTCTGGCGCGCAATGGTCATTTGGCTGCACTGTGCAAATGTCGTCTTTGCCAAGCAGCGTTAAAAATTGCAACGGGAACAAACCGGTACGAAGCAATGTTTGCCCTGGGCAGTCTGCTCAGTGATGCGTTTGATGTTTTTTCGCTCAGTTTATTCTGAATCCATGCGTATTCATCGACTGCAAGATGACAAACACAATGAATCCGTACATAACAAATTCGGTGTCTGGCCATAAATAGATTGCTTGAGTAAAGGCACGCCACATCATGAACCGGTACCGCAAATCATCACCACAAGTCCCAGAAAATCAAACACGTTCAAATGACGTCTGCCATCGCTCTGGCGTCCAAACGGTAAGATATACGCGCCGCACAGCCGGGAGAACAGCATGTACGCCTGAAAGATCGGAACCAAATGATTCAATTTCGTAAGCGGCAAAAAACAGTTGCAGACAAAAAATACTGCCGCAATTGAAATGAGCGTAAGCGGAAAAGCCGACCGCACCTTTTTCTTTGCATACGTAAGCATGTACAAGAAGTAACACAGACCGCAGAAATAGATCGGCATGTATTCAACCTTCATGGAAAGTTCATATGGAATTTGCGGAACAAGCACGGTGACAATGGAAAACTTTGCAAACAAAAGACGTATCATGGCGCTAAAGGCAAAACATGCCAAGTAGAAATAACTGCGCTGATATTTATTCAGAAAGAAAAGCGCAAGCTGGTACATCATGATTAAAAACAGTGCGCCGATAAAAACAAGCCTGAGCGTATACATTCTGGTATACCAGTTCTCTGCATACTGCTTTTCAGCTATTTTCATATGATAATAAATTCCGCCAGTACGATAAATTTTATTCGAGCAGCGCATCACCAGGTCAAGCATTCCATAACTGTTTGTGTGCAGATATGCAAGCTCCATATTTCTGCCGCACTCGGTTTTTGTCCAGTCACCGCTGCTATGACCTTCTGAGTAGGCGTATGCTCCGTTGCACCATACATCGCCAGCGGTAGAAAAATAATCATACAAGAAACATGCATACGTAGTGTTGGCTTTAAGTCCTATAATCCGCACATGGTACGTTGCGCTTGCCTTTGGATTCTTCCAATACTGCGGGAACGACACAATGCCGTCGTTTGGAGGAAGCTCAGAACCAGGTATAGGCTTGTGGTGGAAAAAAAGAGATGCATTCAGATATTGATATTGATAAAATTCCCATTTTTTAGAAATGTCAAACCATCTGTTCTGAAGAACCGACGGGTCTTCCACCTGCACCAACGCATGTTCATCTTCGCCACCGTCATCTTGTGCAAAAACAAATGACGGTATGCAGCAAATAATTGTGAGCAAAAAGAACAGCCGTAATAAAATAGATTTCATTTTTCAGCCGCTCCTTTCATCGTCTCACGCAAAGAACATGAATACATGAGCACGGGATCTTTTTTGCCCTTTACCGGAATTTCACCAATTTTTTCAAAACAGATTTCTTTGTCAGTATCAAGGACGCGATGTGCAATTTCTGAAGACGCCACAACCGCAATGTCATGGCTCATGGAAAATTCCATTATTCTGAACGCGGTGTTTACCGTGTCAGAAATGACCGTGTCATCGAGCCGGTTTTCTTCGCCGATAGTGCCAACAATCATTCTGCCAAAATGTATGCCACAGCCAACGCCTTCTATGCCAAGAGACATGGCTGTCGTCTTAAGCTCAAGCGCACAGCGCACTGCATCAGAAGCGTCATGTGGAAAAAGCGCCATAAGTCCGTGGTTGATGAACTTGCTCAAGAAACCATTATTTTTACTTACAACACGCACCGCTGCATCGCTGAATTCCGCAAGGGACACGAACTGTTCTTCCATGTCTGCTTCATTTTTTAGCATGAAGAAAGCAATTGAAATATCGGCGGCGGCGTTGTCTCCAAGCATCACTTCGGTAACATCGTTTTTATGAAGCAGTCCAAGAAATTCTTTTGGCACAAACCGCGCATACGCATCATTCAACTTCTTAAGCTCACACGACTTCTGCATACGGCGTTGAAACAGAACGCTCTGGCGGGATGACATGTTGTAAAACTGCATGAGAGAAAACATCATGAAGAACAGCGGGACAAGGCTCATCTTCAAAGAGCGGTTGGTCATAGTGAGCAACCAAGTCACGGTAAGCCCCGTTACCACGATGACAAGTATTACAAAAAGCGTGATAAGCAAATCTCTTTCATCTTGCTTTATTTTTTCACGGTTCTTTACAATGCAGTAAAGAATCCACGCCACAATGATGAATGCCATAAGAATCATGGGCATGACAAGCATACTTGCAATAGAAAGCGGCAGACAGGTGCACAGCACGCCCAATAAAAGCGACAGCAGCGGAATATAGCGATGCACACCTTTTATGAGGTGCATGTCCGCATACACAGAGTCAAGCAGATATAAAAACACCGGCGGTCCGGCCCAGATGATGCAGTATTCAAGTTTACGCGCCACCTGGTATGGGAAAGACGGCCACACGGTCAGCAGAACGCTGAATTCGGCAGTAAGCAGGCGCGCGGCAAGCATAAGCGCAATGAGGGAAAAGAGGAAGCTGTCTTTACGTTCATGGTTGAACAGAAAGAGCAGCATGTTGACGATAAAGATAAAAAGAACCATGCCCAGTACAAAAGCAGAACACGCGGAGCGCATATTGAATTGCCATTTCATGTCGTGAAGCGTTCCAAAATAGACATTGCTCCACATGCCCGCCTTACGGTATACCCAGTTTGAAACTTGGATAGCAATGACCGCCCTGCCATTCTTGTCAGGCAGTACCGGAACAAGCCACGGTTTGCAACAAGCGTCACTTTGTCTTGTTGTAGAAACGGTGCCGCAGGAAGATGCGTACACTCCGTTTATATATGCAGCTGACGCCGTTCCGGGACTTTCGTAGATAAGAAACGCATATTCCGTATCAGGATCAAGATTGACCACAGAGCAACAGTATGTGCCGTACCCGTACTTGTATTCTTTCCAAGTGGAAGGAACAGTGACCGACTCTCCAGTAATATCATCATTGATTGTAGTGACAAGTTTATTCCAATAAAAAATCCATGTGCCGTCAAGGCGCTTTGCCGTATTGCCATTTATCTTGTAATTCTGTGCGCACAAAAGATGCATAGAAAGAAAAGCGAGACTCAGTATCATATGCGGAATTTTTTTCATGTAAAACTCGTTCTCCTGACGAGCATACTATACCATATTATGAAATAAAAAAAAAGATTATGTTTTATTGAAAAAGACGACATGCATTGTTGTCAACAAGGGAGCATAAAGCGTCTATTCCAATGCCACGATGTTCAGCGGCAAACCGATATGTATTTTCTATAAGAAGCGGAGTATTTGTCTTGCCGCGGAATGGTTCCGGAGCAAGGTACGGAGCGTCTGTCTCAAGAAGCAGCATGTCATCAGGAACGAAGCGGAGCAATTCATTAATCTGCGACAGTTTTGATTTTTTTGTATAAGTAATGCTTCCGCTGAAAGAAATATACCATCCGCGGTCAAGGAATTTTTTTGCTTCCTCTATTCCATAGCTAAAGCAATGAATCACGCCGCAGTCATATCCTGATTCTGTTATGCACGAAAGGGTGTCTTCTGCGGCATCGCGGCTGTGTATGATTACCGGTAATTTTAATTTCTTTGCAAGTTCAAGCTGCATGATGAAAAGTTCACGTTCTCCTTCAAACAGCGATTTGTCAAAATCTGCGGCTGTGCGGGAATCAGCGCCATCTGGATTCCAATGATGGTCAAGTCCACACTCGCCTATTGCGCTTATTGAATGTATGCAGAATTCTGTTTGCAAAGAATTTGTTTTCACAGAAAGCGCCTCTATCTGACTTTGCAAAATCTTCATCTGCTCCATGCGCGCACGTATTGCTTGCGGCGACGGCCATATTCCCGCTGAAAAATGAATCATCCGCCGAAGACTGTTCTGCGCCTGTTCATCAAGCGAGTCGAATGCTTTTGAAACAAATTGTATGCGTCCGGCAAGATCGTCGCACTGTGTGCCGATGTCCTGCAAGAACAAACACTTTCTTTGCGCCATGAGTGAGAAAAATTCTTGTGTGTTGAACGAAGCGTCAACCGCCGCAACAAGCGGCAGATGGCAATGGGTGTCTGAATACATTTATTCTTTCTTCCGAACTATTTTACTTCTGCGTCAGATTGAACACGCCGTCCCAATCTGCAGCAGGCGGCGTGGCAATAAACTGCTTTGCACGTTCCATATAAAGCTGCACGACACGGTCATCTGCATCTTCTTTGCAAAGAGCGTCAAACTGTTCAAGCGCCTGTTTGTACTGCTTCTGTTCGTAGCATTTGAGCGCCTCTTCCCAACGGGCAACATAATCAACCTGGCTTGCTGGAGCAAGGCTGCTTTCTTCAAGAAGTTCATACAGACGGATTGGCGTATTCACTCCAACAACACGCACGCGGTCAAGACTGCGCACCAAGAATGAATTTCCAATCTGAGCGCGGGTATGTTCGCTTATCATGATGCCACGTGTATTATACTGCTTGTTCACTCCTTCAAGACGTGAAGCAAGGTTTACGGCGTTGCCCATCATGGTGTAGTTCATCTTGTTCATCGTTCCCATATTGCCAACAACCATGTCACCGGTGTTGATGCCAATGCGGGTGAATATTGGAGCAGGACTTTCGCCGGTTGCAAGAATATTTTTGTTAAGCTCTACTTCCGCCTTCTTAATGCCAATTGCCGTCTTGCAGGCAAGCTCCGCATGGTTCTTCATATGAATCGGCGCGCCAAAGAAAGCGATGATTGCGTCTCCTTCAAACTTGTCTATAGTACCTTGATTGTCAAGAATAATGTCGGACATGTTGGTGAGGTAATGATTGAGTAGGTTCTCTCTCTACCACCGGTGCTCTGTGTTGTCTAATTCCGGAATTAGTGAATACTCCCTTGTAATTAGGGTTAGGACACACGGTGCGTTTTGCGAACGTTTGTACTATTGCCTGCTACTTCTAAAAGTAGCTACTGAGAGGTACCACCTAAAAGACATCGAAACCGAGAACGGGAAACACAACAACCGCAAACACCCTAATCCTAGAACAGCGGAACCAGGTTTTTCCTTATCTTTTTTCAGTTTTTTCCGTTAACACCTTTCCGGTGAGTCGCAGTCGACTAAATCCTGTATTCCTTGCCGAACAACCGTTCATGCGAAAACAGGACGAGAACAAGGAAACACCCACTCTTTTTTTTTATACATACCGCGCACTAACAAGCTTCAAGTTCAATAGATACCGCCCACTCGTTAAGTAGACCGTATACTGTTCTCCGAACTTAAAGAATGGTGTCGTGGCACTTTTCAGAAACGGACCGGCAAGGTCGCGATAGTCGTCTATAGGAAAGAAGTCCGCCAAATACGGTTACTTTAATATAGTTTTTGTGCAGGTTTCGAGTTTGGAACCGCCACTTTTCGCGAACTTTTACTCTTCGGAACAAAGTGGCTGTCTGTATGCGCCGAAAAAGTTCGTTACGGTCCGCTTTTTTGAATGCGGGCCAACCGTCGGAACAGTTNTTACCGGTAATTTTAATTTCTTTGCAAGTTCAAGCTGCATGGTGAAAAGTTCACGCTCGCCTTCAAACAGCGATTTGTCAAAATCTGCGGCAGTGCGGGAATCAGCACCATTTGGATTCCAATGATGGTCAAGACCACACTCGCCTATTGCGCTTATTGAATGTATGCAGAATTCTGTTTGCAAAGAATTTGTTTTCGCAGAAAGCGCCTCTATCTGACTTTGCAAAATTTCCATCTGCTCCATGCGCGCACGTATTGCTTGTGGCGACGGCCATATTCCCGCTGAAAAATGAATCATCCGCCGAAGACTGTTCTGTGCCTGTTCATCAAGCGAGTCGAATGCTTTTGAAACAAATTGTATGCGTCCGGCAAGATCGTCGCACTGTGTGCCGATGTCCTGCAAGAACAAACACTTTCTTTGCGCCATGAGTGAGAAAAATTCTTGTGTGTTGAACGAAGCGTCAACCGCCGCAACAAGCGGCAGATGGCAATGGGTGTCTGAATACATTTATTCTTTCTTCCGAACTATTTTACTTCTGCGTCAGATTGAACACGCCGTCCCAATCTGCAGCAGGCGGCGTGGCAATAAACTGCTTTGCACGTTCCATATAAAGCTGCACGACACGGTCATCTGCATCTTCTTTGCAAAGAGCGTCAAACTGTTCAAGCGCCTGTTTGTACTGCTTCTGTTCGTAGCATTTGAGCGCCTCTTCCCAACGGGCAACATAATCAACCTGGCTTGCTGGAGCAAGGCTGCTTTCTTCAAGAAGTTCATACAGACGGATTGGCGTATTCACTCCAACAACACGCACGCGGTCAAGACTGCGCACCAAGAATGAATTTCCAATCTGAGCGCGGGTATGTTCGCTTATCATGATGCCACGTGTATTATACTGCTTGTTCACTCCTTCAAGACGTGAAGCAAGGTTTACGGCGTTGCCCATCATGGTGTAGTTCATCTTGTTCATCGTTCCCATATTGCCAACAACCATGTCACCGGTGTTGATGCCAATGCGGGTGAATATTGGAGCAGGACTTTCGCCGGTTGCAAGAATATTTTTGTTAAGCTCTACTTCCGCCTTCTTAATGCCAATTGCCGTCTTGCAGGCAAGCTCCGCATGGTTCTTCATATGAATCGGCGCGCCAAAGAAAGCGATGATTGCGTCTCCTTCAAACTTGTCTATAGTACCTTGATTGTCAAGAATAATGTCGGACATGTTGGTGAGGTAATGATTGAGTAGGTTGACAAGCTGCACCGGCGTAAGTTTTTCGCTGATTGTTGAAAAGCCGCGTATGTCGGTGAACAAGGCTGTCATTTCAAGGCTTTCACCGCCAAGGTTGAGCTTTGACGGGTCTTTGATAATTTCATTGATAACCGCCGAAGAAAGATATCTGCTGAACGCTGAACGCAGGAAAGACTTTTCACGGGCTGTGGTAAGAAATCCAAGCACTGTCATAGCAATGAATGTCACCGCCATAGAACTGAACGGAACAATCACGCCAACATATTTTTTTGTCACCACAAAGAACAAGAGCAGCACAAGCGTACTTGCAACAAGCATTCCTATGCCTAAAAACAGCTGACGCACAGTGCTCATCTTCTTGGCAAGCAGACAGTATCCAAAGCAAAACACAAGGGCAAGCAGTACAGAAATCCACCATGGAGAGTCATCGATGAAATCTTCATCGCGTATCATGTTTGCAAGCGTTGCGTGCACACCAGGATTGGGATAATGTTCCTCATAAGTGATAAGGCCGTAATCTGTTGTGCTCGTGGCACACGTTCCTATAATGCACATTGCGCCGTGGACTTTTGAAGCAACCATATCGCGGTTCTTCATGATTTCATCGAATTCGCTGCGGCATTCCGTAAAGAAATCAGAAATGTATTGCGCAGTCTCTTTGTCATCTTCAATTTGGGCAAGCAGCATTTTTTCAAAGTCGCCGGTAAGATATGTCTTTACCGCTTGAAAAAACTCATTGCGATAGTCCTTGTATGCAGCAAAGGTAATGCCGTTTTCTGCATCTTCACCTTTGTACAATTCTTCCCGGACATACGTTGCCTGCTGGTAAAGGTCAAGCGGTGTAAGGGCGTCGTTCCATACGCTGAAGAATCCATTTTCCTGCATGGCGGTTAAATTCTTTATGAACTGCGCCTCAAGACGTTTTGAGCGATATACATTCCATGCGGAAATAGAATTATATTTTTCATACACTTTTGGAGGGTACTTTATGATGACGCTGCCATATTCATCGCGTGGAATGCGAATGTCATGCGTCTCGGTGTCTGAAATTTTTGCATCCTTAAGCGTAATATATGAATTGCTTACGACAACCTGCGGGTTGCCATAATGTTTTAAAAGCGGAACGAATACAAGCTGCCCGTAATATTTGCCGTTATACTTCACCAGAAGATTAAGACGCCGCATGTAGCCGTCCTTGTCGTTGTCAGCATTGACAAATCCTGCTGAACGGGCTTTCTTCAAAAGAGAATCTATTGCCGGCTGCACTGAAGAATATTCAGGAGTAAGCGTATCGCCCTTTGAGACAACGTTGCTGAGTGCTATGTGATTTTCAAGATAATTCTTGTCAACATCAGTCATATCATAGGCGTCAAGAATGGTAAGCGTAAGATATGAGTTGCCTACGAAATTGAGGCAGTCTGCAAGATATGCGTCCATATCCTTTGTGACATAGGAAATTGAAGTGTCCAGCTCATCCTTCACTTCATTGTTCACTGACAGAAGCTGCTCTCTTGCGTCTGATAAATTGAGTGATTTCTTTGCATACTCAGAAAACACCTGGGTCATGGACTCATTTATCTTTTTAAATCCGTAGTCAACATACTGCGGAAGTTCTTTGTTTACGTAGTCAGGGTCAACTTTCTGCGGGCTCTTGTCAAGGTAGCTTAAATCGAATACAACCGATTCAGCGCCCATCTCGCGTAAGAATACAATCGCGTCTGCCATAATGTCGCGAGTCCACGGAAACGTACCTACGTTCTCGATGGAACTGTCATCAATATTCACCAGCACCACGTCATCGCGTTCCTTGAGCGCAGGGAGCGCGCGCTGGAAAAGGTCGTTAATCTTGTGGTCAAGCGATGAAAACAAGAACAGCGAGCAGACAAGCACCGCAGCAGCCGGTACAATCAAATGCAAATATTTTTTCATGATATAAATACAACTCCCCTGCAAAAATAAAAAATCCTGCGGAAGAGAAAACACTTCTCTTCCGCAGGACATTCAATCAACATTGAAAGAGATGATTACTCGTCCCACTCGACATCTTCTTTTGCCTCGCTTGCACGTGAAGAAGCTGTTGAAACGCCCTTTGTTGTTTCAGTTGTATCGCCTTTGACATCACTCTTAGAAACTTCGATTCCCTTGGTAATGCCATTCTTTCCACTGTCAGCAGCAAGAGCGAGCTTTTCAATAGCGCCCTTCTGCATTGGCTTTATGATAATTGTCTTGTCGCCAAGCACAAGCACCAGTTTGGAATTAAGTCCTGTATTCACCACAGCTGACGGAGCAAGTTCCTGCCCTTTTGCAATATTTTTCCATGTGCCGGGAGCAGATTCATACTGCACTTTGCCAACCACCGATTGTACTTTGTAAGAACCAGTCCCTTCTGCAAAAATCAAAGCAGCCGCAAAAATTGCGAGCAGAACTGACATAACACATCTTTTGTTCATATAACCACCTCCATATTCAGGGCGGACCCCGTTGCCATAAAGTATAGCACAGTATAATGGAAAAACAGTAATTTTTCAAAAGTTTTTTGCTTTATTTTTGACGCATCGGCTACAGCCGCGCTATATGTTTAATACATTTAATGAGTAGAACTAAAGAAATGCCGGGAACCGGAATCGGACCGGCACGGCTTATACAGCCGAGGGATTTTAAGTCCCTTGTGTCTACCATTCCACCATCCCGGCATTACGCCCTAAATGATTTAAAGCAATTCCACTATATAGAATTTATATATTTTTTGCAACAGCGAAAAATCAGCGGATTTGACTGTACAAGTCAGACATTTGGTCGCGCCAGACGGAACGACTGTCTTTTGCTTCCCAGTCAATCACCTTTTTTATGGTGAAATGTTTTTGGTCATGTGGATTTGGAATGTTGACTACGCCAAACCGTCCCTGGCCAATGTAAATGATTTTGTCGCCTTCGGCAAGCGTTTCTTCCTTTGCAAGAAGGTCAATCGCGCAGTCAAAATGAATCGGCTCGCCAGAACCTCGGTTGCCTATTGCAGATGACAGTTCCAAAATCGGTTTTCCGCAAATAGGACATACTGGCTGGTTGGCCGTCTTAAAGGCATGAATTGCCTCGTCCTCTTCGCGAATTTGATCCGCAGAAACAGCATTCCGCGAAACAGGAATCTGTTTTGCCGCAGACAAAGCGCTGGCTTTTCCCTGCTGCTGATTATTCTGATTGTTTTTCCAATTTGAGTTGTTACCGTGACGGTGTGAATGTCTGTCTCTGTTCATGCCGAGTATTGTATCTCAAAACAGAGACATATTCCAGTACACTTTTTTACTGGAATAAGAAATCTGCCGAATTGCCGGTAACACCTTTGTTTTCTACAAGACGTCGGCTTATGACAACGGCAATTCTATCTATAGCGTTATTGAGATATGTTTCATCCTGGATTTTCTTCTGCAGCTCAAGAATACGAGTTGTTGAAGTACCACCCAACGGCGGCACATCCTGCGTAAAGGCAGCGGATTTGGAGAGCGATTTTTTTACAGCGGGCATATGTTACTCCGAAAAAGCATTGACTATGTGGTGCACCGGCTCCAGTCCCGGCACGTCAACTGCAAGTACATCAAAACGAATGTACCTGTTACTATATTCTCGATGTTTTTGGAGATATAATTTAGCTGTTTTGATTATCTTTTGCTGTTTTACTAAATTTAATTCATGCGCAAGCGTTTCAAGCGTTCCATTGGGAAGCGTCTTTACTTCGACAAATACAACCGTCTCACCGTACAGCGCAATAATGTCTATTTCACCGCCACGTTCACGGTAATTGCGCCCTATGACATCATAACCTTGCTGCTTTAGAAAAAGAGCGGCGCGTTCCTCACCCTGCCTGCCTTTCATTCCCCTTGCATCAGGGGCAGCAACCGGCACGGAAATATCACACTTCCTCAAGCGGCTCAAGATCTTCAACTTCTTCAGGAGCCTGGTTCTTTGCCGTCACTTCATGACCGTATGTGAGCAGATATGGAATATTCCATCTTTTTATTGCCGCAACATGATATGCCTTTGCCGCCTTGCCTTCCGCAAGAAACATATTCTCGCCATCGTCAAAAAAAACAGGCGCACTGAATCTCATTCCTTCTTTTATCAAGGAACTGTCAATCTTTATGAAATTCTTCTGCATCACATCGCTCCAACTTTTGTATATATACAAAAGTTGGAGCGATGTGATGCAGAAGAATTTCATAAAGATTGACAGTTCCTTGATAAAAGAAGGAATGAGATTCAGTGCGCCT
>JGI20225J20221_1000984_pt1 | contig 29593 bp, 32 predicted proteins | sample BioMet4_FD_20221 | JGI IMG/M metagenome (IMG submission 20221)
GGCAAAGAGCGTTTCAGTCAGGTATTCAAGACGATGACCGCCGACAATGGCCCGGAATTCGAGACACTGTCCAAGTTTGAGAGACTTGGCACCTCCATCTATTTCACGCATCCGTACAGCTCATGGGAACGTCCTCAAAACGAGCGTCATAATGGACTGCTGAGGGATTTCATCCCGAAGGGTACATCAATAGAGCCATTCAGCGATGAAGATGTCTTGACCATGGCCGATACGCTGAACCAGCGTCCACGTCGCATTCTTGGCTACCATACACCAACGGAACTATTCGACCGTTTTCTCGATGAAGTTTATGCTATTGATAATGTTTCTTGATTATATTGGTGTTCAATTTGCACTTGCAATTTACCAGCAAAATAAATGCAAAGCTGGGAAATAATTTTATTCCAATCACGGTTGCGGCCACTCCACTTCTTGGTAATATCTATGGTCGCCAGATAGAGCAGCTTAAACAGCGAATCATCCGTAGGGAAAATCGTCCGGCTCTTAGAAACTTTCCGCAGCTGGCGATTGAAATTTTCAATCTGGTTCGTCGTATAAATCATCTTCCTCATTTCCAAGGGGTATTTGAAATAAGTGGATAGCTGCGGCCAGTTATTCCGCCAGGACTGAACGGAAGAGGGATATTTATCGCTCCATTTTTCTTCCAAGGCGTCCAGAGCCACTTCCGCTTGTTCAAGGGTAGGTGCCTGGTAAATTCCCTTCAGATCTTGGATAAATGCTTTCATGTCCTTATAATAGACGAATTTAGTCGTATACCGAATCTGGTGGACTATGCAGCGTTGTACTTCTGCCGCAGGATAAACTGCGCCAATGGCATCGACAAATCCGGTCAAACCGTCAACAGAGGCAATAAAGATATCTTCCGTTCCTCGGTTCCTGATTTCGTTCAGGACGCCGACCCAGTATTTTGCACTTTCATTGCCGCCAATCCAAAGTCCAAGGACCTCACGGTAACCATCCAGACGAGTTCCAATGGCAACATAGACGGCTTTCTTTACAATCTGAGCATCCTGTCTAACATGAAAATGGACAGCATCCATGAAGACAATAGCGTATTTCTTGGCCAGCGGTCTGTTCTGCCATTCTTTAGCAATCGGGAGAATACGGTCTGTCATGCGGGAAATCATTTCAGCAGAAGCATCTACGCCATAGATTTCTTTTAGGTGTGCAGTGATATCCCTGGTGGTCATCCCTTTGGCATACATGGACAGTACTTGGTCCTCGATATTAGAAACGTCCGTCTGATTCTTCTTCACAGCCTGCGGCTGGAACTCACCTTTCCGGTCACGAGGAATGTCGAGAGGAATATTACCCATTGTAGACGTCACGGTTTTTTTGCTATAACCGTTCCGGCTGTCATCCGTATCCTTGTTTTTATAATCGTACTTGGAGTAACCCAGATGCTCATCCATCTCAGCTTCCAGCAAGGTTTGCAACGTATCCCCGAAGAGATCTTTGAGCATGTTCTGAACATCCTGCGCACCTTCCGGCTGATATGCACTCAGCAGTTTCTGGAGAAAATCCTTACGTTCTGGGGAAAGTTTTCTTTGTCTGGCCATAATAAAACCTCCTAAATTAATATTTATTCTAACATTAATCCAGGAGGAATAGCTCATTCATCTATTCTATTTACACATAATTTGTTACAGTCTCCGATCTTCCGGTCAGAAGGCCGCACCAGGCGGCTTACAGCACGCATGAGATGAACCCAGCAACTCTGGTGCTTGGCACGCGGAAACTCATTCTGTACTGCGTCTGGGAGACCAACAAGGCCATCCGAGACGAAGAGCAGTACCTGTTCCAGCCCCCGCATTTTCAAGCTCTTTAGCATATCGGCGTAGTTCAGCGCTGACTCAGAAGGCAGAATGGCATAGTCAAGAATTTCCTTGTATCCTTCCGGCGTAATGCCGAGCAGGACATGGATAGACTCCTTGGCTACACTGTCGCGACGGAGATTGACATACATTGCATCACAAAAGATAACGGCATATCGCTTGGCAACTGGTCGTTTATGAAACTGTTCAACCTGATCCGACACATCAGCTGCAATCTTGGATATGGTAGCTGGCGTGTAGCAATGGCCATACATCTGCTCGATAAGTTCTGCGATTTGACGCGTCGTGACACCGCGTTGGTACAGTTGAATGATTGTAGTCTCCAACGAATCGACACGTTGTTTTCGCGTCGGCAATAATGGCGATTGAAATTCGCCATTGCGGTCGCGCGGCACATCCACCGTGATTTTGCCATACGAAGTCACGATGGTGCGCTGATATGAACCGTTGCGGCTGTTGCCTGTATTCCACCCGGCGGAACTGTGCTTCTCGTAGCCGAGAAATCCTGCTAGTTCAGCTTTGAGGACGGCATTGACACCTTCTTCGATTTTGCTGCGAAGGAATTCATTGGCGGCAGCACCGCCTTGGAGTAGAGATGTGAGAAGTTCTGTGGTAAGATAAGACATAAAGGAACCTTCTTTCTTTGTGTTTTGTTTGGTCACTTAACACTATAAAGAAAAGTGGTTCCTTTTTCTATCCCCACTTGAGTTTACACAAATGATTTTACACTATCTACTTTTGTGCGGCTGGCTGATTACTTTGGCGTGTCTTTGGATTATTTGATTGGGGGCAATAAAACAGAGGATGCTGAGGTTATGGCGCTGTACAAGAAATTCGATCGGATTGCGGTAGGTGATCGGTATATTGTTCAGCGAGTTTTAGATGCTATATTGGCGCATCCGGGAAAGAGCCAAAATAACGTACCTAAAAATGCGTCTATATAATAAGGAAAGAAAAAATCATCCAGCCAAAAGAATCTTTGATTGGATGATTTTTTTATTATTATAGGGTTGACAAGGTAAAGCGTGTCTGTTATTATAATATATGTTGTTAAGCGGCAGTTCGATATGTTGCTTTTCGCATAATCAGTGATATGGGAAGATGTTGCACATTTGGCTTTGCTCCGTCTGCCCCTGCCATTGATTTTAAGTGTCAGTATTTATATAGAAGGCGGTTCCGTTTTGCGGTTCGCGTTTTGGTAAGCATGGAGTGGTACTCAAGTGGCTCAAGAGGACGGTTTGCTAAATCGTTAGGGGGGTAACCCCGCGGAGGTTCGAATCCTCTCCACTCCGCCATTTTGTTTTTTAGCTCTGGTTGAGTCCAGAGTTTTTTTTGCGTGTAAAGGAGTAGAAAAATGCATGATGTTCTGGAGCGGCTTTTCAAGCTGCAGGAAAAGAATACTTCTGTCAAAACAGAAATTCTTGCGGGGGTAACGACCTTCATAGCATTGGCCTACATTCTGTTCATTAATCCGAATATTCTGGCGGATGCGGGAATACCAAAGGAAGCTGCCAGTGCAGCTACGATTTGGATTGCCGCTCTATCCAGTATGGCTATGGGGATTTTTGCGAATTATCCGGTTGCCATGGCACCCAGCATGGGTTTGAATGCCTTTTTTGCTTACTATGTGGTGGGGGTGCTGCATCTTTCCTGGCAGATAGCCTTAGGAGCCGTGTTTTTTTCGGGATTGTTATTCCTGATGCTGACCATGGGGGGAATCCGCCAGGCCATCATCAATTCGGTTCCGGCAAGCCTGCGGGACGCAATCAGCATAGGGATAGGGCTCTTCATTGCGTTCATCGGTTTAAAGGGGATGGGCGTAATCATTGCTGATCCGGAGACATATATCGCCCTTGGACATGTGATGGAACCAACAACGCTGCTGGCTCTTTTTGGTTTCTTTCTTACGGCTGCTCTGATGGTCCGGGGAATCCGGGGGGCTATTCTTTTAGGTATTATTGCAACAACTTTGCTGAGTATGCTGACAGGTTATTCTCCGCTTCCCCATGGAATTCAGGATATCATGAGTTTCCAGCTTCCCAGCATGGGGGAGACGTTTCTTCAGATGGATATTATCGGGGCCTGGAATTATGGGATTCTTTCCATTATATTTACCTTCACGGTGGTGGAACTGTTCAATAATATGGGGACTCTCATCGGGCTGACCTCAAAGGCTGGACTGATTCATGCAAATGGTGAGATAGAAAATATTGATAAAGCTCTGACTGTAGATGCGCTGGGAACTATTTTCAGCGCTGTTTTTGGAACCTCAGCGGCTTCTTCCTATTTGGAAAGCGCAGCTGGAATTGCGGCTGGAGGAAAAACAGGTCTGATGGCAGTGACCGTAGGCGTGCTGTTTCTTGTGGCGCTTTTCTTTGCCCCGCTGATTGGCCTGGTTCCGGGAATGGCTACGGCACCAGCATTGGTGATCGTTGGCGGTATTATGATGGAGGATATTATCCGTATTGATTTTTCTGATCTGACAGAGGGGCTGCCAGCTTTTTTTACTATTATAATGATGCCCTTGACCTCCAGTATCGCCAACGGTTTTGCTTTTGGCTTTATCAGCTATGCACTTATGAAGTCGGCGGCTGGACGGGCCCGGGAAGTGGATAAGATCATGTGGTGCGTGAGCCTGGCCTTTTTAGTCAATCTGGTGCTGCGCGCCTGAAAGAAAGAAGATTTTTTTGTACAGTCTTTTGTGAGTAGACATAAAATGCCTATTGACACTGAATTTATTTCCTGTTATTCTGTTAAAGTATTCATACGAAGGGCGTATTGGTACGGAGTTTCATCCGCGCGGATGCGCTTTTTATTCTTGTATAAGCCTGCTGATGGGAGCAGGCGTTTCTACAGGCAACCGTAAATTGTCACAGGCTACAAGAAAAGAAAGAGATATTTTGCTGACATTTTGTCATGGAGAAGTCTCCTCATTTTCTTATCTGTGCTGCGGTGCATTTAAATTTGAGGAGGCTTTATTTTTTATGAATGCAGAAGCAAGTCAGAATCAAAATCTTATGGAAAGGATATTCAAGATCCGGGAAAAGAACACTTCGGTACGGACGGAAATCATCGCTGGCATGACAACCTTCATCGCCCTGGCCTATATTATGTTCGTTAATCCGAATATCCTTGCTGAAGCAGGAATCCCGAAAGAGGCGGCCATTGCCTCTACTATCTGGATTGCCGCACTGTCCACCATGGTCATGGGAATTTTTGCGAATTATCCGGTTGCGCTGGCCCCGGGCATGGGCCTGAATGCATTCTTCACCTACTACGTTGTCGGCGTACTGCATCTTTCCTGGCAGGTAGCCCTGGGTGCAGTATTCTTCTCCGGTGTTTTATTCCTCATCCTTACCATTGGCGGTATCCGCCAGGCAATCATCAATTCAGTCCCCGCGAATCTGAAGGCGGCTATCGGAGTCGGTATCGGCCTGTTCATCGCTTTCATTGGTTTAAAGGGAACTGGGCTGATCATCGCGGATAAGGCTACCTTTATCACGCTGGGACACGTAACGACGCCGACCACCATGATGGCACTGTTCGGTTTGCTGCTTACCGGTGCGCTGATGGCGCGCAGTGTCAAGGGGGCCATTCTTATCGGCATCATCGTGACGACGCTGGTGAGCATGTGCCTGGGACTTTCTCCGGTGCCGCACAGCATAGGGGATGTCATGAGCCTGAGCCTGCCCAGCATGAACCAGACCTTTGGTCAGCTGGATATCATGGGTGCCTGGAATTACGGTATTTTTTCTATCATTTTCACTTTTACAGTTGTTGAACTTTTTGATAATATGGGAACCTTGATCGGCCTTACATCCAAAGCAAATCTGGTAAAGGAAAACGGTGAGATCGAGAATCTGGATAAAGCATTGACTACGGACGCGGTGGGAACTATCTGCAGTGCCATCTTTGGTACTTCTACAGTAACCTCTTATATCGAGAGCGCTGCTGGTATTGCCGCTGGCGGTAAAACCGGTCTCACGGCAGTGACGGTAGCTGTCCTGTTCCTTATCTCCCTGTTCTTTGCACCGCTCATCGGATTGGTTCCGGGCTTTGCAACGGCACCGGCACTGGTGCTGGTTGGTGCCCTTATGATGACCAGCGTGAATCAGGTGCATTTTGCTGATTTCACCGATGGCCTGCCGGCATTCCTGACAATCATCATGATGCCGCTGACTTCCAGCATCGCTAATGGTTTTGCTTTTGGTTTCGTGAGCTATGTGTTCATGAAGGCTGTAGGCGGCAAGGCAAAGGAAGTCAACTGGATCATGTGGCTGGTCAGCGTGGCCTTCCTTATCAATCTGGTCATGCGTTCCTAAAATATACTGGGTGCTTTGATTGACAAAGAGCACCGGGTGTGGTATCATTTTATGATGTAAACGCATAAAGATGTGTTTATGATATGAACGCTGTCCAAGGGGCGGCAGTTCATCCCCAACCGCACGGTGAGGTGTGAAACAGATTGATCTGTACCGTAATCGGCGAGTAATTTTGCAGGGAGGTGTTTAAATGTACGCAATTATCAAGACAGGTGGAAAGCAGTATCGCGTTGCTGAGGGTGACGTGGTTATGGTTGAGAAGCTGGCTGCCAATGAAGGTGAAGCTGTAACGTTCGATCAGGTTCTTACGGTTGTTAAGGACGATGAGGTCGTTGTCGGCAAGCCGCTCGTTGAAGGTGCCAAGGTAACAGCTAAGGTTGAAGCTCAGGGCAAGGATAAGAAGATCCTCGTATTCAAGTACAAGGCTAAGTCCAATTATCGTCGTCGTCAGGGTCATCGTCAGCCGTTCACTAAGGTTGTTATCGAAAAGATCGAAGCTTAATGATTAAGATAGAGATTTTTCGGACATCAGCTGGGAGAATTTCGGGCTATACAATCCGTGGACATCATGGAGAGCGTGGTACGGACATTGTCTGTGCCGGGGTTTCTTCCCTGGGGCAGGCCGCTCTTTTGGGCATAGGACGGCATTTGCATCGCGAAGTGGAATATGAAGTAGCGAGCGGTGACCTGCGTATGAAGCTCAAGGGTGTTCCTGATGACCTCACAGAAGCAATTTTAGAAACGATGGTCTTAGGATTAGCGGAGATTGCGAAGCTATATCCCAAGGCTGTTCATATCTCAGAAATACAGGAGGTGGAATCCTAATGTTTAATTTCGATTTACAGCTGTTCGCCCATAAAAAGGCACTGGGCAGCACGCGCAACGGGCGCGATAGTGAATCCAAGCGCCTTGGTGTCAAGGAGCATGCTGGTACGGTTGTAACAGCAGGCAGCATCCTCGTTCGCCAGAGAGGAACGCATTTCCATCCGGGCCACAATGTTGGCATCGGCAAGGATGATACGTTATTCGCTAAGGTTTCTGGAAAGGTTGCGTTTGAACGCAAGGGACGTTTCAACAGACAGATTAGCGTATACACTGTAGAAGAAGCTATGTAATGTGATGAACGAATACCTGCGCCTGTAAAGACGCAGGTATTGTTGTATTCAGCGCTGTGATGTATAAAAAGCTGGCATTGAATTCCAATACCAGCTTTTTATGCATCACAAAAGGCAAGTGGAGGTTAGTATGCAATTTATAGATAGAACAACGGTCAAGGTCATTGCCGGCAATGGCGGCAACGGAAAGTCCGCATTCCGGCGGGAAAAATTCGTTCCTAACGGGGGCCCTTCCGGCGGCGATGGCGGTCGGGGCGCTGACATTATTTTTGTCGTGGACAATAATATGAATACCCTGCTGGATTTTCGCTATCATCGGAAGTTTCAGGGAAAACACGGTGAAAATGGGGACATAAAGAATCAGTATGGCCATAATGCACCGCCCTGCTACGTAAAGGTGCCCCAGGGAACCCTGGTCAAGGATGCCAATACCGATGAAGTGCTGGCAGATCTCACAGAGGTGGGCCAGGAGGAGGTTATCGCGAAGGGCGGCCGGGGCGGCCGGGGCAATGCCAAGTTTGCCAACAGCGCCAATCGTGCGCCTACCTTCGCAGAATTTGGCGAGCCCGGGGAGAGCCGGGATCTGGTGCTGGAGTTGAAGCTGCTGGCCGATGTGGGTCTGGTGGGCTATCCCAGCGTGGGAAAATCAAGCCTGGTAGCCAGTGTATCCGCAGCTCGGCCGGAGATCGCCGAATATCATTTCACCACCATTACACCGGTTCTCGGTGTGGTGAGTGTAGGGGATGAAAAAAGCTTTGTAATGGCGGATATTCCGGGGCTCATTGATGGTGCCGCGGAGGGCGTGGGCTTAGGCCATGATTTCCTGCGCCATGTGGAGCGCACCAAGGTCATCATCCATATTGTGGATGCTTCTGGCATTGAAGGCCGGGACCCGGTGGAGGATTATTATAAAATCAATCGGGAGCTGAAGCTATACAGCGAAAAGATTGCCCGTCGTCCGCAGATTCTGGCAGCCAATAAGATGGACCTTCCCGGTGCGGAGGAAAATTACAAGCGGCTGGAGGAACTGGCGGCTAAGGAGCATATCCCTATTTTTGCTATTTCGGCTGCAACGAAGCAGGGGCTCAAGGAGCTTATCGATTACACAGCCAAGGCGTTGGACGAATACGTGGAAGAGCCTGAGGAAGAAGAGGGCGTAAAGGTTTATGATGCCAAGGATGAGGATAAGGATGTGGTGAAGATCACCCGGAATGACAGCGGTGATTTCATTGTATCCAGCAAGGCCCTGGATAAACTGGTGGCCATGACAAACTTCGGCAATGATGAGGCTGTGCGCCGTTTCCAGTATATCTGGCGCATCAAGGGCATTGATCAGAAGCTGCGGGAGCGCGGCATCAAAGAAGGAATGACCGTCCATATCGGTGAGATGGAATTTGAGTATAGAGAATAAACAGGAGGAAATGATTTGATTCGAAAAACACTTACAGGAAAGCAGAAGAGCTTCCTGCGTTCGCTGGGCATGAAGGAAAGCCCGGTTGTAAATATTGGCAAAGAAGGGCTGACGCCGGCTGTTGTTGCTTCGGCACGGGATGTAATCAAAAAGCGGGAGCTCATCAAGGTACGGGTGCTGCAGAACTGCCTGGAGGAGCCGAAGGACGTGATCGCTACGCTGGCGGAACGTTCCGATGCGGACCTGGTCCAGGTCATCGGCCGCAACGGACTGCTGTACAAGAAGAATTTTGATAAGCCGAAAATAGAGCTGCCTTAAGAAAAGGGAGTCGGGTAAATGGATATACGGGCTGGTTTGAAGGATGCAAGGCGCATCGTGGTGAAGGTGGGGACAAGTACCCTGACCTATGCCAATGGAAAATTGAATCTTTATCGCATTGAAACACTGGTGCGGGAACTGGCGGATCTGGCGAATCAGGGCCACGAGCTGCTGCTGGTGACCTCCGGGGCGGTGGCGGCCGGCATGGATCGCATGGGACTTACCAAGCGCCCCGGCGCCATTCCGGAAAAACAGGCGCTGGCCGCTGTGGGGCAGGGCATCCTCATGCATATCTATGAAAAGCTGTTTGCGGAATACGGGCAGACAACAGCGCAGGTATTGCTTACAAAAGAGAATTCCGTGCGCCATAACCAGTACACGAATTCCCGGAATGCCTTGCTGACCCTGCTGCATATGGGCATCATCCCCATTGTCAATGAGAATGATGCCATCGCTGTGGATGAATTGAAAATCGGCGATAATGATACGCTGTCGGCGACGGTGGCTACCCTGGTGGATGCGGATGTGCTGGTCATCCTGTCGGATATTGAAGGGCTTTATTCCGCCAATCCCCAACAGGATAAAAATGCTCGGCTTTTAGCGGAGATACCGGAGATTACCCCGGAAATCGAACGCATTGCCGGCGGTGCCGGCTCCCAGCTGGGTACTGGCGGCATGCACACTAAGATCGAAGCGGCAAAGATTGCTGTCAATGCAGGGGTCACCATGCTCATTGCTGCAGGCACACAGCCGGGTATCCTGCGGGATATCCTGGCGGGCAAGCCGCGGGGCACGATTTTTCCGGCCAGGGAGTCTCATTTAAAGGTGCGAAAAAGCTGGCTGGCCTTTGGCCGGCGTATTGATGGTGACATTGTGGTGGATGCCGGTTGTGAACGGGCGATGCTGGAGGATGGCTCCAGCCTGCTGGCCGCGGGCATTACCGCGGTAGAGGGGCAGTTCCGGGCAGGGGATACCGTACGGGTACTGTCCCTGGCCGGGCGGGAGATTGCCCGGGGCATCGTGAATTATGATACGGCTTCTCTGGAGAAGATCCTTGGTCATCAAACGGGAGACTTTTCCAGGCTTTTATCGGGGGAGATCCATGAAGAGGTCATCCACCGGGATAATATGGTATTGATGGTTTGAATTCGGGAGGGATTGGCATGGATTTGGAAGAACTGATGCAGCAGAAAGCCGCGGCCGCAAAGCAGGCGGCTTATAAGATGGCTTTGGTATCGACGGTGGTGAAGAATCAGGCCCTGGCGGCTATGGCCGATGTGCTGGAAAAACGGTCATCGCTGATTTTGCAGGCCAATGCAGAGGATTTGACGGAAGCCCGGGAAAAGGGCATGAAGCGTTCCTATCTGGACCGGCTCATGCTGGATGAGAACCGCATCAGCCAGATGGCGGAAGGACTGCGGCAGATTGCGGCTCTGCCGGATCCCATCGGCGAGGGCAATTATTCCACCATTCGGCCCAATGGGCTGGAAATCCGCCGGGTGCAGGTGCCCCTGGGGGTCATCGGCATCGTATATGAGGCTCGTCCCAATGTTACGGCGGATGCGGCGGGTCTTTGCCTGAAGTCTGGCAATGCGGTGCTGCTGCGCGGGGGATCGGAAGCAATCCGCTCCAATCAGGCCATATTCTCCCTTTTGGCTGAGGCGGCTTATCACAGCGGAATTCCGGAAGGAAGCCTGCAATTCGTGGAGACGACAGACCGGAAGGCTGTAGATATCATGCTGCATCTGAATCGCTATCTGGACGTGATCATTCCCCGGGGCGGGGCCGGTCTTATCCGCCGGGTGGTGGAATCCAGTTCTGTTCCAGTCATTGAAACGGGCTCGGGAATCTGCCATACCTTTGTGGATGAAACGGCTGATTTTGCCATGGCGCTGAAGATTGCAGTCAATGCCAAGACATCCCGGCCATCGGTATGCAATGCAATGGAAACCCTGCTGGTCCATGAGGCGATTGCGCCAGAATTCCTTCCCCGGCTGCAGGCCGCAATGGAGGAAAAGAAGGTGGAGCTTCGGGGCTGCGCGCAGGCTCGCCAGATCTGCCCTTCCATGAAGGAGGCCACCGAGGAGGACTGGGCCACCGAATATGGTGATCTCATCCTGTCCATCAAGGTAGTCCGGGATCTGGAGGAGGCAATTGACCATATCAATCGGTACAATACAGGGCATTCAGAGACCATTGTTACAGAAAATCTGGCGAATGCCCATAAATTCCAGCGGGCTGTGGACGCGGCAGCAGTGTATGTCAATGCCTCTACCCGTTTCACCGACGGTTTTGAATTTGGCTTCGGAGCGGAGATCGGCATCAGCACCCAAAAGCTGCACGCTCGCGGTCCTATGGGCCTGCAGGCGCTGACTGGCATGAAGTATCTGATTTACGGGGAAGGCCAGATCCGCTGATGAGCAGCTTTAAGGGCTATTGGTCTGCCCTGCGGCAATATCTGGCTACGCCCAAGGGGCACCATGACTTTTTTGACGATCTCAAGGCTGTGGGGTGGATCGCTGCCGCCGTGATAGCTGTGTGGCTTTTGCTGCGGTGGTTTTCAATTCTTTTTTAAGGAAGGGATAGCTTTGGAAGAGGTGAGGAAAAGAATCGGCATCATGGGGGGAACCTTTGATCCCATTCACCTGGGGCATCTGATGACTGCCGAGGCCGTACGCGACAGCTACGGACTGGACAAGGTGCTGTTCATTCCTGCGGCACAGCCGCCGCATAAGCAGCAGCAGCAAGTGACGCCGGCGATGCACCGCTATATGATGACCGTGCTGGCTACGGCTGATAATCCGCATTTTATGGTATCTTCACTGGAGATGCATCGGCCGGGTCCCTCCTATTCCATTGATACGGTGCAGGAGCTTATGGAGCGCTTTGGCCGCTCTACCGAGTTCTTCTTCATTGCCGGTGCGGATGCCATTCAGGAGCTGCCCAGCTGGAAGCGGATCGGCGAGCTGCTGGAAATCTGTCATTTCATCGCGGCTACTCGTCCTGGCTGCATGCCGGATTTTGAGCATTTGAAGGCCTGTCTGGGGGAGCAGGGGGAGGAGCATATCCATCGGCTCATTACCCCTGCGCTGGAAATATCCTCCACGGATATCCGCGGGCGGATAAAAAACGGGCGCTCCATTAAATATATTGTGCCGGCAGCTGTGGAGCAGTATATTTATAAAGAAGGCTTATATAGATAAAGAGGTAATGGTCCATGATTTTTGAGGATATGAAAAAAGAACTGGCCCAGCGGTTGAAGCCCAGCCGGTATGAACATTCCCTGGGGGTGGCAGAGACGGCTGTTTTTTTGGCCCGGCGATTTGACGTCCCTTTGGAGCAGGCCCGGGTTGCCGGACTCTTGCATGATTGTGCCCGGGAGTTTCCCAATGACAGGATGCTGGCGGAGGCCCGTCAGCGTAATATTCCCTATGGGGCGGTGGAACAGGCAATGCCGCTGCTTCTGCACGCTGCTATAGGGGCCCGGCGCATCGGGGAATGCTATGGCGTTGATGATCCGGCGATTTCTCAGGCCATCAGCCGTCATACCGTAGGGGGAAGCCATATGACCTCCCTGGACAAAATCATTTATTTTGCGGATATGATCGAGCCTCATCGGGACTATTCAGGCGTGGAGGAGCTGCGCCGGCTGTCCAGGGAGGTATCCCTGGATGAAATGGTCCTGGCAGGGCTCAGCCGGTCTATTGCTTTTGTCCTGAGGAAGCAGCATCTGATTCATCCGGATACGGTGCTGGCCCGCAATGAGATTCTTTTACAGGGTCAGAGACAATGATCAATCAGACGCGGGAAAATATCAAACGCAAAAGAATACTCAAAAAGCGGCGCCGGCGGTTGAAGCTTTTTCGTCTGCTGGTTTTTTTGCTGCTGGCCAGTATTGTCGGTACGGTATTGGCCTGGGTGGGCTTCCATATCTATATCTGGGGGCGGCAGACCTATGATACCTATTCGGCACTGTACCAGGGCTATGAACAGCGCCAGGCCCTGAAAAAAAGCACTCTGGATCCCCGGTTCGATGACTATACCAACGTACTGCTCATGGGAGTGGATGATGGTGAGTCCGGCGGCCTGGGCCAGCGGGCGGATACCCTGCTGCTCATGAGCTTCAATAATGCGGATGGACATCTGCGTTTTATTTCTATTCCCCGGGATACGCTGACTGAGATCCCCGGCCGTAAGGAACCCGAGCGCATCAATGCGGCCTATTCCTATGGGGGACCGGCTCTGACCATGCAGGCAGCAGCCAGGGTTCTGGGGGTTTCCATCCATCAGTACGTGGCGTTGGATACCAGAGCACTGGCGGAGATCGTGGACGTGCTGGGCGGTATGGATGTCTACGTGGAACGGGATATGGACTATGAAGATCCGGAGGCGGCGCTGTCCATCCATATCCTCAAGGGCTATCAGCACATGGACGGTGACACGGCGCAGAAATATCTGCGGTACCGGGGCGATGAGCTGGGGGATATCGGACGGGTGCAGCGGCAGCAGCATTTTGTGAAGGCCTTTTACGAACGGCTGCTGCAGCCGGATACGGTAACAAAGCTGCCTGCTCTGGTGGAGATTTTTCAAAGACGTATCACCACCAGCGCGGAACTGTTCGACACGGCGCATCTTACGATGCTGCTGCGCAAGCTCAGTACCGAGACGCCGCAGGTGATTATGCTGCCTGGCGAGGAATCGCCTGCGGACCCGTCCCTGTGGCTGCCGAATCAGGAAAAAATCGCTGACAAGATAAATGAACTTTTTCCCTTGCCAGCAGATGAGGATAAATGAAAGCACACGAAGGAGGAATGAGGTTTGTTCAAGACTTCAGAGGAATTGAGCCTGGCTGTTGCCAAGGCTGCAAGCAATAAGAAAGCACGGGATATTGTGCGCATGGATATGCAGAAGCTTACACCCACGACGGATTATCTGGTGATATGCTCCGCTGGAAGCGCTACTCAGGCCCGGGCCATTGCAGATAATATCGAAGAGGAACTGGCTGAGGCCGGGCAGGCTTTTCTGCATAAGGAAGGCTATCGGGAAGGGGAATGGATCCTGCTTGATTACGGTGACTGCGTAGCCCATATTTTCCAGCAGGAGAGCCGTGAATTCTACGCGCTGGAACGGCTTTGGGGCGATGCTGAGCTTACACCCTATGAGGATTAAGCCATGATGGATAAACAGAAAGATACAGAGCGCAGTGTGCGCAAGTATGGACCCAGCACCGTTGCGGTGTTAAAGGTGGCCCGACTGGGCGAAATGGGCGCATTCCTGGATGCGGAGACGGGAAATACCTCCGATGATATCCTGCTGCATAAGACGCAGCAGACAGCTCCCGTGGCTGTGGGCGATGAAGTCAAGGTATTCCTGTATCTGGACCCTAAGCATCGCTTGACGGCCAGCATGCGGGTTCCTCAGATGAAGGAAGGACAGATTGCCCGGTTGAAGGTCATCAACGTGAGCAAGGATGGAGCCTTCCTGGATGTAGGCGCGGAGCGCGGCATCTTTATGCCCTACGCGGGCATGCGGGGACGGCTGCAGATTGGTGAAGTGGTATGGGCCAAGCTTTATACGGATAAGTCCGGCCGCCTGGCAGTGACCATGGAGGTCGAGGACGAAATGCGCCGGGCATCCAAGCCGGCAGAAGGCATCAAGGTAGGCGATATGATCCGCGGGGCTATTTATAACTATACGGACAGCGGAGCCTTTTTGTTTTCGGATCAGCGCCATATCGTATTCATCGATAACAAGGAAATGGCATTGAAGCCGCGGGTCGGTGAGATCGTTGAAGCCCGGGTGACCTATATCCGTGAGGATGGGCGGCTGAATGCATCCCTGCGGGAAATCAAGGAGAAGGCGCTGGTCAGCGATGCGGATAAGATTCTGGTACTGCTGCAGTCCCGCAATGGGAAAATGCCCTACAGCGATAAAACCTCCCCGGAGGTTATCCGGGATAAATTCCAAATCAGCAAGGCAGCCTTCAAACGCGCCTTGGGACATCTGATGAAGGATGGCATTATTGAAGAAAAAGATGGCTGGACCTATCTGAAATAGAACTTTTTCTGCTAAAGAAGAAGGATTTACATTTATCGGCAACGAATATCTCTATAATGAATATTTGGTGAATATCTTTTAGAGATTTCCTGCTGGTTTGGCGGGGACGTTATAAAATGGGGGCGATTGAATGGCAGAAGTAGTTGGAGATAAAAAAGGAATTCTGTTGGAAACTGGTACGAATGAGTTTGAAATCGTTGAGTTCAGTATCGGTACGGTAAATTATGGCATCAACGTGGCAAAAGTGCGTGAGGTCATTACCAGTGCGGATTTTCCTGTGACCAGAATGCCGCAGGCACATCCGTATATCGATGGATTGTTTACCCTGCGCGGGCGGTCCATGCCTTTGGTGAATCTGCCCCGCTGCCTGAATGTGGACAGCATGGAGAAGCCGAAGAACATCATCGTAACGGAGATCAATAATTATAATATTGGTTTCCTGGTGGATAATGTATCGCGCATCCATCGTATTTCCTGGAAGGATATGGAGACTGCTCCTGAGGTCGGGGATCAGTCCCGGGTGGTTGGTATCATCAAGATGCAGGACCGTATTGTCCTGCTGCTGGATTTTGAGTCTATTATCGCGGAAATCAATCCGGAGATCAATGCCAAGCTCACCACCATCGAAGATGCGGAAATCGAGACAAAAGCAAAACGGTCGAGTATGCATGTGGTTGTGGCTGAGGATTCTTCTATGCTGCGGGAACTGCTGGTTACTACGCTGCATGAGTCCGGCTACCGGTTTGTCCGGGATTTCAACAACGGTAAATTTGCCTGGGAATATCTGGAGACTTTGGCGGCCAAAGAAGGCCCCATTGAGGACCAGGTGCGTATTGTGGTCACTGATATCGAGATGCCGCAGATGGATGGACATCGTCTGCTGAAGCTCATTCGCGAGGACGAGCGTTTGAAGGGTGTACCGGTTGTATTGTTCTCCTCGCTGATCAGTGAAGAGATGAAGATTAAAGGTACGGAGCTGGGGGCCAGCGGACAGATTTCCAAGCCGGAGATCAATCAGCTCATCAGTCTGCTGGATACGTTGATTTTCAAATCTTGAATTTAGGGGCCATTTGATATGGTCTGGAAAAAGCTGCAGTGGTCTGGGAAAGGCTGGTGCAGCTTTTTTATCCATATAAGGAGGCGTTTATTTTATGGAGGACTTAGAGCTTATTTCCTTTCAGATCATTTCCAATGTGGGGGCGGCAAGAAGCTCCTATATATCCGCTATCCAGGCGGCTAAGGCGGGGAATTTTTCCAAGGCTGAACGCCTGGTCGCCGAGGGGGAGGAGAGTTTCCTAGCGGGGCACAATGCCCATATGAAGCTTTTGGAGCGGGATCCCTCGGAGAGCATGGGACTGCTGGTCATGCATGCAGAGGATCAGCTCATGAGCGCAGAGGGCTTTAAGCTCATTGCCCAGGAATTCATTGACGTCTATAAGGCAATGCCTGAAAAATAACCGCGTCGCAATGTAAAACGTAAGAACGTGCAACAAAAAAGCACACCGAAAGGTGTGCTTGATTTTTATGGTGGCGGCACAGAGATTTGAACTCCGGACACTGCGGGTATGAACCGCATGCTCTAGCCAACTGAGCTATGCCGCCGGTATGGTGGGCAGGGATGGATTCGAACCATCGTAATCCGAAGATGACAGATTTACAGTCTGTTCCCTTTAACCACTCGGGCACCTACCCATAGCGCAAGGCGCGCTAAGAACAATACCTATTATACAGATATTCCCTGTTGCTGTCAACAGGGAAATTTTCATTCCGAGGGCGGGATCTCATGGGATTTTTTGCGGGCCAGACGCCGTTTTTTTACCCGGGTGATGTGCAGGACCTGCAAACGATCCTGGTGGATATCCTCGATGATAAGCTTGCAGATACCGATGCAGGGAACAGCCAGGAACATGCCGGCTGCATTCAGCAGTTCACCGCCCAGGATGATCCCCAGAATAATGGCCACCGGGTGCAGGTTCAGGGATTTGCCGATGAGCGTAGGGTACACGAGGTTGTGATTGACCTGAGTCAGGATGAGGTAAAAGAGCAGAGTCTGCATAGCGGCCCAGGGATCCTGGGTAGCGGTGAGCAGGACACCAAAGGCTGAAGCCACGGTGGGGCCTAGGACGGGAATGAACTCACTGATGCCGGAAACCACCGCAAAGACGGAGGCATAGGGAAGACCACGCAGGGTAAAGTAGGTGAACACGACGATTCCGGTGATGAAGCAGATGATCAGCTGGCTGCGGATATAGCCCCGCAGTGAGATCAGGATGCGGTCAAAAAGCGCGATGACCCGGCTGTAATCGCTGTGGGGGAAAAGCCTTGCCAGATAGCGCTTGATTTCATTTCCATCCTTCAGCAGATAGAAGGTAACGAAGAGGATGATGACCAGATCGATGACCTTGCTGAAGATGGAAATGAGCACAATCAGGGAGGATTTCAAGGTATCCACGCCAAAGCTGGTCATTTCAGACCAGAGATTGTCGAACTCCCGGGCAATCAGATTGGAATCCTGCAGGAATGGCAGCTTTTGCAGATTAGCAGACAGCTGGGGCAGTTCCTCGATGAATTTCGTGAAGGTGGGGATGAAGCTGCTGGATATAATGGCCAGCAGCAGGCCTACCAGCATCAGGAAGCCGATGAGCACGACAGCGGCGGACAGGGTCCGGGGGACTCTGGCTGCCAGCCGGTCTACTGTTGTGCTCAGCAGCAGCTGCAGCAGCAGGGAGATGAAGATGATGAAGGCCAGCGATGGAAAGAACCAGAAGGCCGACAACAGGATGATGAAACTCACTGCCAGGATGATAGATGTACGGTATTTACGCCACATAGAGGCCCTCCTGATGATTATTTGATGGTGTTGAGCCGGGCGGCCAGCTCATCGGCTGAGGGATCGCTTCCCTGGGGGCTGATGATTGGCTGATTACCCATCATCAGGATGCCATTTGCGACAGTTGCGGTGGGTACAGCCTTTTTTGCGTTGTTATGATATACGGCGGCCAGATTGCCCGCCACGAAGTAGGAACGTTCAGCGCTGCTCATACCAGCTGCCGGTGCGGGTTTGATGAAGTCTTTGCCGTTGACCTTGACCATTCCGTCTTTGACGCTTACCTTTTCCTGGCTGAATTCAGCCAGTTTTTTCGCGTAATTATCCCGGCGCTGTTCATTGGTAGGATGGTCATTAGGAGAGAAAATCTCACCTACGAAGCTCTGGGAACTTTCCTTCTGCTTTTCCATGACCCGCTGCCAGATGGCTGCACAGGCCCCAGGGTTATAGTTGGAATGGGTAATGTAATCAAAGGAAAGATTATCAGCCTCCCACTCCTGAGGTTTAGTTACCTGCAGAGCTGTGGCGTAATTGGCAAAAATGGTGGCACCAAGAGCGCCGGCATAGGTTCCCTGGGAATCAGCGAAGACCTGGGCGATTACGTCGATAGGAATGGATTTGCGGATGCCCTTGGCCGGATGATCCTTCTGGCCATGGCCCATTTCATGACCCAGGACTACGGCAATCTCATCATCGCTGTTAAGGAAGTTGAAAAGCCCTGTATTCACGCTCATATTATGGCCCAGTGTACAGAAGGCATTGAAAGAAGTTTCATTATTGATGAAGTAATTATAGGGCTTTTTCTGGATGGATGGATCCACAGTGGCAATGGCACTGGAAAGGCTGCTCATGATGCTGTCCAGACGGCTGTTCAGAGCCGCATCATTATTCACACCGTATTTTGATTGGATCTGTTTAAAGAATTCCTGCCGGCCCTTTTCGTCATTATTATAATAGCTGATGGCCTTATCCAGCTGGGCATATTGGATGCCGCTGGAAATCAGTACGCCCAGGATGCTGGCCTCGGCATTGGGTGCCGGCAGTGCCGGAAAGGACAGGGCCAGTCCGCAGAGGGCGGCAGCGGCAGTCAAAGCGACTTTTTTTCGGATACTTTTGAATTTCATAATAGATTCCTCCTTGTCTATTTTGCGGTAATCTTTGGCAGGAAGCCGGAAAGAGGCTTATAGACAGCACTGAAAAGCAAAATATTCACTGGCAGGCAGAGAATGTTCTTTATCAGGCGGCTGAGAAAAAATACTCCTGCAGCCTTATGATACAGGATGGACAGCCATAGAGTATTCAATCCAAGGTCAATACCGAAAAAAATGAGTATGAACGGAAGGCTGATACGGCGGATGGTAAGTTCTTCTCCATGAAGAAAGTATCCATATATGCATCCTGTCAGAAAGCTGCTGAGGGTAAAACCAGGGAAATAGGCGCCTGGGGAAAACAGGGCCGTTCCCAGCACATCGGCGGCTGCAGCCATGATGCCGCCCTGCAGCGGACCGAACATGGCTGCATAGACGGCTATGGGCAGAAAACCGAAGCTCAGGCGCACAAAGGGCGTCTGGATGGAAAACACATAGGTGAAGAGAATCGTGAGAGCCATGAACACACCGGCAAATACCAGTGGTTTTGCGTTGAAATTGCGCAAAAAAAACACCTCCATATGATATGATGCACACGTTGCTACATATCGAGATGTGGTTCTCTTCAATGCAGCAGCGGGATGCAGCGGCTGCACCGCAAGCAAAAATGCTTTTCGTCCGGCTGACAACTCCCCGTTCAACCGGCACTTAACGCGCGACCGCTTACTCTGCTATCTTTTATTCAATTAGCGATTCTATAGAAAAATCCTGCTGAAAAGGGAAAAATATTTGCCGCGGCAGGAAACCTTTGGGAAAAAACCGAAGTATTCCCTGTAAGGAAAAATCGATAAAAGGGGGATTTTATTATGCTGGCAAAGGATATCATGACACGTGACGTTATCACTGTAGGGCCGAAAGCTACCGTTCGGGAAATTGCTGAGATCCTGGTCAATCACAAGATCTCCGGGCTGCCGGTGGTGGATGATGAAGGGCGTGTCCTGGGCATGGTGAGCGAGGTCGATCTCATGCATAAGGAGATTGCCCCGAAGCTGCCGGATGCGCTGAGTATTCTGGGGGCGATCATCTATTATAACGGATTGAAGGAATACCAGGAGGCCTTCCGTAAAATGGCGGCTTCCACCGCGGAGGAAATCATGACAGAAAAGGTCATTGCTGTACAGCTGGAGGATGATGTGAGCCAGGTGGGGGAGATCATGCTGGATAAGCATATCAAACGGGTGCCGGTACTCATGGGAGATAAGCTGGCTGGCATCATCAGCCGGTCAGATATGGTAAAGATGTTATTGGGGTGAATAGTGGATATGGAAGAGTTTTTGGATAAATATGCGAAACTTGTGGTGGAAACAGGGATAAATCTTCAGAAGGAACAGCTGCTGGTCATAAATGCGCCCATTGAATGTGCGGATTTTGCCCGTCGGGTGGCCGCGGCAGGCTATCAGGCGGGAGCCCATGACGTGATGATCTGCTGGTCGGATGAGCAGTTCGCCAAGCTGCGTTATACCATGGCCAAGACCATGGTGTTCACGGAATTTCCCCAGTGGCGCCAGCTTATGTACAACGATTATGCGCAGCAGGGAGCGGCCTTTGTATCCATAGCGGCAAGGGATCCGGAAATCTTCCAGTCCGTGGACCCGGACAAGCTGATGCTGGCCCAGAAGGCGGCCGGGGCTGCCCTGCTGGAATATCGGCAGCGGCTTATGAACAATGAGAACAGCTGGTGTGTGGTGTCCATACCGACCCAGGCCTGGGCCAGGAAGGTATTCCCGGAAAAGACGCCGCAGCAGGCGGTGGAGGCCTTGTGGAAGGCCATATTCGCGGCGGTACGCATCGAGCCGGGGAAGGATCCGGTGGCTGCCTGGCAGCAGCATACGGCTTTTTTGCAAAAGGCCGCGGACTTTATGAATGGACAGCGTTTCGCAGCGCTTCACTACGAGAATTCCCTGGGGACAGACCTTATGGTAAAGCTTCCCCAGGGGCATATCTGGGCTGGCGGAGCGGAATACAATTCATCTAAAGTACGCTTTGTGGCCAACATGCCGACAGAGGAGGTTTACAGCCTGCCGCTGCGGGATGGGGTCGATGGGCGGGTATACGCTACGAAGCCATTGAACTACAATGGCAATCTCATTGAAGATATCTGCCTGGATTTCAAGGCGGGAAAGGTAACAGCCGCCACGGCATCCAAGGGGCAGGAACTCCTGCAGCAGCTCATTGCCACTGATGAAGGCTCAGCCCGTCTGGGGGAGGTGGCCCTGGTGCCCTTTGATTCACCGATTTCCCGCAGTGGGATACTATTCTTCAACACGCTCTTCGACGAAAACGCGGCCTGTCACCTGGCTCTGGGAAAGGCCTATCCCACATGCCTGCAGGGCGGGGAAGCCATGGATTCTGTCACCTTGCTGCAGCATGGAGTGAACGATTCTCTCATCCATGAGGATTTCATGATAGGCTCCCGGGATCTGTCAATTACGGGCATAACACAGGATGGACAGGCAGTTCCGGTATTTCGGAACGGAAATTTCGTGGAATTTTAGAGAGAACAAATGTATATCAGAAAGGTACATTAATGAATAAAGCTTGCATTTTTCTGTATACCTTACTATAATGTAAATAATTATTCTTGCGATGGATTCTTTTCCAAGGCGAAAATGACGTAAGAGTTAAATTTATTAGGCAGAGAGGGTTACGGATGATGCGGGATATGTTCAATAAGGCAGTGGTTAAGGCGGTATGGCCTATATGGCTGGGATATTTGCCTCTGGGCTTTGCGGGCGGAGTGCTTTCCCAGAAGGTGGGGCTGACTCCCTTTGAGGTGGGGCTCATGTCTCTGCTGGTATTTGCCGGCAGCGGCCAGTTCATCGCGCTGGCGATGATGGGCAGCGGCAGCAGCTCGGTGTCCTCCATTGTGGTCACTACCTTTATCGTGAATCTTCGCCATCTTTTATACAGTTCTACGCTGGCAGGCTATCTCATGGGAAAATCCAAGAAATACCTGGGGCTCTTTGCCCAGGGCATTACCGATGAGACCTTTGCCATGAATCTGAATCAGTTCAGCGCTCCTGTGGCGGAGTGGAATCCATCCAGGGCCATCGGATTGAATATCCTGGCCCATGGCTGCTGGATCTTCAGTAATGTATTGGGAAATGTGGTAGGCAACATCATTGTCATCGATACGGCAATCGTGAGCTACACTCTCACCGCGATGTTCATCGGCCTCTGGTCCTTTCATTTCACCAGCCGGCTGCTGGTGCTTACGGGAGTCTTTGCCGGAATACTGGCATTGGTACTCTCAGGCGTGCTGGACCATAAGCTGAACATTGTGGCGGCGACTATTGTGGCAGCCACTGTCGGCTGTGTGCTGGAAGGGAGCGGTAGATCATGACAAGCATTGAGATCCTGTACTGTACGCTGGGCATGTGCATTGTTTCCTACATTCCCCGGGTGCTGCCGCCGTTGATCCTTTCCCGGATGAAAATACCGGCGGTGGTGGAGCGTTGGCTGAAATACGTACCGACCTCTGTATTCGGTGCGCTGGTATTCTGTGAAATTTTCACCGGTCCCCAGGGCTTCAATTTCAGCCTGACCAATATCAATCTGCTGGCTTCGCTGGTGGTATTGGCAGTGGCGGTGCGGACCAATTCCCTGGCCAAGAGCATTGTCTTCGGACTGGCGGCCTTTTGGGCCCTGCAGCAGGTGCTGTGAAATTTCTGGAAAGTATTTTCGGGAGCGCAGGGGCGCTCCCTATTTTATTGCCGCGGGTTTTATGGTAGAATATCAAATAGTGTTGTTTTAATAAGAAAGCGTTATGTAGTTTGGAGGATATAGAATTTGTCAGTAGAAGAACTTAACCAGGAAATCGCGAAGCGCCGGACCTTTGCGATTATTTCCCATCCAGATGCCGGTAAGACCACTTTGACCGAGAAGCTTTTGCTCTACGGGGGAGCCATTCATCTGGCCGGCTCCATCAAATCGAGAAAAACCCAGCATCATGCGGTTTCTGACTGGATGGAAATCGAGAAGCAGCGCGGTATATCGGTAACCTCCAGTGTGCTGCAGTTTGATTACAACGGCTGCCGCATCAACATACTGGATACCCCGGGCCATCAGGATTTCAGCGAGGATACCTATCGTACACTCATGGCGGTGGACAGTGCGGTGATGATCATCGATGTGGCCAAGGGCGTCGAGGCTCAGACGAAAAAACTGTTCAAGGTCTGCAAGCAGCGGGGAATCCCTATTTTTACCTTCGTGAATAAGCTGGACCGTTATGGAAAGGCGCCGCTGGACCTGATGGATGAGCTGGAGAATGTACTGGGAATCCGTTCCTATCCTATGAATTGGCCGATTGGTACCGATGGCAAGTATCGCGGTGTTTACGATCGGCAGAAAAAACAGATTGAGCTCTTCGATGAGGACAGCTCCCATGGACAGAAGGCGCGCACCTCGGTGACGGGCAGTCTGGAGGATCCCGGGATCGCGGAGCTTTTAGGGGCTGAAGCCCATCAGACGCTGGTGGATGATATCGAGCTCCTGGATACGGCTGGTGAGGAATTCAATCTGGATAAAATTGCGGCTGGGGAGCTTACGCCGATGTTCTTTGGCTCGGCCATGACGAACTTCGGTGTGCAGAACTTCCTGGAGGAATATCTGCGCCTGGCACCACCACCGGCACCGCGCAAATCCTCCGATGGCATCATCCAGCCAAATGATGAGAAGTTTTCGGCCTTTGTGTTCAAGATCCAGGCCAATATGAATCCGGCCCATCGGGACCGGCTGGCCTTCATCCGTATCTGCTCCGGCAAATTTGAGCGGGGGATGAGTGTCTATCATCATAAGACGGACAAGATGATCAAACTGGCACAGCCTCAGCAGTTCCTGGCCCAGGACCGGCAGATCATCGATGAGGCCTGGCCGGGGGATATCGTGGGATTGTTCGACCCGGGTATCTTCGGCATCGGCGATACCATCTGTGATGCGGGCCATAAATTCGACTTTGCGGATTTCCCGGTGTTCCCGCCGGAAAAATTCGCCCGGGTGCAGGCCAAGGATACCATGAAACGCAAGCAGTTCGTAAAGGGGATCGAGCAGCTGACCCAGGAGGGAGCAATACAGCTCTTCCAGCAGGCCGGCGCAGGAACGGAATCCTATATCGTCGGCACGGTGGGCACACTGCAGTTTGAGGTGCTGGAGTATCGGCTGAAGAATGAGTATGGGGTGGATACCATCCTGCAGATGCAGCCCTATGAAGTGGCCCGCTGGCTGGCCTTCAAGGATGGCCGGGAGGTCACGCCCGCTGAGCTGCGCGGTGCTGACCGGGGCATGTTCGTCTATGACCGCCGGCAGAATCCGGTGCTGCTGGTGAACAACGAATGGGCATTGGGCTGGATTGTGGATAACAATCCGGATCTGGAGCTTTATCACGTGCCCATCGATAAAAGAGAAGCCTGAGTATAAAAAGAGAGCGCTGTTTTTGCAGCGCTCCTTACTTTTTGTGGAAATAGATTTTTTGGACATTGGCAACCATGTCCTCCAGATTATTCGGCCGCAGGTGGATGCTGTAGCCGATGAACAGCGGCGAGGTGGCGAAGCGGGGCATGATCTTCACCCGCAGCACGCCCTGGTGCCGGTAGAAAAAGATATTGTAGCTGTGGCAGCGGCGATGGAAATGGTGCATGATGTAGTCTACAGCAATCTGTATATAGTCGGCTATGATATCCAGCGGTTCATTGGTGCGGGGCACGATGTTGAATTCACCGAAGCCGATGCGGGGATAAGTGGATATGTTGAAGACGACGCCATCCTTTTCATGGATGGTAAGTCCCTGGAATTCTGCCGGGTCAAACATCAGGTGGTCATCGATGCTGCGGAAGCCGATGATCTGCATGTGGGGGTGGCGCAGCGTACCGCCGGACATGGGACCGTAATTTTTGAAGAATACCACGGACTGGTATTCGCCGGAATCCAGCAGGCGCAGCCAGTGGGTAACACCGAAGCGGATGAGCCGGTGCATGTGGTCCGCACTGTAATCCGGCATGTCGGCGTGGCATTCCCGGCCTTCGATGAGCACCAGCTGATCGGCATCCTCCAGGACGTTGTATTTATTTTTGAGCAGGATCATATCCCCTTCGGTGGCTATGATATCCGTCAGATGCTCACGATCGCAGAAGGGACAGGCGTTTCCCTCATTTATGATGTTTTCCGGTTTTTTGCGGCCAAGGGTGATATCGAAGCCGATGAGATTAATATCCATAGTTTTCCCTTCTTATTGAAATTAAGGCTGGAATACTTGCGGCAGAAATGATATAATTCATTCGTTACTATCATGCAGTACCTGCGTATTTTTTTAATATAGCATTATTATATAGGGTATACTATTTTTTTGCAAAAGAAAGTGCAGGAACTTTTCTTTAGGGCGGTGTTTTCCATTAGCAGTCAGGATCTATCAGAAAAAAAATCGAGTAAGGGAGAGTCCTTTCTCAAGGGAACCTTCATTTTGACCATTGCGGGTATCGTGGTCAAGGTCATCGGCTCCCTGAACTGGATTTTCGTTTCGCGTATTTTAGGCGGCGAGGGCATCGGACTTTATCAGATGGCTTTCCCTATTTATTTCTTCGCCTTGAGTGTATCCACAGCCGGTGTTCCGGTGGCGATTTCCATCATCACCGCTGAGCGGGTGGCATTGAAGGATATCTTTGGGGCCAAGCGCATATTCAAGATTTCTATGACACTGATGTTCTTTACCGGGCTGGTGTTTACAGCCCTTACTTATTTTGGGGCTCAGTGGCTCATAGATTTCCACTTCATACGGGATGCCCGGGCCTATTACTCGGTGGTTGCCCTGGCGCCGGCTATTTTCTTCGTTACACTGCTGGCCAGCTCCCGTGGGTATCTGCAGGGCTGGCAGCGTATGACGCCGACAGCTGTTTCCCAGATCGTGGAGCAGATTTTCCGCGTGGTCACCATGATTCTCTTTGCCAGCCTGTTCCTGCCCTGGGGCCTGGAATACGCGGCGGCCGGAGCCAGCCTGGGAGCCTTTGCCGGTGCTGTTTCCGGATTGATCGTGCTGGTGTATTTCCACTGGAAGCTGGAAAGGGATATCGCCCGGGATTATGGCCGCGACCTGCAGCCTCTGCCGGAGGAAAAGCAGACCTCCTGCTGGAAGATCATCAAACGCATCTTTGCCTTGTCTCTGCCGGTATCAGCGGCCAGCATCATGCTGCCGGTGGTATCGAATCTGGATCTGGCCATCGTTCCCCAGCGGCTGGAAGTCGCCGGCTATAGCGTAAATGAGGCCACCGAGCTCTTCGGCTATCTCACCGGCATGGCGGTGCCGCTGGTCAATCTGTCAACGATTCTGACCGCATCCCTGGCCATGAGCATCGTGCCGGCTATTTCCAAGGCCCGGGCCCTGAAGGATAATAAGCGGGTATTCAACCAAACCGCTGCGGGTATCCGTATCTCTAACTTCGTGTGCTTTCCTGCCTTTGTGATCGTGCTGGTCCTGGCTACGCCAATCTCCGCACTGATCTACAATGCACCGGGAGCTGGCCCGGCGGTATGGGTGTCCTCCTTCAGCATTGTGCTGCTGGGACTTCATCAGGTTTCCACCGGTGTGCTGCAGGGACTGGGATATCCTTCCATCCCTATGATCAATATGATCCTGGCCGCGGTGGCCAAGGTCATCCTGAACTGGACCCTTACGGCACAGCCATCCCTGGGCATCATGGGCGCGGCCTGGGCTACGGCTGCGGATATGGGGGTAGCGGCCTTCATCAATCTGTATTTTATCCATAAATATATCGGCTATCGCATGGAGATTCCCCAGCTGCTGAAGACTGTGGCAGCCGCGGCAGTGATGGCCCTGGCGACGAAGTTCTTCTATGATATGTCCCTGGCCCAGTGGGGCAGCAATGCCATCTCCACCTTTGGCTCGGTTCCCGTGGGATGTATCGTCTATATCGCAGTGCTCCTGCTCATCGGCGGCATCCTGGAGGAGGACATGGAGCGCATCCCGATTATCGGCCGGGTGAGTATCCGCATTTTGCGCCGGATCGGGGTATTCAAGGAAAAGGCAGGGACGGATCAGTGAAAAAATTTGTTCTCATATATAATCCGGTTTCCGGAAAGGCGGCATTCAAGTCGCGGCTGGACAGCATACTGGAGGCTTTTCAGCAGCGGGACTGCATGCTTATCATCTATCGCACGAAAAAGGATAACAGCGGCCTGGCTGATTTCATCCGCGAGGCCGCTCCCGATGGCCTGCTGGCTGCCGGCGGCGATGGTACGCTCCATGAGGTGGTCAATATCCTTATGCGGGAAAAAATTCAGCTGCCAGTAGCCATACTGCCCAGCGGAACCTCCAATGATTTCGCTACCTATTTGGGAGTGGACGAGAATCTGGAGGCTTATTTCGACCATATCGCCGCCGGGCGGACCCGCCGGGTGGACCTGGGGCTGGTGGACAGCGAGTATTTCGTGAATGTGGCCAGCGCCGGAATGGTGACCTCCATTGCCCATGAGGTGGATGTACGGCTGAAGAACGTGATGGGCAAGCTGGCCTATTATCTGCGGGGGCTAAGTACCCTGCCGCAGTTCCACCCGCTGGAGCTCAGCATTCAGGCGGATGGGGATCAGGTGTTTGACGGCAAGGCCTTCCTTTTCGTCATCGTAAACAGCGGTGTAGTGGGCAGCTTCAAGAATGCGGCAGTAGCGGCCAAGGTGGATGATGGCAAGCTGGATATGCTCATCGTGAAATACTGCAGCATGCCGGAAGTCGTGGCTTTGACAGCGGAAATCCTGTCGGGACGGGATATATCCCACCAGAAGAATATACTTTACCTGCAGGCCAGCAGCTTTGAGGTTTCGGCGGCAGAGGACATCGAAAGCGATCTGGACGGAGAGTTGGGGCCGAAGCTGCCGCTTACGGTACAGACCGTGTCCAGAGCTATTGAAATGTATTATTGAGGAATAAGGAAAGCCATCTCTCGTTGTATGGAGAGATGGCTTTTTTGCGCCTGCTTATCGCTGGCCGAGATAGTAGTCTACGAATTGACGGGCAGTGCGGCCGCTGCGGCCGGAGTGCTCCAGCTCCCAGCGATGACCCAGGACCCGCAGTTCCTCTTTTTCCAGGCAGACACCTTCCTGGCGCAGGTAGTGGTCGATGATGGCCAGGTATTCGTCCTGGTTCGGGGAGCGGTAGTTGATGATGAGGCCGAAGCGGTCAGAAAGGGAAATGGTTTCGTTCATGCTGTCCTTGGCATAGAGCTCATCCTGGCCGTCCTCCCGGTCGCGCCAGGTTTCCTTGACCAGATGGCGGCGGTTGGAGGTGGCGTAGATCAGCACGTTTTTCGGGCGGGCTTCTACACCGCCCTCGATGGCGGACTTCAGGTACTTGTATTCGGTTTCGAATTCCTCAAAGGAAAGGTCATCCAGGAAGATGATGAACTTCTTGCTGGCGAATTTCCGCAGGCTTTCCATGATTTTCGGCAGTTCCACCAGCTGGGACTTGGTAAGCTGCAGCAGCCGCAGGCCGCTGCCGTAGTATTCATTGGCCAGAGCCTTGACGGCGGAGGATTTGCCGGTGCCCCGGGCACCTACCAGCAGAACGTTGTTGGCAGGCTTGTCGCTGACAAAGGCCAGGGTGTTGTCTGTGAGCTGCTTCTTCTGGTCCTCGTAGCCGATGATATCGGCCAGCTGCATGGACTCGAAATGACGGATGCCGATCAGGTGCTTTTTCTTGTCCCAGCGGAAGGCCCGGTAGGAGGCAATATCGCCATAACCATAGCGGCGGTAATAGGTGAGCAGGGCTTCGGCAATCTCCTCTGAGGTATGGGCCTGGTCCATGAGTCCGGTGAGGTAGGCTGCGGCTTCATTGCGGCCGGCATGGGTCGGCGTATAGTCATCCAGTATATCGGTGCCCAGCATGGTACTGGGGGCGTTTTGCAGCACCTCCGCCAGGATGTCCATGTCACGGATGAAGACCCGGCGCAGGCTGGCGCCGATACAGCCGTTGCTGAGCTCGGTAATCTGGGCGGCTATGTTGCCGTCATGGGCCAGCCGGTGGATGAAATAGGCGCGCAGCAGATTGCCGGACAGGCCGATTTCCTCAGCCTTGGCTATGAGCCGGGCGGCAAAGTCGTATTGCAATCCCTCCGGTGTAGGGGCGGAAAAGGATTCGAGGAAGATATGCACTGCTTCATCCTCCAGCAGATGACGGCAGATAACAAGTTCATGTAAACGTGGTTTTATCATGATGTATATATGTCCTCCTAACATGAATTTATCTATATACTATACGGTAAAATACTTGAAATGTAAAGAAATTTTCCGGATCATTGTACAATTTTGTGATTGAGATGTGATAAAGTCTTACTATACCGTTTGAGAAAATGTCCTGTGTCATGTTATACTGAGACCTCACTTTATTAGAGGGAGGTCTACATGTGAAGAAAGTAGAGTTGACTATGGACAAACAAAAACAATATGAAATCATCAAGGCTTTATACGAAGGGAGGATTAACAAAGTACGAGCTGTGGTTAAGCTTGGTGTCACTCGCAGACATGTGAACCGTCTGCTGG